>Ga0207655_1000182_pt1 | contig 112621 bp, 94 predicted proteins | sample KBSM44metaG_FD_184398 | JGI IMG/M metagenome (GOLD analysis project Ga0207655, IMG submission 184398) | Miscanthus rhizosphere microbial communities from Kellogg Biological Station, Michigan, USA - KBS M4-4 metaG (SPAdes) (version 2) | ecosystem: Host-associated > Plants > Roots > Rhizosphere >... | reverse complement strand
TTGCCTGGCGGCAACAGCGCGGTGGTCCCACCTGACCCCATGCCGAACTCAGAAGTGAAACGCCGTAGCGCCGATGGTAGTGTGGGGTCTCCCCATGCGAGAGTAGGGAACTGCCAGGCATCAAATAGTGAAGAAGCCCATCCTGCCGGATGGGCTTTTTTGCGTGTGCGCGAAATGAAAGCGCGGATTAAATCCCGGGGTCACTGCGTTCGCCCGGGCGACAACAGCACCGTCCGGTAGCCCGGACGAGGCGTTCACGCCGACTCTGGGGAAGCAGCGGACCCAAATCCTCCAGCGCCACCCAACCAGCCCACAATAAATTCCACAATCTCCTCGAAATCGTTCAAATCCAGCACTGGTACATCAATATCTAATGTAATATCGCTGGCCACTGCGATCGTATGTTCATCAATAACAAGCTCATCAATCGCATGTCCAGTCGCCTCTCGAAACAGTAAAATCTTAGCTACTGCCTCGTGTTTAAACCCTTCAACCAGTACCAAATCTAACCTTGAAGCATCCATTCGGCTTACCAGCCAGGCGAGATCGAGCTCATCTTCTTCCGGTGTTTCCGTCATCAGCGCCCAGCGTTGTTGGCTGGCGACTAACGTCTGTGCCGCACCCGCTTTACGCAGCTCATAGCTATCTTTACCGGGTTTATCGACATCCATATTGTGGTGAGTATGTTTAATCAATCCAGGGCGAATACCGCGAATGCAGAGTTCAGGGATCAATTTTTTCAACAGCGTTGTTTTTCCCGTACCACTCCAGGCTGCAATCGCTAATAACGGGATCATTTCGCCCCCTGATTTTTCTGCAAATCTTCCAATGTATTGATGTTGCGAAATGCTGACTTTATGTCGCTAAAATCTACAGAATGACCGCCAACTTCACGCATAAATACCATAACGCGTCGATCGCCACGAATCAGGTAATCTGATATTTTCGATGCCAGACTTCGATGCGCCAGTGCAACAGCTGGGTGATCCCTGTCGCCGTCATTAACCCAAACGACAGGCGCCTGAAAACGATCAATCTCTAAACGAGCGAACAGATCCACTGGAATAAAAGGAGTGTCGCATGGGCAAAACAGAAACCACTCATCAGGTAATTGCTGCATAACCGACAACATACCGGCCAAAGGACCAGGAAAGTCTGACAACGTATCACTTATGACCGGTAGACCGCTTTCCTGATAGGTATTCAGATTCCGGTTCGCGCTAATAACCACTGAACTTACCTGTGGATGCAGCCTGTCAGACACGTGTTGCCACAGCGGCTTACCATCCAGCAGCATCAATCCCTTATCCTGCCCACCCATTCTGCTGGCTTTACCGCCCGCCAATACCACGCCCGTGACCTGGCTCTTTGCATTCACCGTTATCGCCTCTTTTATTGTAGGGATTACCCTGCTACCGTATCTTTATCAAGCGTAAGGAGCATGACCATGAAATGTAAACGTCTGAACGAAGTTATTGAACTCCTCCAGCCAGCCTGGCAGAAGGAGCCTGAGCTGAATTTAATGCAATTTTTGCAGAAACTGGCGCAGGAGTCAGGTTATGACGGTGAATTGGCCGATTTAACGGATGATATTCTGATCTACCATCTGAAAATGCGCGACTCGGCAAAGGATGCGGTGATCCCCGGTATTCAGAAAGATTATGAAGAAGACTTCAAAACTGCATTACTCCGCGCTCGTGGGGTGATTAAAGAGTAAAAGGTTGTAAGCAGAGCCGCTCAAACTGCTGCGAAATGATATCCTGACTCATTCGTATCGTTATCGGATGTCAGGATGAACGACAAGGCTTTCACATTCCAGACTCTTCACCCGGATACCATTATTGATGCCCTGTTTGAGCAGGGTATCCGGGTTGATTCTGGTCTCACACCTCTAAATAGTTATGAGAACCGGGTGTACCAGTTCCAGGATGAAGACCGTCGCCGCATGGTGGTAAAGTTCTATCGTCCGGAACGCTGGTCAGCCGCACAAATACTTGAAGAGCATCAGTTTGCGCTGGAGCTGGTTCAGGATGATGTGCCGGTTGCCGCCCCCCTCGCCTTTAACGATAAAACCCTGTTAACTCACGATGGTTTTTACTTCACCGTATTTCCAAGCGTGGGTGGCCGCCAGTTTGAATCCGATAATCTGGATCAAATGGAGTGGGTGGGACGCTACCTGGGACGTCTGCATCAGACCGGGCGTAAATCACGCTTCGTAGCGCGTCCGGATATCGGCGTCAAAGAGTACCTTATTGAACCTCGTGCTGTGTTTGAACACTCGGCGCTGATCCCCGCTGGATTAAAAGACCGTTTCCTGAAAGCGACAGATGATCTGATTGATGCGGTAATGGGGCAGTGGCACGGGCGCTTTAATTCGCTGCGTCTGCACGGTGACTGCCATGCCGGGAATATTCTCTGGCGTGATGGCCCCATGTTTGTCGATCTTGATGATGCGCGAAACGGTCCCGCTATACAGGATCTCTGGATGCTACTTAACGGCTCTCTTGCCGAAAGACGCATGCAACTTGAAATGATCGTAGAGGCTTATGAAGAATTCAGCAGCTTTGATTCAGATGAATTGGCGCTGATTGAGCCTTTACGTGCAATGCGGTTGGTTTATTATCTGGCCTGGATCATCAGACGCTGGGATGACCCCGCATTTCCGAAAAATTTTCCCTGGTTAACCGGGGAAGATTTCTGGCATCGGCAGATTGCTACTTTCATTGAGCAGGTGAAGGTTCTACAAGAACCCCCTCTACAGCTAACGCCAATGTATTAATTCGACATAGTCAGGAGAGAGTGAGTTATGAAAAAGGTTTGGCTTGCGCTGGCAGGTATGATTCTGGCATTCAGTGCATCTGCTGCTCAGATCACCGAAGGCAAACAATACGTTACTATCGATAAGCCGGTTGCAGGTGAGCCGCAGGTGCTGGAGTTCTTCTCCTTCTACTGCCCACATTGCTATCAGTTCGAGGAAGTTTTGCACGTTTCTGACAACGTGAAGAAAAAGCTTCCAGAAGGCGTAAAAATGACTAAATATCACGTTGAGTTCCTGGGCCCTCTGGGCAAAGATCTGACTCAAGCGTGGGCCGTAGCAATGGCGCTGGGCGTGGAAGACAAGGTTACTGTACCGATGTTTGAAGCGGTACAGAAAACGCAAACCGTTCAAACCGTTGCTGACATCCGCACTGTCTTTATCAACGCGGGTGTGAAAGGCGAAGACTACGATGCTGCATGGAATAGCTTCGTGGTGAAATCGATGGTCGCTCAGCAGGAAAAAGCCGCAGCCGATCTTCAGCTGCAGGGCGTTCCAGCCATGTTCGTTAATGGTAAATACCAGCTGAACCCGCAGGGCATGGACACCAGCAATATGGACGTCTTTGTCGCTCAGTATGCTGATACCGTTAAACAGCTTGTTGAGAAGAAATAAAATGAAAACGCCGGTCACTGACCGGCGTTTTTGTATTCTGCTTTGATGGCATCTATCTGCCTGTCTTTCTCTTCCCACAATGCATTCAGCCATAGCTGAAAGCGTCGCTTGAAACTCTTATCACCGACATAATCCCCGTGTAGCTCACGGTCTACCGGTCGTAAATTGACGGTAACAACGATGCGCGTCAATTTCCCACTGAGCATATCGTAGAATGGCGTCTTATCATTTTCCGGATAGCACAGCGTGACATCGAGCAGCTTATCAAACTGAGAGCCTAATACGTTTAATGCCATGGCAATGCCCGCAGCTTTCGGCGGAAGCAGGTTTTTATACGGTGAGCGGGTTTGCTGGCGTTTTTCAGGGGTAAAGCGTGAACCTTCTACAAAGTTAACGATGGTTGTTGGATGCGAGCGGAATTTCTCACAGGAGCGGCGGGTTGTTTCAACATCTTTACCGCGATGCTCTGGATGGCGAATTAAAAAGCTTCGGGAATAGCGGCGCATAAAAGGCATATCTAAGGCCCAGCATGCCAGCCCCATAAAGGGTACCCAGGCCAACTGTTGCTTGAGAAAATACTTATTCATCGGGATGTGGTTACGGAAAATCACACAAAGCACCACGATATCCGCCCAGCTGTGGTGATTACAGATAAGCAGGTACCAATTTTTTTTATTGAGCGTTTCCAGCCCCTGAATGTCCCACTTGAGCCAGGGATTGAAGTACAGCAAAGCAGCCAGCCCAGAGCACCAGCAGTACATCATGAAATTACAAAATACTGAGACTGAACGCCATATCACCGGGATGGGAAAAATCAGCTTAACGATCCCGGCAAGTATGATGGGTATGGAGCATAATATCGTCAGCAAAATGGTAAGTGCGATACTTATGGGCAATGTTATCGCCGCGAGTAATCTCGACATAGTATGTTTATTCAGATAGTTAGTTATATAAAGTGCCCATATAAAAGGCACAAGGCACTGATTTTACCAGAAAACGCACCAAATGATGGGTCTTAGAGGAATACAAAAAGAACCAACATGTCTATCCACATTGTGTGAATTATCATCAGATCGAATTTTACTGGCTCGATCTTGTTATAACAAATTGAAAGTAATGGATTATTTTAAATTTAAGTCTGTGTTAAAGATGCTTTGTTATTATTAAAATAAAATTATTCACAAAGTTATCCACATTTTGTTTTACGCGCGATCGCGAAGATCTTTAAATCTTTTCGCCTTATTTTGGCGAAAAACTCATGTTTTCATGCTGTCTGTGGCATCCTTTACCCATAATCTGATAAACAGGCACGGAAATTATGGTTCAGATCCCAGAAAACCCTCTCATCCTCGTTGATGGCTCCTCTTATCTCTACCGGGCATATCACGCATTCCCACCGCTAACTAACCGTGCAGGCGAGCCGACAGGCGCGATGTATGGTGTGTTGAACATGCTGCGCAGCTTGATCCTGCAATATCAGCCGACTCACGCGGTTGTGGTTTTTGATGCGAAGGGGAAAACCTTCCGTGACGAACTGTTTGAAGACTACAAGTCTCATCGCCCACCGATGCCGGACGACCTGCGTGCGCAAATTGAGCCGCTGCATACGATGGTGAAAGCGATGGGACTGCCGCTGCTGGCAGTCGCGGGCGTAGAAGCGGACGACGTTATCGGGACGTTGGCACGTGAAGCGGAAAAAATGGGGCGCCCAGTGCTGATTAGCACCGGCGACAAAGATATGGCGCAGCTGGTGACGCCGGGCATCACGCTTATCAACACCATGACCAATACCATCCTCGGCCCTGAAGAAGTGGTCACAAAATATGGTGTACCGCCGGAGTTGATCATCGACTTCCTGGCGCTAATGGGTGACTCTTCGGATAACATTCCAGGCGTACCGGGTGTTGGCGAGAAAACGGCACAAGCGCTACTGCAAGGTTTAGGTGGTCTGGATACGCTGTATGGTGAACCTGAAAAAATTGCTGGGCTGACCTTCCGTGGTGCGAAAACCATGGCGGCGAAGCTTGAGCAGAATAAAGATCTGGCCTATCTCTCCTACAAACTCGCCACCATTAAAACCGACGTGGAGCTTGAACTGGGATGCGAACAGCTGCTTGTTTCACCTCCATCGGCGGATGAGTTGCTGGAGCTGTTTAAGAAGTACGAATTCAAACGCTGGATAACTGATGTTGAGTCCGGTACCTGGATGCAGGCCAAAGGCGCCAAGCCGGCAGCAAAACCGGCGAAAGCCGCTGTCGCGACCGTTGAGCCTGAAGAAGAGTCGGCAACCGTATTATCATCAGAAAACTACGTTACCATTCTTGATGAAGAAACCTTGGTGACGTGGATCGACAAGCTAAAAAATGTGCCATTGTTCGCCTTCGATACGGAAACGGATAGCCTTGATAATATCTCAGCTAACATGGTCGGCTTGTCGTTTGCCACCGAACCGGGTGTTGCCGCTTATGTCCCGGTTTCCCATGACTATCTTGATGCGCCGGATCAGATCTCTCGTGAACGCGCGTTGGAGCTGCTTAAACCGCTACTAGAAGACGATAGCCTGCTGAAGGTAGGCCAGAACCTGAAATTCGATCGCGGCATTCTTGCTAACTATGGCGTCGAACTGCGCGGCATTGCTTTTGATACCATGCTGGAATCCTACACGCTGGACAGCGTGGCTGGACGCCATGATATGGACAGCCTCTCCGATCGCTGGCTGAAGCATAAAACCATCACTTTTGAAGAGATTGCCGGGAAAGGCAAAAACCAGCTGACCTTTAACCAGATTGCGCTGGAGGAAGCCGGGCGCTACGCGGCGGAAGATGCCGATGTCACGCTGCAACTGCATCTGAAAATGTGGCCGAAGTTACAGCAGACGGAAGGGCCACTACGCATCTTCAATGAGATAGAAATGCCGCTGGTGCCCGTACTGTCACGAATTGAACGCAACGGCGTAAAAATTAATCCGACCGTATTGCATGCGCACTCGCAGGAAATCGCTAAACGTCTGGTTGAACTGGAGCAGAAAGCTTACGAGATTGCTGGCGAAGAATTTAACCTCGCTTCGCCAAAACAGCTGCAAACTATCTTGTTTGAAAAGCAGGGTATTAAGCCGCTGAAGAAAACCCCGGGCGGCGCGCCGTCTACGTCGGAAGAGGTGCTGGAAGAGCTGGCGCTGGATTATCCGCTGCCGAAAGTGATCCTTGAATATCGCGGGCTGGCGAAGCTGAAGTCGACTTATACCGACAAACTGCCGCTGATGATTAACCCGAAGACCGGTCGCGTACACACCTCCTATCACCAGGCGGTGACGGCAACCGGGCGCCTTTCTTCGACCGATCCTAACCTGCAAAATATTCCGGTGCGTAGCGAAGAAGGACGCCGTATTCGTCAGGCGTTTATTGCGCCGGAAGATTACGTCATCGTCTCTGCCGACTACTCGCAGATTGAACTGCGTATCATGGCGCATTTATCTCGCGATGAAGGCTTGCTGAAGGCGTTTGCAGAAGGTCAGGATATCCACCGTGCGACCGCTGCCGAAGTGTTTGGTATGCCGCTGGAGAGCGTGACCGGCGAACAGCGTCGTAGCGCAAAGGCAATCAACTTTGGTCTGATCTACGGCATGAGTGCATTTGGGCTGGCGCGCCAGCTGAACATTCCGCGTAAAGAAGCGCAGAAGTATATGGACCTCTACTTTGAGCGCTATCCAGGTGTACTGGACTACATGGAACGTACCCGTGCGCAGGCGAAAGAGCAGGGCTTTGTTGCCACGCTGGATGGTCGTCGCTTGTATCTGCCGGATATTAAATCCAGCAATGGCGCGCGTCGTGCTGGTGCTGAGCGTGCGGCGATTAACGCCCCAATGCAGGGTACCGCCGCTGATGTTATCAAGCGGGCAATGATTGCCGTCGATAGCTGGTTAGAAGGTGAAAAACCGCGCGTTCGTATGATCATGCAGGTACACGATGAATTAGTCTTTGAAGTTCATAAAGATGATGTGGATGCGGTAACGAAAAAGGTGCATGAATTAATGGAAAACAGCACCCAACTGGATGTGCCATTGCTGGTGGAAGTGGGCAGTGGTGAAAACTGGGATCAAGCGCATTAAGTGTTCGATTAATAACTCTGGTTTATGTAAGTAAGCAACATAACTTATCTAATTTTGTGATGAACATTAGAATTCGCTATGTAACATATGAAAAAAAACTACAAAAAATGCTTTCTGTGAACTGTAAAAAAGAGTAGAGTTAATCTCGTAGGGTACAGAGGTAAGATGTTCTATCTTTCAGACCTTTTACTTCACGTAATCGGATTTGGCTGAATATTTTAGCCGCCCCAGTCAGTAATGACTGGGGCGTTTTTTATTGGGCGAAAGAAAAGTTTTCGCATCAGTCAATTTGATATGTGTTAGGTCGAACGAGGGGATAAATCGAGCCCGGAACAGGGCGCCAGGCGCCGCTATCCGGGGTTATGGCGGGAATTACTCTTCGGCGATTTCTGGCTCTTCCTGCGGTGGAATTTCGTTATACCAGCTATCGAGCTTCTGGCGAAGTTTGTCCACGCCCAGCTTTTTCAGTGAAGAAAATGCTTCAACCTGCACATCCCCATTAAAGGCAAGAACTGCCTCACGCACCTGGTTTAACTGCGCTTTACGTGCGCCGCTTGCCAGCTTATCTGCCTTAGTCAACAGTACCAAAACCTGGATTTCACTGGCGACCGCCCACTCGATCATCTGTTGGTCGAGATCCTTCAGCGGATGACGGATATCCATCAGTATGACTAATCCTTTCAGGCACAGACGTTTTTCCAGGTATTCACCTAGCGCCTTTTGCCATTTGATCTTCATCTCTTCTGGAACTTGTGCGAAGCCATAGCCTGGAAGGTCGACAAGGCGCTTGCCTTCTACGACTTCGAACAGGTTGATAAGCTGCGTACGTCCTGGCGTTTTTGAGGTACGTGCGAGGCCTTTCTGGTTGGTCAGCGTATTCAGGGCGCTGGATTTCCCGGCATTAGAGCGGCCGGCAAACGCCACTTCGATTCCGGTATCGGACGGTAAGTGGCGAATATCAGGCGCACTCGTCACAAAGTGCGTCTGTTGGTAGTTCAGGTTAGTCAAAACGGTTATCTCCGTTAAATCAGCATATGGAGGCGATTATACCCGATCGGTAGAAAAAGGCTGATTTTCCTCAACCGCTCATTCGCTGTAAGCCAATGGCTGCCCGTTTGTAAGACATTCGCCATTGTTACTATGAGAAATCTAAGTTAAAGCGCAGGTTGAAAAATAGTCGACATGATAAAAATCATAATCTTACAGATATGTAATATTCTGATTTGTCTCTTTTTACTCTTTTCATTGCTTGTTAGTTTAACGCAACACGGTAAAGTAGCACCCATCGGCAAGGGCGCCAGAAGGATTTAGACTCAGGATGAGGGGTCAGGAACGCCAGGAGGCGAAGACCTACGGAATTTGTCAGGATGACCAACGTCTGGAGACGTTACGCAGGGATAGGGAACAATAACAGGGACTGTTATAAAGCTAACGGATAAACAGGGCGCGTTGTAAGCCAACATGGAATGTAGAACCCGTAATGGGTTGTGAGTCAGGAAAAAAGGCGACAGATTACTCTGTCGCCTTTTTTCTTTGTTTGCTTTCTGCTAGATTCCGGCTCAATTCTATACTGAATAAAACGGCTTAAAGACTGACATCATGAAAAAACCAACCTCTGCACCGCGTAGTAAAGCACCGGGCAAACAGCATCGTAAAACACGCGAAGAACTGAATCTGGAAGCTCGCGATCGTAAAACCGATAAAAAACACCGTGGTAACGCGGCAGGCAGCCGTGCGTCTGGCTCTGACGGTGCATCCGGCTCGAACAAACAAAAGCAGCAGCAAGACCCTCGTATTGGTAGTAAAAAACCGATCGCGCTGGGCGTCACTGACGCTCCGGTCGCAAAACAGCACAAACCGAAGAGCGAGAAACCTATGCTTTCACCGCAGGCTGAGCTGGATATGCTGGAGAGTGATGAGCGCCTGGATGCGCTGCTGGAACGTCTGGAAAATGACGAAATCCTGACTGCTGAAGAGCAGAAGTGGGTTGACGCCAAGCTGGATAGAATTGACGAGCTGATGCAGAAACTCGGCCTCTCTTATGATGACGATGAAGAAGAGGAAGAGGAAGAAGAGGGCAAGGAAGACATGATGCGTCTGCTGAGAGGCGGAAACTAAGGTTTGCACCCGATTGGCTTGCCAGTCCTTCTTATAACCCTTTTGGTTATATGTTATCTGGTGTGGTTATTCGTTAAACTACGACGGTTGTCGCGGCGTCAAAGATGGCTGCGCAACCGGCAATTTCACCGCAATACGGTGATGCCGGCAAGCCGTCGTCGTTCTCGACACCATCGGAAGGAGTGAGCATGTCTTTGCAGTTAATCGACTGGGATCTGGCCCTGATCCAGAAATATAACTATTCCGGGCCGCGCTATACCTCGTATCCCACCGCACTGGAATTTTCTGACGCCTTTGGCGAACCCGAATTCTTGAACGCCGTTGCGCGTTACCCTGAACGCCCCTTGTCGCTGTACGTGCATATTCCGTTCTGCCACAAGCTTTGCTATTTCTGTGGCTGCAATAAAATCGTCACTCGTCAGCAGCACAAAGCCGATCAATACCTCGACGTCCTGGAACAGGAAATCCGGCAGCGCGCACCGTTGTTTGCTGGACGACACGTCAGCCAGTTGCACTGGGGCGGCGGTACGCCAACCTATCTCAACAAAGCGCAAATTAGTCGTCTGATGTCACTGCTGCGCGAGAGTTTTCAGTTTGATGAAGACGCCGAGATATCGATTGAAGTCGACCCGCGTGAAATCGAGCTAGATGTTATCGATCATCTGCGTAGCGAAGGCTTTAATCGCCTCAGTATGGGTGTGCAGGACTTCAACAAAGAAGTGCAACGGTTGGTGAATCGCGAGCAGGATGAAGAGTTCATCTTCGCACTGCTTAATCGCGCCCGCGAAATTGGCTTCACCTCGACGAATATCGACCTGATCTATGGCCTGCCAAAGCAGACGCCTGAGAGCTTTGCGTTTACGTTGAAACGTGTTGCGGAGCTGAACCCTGACCGCCTGAGCGTATTTAACTACGCGCACCTGCCGACGCTTTTCGCCGCACAGCGTAAAATTAAAGATGACGATCTGCCTTCGGCGCAGCAGAAGCTGGATATCCTACAGGAAACTATCGCTTCACTGACCGACGCGGGCTATCAGTTCATCGGCATGGACCACTTTGCTCGTCCGGATAACGAACTGGCGGTGGCCCAGCGTGAAGGTGTGTTGCATCGTAACTTCCAGGGCTATACCACCCAGGGTGACACAGATCTTCTGGGCATGGGGGTTTCCGCTATTAGCATGATTGGCGACTGCTATGCGCAGAACCAGAAAGAATTGAAGCTTTACTATCAACAGGTTGCAGAACAGGGAAATGCTCTGTGGCGTGGTATTGCCTTAACGCGTGATGATTGTATTCGTCGTGATGTCATTAAGGCGCTTATCTGCAACTTCAGTCTCGACTTTTCGGCGGTAGAAAAAGAGTGGGGGCTGATATTTAGCGACTACTTTGCGCAAGATTTGGAACTTCTGGCACCGCTGGCGAAAGATGGGCTGGTGGAGGTTAATGAGAAAGGGATCCAGGTGACCCCAAAAGGTCGTCTGCTGATTCGCAATATCTGCATGTGCTTTGATGCTTATCTGCGCCAGAAAGCGCGGATGCAACAATTCTCACGGGTGATTTAGCGATGATATTGCCCGGTGGCGCTACGCTTACCGGGCCTACAAATCTACCGTAGGCCGGATAAGCGCAAGCGCCATCCGGCTTAGCTAAAAAGCCCAACCAGCGCAGCGCACAGTACGGCCGCTGCCGCGGTTTGTGGCGTATGGCTAGCGGCACCGCTTGATAGCAAATTAATCAATGATTCAAACATTATCGTCCCCTCGAATTTCCGGGCTGAATAATACTTAACTCATCGGAACAGTAAAGTATAAAATTGCAGCAATCTGCGCGAATCGAGCAATATTTACACTTTACATGAAGGTCACTCCATCCCCAGCTCTTTAAGCTTGCGGGTGAGCGTATTACGCCCCCAGCCCAGCAGACGAGCCGCTTCCTGTTTATGCCCCTGAGTATGTCGTAGCGCGGTGGTCAGCAGCGTGCGTTCCATTTCTGGCTGTGCTTCAGACAGCAGGTTTTGATGACCGGAACGTAGAGCACGGTCGGCCCACTGCGCCAGCAATGTGGCCCAACTGTCCGGCAGTGAAGCGGCTGCGGGGCTGTCCGGCATGCTGGCTTCAAACAGTTCACCTGGCAGATCCTGAATTAAAACTTCTTGTCCGGCTGCCATCACCGTTAACCAGCGACAGGTGTTTTCAAGCTGACGCACGTTGCCCGGCCAGGCCAGACGAGTTAACGCGGCTTCCGTTTCTGGATGCAGTAATTTGGCTTCAACACCCAGTTCACGCGCGGCAACCTGTAGGAAATGGTGTGCCAGACGTGGGATGTCTTCCCGACGCTCGCGCAGCGGTGGAAGATGGACACGAATGACGTTCAGGCGGTGGAATAAATCCTCGCGGAATTTCCCTTCCTGGACACGCTGTTCGAGATTCTGGTGGGTAGCGGCAATGATACGCACATCCACCTTCACGGGGGCATAGCCGCCCACGCGGTAGAATTGCCCGTCTGCCAGGACGCGCAGCAGGCGGGTCTGTACATCCATTGGCATGTCACCGATCTCATCGAGGAACAAAGTGCCCCCGTCGGCTTGCTCAAAACGCCCCTGGCGTACGGTGTTCGCGCCGGTAAAGGCCCCTTTCTCGTGGCCAAACAGTTCAGACTCAATCAGGTCTTTCGGTATCGCGGCCATATTCAGTGCGATAAACGGCGCTTTTACGCGTGGGCTGTGGCGATGCAAGGCATGCGCAACCAGCTCTTTCCCGGTACCGGACTCACCGTTAATCAAGACGCTTATTGAGGAGCGAGAGAGGCGACCGATAATGCGAAACACATCCTGCATCGCTGGCGCTTCACCAATGATATCGGTAGTGGGATCGTTTACCTGAACATTGCGCGGCTGCTGCTGTTCTTGATAATGGCTGATGGCGCGTTCAACGAGCGCCACCGCTTCATCGATATCGAACGGTTTTGGCAGGTAATCAAATGCCCCTTGCTGATAGGCGCTCACGGCGGCATCCAGATCGGAGTGTGCCGTCATTATGATGACCGGAAGCATCGGATGACGCTGTTTAATTTGCGTGAGCAGCGCCAGACCGTCCATACCCGGCATGCGAATATCGGACATCAGCACGTCTGGCGTTTTGGTCGCCAGCGCATCAAGCACCTCTTTCCCGCCCTCAAATGTCGTACAGGTGAGGCCCGCCCCAGAGAGTGCGCGTTCAAGCACCCAACGGATGGAGCTATCGTCATCTACGACCCAGACTATCCCTCGTTGCATAAACACACCTTATTTTTTAATTGGCAGGTAAACCGAAAACTCGGTATGACCCGGCCAACTGGTAAATTCAATTTTGCCGGAGTGCTGATCGATAAGGCTGCGCGCAATCGACAGACCCAGCCCGGTACCGCCTTCACGGCCGCTGACCATCGGGTAGAACAGCGTATCTTGTAAATGTGATGGAATGCCGGGGCCGTTATCTTCAACGTCAATTCTGGCAGCCAGGCGGTAGCGCACGCCGTGTAGCGTGAGCTGAAATGCGGTTCGCGTTCGCAGAACGATTTCACCACCGTCTGGCCCTAAAGCCTGAAGTGCATTACGCACGATATTCAGTAAAACCTGCTCTATCTGGTCTGGATCGTGCGGAAGCTCCGGCAAACTTGGATCGTAGTCGCGAACTAGCGTGACATTATCCGGCAACTCCATTGAGACCAGTTTCACCACCCGCTCCGCCACCTTATGGATACTCTCATTGACGTGAGTTCCTGGACGCTGTGGCCCCAGCAGACGGTCCACTAAATTACGCAGACGGTCAGCCTGTTCGATAATTACATTGGTGTATTCAGTCAATGCAGGGTCAGGCAGGGCTTTACTCAATAGCTGTGCTGCGCCGCGTAAGCCACCCAGCGGGTTTTTTATCTCATGGGCTAGCCCACGTACCAGATCGCGTGCAGCGATTTGCTGAGCGTGCTGTAGCTGCTCCTGGCTGAGGCGGCGTTGGTTATCCATCGGCGCCATTTCCAGCAGGATAAATCCATCAGGCAGGCGCTGAGCGGTAAGCGAGAGAATATGTGAACGACTGTCGATGACTAACGTCACTTCGTTATCAGTAAACCCCTGACCGGTTTGCAGACTTTCCTGCATCAAGCCAATGTTTAGCGAAAAATAGCTCAGCAGTTCAGGTAACGGTGTGCCGAAAAGTTTACGCGCGCTCTGCGCCAGCAGCTGTTGTGCGGCCGGATTGGCGTAATGAACGGCGAGGTCGTCATCGACTAATAAAATGCTGTTGATTAACGAATTGAGGATCTGCCCAGCATCGGGCAGTGCGCCTGTTGCCATTTAGCAGTCTCCTGAAAAGGCTTGCACTGTTTTAGTGCATTATAGCTTTTTACGGTTAAAAAGCGCGAAAGTTCAAGTTGTTGGTGGAGAAAAAAGCCCATCCTGAGATGGGCTGAAAGCTTCCACGGCAACTCAACTCCAGGGTGTTGCGTCAAGGTGGGTTCACCATGACGCGACGTTAGCTGGATGGGACAACTCAAAAACGATTAAACGCTGTAGTACAGTTCAAACTCTACAGGGTGTGGCGTCATGCGTACGCGGTCGTTTTCTTCGATACGCAGACCGATGTAAGCGTCGATAGCTTCATCAGTGAATACGCCGCCAGCTGTCAGGAATTCACGGTCTGCGTCCAGCGCGTTCAGTGCTTCTTCCAGAGAGCCTGCAACCTGTGGGATCTCTTTTGCTTCTTCTGGAGGCAGATCGTACAGGTTTTTGTCCATTGCTTCGCCTGGGTGGATTTTGTTCTTGATACCATCAAGACCGGCCATCAGCAGCGCTGCAAAGCACAGATACGGGTTAGCCGCTGGATCCGGGAAGCGCACTTCGATACGACGTGCTTTCGGAGACGCAACCACTGGGATACGGATAGAGGCAGAACGGTTACGGGCAGAGTAAGCCAGCATAACCGGTGCTTCGTAACCCGGGACCAGACGCTTGTAGGAGTTGGTGGTTGGGTTCGCCAGGGCGTTGATCGCTTTAGCGTGTTTGATAACACCACCGATGTAGAACAGCGCCTGCTCGGACAGACCTGCATACTTGTCACCGGAGAACAGGTTTACGCCGTTCTTGGACAGAGACATGTGGCAGTGCATACCGGAACCGTTATCGCCAAACATTGGTTTTGGCATGAAGGTCGCGGTTTTGCCGAAACGGTGTGCAACGTTGTGAACCACATATTTGTAGATCTGAATTTCGTCCGCTTTTTTGGTCATGGTGTTAAAGCGGGTCGCGATTTCGTTCTGGCCAGCGGTTGCCACTTCGTGGTGGTGCGCTTCAACAACCAGGCCCATCTCTTCCATGATAAGACACATGGTAGAACGGATGTCCTGGGAAGAATCGACCGGAGGAACCGGGAAGTAACCGCCTTTCACGCCTGGACGGTGACCTTTGTTACCACCTTCGTATTTGGTGGAAGAGTTCCATGCGCCTTCGATATCATCGATAGCCACGTGAGAACCGGAAATAGATGCGCCGAAACGAATGTCATCAAACAGGAAGAATTCTGGCTCTGGCCCGAACAGAACGGTGTCCGCGATGCCGGTAGAACGCAGGTATTCTTCAGCGCGTTTCGCGATGGAGCGTGGGTCACGGTCGTAGCCCTGCAGCGTACCTGGTTCCAGGATGTCGCAACGAATAATCAGGGTAGACTCTTCAAAGAACGGGTCGATGAGAGCGGTAGATGCGTCTGGCATCAGCACCATGTCGGATTCGTTAATGCCTTTCCAGCCGCCAATTGAGGAGCCGTCAAACATTTTGCCTTCTTCAAAGAATTCGGCATTTACCTGATGAGCAGGGATCGTGACGTGCTGTTCTTTACCTTTGGTATCGGTGAAGCGCAAATCGACAAACTTCACTTCGTGCTCATTCAGCATCGTCAAAACGTGTTCAGCGGACATACTTAACATCTCCCGGATTTATCATTGTCGTCGTGGTAACGAGGTCTTCTATCACTGCATAAAGTGGCGTTGTTGCCCTAAAAAATATAAAGCGAAATCTGTGCCAACTTTTAAATTACCCCCAAAAGGCGTTATCATGCGCACCATAGTGCAAAAGGGATGCACCACGATAGCTTCTTTGCACCATTATAGTGCTTACCTGTGATTGTTGAGCACCATATTGGTGCAAATTGTGATTAGGTGCCCTTTTTATGCTCCGTGAAAGCGATCACAAAGAAACTCTGCAATACTTGTTTGCGGAGGATCTCTGTGATCCTGTTTTGTAGTGCGATTAATCCGTGTACAATAACGCGCTATTTCTAATGCCCGAGGCAAAGTTGTGATCGAAAATTTGCGTAACATCGCCATCATCGCGCACGTTGACCATGGTAAGACTACCCTGGTTGATAAGCTGCTCCAGCAATCCGGTACGTTTGATGCGCGTGCTGAAACACAAGAGCGTGTGATGGACTCCAACGATTTGGAGAAAGAGCGTGGGATTACCATCCTCGCGAAAAACACCGCAATCAAATGGAATGATTACCGTATCAACATCGTTGATACCCCAGGGCACGCAGACTTCGGTGGTGAAGTTGAGCGCGTCATGTCCATGGTAGACTCCGTGCTGCTGGTTGTTGATGCAATGGATGGCCCGATGCCGCAGACGCGCTTCGTGACCAAAAAAGCATTTGCTCACGGCTTGAAGCCAATTGTTGTTATCAACAAAGTTGACCGTCCAGGCGCACGTCCTGATTGGGTTGTTGACCAGGTATTTGACCTGTTCGTTAACCTCGACGCGACCGACGAACAGCTGGACTTCCCTATCATTTACGCATCTGCGCTGAATGGTATTGCTGGCGTTGATCACGCAGACATGGCGGAAGATATGACTCCGCTGTACCAGGCGATTATCGACCATGTACCAGCTCCAGACGTAGACCTGGATGGCCCGCTGCAGATGCAAATCTCCCAGCTGGACTACAACAACTACGTTGGTGTTATCGGTATCGGCCGTATCAAACGCGGTAAAGTGAAACCAAACCAGCAGATCACTATCATTGATAGCGAAGGCAAAACCCGTAACGGTAAAGTCGGTAAAGTCCTGACCCACCTGGGTCTGGAACGTATCGATAGCGACCTGGCGGAAGCTGGCGATATCATCGCGATCACTGGTCTGGGTGAGTTGAACATCTCTGACACCATCTGCGACCCGCAGAATGTTGAAGCGCTGCCAGCGCTGTCTGTTGATGAACCAACTGTAACCATGTTCTTTAACGTCAACACTTCACCATTCTGTGGTAAAGAAGGTAAGTACGTTACTTCTCGTCAGATCCTTGACCGTCTGAAAAAAGAACTGGTACACAACGTTGCGCTGCGCGTTGAAGAGACTCCGGATGCTGACGCATTCCGCGTTTCTGGTCGTGGCGAACTGCACTTGTCCGTTCTGATTGAAAACATGCGTCGTGAAGGTTTCGAGATGGCGGTTTCCCGTCCGAAAGTTATCTTCCGCGAGATCGATGGCCGTAAACAAGAGCCATTCGAAAACGTAACGCTGGACGTCGAAGAGCAGCACCAGGGTTCTGTTATGCAGGCACTGGGTGAGCGTAAAGGCGACCTGAAAAACATGAATCCAGACGGTAAAGGCCGCGTACGTCTTGACTACGTGATCCCAAGCCGTGGTCTGATCGGCTTCCGTTCAGAATTCATGACCATGACTTCCGGTACTGGTCTGCTGTACTCCACCTTCAGCCACTACGACGACGTTCGTCCAGGCGAAGTTGGCCAGCGTCAGAACGGCGTACTGATTTCCAACGGCCAGGGTAAAGCAGTTGCGTTCGCACTGTTCAGCCTGCAGGACCGCGGTAAGCTGTTCCTGGGTCACGGTGCAGAAGTTTATGAAGGCCAGATCATCGGTATTCACAGTCGTTCTAACGACCTGACTGTAAACTGCCTGACCGGTAAGAAACTGACCAACATGCGTGCTTCCGGTACTGATGAAGCCACCACGCTGGTTCCTGCTCAGAAAATGACGCTGGAACAGGCTCTGGAATTCATCGATGACGACGAACTGGTAGAAGTGACTCCAATTTCTATCCGTATCCGTAAACGTCACCTGACTGAAAACGATCGTAAACGCGCAAGCCGTGGTCCAAAAGAAGACTAATTATCGTCTTTGATGGTGAAAAGCCGCTGATTATCAGCGGCTTTTTTTTGCCTTCCGCTGGGATTGTGCAAAAAAACGCCTGATGATGATCGCCAGGCGTTTTAATTTACTTAGGTTGAAATTCAGAAGCTGTATTTAACGCCCAGCATTCCCTGCGTATCACTGTAGCCTTTATCCCCAATCTGCTGAGCAACGTTACCCCACATATTCAAGCGTGGCGTAATCTGCCCTTCGACACCCAGTTTCAGCTCACCGATATTCTTAGCGCCATGCATTTCATTGCTAACATCGTCCATTTTCACCCGCGTCATCTGCGTGTTATGGATCCAGTTGGCCTCAATGAATGGCTGGAACTCACGCGATTTACCATCATCGATAGGGTGATGCCCGTTGATATAAGCTTTCACACCGAGACGCGTCATCACGTTACCGTCAGTCTTATCTTTCACCTGAGTACCATTGGCTTCGCGATGGCTATCAGCTTGTACATCCATCCAGATAACCTGCGCTTTGGGTTGAATCCAGTAACTGTTGCGTTCATTTTCCGACACTTTGAAGCTGTAACCCGCCTCAATGGATGCCGTAATACCGCTGGATTTATATTTCTCCGTGGCTAAATGCTCACCCATCACTTTGTTATCAAACCAGTTATACAGGGCCCACGTATCGACGTAAGTTCCCGTTTTATCCGTCTCGTTAGCGTACCAGGTGCCGTATAGACCGACGCTGTAGCCCGTCACTTGTCCACGTGAGCGATATTGCGTCAGGCTGGACTCTGTTCTGCTTCGGCTGTTGCCGTAACCCGCCATTGCTCCAATATGCCAACGATCTAAACCATCCGAACTCCACTGGGCAATATCGCCACCCAACTGCATCACGTAACGATTACTTTGTGTACTTAACCGACCTGAAGCATCCTTAAAGCGCGTATGTCCCCCGACATTACGAAGCCATAGACTAGTCACCTTTTTTTCTCCGGTAAGCATGTCGGTGTACTGTGTTTCACCCAGACGATCGTGAAGACGGGTGATGAACATGGTATTCGCGGCATAGTTGTTTGCCATATAGCTACCATATTCAGGACGATATTGATGCTCTCCTGGAGGTGCTGGTGGCACCGGAGGAGTCGGGTCAACAGGATCCTGTGGGTCGACCGGGTCAACTGGGTCAACTGGGTCCGGCGGTGGCGGGTCGACCGGGTCTGGTGGCGGCGGGTCAACCGGGTCCGGCGGTGGTGGGTCGACCGGGTCTGGTGGCGGTGGGTCAACCGGGTCTGGCGGTGGTGGGTCGACCGGGTCTGGTGGCGGTGGGTCAACCGGGTCTGGCGGTGGTGGGTCGACTGGATCCGTCGGTTCCAGAAGACTCGTCAGGTACCAGTTATTCCCTTTTTGTACAACGTTATAGTCGTAGCCGCCTGCAACAATGCGCCCCTCTTTTTCAAATACACCGTCTGATTGACCTCCAACGCTGATGATTTCAATCCCCTCAACGGTTTGCGCGCCATTGCCGCCAATATTCCTTACGGCAACCAGGGCATTACCGGAAGTATTGCCGTTAACGATAAGCTTATCCGTTTCCGAAACGTCATTGTAAAGCACGGTATTAAAGACCAGCTTGCCGCCATCTCCTGTGAAATCTTCGTTGATTGTTAGCGACTGCCAGCTATCAGGATCGACGTGTTGGAAATTGACGATACTGCCTGAATTTAGCGTCAGGTGAGTGAGGGTTGAGTTATTACTCATATTCCAGGTTGCATCGGTCATTGATACGGAAATATTGCCCGTACCGGCTGCTGTGCTGGTGATGTATGAGGCTCCGTTCCATATCGATTCATTCGTCATGTTCAGCGTAATGGCGCTGTTTTGCAAAGGTAATGAGCTGGTAGCTGCAATCGCACCGGCAGCGAGTAAATCGCCCTTAATATTGAGTTGCCCACCCGCCGAGCCATCAACCATCCCTCCGCTTTCCGCGAGAATCGCGTAGCTTTGGCTGTCGTTATTGCCAGCCATGGTGAGGGTTGTGTTGCCGGCTAAATTAATCTTACCGCGTGATATCGCATACAAACCCGCTGGAGCTTTAGAGGCGGATTTTTCCGCGCTGTTGGCCGCTATGCGGATGTTATTTGCGAGGTTGACCGTCCCAGAGCTATAGGCGTATACACCGTGAGCACCAGAGCCTTGGGTGAAAATAGCGGAATTTTCGCCCACGTTAGCCACCCCTGTTGCCCCATAGGAATAAATGCCGTGACCATCAATGCCGTTTGTTTTGATGGAGGCGTGTTCATCCAGGTTCACAGTGCCATTGGAGACATACATTCCGTATGCCCGACTCTGATCGGTTGTGATGGTTGTATATTTTCCAAGATCAATCGTTGAAAGGCTGGCAGCATAGAGGCCATGTGAACTCGTCCCATAGGTTTCAATGGTCGTGTTATCACCGAGGCGTACATATGCTCCGTTCTGGCTTGTGCGTACCCCTTCGGCACTATTACCGCGTGTGACAATGTGAGCTTTATCGCCAACAATAATATTGTTTTTGACCACCGAAGCGTTTTTCATGGCGTTAGCGGAAATACCACGTCCCTGGAATCCCGTGGTTTCAATATATAATTCATCGCCAACGTAAATATTGGCTGAACCAAGATAACCCTGGCTATAACTACTGTATCCAGCGTTAATGCCATCTCCACTGTATCCATTAACGTAGATTTTCGTACGGTCACCGGTGATGATAAATATTGGGTTATCTGGGGTGTTAGTGCCATGAGTACGGATCCCATCAACATCTTTTCCATCATTTGTTGAGACTTTCGACTTAGTATAAATTGTCAGGTCATCACCCAAAACAACACCTGCGCTCCCCGAGGTTGAATTACGAAGAACCATTAGAGAATGCTCAAAGGCCTCTGCGCCGGGACCATTTAAGGTAACGTTATTACCGTAAATTTGAATATTGCCTGGGTCATATTGATAGATATAGTTAGGGTTACCGTTGTTTTTTTGATAACTGGCGTTGGCTGTTGCAGGGATTAGCACACGTAACTCAGCGGGCAGGTCGGATACCAGGCCACTTGAGGGTAAGGAATCAAATTCAATACGTGCCGCATGAACAGGGAGTGCGAAAGTAGCTAATGCGGCCGATACAGCCAATGCAATTCGAGAATATCTATTCTGATGTAACATAATAGCCTCCTTCCTTTAGGCCTGATTTATAACGATATTTAAATCTTTATTTGAAGTAGGCTAATATGTTAATCAATACTGAGCGGTCTTATTAAAAATAAGTCATAATTGCTTTGTCTATAAACTAATTTCGCTACGTATTATGATCAGGGTGTCTGTGCGTTAATACATACCCATAAATAATATTCCGCTATGTTCAGCAATCCCTTTACATTAGCTACACTTTAAATATTTCACCTGTAAGTAAATGTGTCAAGGTTAATAAAAAGTACATATTATTATTTTAATAACGATATGGAATGACTTTAAATGAATATTCCTGGTGAAAATATAACTTAAAATAATTTGCGATGCGTAAATGCAATATATTTCGATATGCTCCAGGAATTTTACTACCTGAGATCGGAAAAATGTGCGTCATTTTGGATATTTTATAGCTAAGAAAATAGCACTATAAGCTAAAACTCTCAGGTTTGACCGTCGTCAGTAGTCAAACTTCGGCTTTCCCGCTACAGTTATTCATCCACGGCTTACAAGGAGAAGGTCATGCTCTATATCTTTGATTTAGGTAATGTGATTGTCGATATCGACTTTAACCGTGTGTTAGGAACATGGAGCGACTTAAGCCGTGTCCCGCTGGCTTCGTTAAAGCAGAGTTTTACTATGGGAGATGCTTTTCAGCAGCATGAACGAGGTGAAATAACGGATGAGGCCTTTGCCGATGCGATTTGTCATGAACTGGCATTGCCGCTGAGCTATGAACAATTCTCACATGGCTGGCAGGCTGTTTTTGTGGCGCTGCGCCCGGAGGTGATTGCCGTTATGCAAAAACTCCGCGAGCAGGGGCACCGGGTTGTGGTGCTGTCGAACACCAACCGTTTACACACGACGTTCTGGCCTCAGGAGTATCCGGAGATACAGCAGGCTGCCGATCATATCTATCTGTCGCAAGAACTGGGGATGCGTAAGCCTGAAGCTCGTATTTACCAACATGTTATCCAGGCGGAAGGTTTTTCAGCGCAAGAGACGGTCTTCTTCGATGATAATGCCGAGAATATAGAAGGCGCTAACCAGTTGGGGATCACCAGTATTCTGGTGACCGACAGAGCGACCATTCCTGAATATTTCGCGAAGTTGTTATGTTAAAAACCGTTCATCATAAAGCCAGGCACCATATACGTCCGATTTGGGCCTGGTTGAAGTTGCTCTGGAAGCGTATTGATGAGGACAATATGACGACGTTGGCGGGGAATCTTGCCTATGTCTCATTACTCTCGTTGGTACCGTTGGTTGCCGTTATTTTCGCGCTTTTTGCGGCTTTCCCGATGTTTTCTGACGTCAGTGTGCAACTGCGCCACTTTATCTTTGCCAACTTCATCCCAGCGACTGGGGATGTGATTCAGCGTTATATTGAACAGTTTGTTGCTAACTCCAGCAAAATGACGGCGGTAGGGGCATGTGGGCTGATAGTCACTGCGCTGCTGCTGATGTATGCCATCGACAGCGCGTTAAATACCATCTGGCGCAGCAAGCGTACCCGACCCAAAGTTTACTCTTTTGCGGTTTACTGGATGATTTTGACGCTTGGGCCGATATTGGCCGGAGCCAGTCTGGCAATAAGTTCCTATCTGCTCTCGCTGCGTTGGGCCAGCGATCTCAATACCGTTATCGATAACGTGCTGAGAATTTTTCCGCTGGTGCTCTCCTGGCTCTCATTCTGGTTGCTCTACAGCGTAGTGCCGATTACCCGTGTACCTAATCGCGATGCGATAACCGGTGCATTTGTTGCCGCTGTCTTGTTCGAAGCGGGAAAGAAAGGTTTTGCGCTTTATATCACCATGTTCCCGTCTTATCAGTTGATTTATGGCGTTCTGGCGGTGATTCCTATTCTGTTTGTCTGGGTCTATTGGACATGGTGTATCGTCTTGCTTGGTGCGGAAATAACTGTCACTCTCGGTGAATACCGAAAATTAAAAACAGAACCACAAGAAGATGAATAACCATGATTGCATTAATTCAGCGAGTTACTCGTGCCAGCGTCAGCGTGGCGGATGAGGTGACTGGGGAAATAGGTCCAGGGCTGCTGGTGCTGCTGGGGGTTGAGAGAGATGACGACGAACAAAAGGCTAATCGCCTGTGTGAACGTGTGCTGGGTTACCGAATTTTCAGCGATGCTAACGATAAAATGAACCTAAACGTGAAGCAGGCCGGTGGCAGCGTGCTGGTGGTATCACAGTTTACATTGGCTGCGGACACCGAACGTGGAATGCGCCCAGGTTTTTCTAAGGGGGCCGCTCCAGACCGCGCCGAAGCACTTTACGAATACTTTGTTGAGCGTTGTCGCCAACAGGAAATGAACACCCAAACAGGACGATTTGCTGCGGATATGCAGGTGTCGCTGGTCAACGATGGCCCGGTCACGTTCTGGTTGCAGGTATGAATCCACTTCCCGGTAGAACGCGGGGGACAAAAGAGAGTGCCATTATGTATCATCTCCGAGTACCGCAAACGGCAGAAGAATTAGAGCAGTATTACCAGTTCCGCTGGGAAATGCTGCGTAAACCGCTCCATCAACCTAAAGGCTCCGAACGCGATGCATGGGATGCGCTGGCGCATCACCAGATGGTGGTTGATGAAGAAGGAAAGCTTGTTGCCATCGGTCGCCTTTACATTAACGCCGACAGCGAAGCCTCTATCCGCTTTATGGCGGTCCATCCTGATGTTCAGGATAAAGGCTTGGGGACGCTCATTGCGATGACTCTGGAGTCCGTGGCGCGTCAGGAAGGGGTTAAACGTGTGACCTGTAGCGCACGTGAGGACGCGATGGCATTCTTCGCCAAGCTGGGCTTTGTGAGTCATGGTGAGATTACGACGCCGCAAACTACCCCAGTTCGCCACTTCCTGATGATAAAGCCCGTGGCCTCTCTTGATGACATTCTGCATCGCGGTGACTGGTGTGCGCAGCTACAGCAGGCTTGGTACGACCATATTCCGCTTAGCGAAAAAATGGGTGTACGCATTCAGCAGTACACCGGACAAAAATTTATTACCACCATGCCGGAAACCGGTAATCAGAACCCGCACCATACGCTGTTTGCCGGGAGCCTATTCTCGCTTGCGACCTTAACCGGCTGGGGGCTCATCTGGTTGATGCTGCGCGAGCGTCATCTTGGAGGCACGATCATCCTGGCTAATGCCCATATTCGTTACAGCAGACCGATCACCGGAAGGCCTACGGCCATTGCCGACTTAGGTTCTCTTAGCGGCGATTTAGACCGTCTGGCCAGAGGTCGTAAAGCGCGTGTCCAGATGCAGGTTGAGCTCTTTGGCGATGATTCACCTGGCGTGGTGTTTGAAGGTACATACATTGTGCTGCCTGCCAGACCATTTGGTGCCTATGAAGAGGGCGGTAACGAGGAAGAGTAGGGCGCGCCTCTACTGATATCCCTCAATCACTCGCTGGCCCTGGCAATTCGCCGGGCCACGTCCCGCATTGCCCCTCGCGCCGTTTCACTGACTCCGCCAAGCTGGAAGAACCCATGTATTACACCGAGGTAACGCTGGCCGGTACAGGCGACACCCTGTCGAGTTAGCCTTTGTTGCAATGCCTCTCCTTCATCCCGTAGCGGATCAAATTCCGCGGTCAGGATATGTACCGGCGGTAAACCGCTAAAATCGTCTCGCCAGAGCGGGCTCGCTTCAGGATGTTGGATATCAGCCTCCTGGAGGTACATTTCATAGCCCGAGAGCAGTGTGTCACGAGTGATGATGTAATCCTGACCATTACTGAGGTAACTGGCAAAACTGGCGGTAGCGTCGAGCATCGGGTAAATCAGGAGTAATGCGGCAGGCGTCCACTGTGCGGAATTTTTTAAGCGTAGCGCAGTCACCAGCGCCAGATGCCCGCCTGCGCTATCCCCGGCAAGCGTAATACGATGACGGTCGATACCCAGTTGTTCGGCGTATTTATGCACCAGATTCGCCCCCTGATCGGCATCGTCATGAGCGGCTGGGAACGTGTACTCTGGCGCGAGGCGATACTGTACGGCAATCACCCGGCAACCGCTGTGGTAGGCTAACTGTCGCAGTTGGTTATCATGTGTAATAAAGCCGCCGCTAACAAAGCAACCGCCATGGTAGTAAATGACGCACGGTAGTGAATATGCCGCATTTAGTGGGGATATCACGCGAAGTGTCATGCCTTCGAGCACAATATCTTCCGATTTGACCCGTATCTCTTTCTCACCGGCAAGCACCGTACTGGCGATATAACCCGCCCTCCGGTCATCAATATTCTGCTGTCTTGAAGAGGGACGACCTGCCGTAATAAACTCAGCAACGAGCTCCGCAATTCCATTTTCCAGCGCCATTTTCCTCTCCTGTTAACTGTTTATTTATACAGTGTTATAACCTGGTTCCTGATGAATGAAAATAGGCGAATGTCGACAATGTCTGATTCCGGAAAGCTTCTCGCAATTTGTTTAGTTGACATATTACTTTATTATTTAAATTGAGATTATTAATGTATTAATTGATTGAATCATATCTGTAACCTTTTAATTTTGTTTCACCACTTTCAATTTCGAATATAAAAAGCTCCTGAACTATTCTCTTAGAGTATTCAGAGTAATAGATGAGGGATATCTCATTATTTGAAAGTAAACTGTGAGTACCTCGCTCAAATTTAAGTGTCGATTTTTTTAATGCTCCAAGATCCTTTTCTTTTGCCTCAGTCATGATATTAATGAAATTTTTCTCGGGAGTTTCTTTCTGAAAATTAGTTGACGTCATTTTATATATTTGAGAATAATTTTCTTTTTTATATAAATCATGGAAGGTATTCACCTTTTTTATCGCGGGATCAATATCTATGGGAGAGCAGCCACATAATAAGAACAACAATAATAATACATACTTCATTATATTTCCCCTGTTAGTTTAATTCACCCAGCATTCTTGCCATGTTTTACAGGCTAGGGCCATAGTTGAAGCACCTGTGCCGATACCTAACCCCACAGATTCTGTAGATGATTCTGGATTGTCTACATCAACAACGTAAGTATAAGCAAGATGCCCCACCACCCCTCCTCCAGTCGTCATGCCAGCAGCATTACTGACTCCAGATGTGGGAAGCGATTTGGATTCTGAATATGTGATACCCGCATTAACCCCACCACCTGTGCCTGCATGTCCACATGCAGTTGCATAGATACAAATATCAGATAATATTTCCCCCCTTTTTTTAGCAAAAGCGATACCGACTCCACCATGACCACCTAATGTTATTAGGTCGGCACTACCCGTAATATCTATTGATGACGTTCCGTATGAATCATCGTGCCAGACGTCGTATATCAATTGATATAAGTTGTAAAGACCAAGGGGGTCAATCTTTATAATAGGGTTGCTAGTATACTGATATAAATTCCACCCCCCCCTCAACCCTATCGGATCCTGCGTGATATACCGCCGCTGCATCGCATCATAATAACGATAACGGTTATAATACAGCCCCGTCTCCTGATCATACTGCTGTCCCGGTAACCGTATCAGCTGTTGCAGGTTTTCCGGGTTATCCTCCATCTGCTGATTGCCCCACTCATCATACTCCGCACGCCAGACCGCGTTGCCTTCACGGTTTATCAGCGCCAGCGGCAGCCCCCGGTGGTCACAGTGGTACAGGTGGATTTTTCTCTCCGGCTCACACTCCGGCTCCACCAGCCCTTTCAGTTGTTCCGGGTTCAGCCCGCACTGATTTAGCCATTGCTGGCTGCGTTCGCTGATGACGCCGTGTTTCAGCTCCGTTTCCAGCCCGTTCAGTAACGTCACCAGCTCTGCCGGGAACGCTATCCCGGCGTCCTGCTGCAGTTTTTCCGCCAGACTTCTGCGCTGCACTTTCGCCAGCGCGGCGGTCTCCGTTTCAATGCGCAGCAGCGGTGTAAAGCTCCCCGGCTGATATATGGTCTGGATACGCACCGCCTGCGTCTGCGTGGTGACCAGCCGGTCACCATCCCAGCCGAACCAGGTTACCTCCGGCTGGTGCGGCATTGCGCCATATTCCTCGTAGAGCGTATTTGTCATCAGACGCGGACACTGCCAGACCATGCTGCCCACCCGTCTTCCCATGGCATCGTAGAGATACCGGCTCCGGGTAATCTCCTGATTACCGAAGCCGTGGGTCAGGCGGTAATGCACCAGACGGTGCTGGCGGTCATAACTGTAATGGTGTGTTTTTTCATTCCCGCTGCGGATAGCCCCTGCCGGAACATGGGTGTGCTTCTCCGTCAGATTGCCGGACGCATCATAGCGATACAGGTAAAGGGTATCTTTTGCGATGCGGTTATCCGGGCTGGACTCTGGCAGCCTGAGTACCTCGCGCAGGGCTTTTTCCTCCACCCGGTTGCCGGCGGCGTCCATCTCATAGGGGATATCCAGGTGGACAGCGCCGCGGGTCAGGGTGGTGCCCGTCAGTCTGCCGCTGCCGCTGTAGGCATATTCCCGGGTCTGGTGTGCTTCGCGAATGCTGACCAGTCGCCCGGCGCTATCGTAGCCGTAGTCGCGGCTGTAAGGCGTCAGGGTCAGGGTCAGGTGCTGACTCTGCAGCTGGCCCGCCGCCGTGTAGGTTGTGGTCTGCCCGTAGGCGCTGAACTGCCGCTGCGTCTCCCGGTGCAGGCGGTCACGTGTGAAGTCAATCAGCGGCGTGTCACCGAGTTTCATGCCCGCCAGATGTCCGCTGCCATAGGTCAGCCATTCCACCGGCGAAAGATTATCCGGTTTCACCCGGTTCACCAGACCCTGTTCGTTCCAGGCCAGCTTTGTTTCATGCTGCCACAGCAGCTCATCCTTTTCAGGATGATGTACGGTCTGGCGTTCACTGATAAGCCGTCCTTTGCGGTCATAGCGGTAGCCCGTGGCAATACGGTGCCCTTCGCTGAGATGGCTGAGCTCTGCCAGCCAGCCGTGTTCGTCATAGCGCCACTGCTCTGCGCGTTCGCCGTCCACGGTGCGATGGGTGATTCTGTCGGATGCATCGTAATACCACAGGGTAACCCGTCCCTCATCTTCGCTGCGGACAAGCTGTCCGGTCGGGCTGTAGTCATAGCGCAGTGTCCTGCCGTCGAAGCCGGTCTGTTGTGTCATTCTGTCCAGCGCATCCCAGACAAATGTGCTGTGGCTGCCGTTCTCGTTGGTCTGTGTCGTCACCCGCCCGGCGGCGTCGTATGCCATCTCGCGGGTCAGGCCATCCTGAGTGACGCGCAGGGCATTTCCCCATACGTCATACTGCGTGTCACTGCGGCTGCCGTCCGGCCACAGCGTGGCGGTCAGGTCGCCTGCGGGGTTGTACTCATAGCGGGTTTCATGACCCTGCGCATCCTTGCGGCTGACCTGCCTGCCCCGGGTGTCGTAGGTCTGGTAAACGCTCAGCCCTTCCTCTGCGTGCGTCGCCGTGACCTGGCCGAATAGGTTATATTCATAGCGGGTTTCATAGCCTGAGCAGTCGGTATAACTCAGCAACTGACCGTAACGGCTCCACGTCAGCCGTTTTGTGCCGCCGGCGGCGTCCTGCACGGCACAGGGATGTTCATCCGATACTGTTCCGTAAAGATAGCGGGTCACGACGCCGCTGCGGGCGGTCTCCTGCACCAGCCGGCCCCGGTCATCATAGCGCAGGCGGCTTTCCAGCCCGTCAGGGTAGACGGTGTCGGTTAACTGTTGCTGGCGGTTATAGTAATACTGCATCAGGCTGCCGTCAGGTGACACAATCGCGTCCACGCTGCCGGAAGCCGGGTTCAGCCGGTACGCGGTTTTGCGTCCGGCGGCATCGGTCTGCGCGGTCAGCCTGCCCGCGTTATCAAATTCGCGGTGCAGCAGACTGCCGTCGGGACGCTCTTCACGCACCACCCGTTTCAGGCCGCCTTCGCCCTCCGTGTGCAGTATCTCACGGCGGTTCAGGCTGTCGGTGATGGTGACGCAGTTTTTCTCATAGCGGTAGGTATAGCTGAGCCCCTCCGGGTTGTGCTGTTCCACCACGCGACCGGCTGCATCATAACGGTAACAGGTCTGTGGGCGTCCTGCGTAGCGGTGCGCAACCATCCGGCCCGGCGACTGTGGGTCATAGTCAAAACTGCGCACCGGTGTATCGCTGCGGTCATAAACCGTCAGAAGCTCGCCGCGCGGGGTGTAGTCGTACCGCACGAGCGGCGAAGTGGGGAGGTTATCCGGGTATTCCGGGTCGTGCGTCAGCCACACTTCCGCGAGCCGGACGCCCTTATCCGTGCCGTAACCGGTGGCGGGAAGGTCTTCCGGGTAGGGCGACGGCGTTTTGTGGTGCGGTGCAGCCCGCTGTGCCTGAGTGGTCAGTACCAGCCGGAAGCGACGACCGGCCCCGTCAGTCACGGCGGTGACCTGCCCGCTGAACTCACCTGCCGCTTCACGGTGGTATGTCAGCGTGCGCCCGAATGTATCCGCCAGCCCGGTCAGTACCCGGTATGGCGGCAGGGGAGCGGGAAGCGCCTCATCGGCCTGCGGCACCCGCTCAGGCCACCCCAGCAGCCACCACGGCCCCAGCACACTGTTTGTGGCCAGATAGAGATGCTCGCTGAGACGCATGGCTTCAGGTAAGGCCTGCCACAGCGTATGAAGCGGATTGCTTTCATGCAGCTCTGTCACCCCGCCGCGCGCGAGCCAGAGTGCCTCACTGCGGCTGTATGCGGTCTCTCCCGGTAACAATGGGTCAAAGTAGATACTGCGCCCGCCGTTATCGTTGAGCACCAGTGCATTTTCGTGAATTTGTAACCGGATATCGGACGGTGATTTCCAGCCCGGACCAAAGAGTCCCACGGAGGCCGGAGTACGGGTCTGGTAGCTGCTGTAGGCGCGGGAAAACACCAGCGGAAGCGGCCCCGGCAGCGCAAAATCGGTCTCACCCGGCAGCACCTTGGCACCCAGCAACGGGTTGACCGGGCTCCCTGATGTCCGCCCGCCGGGACAGACCGAGCAGGCTACGCCGGTCGGTGCGCCGATCAACACCCCAGCTGAGCCCTGTACAATGTCTGCGCCATAGCGTGTCATATCGCCCTGACGTGCTGCTGGTTTTCCGCTCATGAAAAGTCCTTATTGTTGAGTCCGGTATGTACTTGTGGCTCTGTTACTCAGAATTCTGGCTGCTCCGGGCTGTCATTTTCCTGCTCCGGCGTTTTTGGCGGATTTTCTGTCGCGCCACAGTTCCAGTTAATCAGGGCTGAATCACCGCTGAGCGTCTGTACTCCCTGGAGACTGATTGCCGTGCCGTTAAGAAATATTTTACCGTCCTTCGTCAGCACCAGCCGGGCCTGCCCGCAGCACAGCTCAAGGTGCTCTCCGGCACAATAGACCGCCACTTTTCCGGCACTCTCCCGATGACTTTTACCCGCCGTAAAGGTGACGTTTTCCCCCACGTTTACGTTGTAACCTTTGCCCACCAGCAGGGATTTATGAACCCCCACCTGTGAGGACTGCATCAGTGCAACGGAGGTATTCATCACCCCTAACACGGTGGTCTGATACGCCACGCCCACGGTGAGGGCACGGGCAACACCAACGGTTTCAGCCTGGTTCAGGCCCACGGTCAGGCTCTGGTTCTGGCCTATTTTTTCGTTCTGATCCTGCACCACCGTCTGTACCTGATTGCGCTTCACGGTGATGACCTGGTTACTCCCGATGGTCTCGGTATGATTTGCTTTAACATCCGTTGTGCGGTTGTTCAGGACCTCGGTATCCATATTCTTTTGCGCATGGATATAGACCTGCTCTTTTCCGGTCGCATCATCAAACTTCAGTTCATTAAATCCGCTGCCCATATAAGTTTTTGAGCGGATCGTCATCTGTGTTTTTGTTCCCGGCAGATTACCCGGTGAGCGGTTTTCTTCGTGATAAGTCCGCCCCATGATGATTGGTTGATCCGGATCGCCATTGAGGAAATCGACGATCACCTCCTGGCCCACGCGCGGAATGGCTAAGTTACCGAACCCCGGCCCCGCCCACGCCTGCGCGACCCGGATCCAGCACGAGCTGTCCTGGTCCGGCGGGTTATAGCGGTCCCAGTTGAATTTCACCCGCACGCGCCCGTGCTCGTCGCAGAAGATCTCTTCACCTTCCGGGCCGGTGACCACCGCCGACTGCGGGCCGTCCACCGATGGTTTCTGCTGTGGCACTGGCCGCCACGTTCTGTCTGCCGGGATCACCGTAAAATTATTCTCAAGGGTGGTCCCGGAGCCGGAACGCCCGGCCACCGCCTGCGGCTGGCTCCCCTGTAAAGCGCTGCTCACCACCTGCCATTCCCGGTTCAGGCTCGCCTGCGGGTGTTCCGTCAGCGCGATACGCCGCCCCGGCCATATTTCAGGGGAACGGCTTTTCCCCTGGGCCTCTTCGGCATTATTGCGCCATCCCTCCATCTGCCAGCGGGTGAAGTTCTGCCCGTGTGCATCCTTGAAACGGCCCGGATAGTCGAACACTTCATACTGCGTACGCTGGTAATCCTGATGTTCACCCTGGTGAGCAAAGCGGCCCGCCCAGCCGGGGCGTTTGAAGGTGTAGTCCTTGCCGATAACGGAAGAGGGCCGTATCTGCGCGCTATGACGGAACTGGCTGATGCACGGCGTGCTCACTTCGGTACGGGTATTCGGGTTCCACGGGATTTCAAACGCCTTGGGCAGAAAACGTACCGTGTCACACAGCACCAGGCTCTGGTCATCGCTGTCAGATGAGTGCTCTTCGTAGAAGAAAAGCCCTTCCTCCGCGGCCATCCGCGCCAGAAAGTCATAATCCGTTTCCCCGTACTGCACGCAGAATTCCCGCGCCGGATGCGCCTCGCTGAACAGCGGACTCCAGTCCGTCACCCCGTTTTCCTGCAATATCGTCCCGAGGATGCTTTTAATATCCTCATTCTGGAAAATACGGGAGTTCTGGCGCAGTGCGGCGCGCCACAGCGGCGGGCGGACTCTCATGCTGTACAGCATCTGGTGCCCGTCGTTTTCGCCCTGTTCAAACCAGGTCACGATGCCGTTTACCCGGCGCTGTATCTCCGTGCCCTGCCAGATTTTGAGGTGCGCCGGTTTTTCCAGTACCTGAGAGAAATCCATGCTGAGAAGCTGCTGGCTGACCAGCGAGATATCGAGGGTAAACAGTGAGGAAAAGGACTGACTCAGATGAAAGGAGATAACGACCAGCGCGTCCGACGGCAGGCCGTCCACTTCCAGTGTGAAACGTAATCCTGATGACATAAATGCCTTCCTGAATAAATACAACAGAAGTATTTCCGGAGGCATCGCAATATGATTTATCTATTCATATTATCGGTGAATAACCGGATGAATGATTAATAACGCTGATGATTAAAAATCTATTAGAAACTTATTGTTATATGATTTTTTAATTATAAGCGACCTGCAGAGAATTGATTTTTTATTTATTTTAATGTTGTACTTTATATTTACTTAAATGTTGCCAGACAGGTATCGAAAGATGCGAGATGGGTATTACGCAGCTGAAAAAGTGACATATTGAGGATGAAAAAATAGAGAACAGCAGACCCTGAATAATCAGGATCTGCTGGCTGACAACCTACTCCCCTTCACCCGGGAACAAGAACGGGTTGATAGAGCTACGGGCGAACCCTTCCTGCTCCATCCGCGCGTCGAGTACCAGTGAGGCGAGGTCGTCCGCGACGGCTTCGACTTTCGGATCTTTTTCCTGATACAAAATCTTCAGGTAAGTGCCGCAGTCACCGCAGCTTTCAGCTTTAATTGCCGACTGTTCGTTGTCCAGCGACCAGTAATGCAGGTCGCGGCTCTGTTCGCAGTTGCTGCACTTCACGCGCACCACGTGCCACTCGGTTTCACACAGATTACAGTGCAGGTAACGCAAGCCCTGAGTCGAACCGATTTGCACCATGCTGGAGACCGGCATCGAACCGCATACCGGGCAGAACTGGCGCTGTTCGCCATATTCCGCACGGGCTTTGCCTGGAATAAGGCTCGCCATCTGCGCCCAGTAAAGCGACAGCGCAGCCCAGATGAACGGGGCTTTATCGCTGCTTACCGAAGCGAAATCGGATTCAAACAGCGCACTCGCCATATTTTCCAGTTCTTGCTCGGAGGCTTTTTCCAGGTTTTCGATAACCGCCAGTGCCGGGCCACTCATCTCGGGCTTCAGCTCGGCAATCATCGATTGCAGCAGGGTGTGCCAGTGCTTATCGCGCGGCAGAACGTGAATATCCAGCGGCGGCTTGCCCTGATCATTCGCTTCTTTCAAGCGCGCGGTCAGATCCATCTTCAGCGGATGGTCATACAGCACGACTTCCTGAGCATGGGCGATGAGCGCTGCAAAGCGCAGGTAATCACCCAGCGGGTTATTCTCAGCCAGCTCGCGCAGACGCTCGGCACGGCGGTTGTAGAGGTTCTTGAGTCTGGGGAACAACAACGGCGGAATGACTTCCGCCGTACGTTTCTCGCTCGAACCCAGCTCATCTTGCGGGATTATGCGAATACTCATTCAGATGACTTTTCCTGTTTCTGGCGGACTTCACGGTACCAGCGTGGGTGATGTTTCTTCGCCCATGAACTGGTGACCCATCCTTCCACCATCGCGGTAATGGTGCCTTTCACCCAAAGGGCGGCGTAAATATGCACCATGATAACCACAATTAACGCCACTGCGGCAAATGAATGCAGCATTAACGCAAATCGGATCACCGGGATTGAGAAAGCAGGCGCAAAGTACGGACGCCAGATAATCACACCGCTCACCAGCAGCAGCACCAGGAAGATAATCGCCGCCCAGAATACGCATTTCTGGCCGAAGTTATAACGCCCGGTGTCACCTACTTCCTCGTTGACGACGATCTTACGAATATTCTTCGCCCAAAAGATATCATCCCGATTGATTAGATTATGGTGCCAATAGCGGAAAAACATGATGATAAACGATGCAAACATGATGACGCCGACGAACGGGTGCAGAATTCGCGCCAGCTGCGGTGTGCCCATGATTTGCATTAACCAGTTGAAGGATGGGAAGAAAAATCCCAGCCCGCTTATCGCCGCCAGCATGAAGCAGAAGGCGGTGACCCAGTGGTTGATACGTTCCGGCGCCGTGTAGCGCACGATGGTGTCACGTTTTTTCATTTGCGCACCTCATCGTTGTCTTCATGCAGGTTATCTTCTTCGTCTTCCGCGCGGTTCGGGCCGACACCGACGTAGTGGAAGATACTCGCGGCAAACGTGGCCGCAAAACCAACGGCGGCCAGCGGTTTCCAGATACCTTTCCAGAACTTCACGGTGGCGCTGATTTCCGGGTTCTCCGGCAGGCCGTGATACAGATTCGGTTTATCGGCGTGGTGCAACACGTACATAACGTGTGTACCGCCGACACCGGCCGGATCATACAAGCCTGCATTGTCGTAGCCGCGTGTTTTCAGTTCGGTGACGCGCTCGCCTGCCAGCACTTTCATATCCTCTTTAGAGCCAAAGTGGATAGCGCCGGTCGGGCAAGTTTTTACGCAAGCCGGTTCCTGTCCCACATTCACGCGGTCGACGCACAGCGTACATTTATAGACGCGGTTGTCTTCCGGGTTCAGGCGAGGCACGTTGAACGGACAGCCTGCAATGCAGTAACCGCAGCCGATGCACTGCTCGGACTGGAAGTCGACAATGCCGTTGGCATACTGAATGATAGCCCCTTCAGCCGGACATGCCTTCAGGCAGCCCGGATCGGCGCAGTGCATGCAGCCATCTTTGCGGATGAGCCACTCCAGTTTGTCGTTTTGCTCAACTTCCGAGAAGCGCATCACCGTCCAGGATTTGGCGGTCAGATCGGCGGGGTTGTCGTACACCCCAACGTTGCTGCCGATTTCATCGCGGATATCGTTCCACTCTGAACACGCCACCTGACAGGCTTTACAGCCAATACAGGTGGTGACGTCGATGAGCTTCGCCACCTCTTCCTGGTGATCCCGCGCCTGAGGCGCGGGAGTGAAACCGTTAGTGGCGGAACGACGAATAATATCTTGTGATTGATAAGCCATAGGTCGTCTCCGTTACACCTTTTCCACGTTCACGAGGAAGGACTTAAACTCCGGCGTCTGCGAGTTTGCATCACCGACGGACGGTGTCAGGGTATTGGCAATAAACCCTTTCTTCGCCACACCTTCATAGCCCCAGTGGATAGGAATACCGATGGTATCGATATCCTTACCGTCTGCCTTCAACGTGCGAATACGCTTGGTCACCACCGCTTTGGCTTTAATATAGCCACGGTTGGAGGAGACTTTAACGGTATCGCCATGGGCAATACCCAGCTTATTCGCCAGTTTTTCGCCAATCTCTACAAACTGTTCCGGCTGAGCGATAGCGTTAAGCAACGCATGCTTGGTCCAGTAGTGGAAGTGCTCGGTCAGACGATAGGTGGTGCCGACGTACGGGAACTTATCCGCTGTACCTAACGCTTCCTTGTCGCCTTTAAAGATACGGGCGGCAGGGTTGGAGATCACGTTCGGGTGCAGTGGGTTGGTCCCCAGCGGTGTTTCAAACGGCTCGTAGTGTTCCGGGAACGGACCTTCCGCCATCTTATCGAGGGCGAACAGGCGTCCCATCCCTTCCGGCTGCATGATAAACGGCCCGACGTTGCTGCCTGGTGCGGCGGCACTGTAGTCCGGGATATCGACACCGCCCCACTTCGCGCCGTCCCATTTCAGGAGCTGGCGTTTTGGATCCCACGGTTTGCCCTGTGGGTCTGCGGAAGCGCGGTTATACAGAATGCGGCGGTTCAGCGGCCAAGCCCAGGCCCAGCCCAGCGTGTTGCCAAGGCCGGATGGGTCGGCGTTATCGCGACGCGCCATCTGGTTACCGTCAGGCGTCCAGCTACCGGCAAAGATCCAGCAGCCGCTGGCGGTGGTGCCGTCATCACGCAATTGAGCAAACGAACTGAGCTGCTGGCCTTTCTTGACGATGACCGCTCCGGTGGCTGGGTCGATAATATCGGCCAGCGCTTTACCGTTGTTTTCCATCGCCACTTCCTCAGACGCAGGTTCTTCTGGCGTTGAGTAGTTCCAGCTCATGTTCAGCACCTGCTCAGGTGCCGGGCCGCCTTCTTCAGCGTACATTTTACGCAGGCGTAAGAAGATACCGGCGAGAATTTGGCCGTCGGTTACCGCCTCCCCTGGGCCGTCAGCGCCTTTCCAGTGCCACTGCAACCAGCGACCGGAGTTAACGATAGAACCGTTCTCTTCGGCGAAACAGGTGGATGGCAGACGGAACACTTCGGTCTGGATTTTCGACGGATCAACATCGTTAGACTCACCGTGGTTCTGCCAGAACGTCGACGTTTCGGTGTTGAGTGGGTCGATGGTCACCAGGTATTTCAGTTTCGAAAGCGCTGCGACCGTTTTGTTTTTGTTCGGGAATGACGCAACCGGGTTAAAGCCCTGGCAGAGATAGCCGTTGACCTTGCCCTCTTTCATCATCTCGAAGTACTGCAGCACGTCGTACCCTTTATCCCACTTCGGCAACCAGTCAAAGCCCCAGCTGTTTTCAGCCGTGGCTTTATCGCCATAGAAGGTCTTCATCATTGAGACGAAGAATTTCGGGTAATTGCCCCAGTAGTTCACCTGGCCTTCCAGCAGCGGTTTTGGCGTGCTGGCGGTGAGGTAAGTTTGCAGGTCAGTCTGTTTTTCGCTTGGCAACGTCATGTAGCCTGGCAGGCTTTGCGACAGCAATCCTAAGTCGGTCAGCCCCTGAATGTTGGAGTGACCACGCAGGGCGTTCACGCCGCCGCCAGCCATGCCCATGTTGCCGAGCAGCAGCTGAATCATTGCCATGGTACGGATGTTCTGTGAACCGATGGAGTGCTGCGTCCAGCCCAGGGCGTACAGGAATGAAGCGGTTTTGTCGTGCGCGCTGGTTTCTGCGATGTATTCACAGACTTTGAGGAAGTCGGCTTTTGGCGTCCCACAAATATTCTCTACCATCTCCGGCGTGTAGCGGGAAATATGCTGCTTCAGCAGATTCCACACGCAGCGCGGATGGGTGAGGGTGGTATCGCGTTTGGCGTAACCGTTCTCATCCAGCTCGTAGTTCCAGGACGTTTTATCGTACTTACGCGCCTGTGCGTCATAGCCGCTGAACAGGCCGTCGTCGAAGCTGAAATCTTCACGTACGATAAGGCTGGCGTTGGTGTAGGCCTCGGTGTACTCACGGTTGAATTTTTCATTATTCAACAGGTACAGCATGACGCCTGACAGGAACGTAATGTCAGTACCGGAGCGAATAGGGGCGTAGAAATCTGCCACCGACGCGGTACGCGTAAAGCGGGGATCGATAACTATCAGCTTCGCGCCGTTGTGGATTTTGGCTTCCATCGCCCAGCGGAACCCAACTGGGTGAGCTTCTGCGGCGTTACCGCCCATCACCACGATGAGGTTGGCGTTCTTGATGTCGACCCAGTGGTTGGTCATCGCACCGCGACCAAATGTTGGAGCAAGACTTGCTACCGTTGGTCCGTGTCAGACACGTGCTTGGTTGTCGACCGCGAGCATACCGAGCGCGCGCGTAAATTTCTGGGTTAAAAATCCGGTTTCGTTACTGGATGCCGATGCGCACAGCATACCGGTGGTCAACCAACGGTTGACGGTAGTCCCGGCATCGTTCTTTTCAATAAAGTTGGCGTCACGGTCAGCTTTCATCAGTTTGGCGATGCGATCAAACGCTTCATCCCAACTGATTTTCTGCCATTTATCGGAGCCTGGTGCGCGGTATTCAGGATGCTTCAGACGGCTTTCTGAGTGGATAAAGTCCACCAGGCCTGCGCCTTTCGGGCACAGTGCGCCACGGTTAACCGGGTGATCCGGGTCCCCTTCGATATGGAAAATCGAGGCTTTTGCGTTTTTTGCGCCGTCGCCGAGGCTATACATCAATAGCCCACAACCGACAGAGCAGTAAGTGCAGGTGTTACGAGTCTCACGGGTGCGCAGCAACTTGTACTGCCGTGTTTCCGCGAGTGCGATGCCTGGGGCAAAGCCCAGCGCCGCTGCCGTGGTTCCTGCCATACCGCCAGCGCAGATCTTAAAGAACTGTCTTCTGCTGACCTGCATGGATCGCTCCTTGTTTCGACATTGTTATTGCTTGTAGTTTTTCTTCGCCGTAGCACGACGAAGGTGCTGAAAAATGTGATGCCCTCAGTTCCAGGAGGGCTTTCAATCAGAATACCACATTATCGGTAGGCCTGTTCCGATACGGTTAATGGTAGGTGAATAGAATTTGCGCGCATTAACATTGAATTGTGGTTTAGCTCACAAATTGATCGGATTGTGGCGGGTAGAGGATGGGTAATTAACGTCATTAACTATAAGGGATTAGATTTCGCGCGAGGGATTGTTTGTCGCATAATGTGGCGTTATAAGTGCAGTTGTGCGTTATTGCACCACAAACTTGATCCATAATAAGCCTCAATTCCCCTGTGTTGTGGTGGAATAGACGCCCCGTATTGTTGATGTTGTCAGAGTATTTGCCGTGTTTAATTTTAAAGATGAAGTCAAACCCTCGTTGCAGCTGATTGGCGCAGCCGAGCGTTCTGTCTTCAGAAGGCCACAGATTATGCAACCCACTCAGGATATTCTTGCAGAAGAAGTTCCCGTTGCGTTGGTCTACAACGGCATCTCTCACGTCGTGATGATGGCGACGCCGAAAGATCTGGAAGCTTTTGCGATAGGTTTCTCTTTATCTGAAGGCATTATCGAGCATCCGCGCGAAATCTTCGGTATGGACGTCGCCCCTGCCTGCAACGGCATGGAGGTCAGAATCGAGCTTTCCAGCCGCCGCTTTATGGGGCTAAAAGAGCGCCGCCGGGCGCTCGCTGGCCGCACAGGCTGTGGCGTGTGTGGCGTTGAGCAGCTCAACGATATCGGGAAGCCTATCCAACCGCTGCCGTTTAGCCAGACATTTGATCTGGCCCATCTCGATTATGCACTCCGCCATTTAGATGACGTTCAGCCAGTGGGCCGTGAAACGGGTTGTACACATGCTGCCGCGTGGGTGATGCCTTCGGGTGAGCTGGTGGGTGGGCATGAGGATGTGGGGCGTCACGTGGCGCTCGATAAGCTGTTGGGACATCGCGCCAAAGAGGGCGCGCTATGGCAGAAAGGTGCTGCGCTGGTGTCCAGCCGCGCCAGTTATGAAATGGTGCAGAAGTCTGCAATGTGTGGCGTTGAAATCCTGTTTGCAGTATCCGCCGCGACAACGCTGGCCGTAGAGGTTGCCGAGCGTTGTAATCTAACGCTGGTCGGTTTTTGCAAGCCGGGCCGGGCGACGATTTACACCCACCCGCAGCGATTGATCGGTGGTTAATTTATATTCAGTTATTTTGAATGACATCGACAAATAACTCCGCTTTTAGTTGATTGAGATGTGACCTATCATTTATCACATCAAGGCAACATGCCTTACACAAACAACCAACTTAAAGGGTTTATCTCATGAAAAGCATCAAAACTTTTGTCGCAGTTATCGCTCTCGCAACTACTTTCGGTTCATTCGCAGCACAAACCGTCACCGCCAGTGCTTCTACTCTTGACGGTGCAGAAGCAAAAATCGCCGCTCAGGCCGAACAAGCGGGTGCAAGCTCTTACAAAATCACCCAGGCTTACAGCGGTAACCGCGTGCACATGACCGCAGAACTGAACAAATAAGCAATACGCAACTGTCGAAAGAGCGCCCTATGGGCGCTTTTTTCGTTTCAGTGGTAGGCCGGATGGCGATTCGCTTATCCGGTCTACTTTAGTGGATACCAGCCAGACGCAGCAGCGCGGTGGCGATGGCGGCAGCAAAGATCACCACGATTAATGGCGCTTTACGCCATGCCAGAAACACCGCAAAACCAACCCCCAGCACGCGCGCCATCCCGGAGAAGTGCTCTCCTTCATAAAAGGTGGTGGCCAGCGCGACGGAAAAGAGCAGCACGGTGGCTGCATCTGACAGCAGCGCCTGAGAGCGTTCAGAGAAGGCTAACCGGTTACCCAGCTTCGCACCGCCAAGCCGCATCAAATAAGTCCCCACCGATAAAATGGCGATCCCGGCGATAAACAGCGTCATGTTACCCATTATTTTTTCCTCGCCAGCAGGCCAAACAGTGAAAGCAGGACCGGTAATCCTACGGGGATGAACGGCACGCTAGCCAGTGAGAGTGCCGCACCGCTACAGGCGCGAATGAGCGTTGTGCGATTCTTGAAGGCGGGAATGACTAAGGCGAGCAGGATGGCGGGGAAGACCGCATCCAGGCCGATGGTTTCCGGTGCTGGCAATAGCTTGCCCACCGCTGCGCCAAATAGAGTTCCCAGTGGCCAGACAAGGGCGACGCCCATCCCACACAACCAAAAGGCGGCTTTACGTTGTTCAGGCGTGGGCTGTGAGAGTCCAAAAACAACGCTCTCATCGTTCATGATATGGCAGCCAATAAAGCTCGCCGCACGACGCCCGACCAACTCCCTCACCGTCACGCCAAAAGGAATATGCCGGGCATTCACCAGTAGACCCGCCGCCGCCGCTGCCAGAGGATTGCCACCGCTTGCAACAATACCGATAAACATGAATTCCGACGCGCCTGCGAGAACGGAGACCGAAAGCAGTAAGGGAACCCAAAGCGGGAAACCATAGGCCATCGCCAGCGAACCATAGGAAACACCCACGACGCCAACGGCGAGACAGACCAGAAAAATGGCTTTTAGCGTATCGCCTTTCAGGCAGGAGAACATGTTCAGAGACATCTATATTTACCGTATCGAACGAGTTATCCATTATAATGAACGAATCAGAGTGGTAGTTCAAGTCGAACGATTTGTTCGATATATAAAACGATGGAGTTGTGTATGTCACAGCCAATCAGCGTGATTGCTAAGAGCTTGGTGCGCGAGCGGGCGAGAACAGGCCTGTCTCTGGCTGAAATTGCGCGTCGTGCTGGGATTGCAAAATCGACGCTTTCTCAGCTTGAGGCCGGGAACGGTAACCCAAGTCTGGAAACCCTGTGGGCGCTGTGTGTGGCATTGGGGATCCCGTTTGCACGCCTGCTGGAGCCGCAGCCTAATAAAACGCAGGTGATTCGTCGGGGCGAGGGGACAAAAGTTATCGCTGAACAGGCAAACTATCAGGCGACATTGCTTGCTGCCTGTCCACCGGGAGCGCGTCGCGATATCTATCTGCTGACCACCCAGCCGGGTGCCGATCGAATTTCGCATCCGCATCCACCGGGTTCGGTAGAACATATTATCGTGACTCAGGGGCGAGCGCTGGTGGGGCTCACTTGTGCACCGGAAGAGTTGCATGCGGGGGACTACATTTGTTATCCCGCTGATGAGGAGCATCTGTTTAAAGCGCTGGAGCCGGACACCATGGCATTGCTGGTGGCTGAACAAAACTGATAACAGCACGCGGTAATATATAAATAACCGTGTGTTTTATTGATTTTCATATCAATTATATAATATTACTTATCTATGGATTATTAATTAGAATAATCCATAGATATATTCATATCTCTGTTTGTTATTTTGTTGCTCGCCAGTGTTATCTCGCTCACGATATTTCAAAATGTATTATTTACGGGTTGAACTTTATTGGCTAGTGTTCTCGTGCCTGTGATGAAACGTTTCTATTCTAAGATCTCGTTTCATTTGGTGAATAAATTATAAAACAATATTCATCATAAAAATAAGTGCGCGTGAGATCTCTTTCGGGATTTCCCGGTTATTCTTTATTTCAAGGAAAGCGAATAATGAAGAAATCGACATTAGCTATTGCGATTGGATTGTTATTAGTGGCCAATACCGGTGTTGCTAAAACAACGAAAATGACGTTGGAACAGCGACTGGAACAGCTTGAATCACGTCTGGAAGCCGCGGAAACTCGCGCCACCCAGGCTGAGCGTAAAGTGCAAGACATGCAGGTTCAGCAATCTGCTGAAATTAAAGAAATTAAAGACGCTCAGGGCAATACACCGGTGAATGGACAGACGGCCGCCACCGAAACACAGAAAAATGCGTCTACGCCTAATCTGCTGCTGACAGGATATGGCGATCTGAAAATCTACGGTGACGTGGAATTCAACATGGACGGTGAAAGCCGTCGCGGTACGCTGACGCAGCTCAGCCATGATAACTCAAACGAACGCTGGGATTTGAACGGCCGTATCCTGCTGGGTGTCGATGGAACGCGTACAATGGAGAACGGTCAATATGCGGGTTTCTCTATTCAGCCGTTAGCCGATATGACAGGCTCTATGAACCTTGATGATGCGTACTTCCACTTCGGTCAGAAGGATGACTGGAAAATCAAAGTCGGTCGCTTTGAGGCCTTCGATATGTTCCCGCTTAACCAGGATACCTTCGTTGAGCACTCCGGGAATACCGCCAACGACCTGTACACCGATGGTCAGGGTTATATCTACATGATGAAAGAAGGTCGCGGACGTTCTGATTCTGGTGGTAACTTCCTGATGAGTAAACAGGTTGATGACTGGTACTTCGAACTGAACTCGCTGGTTGAAGACGGAACCACGCTGTTTGCTGATGGCGATAACGTCCCTGGCGGGCGCACGTATCACGGACGTGAAGTCGAGCAACAGAAAAACGTTGTCTATATGCGCCCGGTGATTTCCTGGTCGCCAATGACCGAGCTCTCATTCTCGGCGGCAATGGAATCCAACGTTGTTAATAATGCATACGGTTATACCAATAAAAAGGGTGAATTTGTCGACCAATCCGATCGTACCGGTTATGGTTTAACCATGACATGGAATGGCCTGAAAACCGATCCGGAAAATGGTGTGGTATTTAACCTAAATACCGCCTATTTAGATGCGAGTAATGAAGATGACTTCACTGCAGCAACGAACATTTTGTGGAAGAACTTCGAATTGGGCTATATTTATGCTCATAACAAAATTGATGATTTTGATAATGTAGTCTGCTACAACGACTGTGTTATTCAGGACGAAGGGACGTATGATATTCATACCATTCATGCGTCATATTTAATTCCGAATGTCATGAATATGCAAAACTTCAATATTTATCTGGGGACTTACTGGTCTAAAATCCAAAGCGACCAGAAAATCTCCTCCGACGACGATCGCTACGGCGCGCGCGTTCGCTTCAAATACTACTTCTAAATCTAGAAAAATTAAGGCCTCTGTTTACAGAGGCCTTTTTAATTTTTGGTGCCGTGTAGGCCCGATAAGCGAAGCGCCATCGGGCGTGTTGCGGTATTACGCCAGGTAAAACACTTCTTTAAGCTCAGCACTCACCGGACTATTGTCCGGGTTAGACGGCATCACGTCGGCCATATGTTTCCACCAGCGCTGGCACACTTCCGTACTGGCCACGGCGTTCCAGCGTTCTTCAGATTCAATCTCGACGGTCGCAAACAGCAGGTTACGTTCTTTATCGAGATAAATAGCGTAGTGGTGCGCACCGTGCGCTTTCAGTACGGCTTCCAGTTCCGGCCAGATCGGGCTATGGCGGCGCTGGTACTCTTCATGTGCATTGGCGTTAACCTGCATCACAAAGGCTTTGCGGATCATAATGCCTCCAGATACAGCTCGCGAACTTCATCGCGGCTGGCGGTGCGTGGATTACAGGGCGCGCAAGGATCGGCCAGCGCTTTATCCAGCCACCCTTCGATGTCTTCTTTCGTTACGCCCAGTTTACTGAATCCTTCTGGAATGCCCACCCGCGCGCTGAGTTTACGAATGGCGTTGATGGCTTCCATACTTGCCGCTTCATCGCTCATATTGCGAGTCTCGACGCCCATTGCTTGCGCCACGCGGGCAAAACGTGCAACCGCATTTGGACGGTTAAAGTTCTCGATAACCGGCAGTAAAATGGCGTTGCAGACGCCGTGTGGCAGGTTATGCGTTGCGCCCGGTTGGTGTGCCAGGGCGTGGACCAGACCCAGGCCGGCGCTGTTAAATGCCATTCCTGCCAGATACTGACCAAACGCCATCTGCTCGCGGGCTTCCAGATTGTGACCGTCGTCCACGGCTTTTGGCAGCCACAGGGTAATTAAGCGAATCGCTTCCAGTGCGTTGGCGTCGGTTAACGGGTGTGCGCCCACGGAAACGTACGCTTCAACCGCGTGGGTTAAAGCATCCATCCCGGTAGCGGCGGTGACGGAAGCCGGGATATCGAGCATCACGCTGGCATCATCGACGGCAATATCCGGGATAATATTGGAATCAATAATGACTTCTTTCACCTGGCGGGCGGTATCGATGATGACCGCGTTACTGGTCATCTCGGCAGCGGTACCGGCGGTGGTGTTGATAGCCACCAGATGCACGCCTGCGTTCGCCACTTTGCCTACGCCGGAATAGGCGGTAGACGGGCCTGGGTTTGCGGTCAGGATCTTCACCGCTTTTGCGGTATCAATTGGGCTGCCGCCGCCAAAGGCGATGATGTAGTCGCAATTTTCAGCCTGATACGCCGCATAACCTTTTTGTACCAGCTCTTCCGTGGGGTTTGGGAAAACCTCGTCAAATAAGTGATAAGACATTTTATGGGCGTCCAGCGCGGTAAACAGGCTGTCCAGCAGGCCCATTTTCACCAGTTGACCGTCGGTGACGACAAGCGCCTTGCCCCATTTTTTACCGGCAACCAGATTGACCATATCGCCAATGGCGCCCGCGCCATGCAGGCTGATTTTTGGCAGTGCTAACATAAAACTCATGGTGTTTCTCCTTGATACCTAACTTGTGAAATCCTGCGTTCCCTCGGCTGGTTTGGTGTGATGATCAGGGAGGGAGAATGGGTAAGAGTTGTGCCACAGCGGGCTAAGAACTCATCCCGTTAGCTCAGCGTTGAGATAATGGGATGCATTCTGATGCCTGACCTCAATGGCTGAGGCCAGGCGGTATGCTTACTTATACAGATTCAGTGCGCTTGCCATCGGGGTCACGCCAAAGCGCTGGCCGAGAGCAATCAATTCCTGCTGGGTGATGGTTTGCTTCATGCCGCCCATTGAGTACACCTTAACCAGCACTTCTGCGGATTTTTCAGCGGTATCAATCAGACCAAAGGTTTCGTCGAGGGTTGGGCCGCTACCGAAGACTCCGTGGAATGGCCACAGAACCAGCGAGTGCTGCTGCATGGACACCGCGGTCGCTTCGCCGATTTCGTCAGTGCCCGGAACCATCCACGGCAGAATGCCCACACCGTCAGGGAACACCACCAGACACTCGGTGCTGCCTTCCCACAGTTTGCGGGTGATTAACGCGCTGTCATTTTCCAGCACGTAGGTCAGGGCGATCAGGTTGGTCGCGTGGCAGTGCATGATCACACGGTCTTTACCGCCGGTCAGTTTGATACGCTCACAATGTGACAGGAAGTGTGCTGGCAGCTCGGACGTTGGTACGGCTTCATGAGTCAGCCCCCACAAAATGTGGTAGCCCGCGCCGTCGCTGTCGACTTGCACTACGCCAAGGTTGGCGGCTGGGTCGAGCTGTACGTTGCGGAAGAATTTACCGGAACCGGTGACGATAAATGGGGTATTTGCCAGCATCGGCATCGGTTGGCTCAGGGCGATATAGCGCGGTTTGGCGTGGAAATCAGCGGCGAATGGCGCGATATCCGCTTCATCCAGACGCAGAGTCAGGTTTCCGCCGTTACGTTCGTCCCAGCCTTTTAACCAAGCGTCGGAAGTGGCTTTGATCATGCCCTGGACGAACCAGGAATCGGTGATGGTCTGCATAGTCTTGTTGTTCCTGTAGTGTTGGTGCGGGGGTTTCCCCTCACCCTAACCCTCTCCCCGAAGGGGCGAGGGAACTGTTCAGTGCCGTGTTTTCTCCCTCTCCCTTTCAGGGAGAGGGTCGGGGTGAGGGTCAATCACCCACGCTGACTCAAAATCTCTTTCTCATAGCCGCGCACGCTCTCCAGCCACTGACTCCCCGCTGGGGTATCGTTACGCTGGCAGTACATTTCCCACACTGCCTGCCATGGCAGACATTTTTGTTCTTCCAGCAGTGCCAGGCGTGCGGTGTAGTCACCAGAAACTTCGAGTTGACGCAATTCGTCGGTGGGTTCCAGCAGCGCGCGCAGCAGGGCTTTTTTCATGTTGCGAGTGCCGATAACCCAGGCAGCGATGCGGTTGATAGACGCGTCGAAGAAGTCGAGACCAATGTGGACACGGTCGAACAGGTTGTGGCGGATAATTTCGCTGGCGATAGCCTGCGTTTCATCATCCAGCAGCACCACGTGGTCACTATCCCAGCGTACCGGGCGGCTCACGTGCAGCAGCAGGCGCGGAACGTACAGCATGGCGGCGGAGATTTTGTCGGAGATCACTTCGGTTGGGTGGAAGTGACCGGCATCCAGGCACAGTGCGGTCTGGCGGCTGGTGGCGTAGCCCATATAGAACTCGTTAGAGCCAACGGTGTAGCTCTCAGCACCAATACCGAACAACTTGCTCTCGACGGCATCAATATGATGCGCCGTGTCGAATTTCTCGCTAATCACTTCATCCAGCGCAGCGGCCAGACGCTGGCGCGGCGCCAGGCGGTCAATCGTCACGTCTTTCATGCCGTCCGGGATCCAGATGTTCATGACGGACGGCGTACCCAGCTGCTCACCGAAGTAAGCGGAAATGCGACGGCTGGCTTTGCAGTGGTCAATCCAGAACTGACGGATTTTTGGATCAGCGTGAGACAGGGTAAAGCCGTCTGCGCTCAGCGGATGCGAGAAGCACGACGGGTTAAAATCGAGGCCCAGCTGGTGTTCTTTTGCCCACTCAACCCAGTTTTTGAAGTGCTCAGGTTTGATTTGGTCGCGTGCAACCGGGGTGTCAGACTCCAGATAGATAGCGTGCAGATTCAGGCGTTTTGGCCCCGGGATCAGGCTCAGCGCCTGCTCCAGATCGGCACGCAGTTCAGTGGCGTTACGCGCTTTGCCTGGATAGTTACCGGTCGCCTGAATACCACCCGTTAAATTGCCCTCTGGATTTTCAAAACCCGCAACGTCATCGCCCTGCCAGCAGTGCATCGAAACAGGTAAACGGTCCAGTTGGCGTAAGGCTTCTTCGACGTCGATGCCGACTGCGGCGTAGCGCTGTTTCGCGAGTTCCCAGGCCTGGTCAAGTTGAGTGGTCATGCGCAAAGCTCCTTTGTCTGTCGTTGTTGCTGAAACTGCGCAATGTAGTGAGCAATTTCATTATCTGGATTAGGGGTAAAAGTTGTGAGGCCGTAGTTATGGCTCACCACCTTGCGGAAATCGTCGACGTTGGACAGTTCATCCAGCGTCATCAGTTGAATACCAATATTGCCGAGGGTAGAGGCTTCAATCGGGCCTGCGACCACGGTTATCCCACATGCATCGGCGCACAGCTGGTTTAGCAATTGGTTCTGGCAGCCGCCGCCGACAATATGCAGTTGGCTAAACGGTTTGCCGCGCAGTTGCGCCAGTTCGTTCAGAACATCCGCGTACAGCAGCGCCAGGCTGTCGAAAATACAGCGAGCGAGTTCAGCGGCGCTGGTCGGTACCGGCTGCGCGCTTTCACGGCAGGCGGCCTGAATTTCAGCGCTCATGTTTTCCGGGTTGATAAAACGATCGTCGTTCGGGTTAATCAGGCAGTGGCAGGCCGGCAGCTTGGCCGTTTCGGCAATCAGCGTTGCCAGGCAACTGATGTTTTGCTCTTTCAAGACGCGCTGTAACAGCCACAACCCCATAATGTTTTTCAGCACCCGGTAACGGCCTTCTGCACCGCCTTCATTGGTGATGTTGGCGCGCTGGGCTTGCTCGCTGGTATAAGGTTTTTTGCTTTCAAAGCCCATCAACGACCAGGTGCCGGAAGAGAGATAGGCGGCGTCAGTATCTGCTAATGGTGAGGCGATAACGGCGCTGGCGGTATCGTGACTGGCAACGGCAACCACCGGGATATGATTACCCTGCGGGCAAATCCAGTGACCGACCACATTGCCGGGATGCGTTGGCGTACCGAACCATGACGTCGGTGCGCCGGTCCAGTTCAGCAGGTCTTCATCCCAGTTATCACTGTCGATATTGACGAGCTGTGTGGTGGTCGCGTTGGTGTATTCCCAGTTCATCTTGCCGGTGAGGCGGTAGCCGAAATAGTCTGGGATCAACAAGGCATGAGCGGCCTGTGATACGAGATCCGGCTGCTGCTCAACCAGCGCACGAAGCTGATATAACGTGTTAAACGGCAGAAATTGAATGCCACTGCGACGGTAAATATCACCTTTACCCAACTGCTCCATGGCGAGGGCCATCACGCCGTCGGTGCGCTTGTCGCGATACGCCACCGGCAGGCCAACCCGCTGACCGTTTTTATCCAGCAGCACATAGTCCACGCCCCAGGTATCGATACCGATGCTGTCGATAAGAATGCCTTCTTCGCAAACCTTGTTGAGGCCGATACGGATCTCGGCTTCCAGCCCATCGATATCCCAGGTGTCAAAACCCGCCTGCTTATGCAGATTGTTGACGAAACGGTGGATTTCGCGCAGTGACAGCAAGCGTGTGTCGGCATCAAAACGCGCCAGCATTACACGTCCGCTTGAGGCGCCTAAATCGACGGCCACGCAATGGCGAAAAGTCATGGTAAGAGTCCTTCTAAGAGTCATTACCGATTAGTCTAAAAAAGCGGTGATGAAACAACCTTCTCGTTACTGACAGTCGCCATAGGGCGCTGGCAAGAAAGCAAAGGTGAACGTGAGGGAGTTCACAAATTCTTGCGATGGCGCTGGGTTGAGGGGGTGTGATGGTGAGCGCATTTCCCGATCTTTCCGGCTATTTCTTGAAAAAACGACCGGATTTGCGCGCTTTACTGTCAAAACGTCAAGGTCAGATCGCTCATCGGATATTACTATCCTGATAACTTTTCTCATCTGGCGGGAGTCGTTATGACCGTACTACACAGCGTGGATTTCTTCTCTTCAGGTCACCTGCCCGTTGCTATCGAACAACGACTTCCGCAGAGCGCATTTCCTGAGCATCATCATGATTTTAATGAGATTGTTATCGTCGAACATGGATCGGGTATTCATGTGTTCAATGGTCAGCCGCATACAATTTGCGGCGGAACAGTGTGCTTCGTCCGCGACTTTGACCGACATCTGTATGAGCATACCGATAACCTGTGCCTGACCAATGTGTTGTATCGCGCACCAGATGCTTTCCAGTTTTTGTCAGGGCTGAATAAGCTGTTACCGCAGGAGCAGGACGGTCACTATCCTTCCCATTGGCGCGTAAACCAGAGCACTTTGCAGCAGGTGCGGGCTATCGTCAGTCAGATGGAAGAGGTGAAGGACGGTATCGATATGATGTCGTTAGCCAACCGTGAGATTCTGTTTATGCAACTGCTGGTGTTGCTGCGTAAAGGCAGCCAGGAGCAAGGAGCGGAGGACAATGATGCGCGGCTCAATCAGCTGATGGCCTGGCTTGAAGATCACTTCGCAGAAGAGGTGTGCTGGGAAGGGCTGGCAGAGAGTTTCTCTTTATCGCTGCGCACGCTGCATCGCCAGCTCAAGCACTGTACTGGTTTAACGCCGCAGCGTTATCTCAATCGCCTGCGCCTGATTAAGGCGCGGCATCTGTTGCGCCATAGCGATGACAGCGTGACCGACATTGCCTACCGCTGTGGTTTTGGCGACAGCAACCACTTCTCAACCTTGTTCCGCCGGGAATTTAACTGGTCACCGCGGGATATTCGTCAGGGACGTGACACGTTGCTCCAGTAACGCGAGGACAATCACCGTTTTTTAGCGCAAAACGGCGAATAATAATCGGCTGTGAGTCGAGAGGTATCCGCGTGTCCGGTCAGTTAATCCTGCGAAAATCTGAATTTTTTACCAGCCCGGCGCAGGCCGTGGCGGTGGCTGACCGCTATCCACAGAATGTTTTTGCTGAACATACACATGATTTTTGCGAGCTGGTGATGGTCTGGCGCGGCAACGGCTTACATATCCTCAATGACCGCCCCTATCGGATTACACGCGGCGACCTCTTTTACATCCGTGCTGAAGATAAGCACTCCTACGCCTCTGTTAACGATCTGGTTTTACAAAATATTATCTACTGTCCCGAGCGCTTAAAGCTCAACCTCGATTGGGTATCCCATATTCCAGGATTGCACGGTTCGCACTGGGCGCCGCACTGGCGTATTGGCAGTACCGGCATGAACCAGGCGCGGCAAATCATGACCCAGCTTGAGCAGGAGAGTCGCAAAGATGACGCGCTGGCAAATGAGATGTCTGAACTGCTGTTTGCCCAGCTGGTGGTGTGCCTCAAGCGCTATCGTTACGCCACCGATAACCAGAACGCGACACAGAGTGAGGCGCTGCTGGATAGGCTACTGACGGTGCTGGCGGGGAGCCTCAATCGTCCTTTTGCGTTGGATAGCTTCTGTGAGCAGCAGGCGTGCAGCGAACGCACGCTGCGCCAGCAGTTCCGTAGTCAGACCGGCATGACGGTGAACCACTACCTGCGTCAGCTACGAATTTGTCATGCGCAGTATCTTCTGCAACATACTGAACTGCTGATTGGTGAAGTGGCGATGCAGTGCGGGTTTGAGGACAGTAACTATTTTTCGGTAGTGTTTAACCGGGAAGTGGGAATGACGCCGGGGCAGTGGCGGCAACGTAGTCGCATTGCCGCCTGAAGGATCTAGCTTGCCATTCCTAGCCCCACGATATTGGCGGCAATAATAATCACCACACACCCCAGGCTCAGCACGCTGACCGGACGACGCCCGGCGTTTTTCCACTCTTTCAGTACCAGACCGACCAATCCACCGCACAGAACATAGAAGCTCATGTGCAGCATCCAGCTCATATAGTCATATTGCGCGGGAATGCTGGCGTGGCCCCAGGCATAGAAGAAGAACTGGAAGTACCACATCAAACCGCCTAATGCCGACAGCAGGATATTGCTGATGATGAGCGATTTAGGCAGTGAGAAATCGGTTTTTATCGACAAACTCTTCACTTTTGCCAGACGAATAAAGCAGAACCCGAGGTTGACCAGCGCGCCGCCGCCCATAATCACCACATAGCTGGGTAAAGCGGTATACAGCGGATCGACACCTAGCGCGGCTGCCGCTTCGTGCATGGGTTTTGCGGCACTCATCGCAAAGGACATACCGGCGGAGAAAATGCCGCACATGACGGCCAGCACCAACCCTTTTTTCAGGTTGAATTCCTCTGCTTTAATGCCCATTTTGCGTTCTTTTAGCTGGCCTGCGCGGGTCACAATACCCACGCCAATAACGGCGACCAGCACGCCAAGCAGCGTCATTTTTCCGCCCTGGGTATGAATCAGGACATCAAATTGACCATTCAGAATAGGCGTCATTAACGTACCGACAATGAGCGTAATACCGATGGCAATGCCGATACCCATCGACATACCAAGATAACGCATTGTCAGGCCATAGTTGATGTTGCCGATCCCCCACATGGCGCCAAACAGAAACACGGGCAGGAGCGTTGAAGCGCTAAAGGAGTGATAGTAAGCCCAGAAATCGGGCAGCAGCATTGCGCTGATAGTCCAGGGAAGGATTATCCACGAGACAATCCCGCCAATAGACCACATGGTTTCCCATGACCATCGTTGAACTTTTTTAAACGGAGCATAGAAACAGGCTGCACTGGCTGCGCCTATCAAATGCCAAAAAATACCCATCGTAATCGCATGATTCATTTATTTTTATCCTCATCCAACTTTTGTTGTATTGATCGTCTCTCGACAGGATGAGTGTAAAAATTCGTCAGTTCATTCACCTTCAGACTGGTGCCATCTAAGCGGAAAAGATGGCAGTGAGGGCGGTAATGAGCTGTTCTTGCTCACAAAATGCTGACTATGCGGATGTGTTATAACCTTATTAAAACTACGGCATTGATAATCATTTTCAATATCATTTAATTAACTATAATGAACCAACTGATTACGCGGCGTTTACAGTTTGCCGTCCGATAATAATGGAGATGATTATGAGCTATACCCTGCCATCACTGCCTTACGCGTACGATGCTCTGGAACCACACTTCGACAAACAGACCATGGAAATCCACCACAGCAAACACCACCAGGCTTACGTTAACAACGCCAATGCTGCGCTGGAAAGCCTGCCGGAGTTCGCTTCCCTGTCTGCAGAAGAACTGATCGCGAAACTGGATCAACTGCCAGCGGATAAGAAAACCGTTCTGCGTAACAACGCCGGTGGCCACGCTAACCACAGCTTCTTCTGGAAAGGCCTGAAAAAAGACACCACTCTGCAGGGTGACCTGAAAGCGGCTATCGAGCGTGACTTTGGTTCCGTTGATAACTTCAAAGCTGAATTTGAAAAAGCGGCTGCGACCCGTTTCGGCTCCGGTTGGGCCTGGCTGGTACTGAAAGGTGACAAACTGGCTGTGGTTTCTACCGCAAACCAGGATTCCCCGTTGATGGGTGAAGCCGTTTCTGGCGCTTCCGGTTTCCCAATTGTGGGTCTGGATGTGTGGGAACACGCTTACTACCTGAAATTCCAGAACCGTCGCCCGGACTACATTAAAGAGTTCTGGAACGTGGTGAACTGGGACGAAGCAGCAGCGCGTTTCGCCGCTAAAAAATAATTTGCATTGCCGGTCTGTAGAAGCGAGTCTGATGACTCGCTTTTTTTGTATCCGCGTAAGGAGCAGCAGATGCATTATCCGGTTGATGTGTTCATAGGAAAAATTCGCGACTACGACGGTAGCCGCCCTAGCGCCATTGCTAAAGTACAGGTAGACGGCGAGCTTACGCTTAACGATCTCGGGCTGCTGGGCGATGAACAGGCCGAAAAAAAAATCCACGGCGGCCCCGACCGGGCACTGTGCCACTATCCCCGCGAACATTACGCTGAATGGGCGCGTGACTTTCCCAACCAGGCCTCCCTGTTTTATGCCCCGGCATTTGGTGAAAATTTATCGACGGAAGGCATGAATGAACACAACGTATTTATCGGCGATATTTATCGTTGGGGCGAGACGTTAATCCAGGTCACCCAACCGCGTTCCCCGTGCTTTAAACTCAATTACCACTTCGCCATAAGCGATATGGCTCCTGTGATGCAAAACAGCGGTAAAACCGGCTGGCTGTATCGCGTGATTGCGGCGGGTAACGTGTCCAGCGATGCGCCGCTTGAGTTGGTTTCGCGTCTGAGTGATGTGTCGGTGCATGAAGCCGGTGTGATCGCCTGGTCGATGCCATTTGATGACGATCAGTATCACCGACTGCTGAGCGCAGCAGGGCTTTCTGTTAGCTGGAGTCGAACGATGCAGAAGCGGCGTTTAAGCGGCAAGATTGAAGATAATTCCAGAAGATTGTGGGGCAAGTAGCCCAGGCGAGGCGTTTACGCCGCCCCCGGGAGGGTTAACGAACGTGAAGCCTGTGAGATCCCGGAGTCGGTGCTCTCGCACCTTGTCCGGGCTACCCATAGCCGCATAAAAAATCGGCCTGCATAAGCAGGCCGATGGTTTTTAGGTTCGCTTGTAAAGCGGAAGCCACAGCGTTAACCGCAACCCACCCAACGGACTGTCGTCGGCTTTCACCCAACCACGGTGCTGCTGAATGGCACTTTCCACAATCGCCAGCCCTAACCCCGTCCCGCCAGATTCGCGGTCGCGCGCCTCGTCGGTACGGTAGAACGGACGGAAAATTTGCTCGCGATCGTCCGGGCTGACACCAGGACCATCATCATCAACATGGATGGTAATACCGTCTTTATCCACCGAGAAGCTCACGGCAATTTTGGTGTGCGAGTAGCGCAGCGCATTGCGAACGATATTCTCCAGCGCACTTTCCAGTGCGTTCGGGTTACCGTACAGCGGCCACGGCCCTGGCGGATAGTCAACGTTAAATGACTTGCCCATCTGTTCGGCTTCAAATGCGGCGTTGTCGAGTACCTCACCCCACAGCTGATTAGCCTTCAGCGTTTCGCTCAACAGTGCGTTTTTCTGCTGATTCCGTGACATCACCAGCATGTCGTTGATCATGCTGTCCAGACGCTGCGCTTCCGTTTCGATACGTTCCAGCTCTTTGCTCTCACCGCTACGACGACGCAGCAGGGCGGTGCCCAGTTGCAGACGGGTTAACGGCGTGCGCAGTTCATGGGAGATATCGGAGAGCAGACGCTGCTGTGCGGTCATCATCTGCTCCAGCGCCATCACCATTTGGTTGAAGCTGGCACCTGCCGCCAGAAATTCCTGCGGCCCGGCTTCCAGTTCTGGATGCTGGCGCAGGTTGCCCTGGGCGACTTCATCTGCCGCATTTTTCAGCTTACGCGCTGGTTTTGCCAGGCTCCACGCCAGCCATAACAGCAGCGGTGCGCTGACCAGCATGGTCACGATAAGCAGCAGTAATGGCCTATCAAACAACAGGTTGATAAAGTCGGACTGCGAACTGCTGGCTGGACGGATTAGGTATAACTGGTAGTTATCTTCGCCGTCACGAATAGAAAATGGCCCAACCAGCTCTACGCGCCCATATTTCTTCTTCTGCGGGTGATCCGCGTTATCAGATTGTCCGATGAAGTTACGGATAATCTGCATCTCGTTGCGTTCAGCGCCAATCACGCGGCCTTCGCTGGTGACCAGCAGGAGGCGCTGGCCCGGCGGGGCCCACTTATCAATTGCGCGGAACAACCGACGCCACCACATCAAATCGTTGGGAGGGTCGTTGGCTAACTCTTCTGCGACGTGCTGCTCGATCATCAAGCCCTGGCGCTGCTCGCTTTCCAGCAGCTCCGTCATCTGGCGTGAGTCGAGCTTAGGCAGCATCAACACCAGCATCAACACCAGCGCTAGCGTAAGCCAGAAGATGGCGAAGATGCGTGCGGTTAAACTTCCTATCATGAAGCGGAAACCATCAGGTAGCCGCGACCACGTAGCGTTTTAAACCATGGGTGACCATCTTTACGCTCCGGCAGTTTCCGGCGCAGGTTGGAGATGTGCATATCAATGGCGCGGTCGAACGGCGTGAGGCGTTTTCCCAGCACTTCCTGGCTTAAATGTTCACGTGAAACGACCTGGCCCAGATGCTGCGCCAGCAGATAAAGCAGGGTAAATTCGGTGCCGGTAAGCTCCAGTGTCTGTCCATCAAAGCTAGCTTCCTGACGGCCTGGATTCAGGCTTAGAGAATCAACTTCAACGGTCGGTGAACTGCTCTCGCTATTTTGCTGCTGTTCGCTCCAGTGTGAACGGCGCAAAATAGCGCGGATACGCGCAACCAGCTCGCGATCGTTAAATGGCTTAGGCAGATAGTCATCTGCGCCCAGTTCAAGGCCCAGAACGCGATCCAGCTCGCTTCCACGGGCGGTTAACATAATGACGGGTGTCTGGTGTGTTTGTCGTAATTCTTTAAGCGTATCGATACCGTTCTTTTTCGGCATCATCACGTCGAGTAAAAGTAGGTCGATGCTGTCATCAATCAGCGATAAAGCCTGTTCACCATCGTGGGCAACCAGGACGTTAAAGCCTTCCATATCAAGAAGTTCCTTGAGCAAAGAAGTTAACTCTCGGTCATCATCAACTAACAAAATTTTATTCATATTTTAATCCCTCCGAGGCAGAAATTACGTCATCAGGGCTAGCTAATCCATGACTTTACGTTGTTTTACACCCCCTGACGCATGTTTGCAGCCTGAATCGTAAACTGTCTCTCGTTGATTCGCGACACAAAAGTTTTTGGGAGCATGTGATGCGCAATGTTATCGCTGCCGTCATGGCCTCAACGCTGGCATTCAGTGCACTAAGCCAGGCCGATGAAGTCGTCACCAGCGTTAACTGGCACCCGGCGGAAGCTAATCCGCTGAGTAGTGGCCAGGGCCATATGTTCGACGGTATTAGTTTAACCGAACATCAACGCCAGCAAATGCGTGATTTGATGCAACGGGCACGACACGATCGTCCACCTGTTAATGTTAGCGAAGTGGAGACAATGCATCGCCTTGTCACCGCAGAAAAATTTGATGAAGCCGCTGTGCGAGCCCAGGCCGAGAAAATGGCCGAGGAGCAGGTGAACAGCCAGATAGAAATGGCGAAAGTTCGCAACCAGATGTACCGACTGCTTACGCCAGAGCAGCAAGCGGCTTTAAACCAGAAGCACCAGCAGCGCATGGATCAGCTGCGTGATGTTGCACGGATGCAACAAGGTTCGATTCAGACCCTGTTTAGTAGCAATACCCGTAGCAACCAGTAATAAACCCTGTTTTTCCTTGCCATAGACACCATCCCTGTCTTCCCCCACATGATGTGGGGGTTTTTTTTGTCTTAAATTCGTCACCGACTCCCCCTCACACATTCCGCTATACTACGCAAATCTGAAGGTGGGAGTGTTTATGAATCAATCTTATGGCCGGCTGGTAAGTCGGGCAGCGATAGCCGCAACGGTGATGGCATCGTTGCTGCTAGTGATTAAAATTTTTGCGTGGTGGTACACCGGGTCAGTGAGTATTCTGGCGGCACTGGTGGATTCTCTGGTCGATATCGCCGCCTCATTGACCAACCTGCTGGTGGTGCGTTACTCGCTGCAACCGGCGGATGAAGAACATACGTTCGGCCACGGAAAAGCGGAATCGCTGGCGGCGTTGGCGCAAAGTATGTTTATTTCCGGGTCGGCGCTGTTCCTGTTTTTAACCGGGTTCCAGCATCTGGCGCGGCCGACACCCATGAGTCAGCCCGGTATTGGCGTAGCGGTGACGGTGATTGCGCTTATCAGTACATTGATTCTGGTGACGTTTCAGCGCTGGGTAGTGAGAAGAACACAAAGCCAGGCTGTACGCGCAGATATGCTTCATTATCAGTCTGATGTTATGATGAACGGTGCGATTCTTGTCGCGCTCGGCCTCTCCTGGTACGGCTGGCATCGTGCAGATGCACTGTTTGCATTAGGAATTGGCATCTATATTCTATATAGCGCGTTACGCATGGGGTACGAAGCGGTTCAATCATTATTGGATCGTGCGTTGCCCGATGACGAGCGCCAGGAAATTTTCGACATCGTCACCGCCTGGCCGGGCGTTAGCGGTGCTCACGATCTCCGAACGCGGCAGTCAGGGCCGACCCGCTTTATTCAGATCCATCTGGAAATGGAAGATAACCTGCCTTTGGTTCAGGCGCATTACGTTGCCGATCAGGTTGAGCAGGCGATTTTGCATCGTTTCCCGGGGTCCGATGTGATTATTCATCAGGATCCCTGTTCTGTTGTCCCGCAGGGAAACAGAGCAATTTGAACTTTCGCAGTGGTTGTACAAAACGTGAGCTGGATCGGCATTATTTGTATAAATAACCGCCGTTTAGCCTGACCTGAATCAATTCAGCAAGAAGCGCTTGATATACTATCTCTACATAGAGTCGTTCTCTCCCCGTTTTTTTGGGAGCGCTTCGGGCAAAAGAATTAATTTTTAGCATTCCTAAGTTCAGAGGTAGTCATGATTAAGAAAATCGGTGTGTTGACAAGCGGCGGCGATGCGCCGGGTATGAACGCCGCAATCCGCGGTGTTGTGCGTGCAGCGTTGACGGAAGGTATTGAGGTCATGGGCGTTTATGACGGTTACCTGGGCCTGTACGAAGACCGTATGGTTCCGCTAGACCGTTACAGCGTGTCTGACATGATCAACCGTGGCGGTACATTCCTGGGTTCTGCGCGCTTCCCTGAATTCCGTGATGAAAACATCCGTGCCGTGGCTATCGAAAACCTGAAAAAACGCGGTATCGATGCGCTGGTGGTTATCGGTGGTGACGGTTCCTACATGGGTGCAGTACGTTTGACCGAAATGGGCTTCCCTTGCATCGGTCTGCCAGGCACCATTGATAACGACATCAAAGGCACCGACTACACCATCGGTTTCTTCACGGCGCTGAGCACCGTGGTTGAAGCGATTGACCGTCTGCGTGACACCTCTTCTTCCCACCAGCGTATTTCCGTTGTCGAAGTAATGGGCCGCTACTGCGGTGACCTGACGCTGGCAGCGGCCATTGCGGGCGGCTGCGAATTTATCGTGGTACCGGAAGTTGAGTTCAAGCGTGACGATCTGGTTGCCGAAATCAAAGCGGGTATCGCCAAAGGTAAGAAACACGCGATCGTGGCGATTACTGAACACATGTGCGACATCGACGAACTGGCGCAGTTTATTGAAACTGAGACCGGCCGTGAAACCCGTGCGACCGTTCTCGGCCATATTCAGCGCGGCGGCTCCCCGGTTCCTTACGACCGCATCCTGGCGTCCCGTATGGGCGCATATGCCATTGAACTGCTGCAGCAGGGCTTCGGTGGTCGTTGCGTCGGTATTCAGAACGAAAAACTGGTTCACCATGACATTATCGATGCTATCGAAAGCGTGAAGCGTCCGTTTAAAGGTGACTGGCTGGAATGCGCTAAGCAGCTGTACTAATTCGTGGTGTGCCTGATAACAGGCAAATTGTGGATGAAAAAAAAGCCTTCTCTATGAGAAGGCTTTTTTGTGGGGCTTACTCGATATCCAGCGGATCTTCCGACAGGATAATACCGGTATTATCGGCATAAAGATGGTCGCCGGAGAAGAAGGTCACGCCGCCGAAGTTAACGCGGATATCACTTTCACCAATGCCTTCACCTGCGGAACCCACTGGAATCGCGGCAATCGCCTGGATGCCGATATCCAGCTCTTCTAAATCATCAACCTGACGCACCGCGCCGTACACCACAATGCCTTCCCACTCGTTCTGGGTGGCCAGACGGGCAAGGTCGGCGTCAATCAGTGCGCGACGGACAGAACCGCCGCCGTCGACCAGCAGGATGCGGCCACGACCGTTCTGTTCGAGCAGATCGTACAGCAACCCGTTATCCTCGAAACATTTTACGGTGATGATTTGCCCACCGAACGACAACCGTCCGCCAAAGTTAGAGAACAGGGGTTCTACTACGTTGACATCTTCCTGGTAGATGTCGCAAAGCTCGGAAGTATCGTATTTCATAGGATTAACGCTCAGTTGCTGCGAGTGATTTTAGTATATCGCGCTCTACGCATTGTTTGCAAAATCATCAATTGTTAATTGATATTTGTCAGTTAAGCCAACGTCTTGCTGAGCACAATTCCGATAACGAACAGCAGGTTAGTTAACAGCGCTCCTTTTACCGTCCGCTCCAGCATTGGCGGCATCGCCTGCGGTGAGCGTTCACGCATCACGTAGCGGGCTTGTTTGACCAGCAAAGGCGTACTCAGCACGAACAGCCAGCCCCACAGACTGTGAAGCGAGAGCAGATTAAACAGCGCCAGACAGACCAGCGTGCCTATCAGCAGACAGACGTGGTAACGGCGTGCGTTAACCGGCCCTAAACGGACGGCCAGCGTATTCTTACCGTTTTCGCGGTCGCTATCGATATCGCGAAGGTTATTGATATTCAGCACGGCCGTTGCCAGCAGACCACAGGCCGTCGCGGGCAGGATAATGGCGCTGCTCAGGCTGTGCGCCTGCAAGTACCAACTGCCAATCACGCTTAACCAGCCGAAGAAAATCAGCACGGAGATATCACCCAAACCGATATAACCGTAAGGTCGGGTACCCACGGTGTAGGTGATGGCGGCGATGATCGCCAGCAGCCCAAGCACCAGGAAACCGATAAAATCACCCGTGGTCTGAGATGCGGTAAACAGCAGGGCAAGTCCAGAGATGCAGATAAGCCCGACGGTGATAATCAGCGCCCGCTTCATCTGTTCTTTGGTAATCACCCCTTTTTGCATCCCACGCAGTGGGCCGATGCGATCCGGCTTATCGCTGCCTTTCACCGCGTCACCGTAATCATTGGCGAGGTTGGAGAGAATTTGCAGCAGACTTGCAGTAATCAGCGACAGAATGGCGACGGTGGGATCAAAATGACCCTGCCACCAGGCGAGGGCAGTACCGACGATAATTGCAGCACAGGCCAGAGGTAATGTTTTCGGGCGCAGACTTTCCAGCCATGCCTGGGTGCGGCTTACAGGTGTATTTGTCATGAGTAATCAGCCAATAAAAATGGGGCTTTTCAGCCCCATCAATTTAAAGATGAAAATGCAGTGACCGCGATTATAGGATAAAACGGCTCAGATCTTCATCTGCGACTAATGCATCCAGATGTTTACTCACGTATTCCGCATCAATTGTGATGCTCTGACCACTCATCTCGCTGGCGTCATAGGAGATATCTTCCACCAGACGCTCCAATACGGTATGCAGGCGACGGGCACCGATGTTCTCGGTGGTTTCGTTAACCTGCCATGCCGCCTTGGCGATACGCTTGATACCGTCTTCGGTGAACTCGATATTCACGCCTTCGGTCGCCATCAGCGCTTTGTACTGTACGGTGACAGAGGCGTCTGGCTCGGTGAGGATGCGCTCGAAGTCGCTGGTAGTCAGCGCCTGCAGCTCAACGCGAATCGGCAGACGACCCTGCAGTTCTGGGATCAGGTCAGACGGTTTCGCAACCTGGAATGCGCCGGACGCGATGAACAGGATGTGATCGGTTTTGACCATACCGTGCTTAGTCGAAACGGTGCAGCCTTCAACCAGTGGCAACAGGTCGCGCTGTACGCCTTCACGAGACACGTCAGGGCCGGAGGATTCACCGCGCTTACAGATTTTATCGATCTCATCGATGAACACGATACCGTGCTGTTCAACCGCATCGATAGCGTCTTGCTTGAGTTCTTCTGGGTTAACCAGTTTCGCCGCTTCTTCTTCAATCAGCAGCTTCATCGCATCTTTGATTTTCAGCTTACGCGGTTTCTGCTTCTGGCCGCCCAGGTTCTGGAACATAGACTGCAACTGGCTAGTCATCTCTTCCATGCCTGGAGGCGACATGATTTCGACGCCCATCGGTGCTGCCGCGAGATCGATCTCAATCTCTTTGTCGTCCAGTTGGCCTTCGCGCAGTTTTTTACGGAATGCCTGACGTGCAGCAGAAGGTTCCTGTGGCTGTTCAGACTGGCCCCAGTTATTTTTTGCCGGTGGGATCAGTGCGTCAAGAATACGCTCTTCCGCCATCTCTTCAGCGCGGTAGCGATTTTTCTCGATGGACTGAACGCGGACCATCTTGATCGCCGAATCGGTCAGATCACGGATGATGGAGTCCACTTCTTTGCCCACATAGCCCACTTCGGTGAACTTGGTGGCTTCAACTTTGATGAACGGCGCGTTGGCAAGCTTGGCCAGACGACGGGCGATTTCGGTTTTACCGACGCCGGTTGGGCCGATCATCAGAATGTTTTTCGGTGTGACTTCGTGGCGCAGCGCTTCATCGAGCTGCATACGACGCCAGCGGTTACGTAAGGCGATAGCCACGGAGCGCTTAGCTGCGTCCTGACCGATAATATGTTTGTTCAGCTCGCTGACAATTTCGCGTGGGGTCATTTCAGACATGGGAGATCCTTACGCCTTGGAGGTCAATTCTTCGATGGTGTGGAAATGGTTGGTATAAATGCAGATATCGCCTGCAATATTCAACGCTTTCTCAGCAATTTCACGTGCGCTCAACTCGGAGTTTTCCAGCAGAGCACGGGCTGCGGCTTGGGCATACGGGCCGCCGGAGCCGATGGCAATCAGATCGTTTTCCGGCTGCACGACATCGCCATTACCGGTGATGATCAGTGAGGCGTTTTCGTCGGCGACCGCCAACAGGGCTTCCAGCTTGCGCAGCATACGATCGGTACGCCAGTCCTTCGCCAGTTCAACGGCGGCTTTCACCAGGTGCCCCTGGTGCATTTCCAGTTTACGTTCAAACAGTTCGAACAGCGTGAAGGCGTCTGCCGTACCGCCCGCAAAACCGGCGATCACTTTGTCGTTATACAAACGACGCACTTTTTTCACGTTGCCCTTCATGACGGTATTGCCCAGCGTGGCCTGGCCATCACCGGCAATTACAACGTGGCCGTTACGGCGAACACTTACTATTGTTGTCACGAGCAGACCCCTTTGTTGCAAGTTGCGAATACGGATAGAGATGCCCCGTACCGTGTACGGGGCAGAATGTAATTATAGATGGGGGGGATTTTGGGGGTTTCAACCCCCAGTGGCGAGCCTAATGCAGTTTGCGTGACCGGCCATTTTCAGGCGGGTGATGGTGCCGTCGGCGTTATCCTTGCCTTTGACCGGGCCGATAACCACACGGTTCCAGCCGTTATTTGTCGTGATTTTTGAATCAAATCCTTCAAAAGCCAACTGCGCGCGGACGGTTTCTGCCTGCTCGGCACCTTTAAATGAACCGCACTGCACCATCCAGCGACGCTCATCTTTTTTCTCGGTGGCTTTCGGCGACGTGGTTTCACGCACGACTGGGGCAGCAGCCTGGGTTTTAGGCTGTGAGGTCGTGGTGTGCGCAGGCGTTTGCAGCAGATCCTGATACGCGGAATTTGCCGCCGTTGATTTTGGCGGCTGCTGCGTCTGCGTTTGACGCGGCTGTTGAACGGGTTGCGCTGCGCGGGTTTGCGGTTGCTGTACCGGCTGCGTTTGCGTCCATTGCTGTTGCTGAACCTGCTGTTGCGCCAGACGCTGACGTTGTAGCGTTTGCTGACGCTGTGCAGGCGTTTGCTCATTCCACGGCACTTCGGTGAGCTGCGTAGGCTGCTGGCGCATATCTGCCTGCATTTGCGCTAACAGCTGGCGCTGTTCGTCGGTGAGCTGATTAGGGTTGATCACTTCCCCGCCGGCTGACGGTTCGGTTGGCGCACGGACGCCAGGCTGGCGGCTTTCCAGCTCTTTAATGTAACGCCAGCGTTCTTCTGGTTTCGGCGGAAGGCCGTTCCCTGTTATCTGGCGGCTTTGTAGCGATTCAGACTCTTCTTTTTTATGATGCGTGATGAAGTATAAACCGCCGATAAAAGCGACCACGACCGCAGCCGCGATTGCCACCATGGCAGGAGAGACCGCCGGAAAATTATTCTGTTTTTTCCGTGTATTCCGTGAATTACTGCTTTTGCGCCGCGAAGGTGCCTGCTGGCCGCGGCGTACATAGTCTCGTTGTGCCACTATCGTTTCGCTGTCTTTTTCCGTTTGTTAGCCCGACATGTTACTTAAGCGGCGGCGCTTTGACCAGACAAGCAAGTCCTAAAGCGCCAGGCTTTGCATCATATTTTGCTTGTACTGCCGCGAATCACCAGTTCGCAATCCAACAGACGCGAACCACTATCAACAAGCTGCCCGCTCAGTTGATTGAGTAACAGCAACATGGCTTCGCGCCCGATATCGAAACGCGGCTGTGAAACGGTGGTGAGCGGCGGGTCGCAAAACTCCGCCAGAGAGATGTTATCGAACCCAATGATGGACAGGTCGTCAGGGATTTTTAACCCTCGGCGTTTTGCACAGGAGAGCGCGCCCAGCGCCATGATATCGCTGTGACAGAAGACGGCGGTTGGTGGCTGTGGCAAAGCCAGGAGCTGTTCAAGTGCCCTGGAGCCAGCTTCATAGGTAAAATTACCGCGAGCAATGTAGTGAGGGTCGACGGTGATCCCGCAGCGGCGCAGCGCCTGAACATATCCTTGTAGGCGATAGTGACACAGCGGCATCTCTTCCGGCCCGGCAATACAACCAATGCGTTTATGCCCGAGTTCGTGCAGATAGTTAACGGCATCAAACGAGGCGGTGAGGTTATCGATGTGTACCGTCGGGAGACCCAGCTCAGGTGCAAATTCGTTAGCCATCACCATCGGTGGCAGGTTGCGCTGTTCTTCAATGCTGGCGTCGAAAGGAAGTTGCGAACCAAGCAGCAACATACCGTCAATCTGCTTGGTGATGATTAAATCGATAAAGGTTTTTTCCTGCTGGTTCTGATGCGCACAGTCGCCAATCAGTACTAGGTAACCTTGTGCCGCCGCCGTCACCTCGATCCCACGGATCACTTCGCTGAAAAAGGGATCGCAGATATCAGGAACAATCACCAAAATGGTGCGTGACTCATTGCGTTTCATGTTACGTCCCTGCAACTGCGGGAGGTAACCGACTTCCAGCGCTGCCTGCTCTACGCGGCTACGTGTTGCTTGCGACACTTTCTCGGGATTCATTAATGCACGTGATACGGTTGCCGTAGAGACATTCGCTTGTAGGGCAACATCTTTCATGGTTGCGGCAACAACCGGTTTTTTAGCCTTCACCTGATCCTCTCCTCACTTGCTGGCGCAGGCACATCCCTTGTGACCTGACATCTGACACACTTTTATCAGATAGTTAGGCAGACCTGTTACAGAATTTTCATCGAAAGTGTGATGATTGTTTGATTTCACGATCCCGCTCTCAACTCTGCATTAACCTTCGATAGGATCGACGTCGAGAACCCACTTCACCTTACGGGATTCAGGGAGCGTATTGATAAGCGCCAGCGTGCCGGTGACGATATGTTGTAAGCGCACGCGCGAAGGGTGCTGTAACAGGATTTGCCAGCGATATCGACCGCCGCGCTTCGGCGCCAGCGCCGGTACCGGGCCAATCACCCACAGTTTATCGTCTGCCAGCGGGCTCGCCTGAATCAGATTGCGTAGCTGTTGCAGGAACAGCGGGGCCTGCTGGCTATTGTGGTCTTCCGCGCGAATCAACACGTGGCTGGTATACGGCGGGAGTTGCATCGTCTGCCGCTCGGCTAGTGCCTGCTCGGCAAAGGCGTCATAACCTTTATACAGCAGTGTTTGCAGCAAAGGATGGTCAGGATGGTGGGTTTGTAAAACGACTTCGCCTTGCTTACCTGCACGTCCCGCACGGCCAGAGACCTGGGTATAAAGCTGGGCAAAGCGTTCGGCTGAGCGGAAGTCGGCGGAGAAGAGTGCACCGTCAACGTCGAGCAGAGCAACCAGCGTGACGTCGGGAAAATGGTGCCCTTTTGCCAGCATCTGTGTGCCGATAAGAATACGGGCGCCGCCGCGATGCACTTCCGCCAGATGCTGCTCCAGCGCCCCTTTACGGCTGGTGGTATCGCGGTCAATACGCGACAGCGGTACGCCGGGGAACATGGGGGCCAGCGCGTGTTCAAGCTGTTCAGTTCCCAGACCGACCGGCACCATATGCGTGGAGCCGCACGATGGGCACTGGCGTGGGATAGGGCGCTGGCTGTCGCAATGGTGGCAGCGCAGATGATGCTGAGCCTGGTGCAGCGTGTAGTAGCTGTCGCAGCGTGGGCACTCGGCAATCCAGCCGCAGTCGTGACACAGCAGCGTCGGTGCAAAGCCCCGGCGATTCAGGAATAAGATCACCTGATTATCGGCCTGCAGGTGCTGTCGCATGCGGTTTATCAGCGCCGGGGAAAGCCCGGCCTGTAAATGCTGGCCTTTGAGGTCGAGCACGTGCTGAGTGGCTGGGCGCGCGTTACCGGCACGACGGGTTAAACGCAGCATGCGATATTTATGCTGGCGGGCGTTCAGCAGGGTTTCCAGCGCAGGCGTGGCGGAACCCAGAATAATCGGGATTTGCTCGCTGTGGGCGCGCCATACGGCGAGGTCACGAGCATGATAACGCCAGCCTTCCTGCTGCTTGTAAGAGCTATCGTGCTCTTCATCTATCACGATGACGCCAAGATTTTTAAACGGCGTAAACAGCGATGAGCGGGTGCCGATAACAATCGCCGCTTCACCGCTTTTGGCTTTCAGCCAGGCGGCAAGGCGCTCGCTGTCGTTAAGTCCCGAGTGCAGTACTTCAACCGGCGCGTTAAAACGCTCGCGGAAGCGGGCGATAGTCTGCGGCGTCAGGCCAATTTCTGGCACCATCACCAGCGCCTGTTTGCCTTTTGAGAGTATGTTTTCCAGCACGCTGAGGTAGACCTCGGTTTTCCCCGAGCCGGTCACCCCTTCCAGCAGCCATGCGGAAAATTCATCTGATGCGCTATGAATCGCGCCCACTGTCGTTGCCTGTTCGGTATTGAGCCGCAGCCGCTCGCCCGGTACGGAATAGGTGGTGCGCCAGTCTACGGTTTCCGGGGCGATACTGCCGAGTTCGCTCAGGCCTTTGGTGCGCAGCGCCTGCATGGCGCTTTCATTGAATTCAAGCTCTGCCACCTGATGACGCCAGATTTTCCCCTGACGTAACGCCGCCAGCGCTTGTTGCTGCTTAGGCGAGCGTTTAAGCGTGTTGATATCCACCGCCTGCCCTTGTTCTGTGGCAAACCAGAACCACTGTGGCGTGGCGCTGGCAGGTTTCCCCTGACGCAGCAAAATGGGCAGCGCGTGAAACAATACGTCGCCAATCGGGTGATGATAATAGTCGGCCGCCCACAGCAGCAGACGCCAGACGGCAGATGAAAACACCGGTTCTTCGTCCAGCACTTCTGCAACGGCCTTAAGCTCCGTAATAGGGAGTTCGCTGCTTTCGTTAACTGACACCACGATCCCCACGCGCTCTTGTTTGCCAAACGGCACGCGCACGCGACAGCCCGCTTTGGCGCTGAGATTGTCAGGCAGCAGGTAGTCAAATGTACGGGGCAGTGGAACAGGCAGAGCAACGTGAGCAACGGGCATGTTTTCTTCCTGACTTGAAATCTGGCGAGACAGTATACACATTGTAGGGGTGCGGATCAGTTTGCATCTACTGGTCAAATTCTGTATGATTCGCCGCCTTTGATGCATTTTGGCGTCAGAGATATACTATTAACATCGCGTGGTGTCTGGCGTTAGGGCTGGAAGAGCGACGCGGCCTTAACCGAGGTTTTCCCCATGAAAAAAGATATCCATCCTAAATACGAAGAAATTACTGCATCTTGCTCTTGCGGTAACGTCATGAAAATCCGCTCTACCGTAGGTCACGATCTGAACCTGGACGTGTGCGGTCAGTGCCACCCGTTCTATACTGGCAAGCAGCGTGACGTTGCTACCGGTGGCCGTGTTGACCGCTTCAACAAGCGTTTCAGCATCCCAGGCAGCAAGTAAGTTGCCAAGCGAAAAAAGCGCCTTAGGGCGCTTTTTTTGTGTCTGAAATTTGTCTTTATTATTATATTAAAAATATAAAAATCCGTTTAATTAATATGGTAAATATGTTTTTCAATGTCTCTGGTATATATATAATCGTAGCTTTATAGATTCATTAATAAAGTGTTTTGTTTGTATTTGATTCCTTCTGATAAATTCACGATAAATTATATGCATTGGTGATCTCTATCTTTACTACCTTTCTTTTATTGCCATTTTTATTTCCTGCGTGGCAGTAATGAAAAGGTGTTTAGATACCTTATAAAATAAACTTTCGGCGTAATTTAAAACTACTACTAGATCCCCCTATTGCGTTTTGGTCAAAAAGCCAGAGGCGATTGGATTTATTGCTGATGTTTTTAAGAGTGATTGCTATGAAAACAAAATATACCTTATTACTGCTTCCATTATTATGCGGTGCGGCTCATGCTGGATATGTGGACTACCGTCATGAGTACTATGATGATGGTCGTAACTATGATCGTGTCTATATGTCGAATCGTTTTGCGACCGGTTTTGGTGTTGCCGTTGAAGCGGTATCACGCTCCGATGATAAAGAGTCGAATCATGCTCTGAACAATATGGAGTCGAACAGTGCAGAGTATACGGCTAGCTATCAGTTTGAATGGCAAGGTTTTATTTTCCAGCCCGGGGTCGCTGTTGAAATGGGCGACGACATGGCAATCTACAAGCCTTATATTCGCGTGCAGTATAACATTAACGAAAACTGGTGGACCGCATTCCGCTATCGTACCGAGTATGCCCGTCGTAATGGTGATGGGCGAGATGACCGCACCGTTTATCGTCCAGAAGCTTGGGTTGGCTATAACGTGAATAATTGGATGTTCGAACTGAACGGAATTTATAAAGTTGCGGATAGTGAAGATCTCTACAATAACGGTAAAGATGATTACGAATATAATTTCCGTATCGCCTATAATATCGACTCCTGGGTTCCATTCATTGAAGTTGGTAATGTCTCTTCAGGTTATAATACCACCACCACTGACGATCGCCAGACGCGTTATCGTATAGGCCTGGGTTATAACTTCTAATCATTAATATCCTTCGTATCCGTTTATTTCACCGAGTATCCAGCAATACGCATAATTTGCGTGAATAATGTGTCTAAGGAGTTGACATCATGTCTAGTGATGGAGCTATTACCGGAAGCGATAACAGTATTGCCGTCAGGCCTTTCGGGTTCAGAGATAAAATTGGCTATTTATGTGGCGACCTGGGAACCTGTTTTATTCTTGGGTTGGTTAATAGTTTTTTAATGATTTACTACACTAACGTACTCGGCGTTTCCGGTGTCATTGTCGGGTCGCTCTATTTTGTGACCAAGCTTTTTGATGCGTTTGTCGACGTTGGCGTAGGGCGCCTATGTGATACTTCCAAACTGACGGCCAATGGGCGTTTTAACCCTTGGGTGCGTCGTATGAAGTATCCGTTCTGCATTATTGCGGTCGTCCTGTTCCTGCCGTTTGTGAATGATTTTTCTTATACGGCAAAAATTATCTACATCTGTTTCTCCTATTTTATTTACGGTTCACTGTTATCGACCGTGAGTATTCCTTATGGCGCGATGTCTGCGGCGATAAGCTCTAACCCGGAAGATCGCGTATCGCTCTCAACCTACCGTAGCGTTGGGTCAGCAATTGGCGGCGGGGCAACCGGCTTTTTCATTCCTATCCTGATGTATACCACCCTTGTGGACGGAAGCCAGGTCATTTCCGGCCAGCATTTCTTCTGGATCTCTATTGGCTGTGCGGTGTTGGGCTTTATCTTTTTAAGTTTGACCTGTCAGTTAACGACGGAACGCGTACGCGTGGAGAGAAAAGAGAGCATGCCGGTTTCGGTGCTGCTAAAAGGGCTGCTACGCAATAAGGCGCTGATTGTTCTAGTCGTTGTGGATTTGCTTATCGTGATTAACCAGGGGTTGTCTGGCACCAATATGACCTATCTGTTTAATGATTATTTCCACAATAAAGAGGCCATGTCCGTCGCGTTGTTGTTTACCTTCGGCTCCCTGGTGTTGCTGGCACCGTCAGCGTCATGGCTCACGAGGCGGTTTGGTAAGAAAGAGGCCAGCGTAGGCGCGCTGCTTTTTGCGGTGGTCATGTACGTGATTATGTACTTCGTCCACATTACGGATGCGAAAGTCTATCTGGTGTTCCTGTTCCTGGCGACGCTGGGGGCGGGGTTATTCAACCTGATGATTTGGGCGTTTATGACCGATGTTTGTGATTATCATCAGTATGTCACCGGCGATCGTGAAGACGGCACCGTGTATGGTGTGAACTTCTTTGCCCGCAAAATTGGCCAGGCGTGTGCCGGGGCTATTGGCGGCTTTATGCTGGCGATAATTGGTTATCAATCTTCGTCAACGGGCGGTGCGGTACAAACCAGCGTGGTGCAGGAAAATATTTATACCATGGCGAATCTCTTACCGGCTTTGTGCCTGTTTTTGGCGGCGGTGATTTTGATTTATTTCTATCCGCTTAACCGTAAAGAAACACTTAAAATGGAAGAGACGCTGAATAAATTCAATGGCATCAGCAAGTAGTGCTGTGAATGCGTGATGCTTTCAAGCGATCGGCGAGTGCGGAGGGGGCGGGAGAAATCTCGCCACTTTCATTTTCTGGGCTTCAGTGGGTGAAAAAGTGTGACTGGCATCACAAAAATATTGCGCAGCGCTCCGGATGAGCTTATTATTTGCTCATCAAATGACCTTAAAATAATCATGGGTAAAGGTGTGACTATGCTGACCGCAATCAAAAACGTTTTTGTTTCCTACCTGATCTCACTGTCTGAGCTGCATCCTGAAGTTACGCGCTTCTAAGACGCTAAAAAAATCCCCGAAAACCGCTTACATAAGCGGTTTTTTTATATCGATTTTCCGGGCAACCATGGGCTCGCAACGCGAACCGTATCCCGATGATTGTCGCCGTTAATGATGTGCAGGGCGCTCAGTCGGCCAATCTCATAATGCGGCAACTGTACCGTTGAAAGCGGCGGCAAGAAGAGATCGCCAATGCCCACCATATTGTCATACCCCAATACCGCCACGTCCTCGGGGATCCTTAGCCCCTGCGCCAGCAACGTTTGATAGACCATAAATGCGATACGGTCGTTGCCGCAGATGATGGAATCAAACAGTGGTTTCCCCTGCATGATATGCGCCAGAACCTGGGCGGGCATATCGAGATAGTGTTCGTCACCATATTCCATGTAGACGTGGGTCAGCGCGTCAGGATTAATGCCCGCTTCCCGGCAGGCTCGTTCAAGCCCACGACGACGACGAATGGTTGCCAGGTGGGTTTGCGGTAAATGCAGGCACAGCGGGCGCGTGTATCCCGCCGCCAGCAGACCGGTTACCGCCGTATACTGACCTTGCTCATCATCCGGGATAAAGCTTGCTACCGGGTGGTAGAGACTTTCGCAGTTCGCAAGCACACAGGGAAGCGTCAGCAGTTTAGCGGGCACCGGTACCTGACGAAGCCCCATGGTGGTGTAAATAATGCCGCCGGGGCGGTGAGACAGCAGCAAGTCGACAATGGCTTCCGGACTGTCGTCAGAAAACATATTCACCACAAAGCTATTCCAGCCGTGGGCCCGCGCCGTTTCCTCAATGGAGAGCGTAATCTCGACCGAAAACGGCGTAGTCACCGTATCGAGCGCCAGCACACCAATGGTTTTCGCCGTATCGTGCGCGCCGCGTATTTTTTTGGCTGAGAGATCGGGGACGTAGTTGGTCTGAGCAATGGCTGATTGTACCCGGGCTAGCGTTTCCGGCTTTAACCGCTCCGGGCTATTTAGGGCACGGGAAACCGTCATCAATGAAACGTTCGCTAGCTTTGCCACATCTTTCAAGGATGCCATGTTTCTTACTCCACCGTTGCAATACAGCCACTAACTTACTGATGTAAAAGGATAGCGCGCTATTCTAGCGCAATCTACCTCGCTGCTATGGTATCAAATAGTTGATCGTGATCTTATTTTAACTATGTTAACGTTAACTTTTGTGATTAACATCGGATATCGCAGCAAAATGGCATGAGGAATGTTTTTTGTTAACGTTACCATCGTGGCGTTAATCCACGATGAGATTGCCATGATGAAAGAACATCACTCTCGCAGTTACCTGTTACTCAGCGCTTTACTGTTTTTCTTTTTCGTCACCTGGTCGGCTTCCGGTTCGTTGCTGCCTATCTGGCTCCACCAGGAGGTTGGGCTCAAAGCGAGCGATACGGGAATCATCTACGCTGTCCTGTCGGTGTCAGCCCTGTTTGCCCAGGTTTGCTACGGTTTTATTCAAGACAAGCTGGGTCTGCGCAAAAATCTGCTGTGGTACATCACCGTGCTGCTTATCCTCTCTGGCCCAGCCTACCTGCTATTCGGTTACCTGCTGAAAATAAACATTATTATGGGCAGTATTTTCGGTGGAATTTATGTCGGCTTAACCTTTAACGGCGGCATTGGTGTGCTGGAGACGTATACCGAGCGCGTTGCGCGACAAACCCACTTTGAGTTTGGCAGGGCGCGGATGTGGGGCTCGCTTGGCTGGGCAGTCGCTACTTTTTTTGCCGGCATACTGTTTAATATCGATCCCAAACTTAACTTCGCGGTGGCGAGTTGTTCAGGGCTGGTGTTCTTATTTCTGCTGTCACGGTTGCACGTGGTCACCGATGCACAGACGGCGGAAGAGGAGGGAGCAGCCGGTAAAGTGAAGCTGGAAGATGCTCTGCGTTTACTGACGTTACCGCATTTCTGGGCGCTGGTATTTTTCGTGGTCGGTACCTGTATTTATGGTGTCTACGACCAGCAGTTCCCAGTTTACTTTTCCTCGCAGTTCCCGACGCTTCAGGAAGGGAACGCCATGTATGGCTATCTGAATTCGTTCCAGGTGTTCCTTGAAGCTGCGGGGATGTTCTGCGCACCGTGGCTGGTGAACCGTATCGGTGCCAAAAACGGGCTGATCTTTGCCGGAATGGTGATGGCGCTACGAATGGTCTCTTCCGGGCTGGTGGAAGGGCCGCTGCTGATCTCCATCACCAAACTGCTGCACGGCGTTGAACTGCCGGTGCTGTTGGTCTCCATTTTTAAATACAACAGCGCCAATTTTGATAAGCGCCTCTCCTCCACCCTCTATCTGGTCGGGTTCGCCTGTACCAGCTCGATAATCGCCACCGTGTTGTCACCCATTGCTGGCTATAGCTATGAAAAATATGGCTTCGCCGAATCCTATCTGTTTATGGGGGCGCTGGTGTTCTGCACCACCTTTATCTCCATTTTTCTATTACGCGCCAGTAAACCGACTTCTGACCCGCTGCTGACGCAACCTTCTGCTGTCTGAATTAAGAGTGAAGAATATGACATTTTCCATTGCCCATGCTGAACAGGAACTCCATAAACGCAGCGCGACGCTAAATACGCGCTGGTATCCTCGCTATCACCTCGCCGCTCGCGCCGGGTGGATGAACGACCCCAACGGACTGGTGTGGTTTGACGGTTGGTACCATGCGTTTTATCAGCATCATCCGTACTCAACCCAATGGGGGCCGATGCACTGGGGGCACGCCCGAAGTAAGGATTTAGTGCATTGGGAGCATCTGCCGGTGGCGCTGGCGCCGGAAGGGCCGGAGGATAAGGACGGCTGCTTCTCCGGATCGGCGGTGGTCGATGGCGACACCCTGGCGCTGATTTACACCGGGCATAAGTTCCACGGCGATTCGAGCAGTGACGATAATCTCTACCAGGTGCAATGTCTGGCAACCAGCCGCGACGGGATTCATTTTGAGCGCCAGGGGCAAATTATTGATACCCCTGCGGGCCTGCACCATTTTCGCGATCCGAAGGTCTGGCGCGAAGGGGAAACCTGGTACCTGATTGTCGGTTCACGCGTTGGCGATACCGGGCAGGTGCGCTTGTACCGCTCCGACGATCTCCGACTGTGGCAAGAGGATGGCATTTTGGCCGAGGCGCAGGAAGGGATGGGCTTTATGTGGGAGTGCCCAGACTTTTTCACGCTCAACGGCAAACGTGTACTGATGTTTTCACCGCAGGGGCTGGCGGCGGAGGGTTACCGTAACCGCAATCTATTCCAGAGTGGCTATCTGATTGGCGACTGGTTACCGGGACAGCAATTTGTCGCGCAAAGCGAGTTTATCGAGCTGGATCACGGCCATGATTTCTATGCTCCACAGAGTTTCCTGACGCCAGATGGGCGACGCATTGTCATTGGCTGGCTGGACATGTGGGAGTCACCGCTACCGGAACAGCAGGACGGTTGGGCAGGAATGCTCTCTTTACCGCGTGAAATTCGCCTTGGTGCCGATAATCGCCTGCGAATGACGCCAGCCGAAGAAGTGGCAGTGCTGCGCGGTAGCTATTATCCGCTGCTGGCGCAGCAGTTAAAGAACCAATCTGCACCCGTTGTTGAAGAGGCCGAAGCCATTGAGCTGGAGCTGGTGTGGGAGATGAACACCGCCACGGCTGAGTGTTACGGTCTCACTTTAGGCGACGGTCTGCGGGTGTTTGTTGACGCGCAGTCGCAGCGATTGGTGCTGGAACGTCGCTACCCGCAGTTTGCGCTAGAGGGCAGCCGTAGCGTGCCGCTGCCGGCAGGCGATCGCCTTGCCTTGCGTATTTTTATCGATCGTTCTTCCGTTGAGGTGTTCGTCAATGATGGTGACGCCTGCTTAAGCAGCCGTATCTACCCGCAGGAAACACAGCGCCAGCTAGCGATATTTGCCAGCAGCGGCAGTGCGACGCTAAGTTCAGGGGGATATTGGCCTTTGGATAAATAACGGGAACCCCGTCGAATTGCAGAACGTGGGGTAATACGCTGGACGCACGAGTCTTGCCCTGAAAACAAAAAAGCCGGGAAACGCAGGCGTCTCCCGGCTTTTTATGGGATCAGTACTCCCACGTCTCCGGGTCAATCCCCAGCTCACGCATAATCAATTTCGCCGCTTCTGGAATTTCATCGCTGCGCTCTTTACGCAGGTCTTCATCGTTAGGCAACGGTTGACCGGTAAATGCATGCAGGAACGCTTCACACAGCAGTTCGCTGTTGGTGGCGTGACGCAGGTTGTTGACCTGACGACGCGTGCGTTCATCGGTGAGGATCTTCAACACCTTCAGAGGAATGGAAACCGTAATTTTTTTTACTTGCTCACTCTTCTTACCGTGCTCAGCGTATGGGCTGATATATTCGCCGCTCCATTCAGCCATGAGATACCTTTAATCCTCTAGTCATAAGTTAACAGGCCGATTGACGACCATGATCGCGCGCAGTTTACCGTACAGGCCCCGTTCTGGCACGGGTTTCACCTTCGCAGATGTGCGCTAATGCATATAATTTTAACGGCTATTTGCCAATAGCTCAATCTATACGCAAAGAGGTTTAGATGTCTAGATGTATTGACGGCTATGTAAACAATGTTTACTCTGGAGTCTGACTTCCCACAGACCTTGCCAGGAACGAATCCTCATGACCCGTAAACAGGCCACCATAGCAGTGCGTAGCGGTTTAAATGACGACGAGCAGTATGGTTGTGTTGTCCCGCCTATCCATCTTTCCAGCACCTATAACTTTACCGATTTTAATGAGCCGCGTGCGCATGACTACTCTCGTCGCGGTAACCCGACGCGTGATGTGGTTCAGCGGGCGCTGGCCGAGCTGGAAGGGGGCGCAGGCGCGGTGATGACCAATACCGGTATGTCGGCGATTCACCTGGTGACGACCGTTTTCCTGAAACCTGGCGACCTGCTGGTGGCACCGCATGACTGTTACGGCGGCAGCTACCGTTTGTTCGACAGCCTGGCAAAACGTGGCTGCTATCGCGTGCTGTTTGTTGACCAGGGTAATGACGATGCACTGAAAGCGGCGCTAGCGGAAAAACCGAAACTGGTGCTGGTAGAAAGCCCAAGCAATCCATTGTTACGTGTGGTCGACATTGCGAAAATCTGTCAACTGGCGCGCGAAGCCGGTGCGGTGAGCGTAGTAGACAACACCTTCCTGAGCCCGGCGCTGCAAAATCCGCTGGCGTTAGGTGCTGACCTGGTGCTGCACTCCTGCACCAAATATCTAAACGGCCACTCTGACGTGGTGGCGGGCGTGGTGATTGCCAAAGATCCTGAAACCGTCACAGAACTGGCATGGTGGGCGAATAATATCGGCGTCACCGGCAGTGCGTTCGATAGCTACTTGCTGCTGCGCGGCCTGCGTACGCTCTCTCCGCGTATGGAAGTGGCGCAACGCAACGCCTATGCGATTGTCGATTTCCTGAAAACACAGCCGCTGGTGAAAAAGCTGTATCATCCTTCTTTGCCGGAAAACCAGGGGCACGACATTGCTGCCCGTCAGCAGAAAGGTTTTGGCGCGATGCTGAGCTTTGAGTTGGGTGGTGATGAACAAACCCTGCGCCGCTTCCTGAGTGGGCTGTCGCTGTTCACCCTGGCGGAATCGCTGGGCGGTGTTGAGAGCCTTATCTCTCACGCGGCAACCATGACGCACGCGGGTATGGCGCCAGAAGCGCGCGCAGCCGCAGGTATTTCTGAGACGCTATTGCGTATCTCAACCGGTATTGAAGATAGTGAAGACTTAATTGCCGATCTGGAAAATGGATTCCGGATCGCAGCCGAGGGGTAAACATGAGTGTGATTGCGCAGGCAGGGGCGAAAGAGCGTCAACTGCATAAATTTGGTGGCAGTAGTCTGGCTGATGTGAAGTGTTACCTGCGTGTTGTCGGCATTATGGCCGAATACTCGCAGCCCGGCGATATGATGGTGGTTTCCGCCGCGGGTAGCACCACTAACCAGCTGATCAGCTGGCTGAAACTTAGCCAGACCGATCGCCTCTCTGCGCATCAGGTTCAGCAGACGCTGCGCCGCTATCAGTCCGAACTGATTAGCGGTTTGCTGCCTGCCGACATTGCCGACGGCATGATTGCTGATTTTATCCATGATCTTGAGCGCCTGGCTGGGCTGTTGGATGCAGGCGTGAATGACGCGGTATACGCGGAAGTGGTCGGCCACGGTGAAGTGTGGTCGGCGCGTCTGATGGCGGAAGTCCTGAAGCTGCAAGGTCTGGATGCCGTCTGGCTGGATGCCCGTGCCTTTTTACGTGCGGAACGCAGCGCGCAGCCGCAGGTGGATGAAGGTCTTTCCTACCCGCTGCTGCAACAACTGCTGGCGCAGCATCCGGGTAAACGTTTTGTGGTGACCGGTTTTATCAGCCGCAACAATGCGGGCGAAACCGTCCTGCTGGGCCGTAACGGCTCAGACTACTCGGCGACCCAAATTGGCGCGCTGGCGGGCGTTTCCCGCGTGACCATCTGGAGCGATGTTGCCGGGGTATACAGCGCTGACCCGCGCAAAGTGAAAGATGCCTGTCTGTTGCCGCTGCTGCGTCTGGATGAGGCCAGTGAACTGGCGCGTCTGGCAGCTCCGGTTCTGCACGCCCGAACGTTGCAGCCGGTTTCCGGTAGCGACATCGACCTGCAATTACGCTGTAGCTACACGCCGGATCAGGGCTCGACGCGCATTGAGCGCGTACTGGCATCCGGTACTGGCGCGCGTATCGTCACCAGCCATGATGACGTCTGCTTAATTGAATTCCGTGTTCCTGCAAGCCAGGACTTTAAGCTGGCGCATAAAGAGATTGATCAACTGCTTAAGCGTGCGCAGATCCGCCCGCTGGCTGTGGGCGTGCATACCGATCGCCAACTGCTGCAATTCTGCTATACCTCGGAAGTGGCCGATAGCGCGCTGAAAATCCTTGATGAAGCCGGTTTACCGGGCGAACTGCGTCTGCGCCAGGGGCTGGCACTGGTGGCGATGGTTGGCGCGGGTGTCGCTCGTAACCCGCTGCACTGCCACCGTTTCTGGCAGCAGTTGAAAGGCCAACCGGTTGAGTTTACCTGGCAGTCGGAAGAGGGCATCAGCCTGGTCGCCGTGCTGCGCGCAGGGCCAACGGAAAGTCTGATTCAGGGGTTGCACCAGTCGCTGTTCCGCGCCGAAAAACGTATTGGCCTGGTGCTGTTTGGCAAGGGCAATATTGGCTCACGCTGGCTGGAACTGTTTGCCCGCGAGCAGGGCACGCTCTCTGCCCGCACCGGATTTGAATTTGTGCTGGCGGGCGTGGTGGACAGTCGCCGCAGCCTGCTGAGTTATGAAGGGCTGGACGCCAGTCGCGCGCTGGCTTTCTTTGATGATGAGGCCATCGAGCAGGATGAAGAATCACTGTTCCTGTGGATGCGCGCTCACCCATATGATGATTTAGTCGTGCTGGACGTGACGGCAAGCCCGCAATTGGCCGATCAGTACCTCGATTTCGCCAGCCACGGTTTCCACGTGATCAGCGCTAACAAACTGGCTGGGGCGAGCAGCAGCGATAAGTATCGCCAGATCCACGATGCCTTCGAGAAAACGGGTCGCCACTGGCTGTATAACGCCACCGTCGGCGCAGGTCTGCCGGTTAACCATACCGTGCGCGACCTGATTGACAGCGGCGACAGCATTCTGGCGATCAGCGGTATCTTCTCCGGCACGCTCTCCTGGTTGTTCCTGCAATTCGACGGCAGCGTACCGTTTACCGACCTGGTAGACCAGGCGTGGCAGCAAGGGCTAACCGAACCTGACCCGCGCGTAGATCTCTCCGGGAAAGATGTGATGCGTAAACTGGTGATTCTGGCGCGTGAAGCGGGCTATGACATCGAGCCGGATCAGGTGCGCGTTGAGTCGTTGGTGCCTGCGCATTGCGAAGAGGGTTCCATTGACCACTTCTTTGAAAATGGCGATGAGCTGAACGAGCAGATGATCCAGCGTCTGGAAGCCGCTCAGGAAATGGGACTGGTGCTGCGCTACGTGGCGCGTTTCGATGCCAACGGCAAAGCGCGCGTGGGTGTGGAAGCGGTTCGTCAGGAACACCCGCTGGCGGCGTTGCTGCCGTGCGATAACGTCTTTGCCATCGAAAGCCGCTGGTATCGCGATAACCCACTGGTGATCCGCGGGCCGGGGGCTGGGCGTGACGTGACCGCCGGGGCGATTCAGTCGGATATTAATCGTCTGGCGCAGTTGTTGTAGGGTGTGTTGCCGGATGGCGCTGCGCTTATCCGGCCTACGGTAAAAACGTTATTCGGCGTCTTTAAAGAGCGGGAGTCCTTGGGATTTCCGCCATTTCTTGATTTCTTTCATAATCCCCTCAGGTGAGTCTTCTCTATCATTTGGAGGGTTAAAAACTAGATCTCTACCCTCAGGGTGATTAGTGATTTTAATTAAATGTCTCACTAGCTGACTAAAATGCTCAGTGAGAACCCGTCCCTTTAAATTTCGAGGATTATCAAAAAATTCATGAAGATAATCTAACATCTCGGCTTCAGTGTAATTTTCTAAGTGTTCTTTAAACATTTATTTTTTCTCTTTATGAATACGAATGTGATTACGCGGAGTGTTAATTCGTAAGTTATCGATGTCGTAAACTGGTCCATCGTATTGAATTTGTTCTATGTGGTGTAATTCGAAAAGCTCACGTCCTCCAATTGCCTGTTCTTCAATGACAAATGGTGCACCTTTACTCTTAATAATCGTCTGGTTAGATTTGGTAAACTGCCTTAAAAGTTCAGGGCATTCTGATACCGCAAGCCAGAACTCTTCCCTGAAATGGCCGAAGTTCCGAAAAGTTCTTCCCCGCAATTTATCCGCAACTTGTGAGGATATTGGCGCCCCAAGCCCGGAACTTGCTGTTTCCAGCCAGCGGGCATTGTCAGACAAAATTTCGCCTTTTCCTGTAGCCATACCGGGTTCATCCCTGGCTGATTTAAGATAAATATAAATCGGCTGAACGCCGGAATCTGCCGGGAACACCAGAATATAATCGTTAAAATCGGCGTCATCCGGCATCTGGAGCGGTGGTGTGGTGTATTCGCTTTGACCGTCCGGGATGGGATTAACCAGAATCGTCGGCTGGTCAATTGGCGGAACAAGATTACCCGTGTGCGCGGGTACATCACCGTTCTGCGGTTTTCCCGGCGTCCAGGTAATCAGCGGCCCGTCAACGCCGTGGGCGGGCGTAAATTCGTAGCGCTGCGTGTCGGCATTCCACTGCATATTGGCGACGCGCACGTTCTCATACGGCGTACCTTCACCGGTATGTACGCCGAATACCTGCGGTTTTCCGTGAATATCCGTTCCCCAGAAGAAACGGACGCGGGTGGTGGCAGTCCCTCCTGCCAGCGCTTTTTTCCGCAGTTCTTCCTCGTACCAGAACTCATCGCGTCCGGGCACCCGGTCGCTGCCTTTACCGGCTGAGGGGACATACAACGCGGAGGCCAGTGCGCCAATCCAGGGGATTGCCCTGGCTGCTCCCAGTGCACCACTGAGCGACCATTCGCCTGATATCTGTGTCAGTGTCCCCAGCGTCAGCGTGGCGACCGTGGCCTCGTCGGGATGTGCATAGCCGCAGCAGTCATCAACAATCGGTTGGGTAAATATCGCCATCTGACCGAAGTTTTTCGCGGGCTCTTCTGCGCTCCCGGCATCCGTACATCCTTTCTCTTTCAGGCAGGATTTGGCGTAAACCGGAGTGACTTTAGGGGCGGGAGGAGAAGGCGGTTTTACCGGCGCAGGTTTCGGGGGAGCAGGCGCCTGGGCGCGGCGCGGTATAAACAGATGATTATATTCTGCGTGAAACGCCAGGTAGTCGAACGCCGTGTTGGCGATAAGGTGTTTGTACTGGATATAGTCATACGCCACCGAAATGTCTTCGGTAGGCAGGTCGTTAAGCGTAATCCGTGTGTGAATATCGATTACCGAAGCATTTCTCAGTTCAATGTAATAATAGCGTTCCCATCTGCCGGTTCGATTTATTCGCCAGAAATCAATTTCAATAAACAGTCTTTCATTATTAGTGATTGCATTAATAAATAGTGGGGTGCTTTTATCAATTAATTTCTGGAAGCGAAGTCCTTCAAGATTAATCCCTTTTCCGGTACCACGCAGCGCATGGGTGAGTGAAAAGGAAAATATCTCGTCTTCATGCCCGTGTTGCCAGCGATTGCCTACCGAGGCGTAGGTGCCACACCCGGCCGAAATGTTTCCTTGTGTCTCACCTGTAACTCGCAGGTAAATAATATCGCTCATTCCATTTTGTCTTAATCGTTTTATTTGATTGGCTATGTGATAAATGAAAGGCTAAATAATTGATTGGCTATTGATGCTTTATCAGAAGTCATAAATTTTGTGCTTTGGAAGGATGTATATAAATAGATTGGATAATAATGCGTCCGGTATATTTAATCTGAATATTTACCTCGCTCGTAAATGCCGGATGGCGCTTTGCTTATCCGGCCTACGCAGAAAGGTATTACACCGTTGTAGGCCGGATAAGATGCGCAAGCATCGCCATCCGGCAGCCTCACCCTTTTGCAAATACCTCTTTTGCCGCGAACAGCCCGTTTAGTGCGGCCGGGAACCCGGCGTAAATGGCCATCTGCATAATCACTTCAATAATCTCCTCCTGTGTTAACCCCACGTGCAGCGCGGCGGCAATATGCACTTTTAGCTGCGGCGTGGCGTTTCCCATCGCGGTAAGTGCGGCGACGGTGGCAATTTCCCGGCTGCGTAAATCCAGACCCGGACGGGCATAGATATCGCCAAAGGGAAACTCGAGCAGGTAGCGGGCGAAGTCTGGCGCAATTTCTTTCAGGCTCTCGACGACCGCGTCACCCCCTTTACCATCAACCTGTTGCAACATTTTCTGCCCGGTAATATAGCGTTCTGAATGCATGGTAATTCCCTCATTGATTTGCGGTATAGCGAGAGAATAGGTGGCGCAGAATGATTGGGATAATACCGATTTCGTGATACCTTTTTGGTATGACAACTTCTCCGTTTCATTCTCTGGACATTCGCCTGCTGCGCTACTTTGCGGTGGTGGCCCAGGAGAACAACATGAGCCGCGCGGCACAGCGCCTGTTTATGTCGCAGCCGCCGCTCAGCCGCCATATTCGCCAGCTTGAAGAACGGCTGGGGGTGACGCTTTTTGTCCGCCATACCAAAGGGCTGACGCTCACGGATGAGGGGCTGCGCGTGCTGGAGATTATCCGCCCGTTGCTGGCGCAGCAGGATAAAACCTATGCCGCGTTGAGTCAGCTTGGGCAAGCCGGTTCGCAGTCGATGCGTTTAGGGCTAACGACCGCGTTTGAGCAGGGAGTATTTGCCTCGCTGGAAATGCAGCTTGAAGCGCAAGTGACGACATTGAATATTGTGCGCCACGGTTCACCGGAACTGGTGCGTCAGGTGCGTCGTGGCAAACTAGACGCGGCGCTGGTGGCGTTGCCGCTGGAGACTGGCGGGCTTACCGTGATTCCATTGGCCTTGCAGGAACCGCTGATTGCTGCCTTGCCAGCTCAATGGCCGGAAGCTAAAGCCGATTCGCTAACGCTAGCTGCGCTCAGCGAGCGCCCTCTCTTCTGGTTTAAGCGCGAACGTAATCCGGCCTTTTTCGACTACACGCGGGATATTTTTCACCACGCAGGCTACTCGCCAACATGTGTTGAGGAACCGCTTGAACATGACGTTTTGCTGGCGCGTATCGCCCGTGGCGACGGCGTGAGTCTGTTTCCAGCATCGTTTGCCGCAATTCAGCGGCAGGGCGTGGTTTTTCGTCCGCTAAGCGATAGCCCATTACGCGTGCAGTCTGGGCTGGTGATGCTGGCGGAAAATGAAGCGCGGTTTGGCTGGTTAGCGAGCGTCGTTTAAGCCGACTCGCGCGTCACCAGTTGCCCAGACAGCGTAATAGACTGGCATTGCAACGTCGGCTCTTTGAGCTTGCGGATGATAAGCGTTGCCGCCTGACGCCCGGTCTCTTCGCTGGCGGACGAGACATAGCTAAACGCCGGGGAGGTGAGGTTGATATGCAGCATATCCTCAAAGCCAATCAGCGCCACCTGCTGGGTGAGAAACACGTCCTTCCCCACGGTGCGGCCTACTTTATGAATCCCATCAATGCAGCCGATCATCGCATCGGGCGAGTGACACAACACGGCAGTGATGGCGTTATTATTTTCCAGTAAATGGCGGGTGGCGATACTGGCAGCGTGCGTGTCATCGCCGCAGGCTGGGGTAAATTCTTCACGAGGGGTAATGCCGTAGCGGGTTAAGGTATTGCGAAAACCCTCCAGCCGCTGCTGACGAATCAGGTTATTTTCCTGACCACCCAGATAGGCAATATAGCGATGTCCGCGTTCGATAAGATAACGCGTGGCAAGGCTTGCCGCCTGCTGGTTATCACGCAGGACTAGGTTGCAGGCTTCTTTGATGGGCGACTGCGACACCACGACTAATGGCAGCGGACACTGACGAATTTGTGCCGGCAGCGTGTCGCGGTTCACGTCAGACGCCAGATAAATCACCCCGGCGACACCTTGCTGCTTGAACGATAACAGGCAGCGTTCGAGATGCTCATGTTCGTTGAGCGGTTGTCCGAGGAAGACCATAAAGCCCTGTGACTCCAGCTCCTGAACAATGCTCGCCATCACCTTGATGGAAAAACTGTCGCTGAAGTCCCGCAGGATCAGGCCAATCAGATTCGAGGTATTGGAACGCAGGTTGGCAGCGGCAATATTGTGGACATAGCCCAGTTCAGTGATGGCAGCCTGCACTTTCTCAATCGTCGCCTCGGAGATTTTGCCTTTCTGGCGAAGTACGAGTGAGACGGTAGAAACCGACACGCCTGCTCGTTTTGCGACATCAATTATGCTGACTTTCTTCAAAATCACTCCCTGAGCTGAATCGACAATCCACCGAACGCAAGAAGGTTCCCATCAGGGACGGGAACCTTCAACCGCGTGTAATCTTATGATTATTTGCCAATCATCGTCGACATGGTTTGCGCGATAAATTGCGCTCGCGCGCCAAATATCACCTGAATCCCATTATCGCCGACAAAAACGACGCCGCGTGCACCGATATTATTCAAACCATCTTTATCAACGACTTTTTTATCTTCCACTTCAAGACGCAGTCGCGTGATGCACGAACCGACGGAGGAAATATTCTTCTGACCACCCAGCAGGCCGATGATGTCGGTCGCCAGTTCGGTATCGCTTTTATCATTGGCGGTCACCGTGGTTTCCGTACGGCCCGGCGTTTTAACGTCGAAGCGGCGGATTACAAAGCGGAAGGTGAAGTAGTAGATCAGTCCCATCGGCACGCCAACGATAATCGCGCTCAGGAAGTTGGTCTGGTAGCCGTTAAACGATGGCAGGATGCCAAACGAAATATAATCGATAAGCCCGGCTGAGAACGATTTGGCAATATGTGCATGCAGTAGATACATCGCCATGTAAGAAAGGCCGGCCATAATCGCGTTGAAGACGTAGAGAATCGGCGCTACGAAGATAAAGGTAAATTCTACCGGCTCCGTTATCCCGGTCAGGAAGCAGGTCAGCGCGGCGGAGAACAGAATACCGGCGGCGATTTTCTTATTCTTGGTATGTGCTTCGTGGTACATCGCCAGACAGGCCGCCGGCAGTGCAAACAGCATCAGCGGGAATTCACCTTGCATAAACTTACCGGCGTTCTGGTAAGTATCGCTGCTGAAGGATTTCACGCCTTCTTCCAGCATTTTGAACCAGATAGTCTGGTCGCCGTGGATCACCTGGCCTGCGTGAGTGGTGTAGTCGCCAAACGAGTACCAGAACGATGGATACCAGATGTGGTGAAGGCCCAGCGGGATCAGTGCGCGTTCAACCAGCCCGAATATAAAGGTCGAGGCGGCCTGATTATCGCCGTTGATGATCACCGACAGCGCGTCGATACCGGCCTGAATATGCTGCCAGATGTACGGCAGAATCAGTCCGAGCACAAACGACAGCAGCGCGGTGGCGATAGCGACAAAGCGCTTACCGGAGAAGAAGCCGAGGAATTCTGGCAATTGCAGTTTGTGGAAGCGGTTATAACACCACGCTGCCAGGATACCGCAAATCAGGCCGCCAAAGACGCCCATCTGCAAGGTTGGGATACCCACCACCATGGCGTATTTTCCGCCCTGGCTCGCCATTTCAGGGGTGATGCTCAAAACGGTACCGATCGTGACGTTGGTGACAAACACCGAGACGGCCGCCGACAGCGCGGCAATGCCGGACTCCGAGGCCAGACCGACGGCAGAACCAATGGCGAACAGCATCGGTAGGTTATCGAAGATAATCCCGCCCGCGTTCATCATCAGCGGCATATGGAATTTATCCCCGAACGCCAGCAGCAGACCGGCCGCAGGCAGCAGCGAGATTGGCAGCATTAGCGCGCGACCAATCATCGACAGTTTAGAAAGCGATTTTATAAAGCTCGATATCAGACTCATACTGATTTCCCCCGAATAGCCGCCTCTTCGTGCGTGCTTTTCATAACCCTGTTTATAGTGAGTATAACGTTTTAGTAGAACGTTCTACTTATCGTGAAACAAGCCATTAACGTCTGCAATAGAATTTTGGTTTAGGGGGACGATGTTTGAGAAATATGCGATGTACATCTCAATTTTAATTGCGTATAAAAAATGAGGTTATTATCAAAATCGGCGATGAAAAGAAGAGAGGAGATTGTATAAAGAGTAGTCAGCTGAATTTTTTTCATCTTCGCTGAACATTACTCACTTTTTACGCCGATCTTTCTATTGACGCACGTCTCATTTTGGGGCATTTTTACATCCAGACGTCTAAACGGATAGATGTTTACAACACAACAATAATGACACGCGATTGATGAGGTAAGGTATGAGCTTTTTTCACGCCAACCAGCGGGAAGCGCTGAATCAGAGTCTGGCCGACATTGGGCAGATTAACGTTTCTTTTGAGTTTTTCCCGCCGCGCACCAGTGAAATGGAGCAAACCCTGTGGAACTCCATCGATCGCCTAAGCATCCTGAAACCGAAATTTGTGTCGGTCACCTATGGTGCAAACTCCGGTGAGCGTGATCGTACGCACAGCATTATTAAAGGCATTAAAGACCGTACCGGTCTGGAAGCTGTGCCGCATTTGACCTGCATTGATGCCAGCCGTGACGAGTTGCGCGCTATCGCTCAGGATTACTGGAACAACGGCATTCGCCATATCGTGGCGCTGCGCGGTGACCTGCCGCCGGGCAGCGGTAAGCCGGATATGTATGCGGCCGATCTGGTGACGCTGTTAAAAGACGTTGCGGACTTTGATATCTCCGTCGCGGCGTATCCGGAAGTACACCCGGAAGCCAAAAGTGCTCAGGCTGACCTGCTCAACCTGAAACGTAAAGTGGACGCCGGGGCAAACCGTGCCATCACCCAGTTCTTCTTCGATGTGGAAAGCTACCTGCGTTTCCGTGACCGCTGCGTAACCGCGGGTATCGATGTAGAAATTATTCCGGGTATTCTGCCTGTATCGAACTTCAAGCAGGCGAAGAAATTTGCCGACATGACCAACGTGCGCATCCCTTCCTGGATGTCACAGATGTTCAACGGTCTGGACGATGACGCAGAAACCCGCAAGCTGGTTGGCGCCAATATCGCCATGGACATGGTTAAAATTCTCAGCCGTGAAGGGGTGAAGGACTTCCACTTCTATACCCTGAACCGCGCTGAAATGAGCTACGCCATCTGCCATACCCTGGGCGTGCGCCCGGCGTAACCCTTGCTAACCTCTCAGCTCGGTAAGCATAGCACCACCGGACCATTCTCGATAAAAGCCCTGTTTATGCAGGGCTTTCGCGCAGTATAGTAACGGCCTTTACATCACCGTTACGGACTTATCATGACCACTGAAGGGAAAAGCAATCCGCTGGCGCTTGTTGGCCTGCTAGTGCTGACGCTCATCTGGAGCTACAGCTGGATTGCGATGAAACAGGTGACGCTTTATATCGGCGCCTTCGACTTCACCGCGCTACGCTGTATTGCTGGCGCACTGCTGCTGTTTATCGTTTTACTCCTTCGCGGCCGCGGTATGCGGCCAACGCCTTTTGGCTACACGCTGGCAATTGCGCTGTTGCAAACCTGCGGCATGATTGGTTTGGCGCAGTGGGCGCTGATGAGCGGCGGAGCCGGTAAGGTCGCCATTCTGACCTACACCATGCCATTCTGGGTGGTCATTCTGGCGGCGCTATTTCTCGGTGAACGGATGCGGCGGCTGCAATATGGCGCGATTGGCGTGGCGGCGGTAGGGCTATGTCTGGTCATGCAACCGTGGCAGCTTGACCTCTCTTCAATGAAAAGCGCACTGCTGGCGATCCTCTCCGGGATTAGCTGGGGGGCGAGTGCGATTGTCGCCAAACGCATGTACCAGCGTCATCCTGGCCTTGATCTGCTGGCTCTTACCAGTTGGCAAATGCTTTACGCCGCGCTGGTGATGAGTATGGTGGCTTTTCTGGTTCCACAGCGGCCAATTGACTGGCAACCAGGCGTTTTTTGGGCGCTAGGCTATAGCGCCATTCTAGCCACGGCGTTGGCCTGGAGCCTGTGGCTATACGTTCTGCGCAATCTACCTGCAGGCATTGCGAGTCTGAGTACGCTCGCCGTGCCGGTTTTTGGCGTCCTGTTTTCCTGGTGGCTGTTGGGGGAAACGCCGGACAACCTGGAGAGTCTCGGTATCGTGCTGATCGTGTTTGCACTGGCCATTGTGAGTCTTAAAAAGCGTACGTCTCAGCTACGTAGTGCCTGCTAGATATTGAGCAATCCCTTATTTTTATAAGGGATTGTGATCAATTCTCCCTATCGATCACAGTCAATTGTCATGCTTTATGTAAGGATAAATGGCGACCTACGTAGAAATTCCTCTCTGACAAGGAAAAAATAAGAGGAATTAGCTATCAAATCCGTGGGCCATTTCAGCTATAACTTATCAGCATGGGTGTATATCTTAATGATAAATACTGTAAGGGAGCATAGTGATGAGCACGCCAGACGATAACCAGAACGCAGGTAAATGTCCTTTCCACCACGGTGGTGGGCACGATCAAAGCGCAGGCGCTGGCACCAGTACGAAAGACTGGTGGCCGAAGCAGCTTCGCGTCGATCTTCTTAATCAGCACTCCAATCGATCCAACCCGCTGGGTGAGGATTTCGATTACCGCAAAGAATTCAGCAAGCTGGACTACTCCGCGTTAAAAGGCGATATCCGCACGCTATTAACCGATTCTCAATCCTGGTGGCCTGCCGACTGGGGCAGCTATGTAGGGCTGTTTATCCGTATGGCATGGCACGGTGCCGGAACCTACCGTTCAATGGACGGTCGCGGTGGCGCAGGGCGCGGCCAGCAGCGTTTCGCTCCACTGAACTCCTGGCCGGATAACGTCAGCCTGGACAAAGCGCGTCGTCTGCTGTGGCCAATCAAACAGAAATACGGTCAGAAAATATCCTGGGCCGATCTGTACATCCTTGCCGGTAACGTGGCGCTGGAAAACTCCGGCTTCCGTACCTTTGGTTTCGGTGCCGGGCGTGAAGATGTCTGGGAACCGGATCTGGACGTCAACTGGGGTGATGAGAAAGCCTGGCTTGCGCACCGCGATCCAGAAGAGCTGGCGAAACGTCCGCTGGCAGCTACAGAGATGGGCCTTATCTATGTGAACCCAGAAGGGCCAAACGCCAGCGGTGAACCGCTGTCGGCGGCCTCGGCGATTCGCGCCACCTTCGGCAATATGGGTATGGACGATGAAGAGACCGTGGCACTGATAGCCGGCGGTCATACGTTGGGTAAAACCCACGGTGCCGCAGAAGCCACGCATGTTGGCGCTGATCCAGAAGCTGCGCCAATTGAGGCGATGGGCCTGGGTTGGGCTAGCAGCCACGGCAGCGGCGCGGGTGCGGACGCCATTACTTCCGGTCTGGAAGTGGTCTGGACCCAGACGCCAACTCAATGGAGCAACTACTTCTTTGAGAACCTGTTCAAATACGAATGGGTGCAGACCCGCAGCCCGGCTGGCGCTATCCAGTTTGAAGCTTCGGATGCACCGGATTTAATTCCTGATCCGTTCGACCCTGAGAAGAAACGTAAGCCGACCATGCTGGTCACCGACTTGACGCTGCGTCTTGACCCGGGTTTTGAAAAAATCTCTCGTCGCTTCCTTAACGATCCACAGGCGTTTAACGAAGCCTTTGCTCGCGCGTGGTTCAAACTGACTCACCGTGATATGGGGCCAAAAGCGCGTTACATCGGCCCAGAAGTTCCGAAAGAAGATCTGATTTGGCAAGACCCGCTGCCACATGCGTTCTTCCAGCCTTCTGCGGAAGATATTGAAAGTCTGAAAGCGGATATTGCAGCATCAGGTCTTTCCGTAAGCGAACTGATCTCTGTCGCATGGGCATCTGCTTCTACCTTCCGCGGTGGTGATAAACGCGGCGGCGCTAACGGCGCGCGTCTGGCGCTGGCACCACAGAGAAGCTGGGACGTTAACGCCACAGCCGCTCGCGTTCTGCCGGTGTTAGAAGGTATCTATAAATCGGCGCACAAAGCTTCACTGGCCGATATTATCGTGCTGGCAGGTGTTGTGGGTGTAGAGAAAGCAGCGAAAGCGGCGGGCGTTGTCGTCAACGTTCCATTTGCACCGGGCCGCGTAGATGCGCGCCAGGATCAGACGGATATCGAGATGTTTGAGCTGCTCAAGCCCATTGCCGACGGTTTCCGTAACTATCGTGCGGCACCGGGTGAAGCAACCACTGAGTCCTTGCTTATCGACAAAGCACAGCTGCTGACGCTGACTGCACCGGAAATGACGGTGCTGGTGGGTGGTCTGCGCGTGTTGGGCGCGAACTTCGATGAAAGCCAGCATGGTGTGCTTACTGACAACGTGGGCGTACTCAGCACCGATTTCTTCTCGAATCTGCTGGATATGCGCACTGAGTGGAAAGCGACGGATGCTTCTTCTGAGCTGTTCGAAGGCCGTGACCGTATGAGTGGCGAGGTGAAATACACCGCGACGCGTGCGGATCTGGTGTTTGGTTCCAACGCGGTACTGCGCGCACTGGCTGAGGTTTATGCTTCCAGCGATGCCAAAGAGAAGTTTGTGAAAGACTTCGTTGCGGCATGGGTGAAAGTGATGAACCTGGACCGTTTCGACCTGCTGTAAAGTGGGTTTGACGGTATAAAAAAATCCCCGCTTTCGCGGGGATTTTTGTTTATGGGGTGCGGTGTCGGAATGCCCCTCACCCCGGCCCTCTCCCCAAAGGGGCGAGGGAGAACAGCAGCCAAAGCTACCTTTACGCCCTGCCTCCACAAACCGCACTAAACGGTTCCCTCTCCCCTATGGGGAGAGGGTTAGGGGGATTACTCCCACTCCTGCAAGAAACGCTGCCCATACTGATCGGCCACCAGCAGCGCCGCGTAAACACGGTCAGGATCTGCACCACCCGGCATATTGTGAATCGTCTCACCTTCGGCACAGGCGGCTTCCGCCACCAGACGCATTTTCACCGGAATATTTTCTTTAATATCCAACTGCGCAAGGGTTATTGGCAAACCAACGCTGTGACACAGAGCGGCAACGGTTTCAATTTCTTCCACCGAAGCGTTTTCCAGCACCAGTTGGGTCAGCGTACCGAAGGCAACTTTTTCACCGTGGTAGAAGTGATGCGCATCCGGGATGGCTGTCATGCCGTTGTGAATCGCATGTGCCGCCGCCAGACCGCCACTTTCAAAGCCAACGCCGCTTAAGTAAGTATTGGCTTCAATAACGCGTTCTAGCGCAGGTGTGACCACGTGCTGCTCGGCCGCCAGCATCGCTTTTTCGCCTTCTTCAATAAGCGTGTTGTAGCACAGTTCAGCCAGCGCCAACGCCGCCTGAGTACATTGACCGCCAGCCATGGTGATAGCGCCACTGCGTGAACAGGCACGGGCTTCAAACCAGGTTGCCAATGCATCACCAATACCGGCTGCCAGCAGTCGAGCAGGTGCTCCGGCGACAATTTTAGTGTCGACGATAACCATGTTCGGGTTATGCGGCAGCATTAGGTAACGGTCAAATTCGCCATCGTCGGTGTAGAGTACTGACAGCGCGCTGCACGGCGCATCGGTCGAGGCAATGGTCGGCACAATGGCGACCGGCAGATTCATAAAGTGAGCCAGCGCTTTGGCTGTATCTAGCGTTTTCCCGCCGCCGATACCCAAAATAGCGCTGCATTTTGCGCTATTTGCCACGTCTTGCAGACGGTTGATTTCATTTTGCGAACACTCGCCGCCAAACGGCGCGATTTCTACTGACAGACCTGCGCCGGTCAGGCTTTTTCGCAGCGTCTCTTCAGCAAAGCCCAGCACGAACTTATCGCCGACGACTAGCCAGCTATTCGCCATGGGCGTTAAGTACTCGCCAAGACGCGTGATAACGTCAGCACCCTGAATATACTTACCTGGTGATTGAATAATGCGATCCATACATTTCTCCTTTACAGGTTCAGATGACCAAATGCGTTTTTCCAGTCTTGCTCAAACTTATCTATCGCTGACTCTACCGCGGGTGTGCCGAGCATTTGTTGCGCTACATCTAAAGGAAGGGTGATGGCTTCGCATCCCGTCAATAAACAGTCCAGTGCCTGGCGAGGTGTTTTAAAGCTGGCAGCCAGTACTTTGCTTTCTGGCGCGTGCAGTTCCAGTAAGGATTGCAGTTCTTGTACCATGCGGATGCCGTCGCCCCCCTGAGCGTCCACGCGGTTAACGTAAGGCGCAACGTATTTGGCTCCCGCCAGCGCGGCTAGCAGCCCCTGCGAAGCGCTGTAAACGGCGGTGCCAAGTGTTGGAATACCCTCTTTTTTCAGCAGCTTGATAGCGGCTAATCCTTCAGCAGTGACCGGGACTTTAACGACGATACCCGGGATAGCTTCGTTGAGTTTACGTGCCTCGACGACCATGCCGTCGGCATCGCGGCTCATGGTCTGGGCAAACAGCGTCCCGTTTTCGCCCACTGCTTTTTTCAATCGTGGCAGCACGTCCCAGATAGATTCACGGCTGGCCGCTACGATACTCGGGTTGGTGGTCACGCCAGCAATTGGGAAAATTCGGGCCAGGCGTTCAACTTCTTGCACATTGGCGGTATCCAGATACAGTTCCATGCTATTTCCTCTTAAAGTTCCAGTTCGTGTTGCAGCAGGCTGGCAATGGCGTCGGCAGAGGCGGCGTTGACCAGAGAGTTGCGGAATTCGGCATGCATAATGCGGCGAGCCAGGCGCGAGAAGATGCGCATATGCTGGTCACCGGCGGCATGTTTGTTGAGCGTCAGCATAATGATGAACTGCGCCTCTTCATCACCCCAGACGACCGGGGCGGGCAGGCGGGCGACGCTGATGGTCGACTGCTCGATATGTTCGGATTTGCTGTGTGGAATGGCGAAACTAAAGCCCAGACCGGTCGAGAAGACGGCTTCGCGTGCCCATAAATCAGCTTCCAGTTTACGCGGATAGCGGCAGCGCCCGGCGAGGAGCAGGTTATCAGTCATGCCCTTGATCACTTCTTCTTTGCTGCGCCAGTCGTTATCCAGCGAAATACAGCGCGGGGTAATCAGCGGGGCGTCTTGCTGGCTCATGCGGAACTGGGCGAGCAGGTGTTCTACTTCCAGCGAGGTGCGACAGGCCATTGCCTGGTTGAGCAACTGTCGGCAGGCACGGCTGTCGAGCTGCGCCAAACGTGCTTTGGTCGCCGGAATTGACGGCGCGCTCATGCTGATTTCATCCATTCCCAGCCCAACCAACAGCGGCAATACCGAGCCTTTCGCCCCCAGCTCTCCGCATAAACCAATCCATTTCCCCTGGCGGTGAACCGCCTGGACGGCGAAGTCGAGTGCGCGCAGGAAGGCCGGATTCAGACTGTTGTAATGGCGAGTGACTTTGGCGTTATCACGGTCGACCGCCAGCAGGTATTGCGTCAGATCGTTGCTGCCAATGCTAAAGAAATCAATCTCTTCACAGCACTGGTCGATGATAAACATCACTGACGGTACTTCCAGCATAATGCCCAACGGAATGCGCTCATCAAACGGGACGTGCTCGTTGCGTAGCTGTTGTTTGGCTTCGGCGACTTTCTCTTTGACCCACAGGATCTCTTCCATGGAGGAGATCATCGGAATCATGATTTTCAGGCTGCCGTGTGCGGAGGCGCGCAAAATGGCGCGTAGCTGCGTGGTGAATAGACCTGAGTATTCTTCGTAAATACGCACCGCGCGGTAGCCGAGGAACGGGTTGTTTTCCGCTGGAATATTTAGGTAATCCACAGGCTTATCGCCGCCGATATCCATGGTGCGGATAATGATGCTGCGCCCGTCTGCGGATTCCAGTGCCTGGCAGAAAATGTTGTACAACTCACTTTCGCTCGGCTCACTGGTGCGGTCCATATAGAGCATTTCGGTACGGAACAGGCCGACCGCTTCTGCGCCATTGCCAAACGCTGCCTGGGCCTCCACCGAGTGGGCGATATTGGCGGCAACTTCCAGACGAATACCGTCGGCGGTACGCGCCTCTTTGTTCAACCACACGCTCTGTTGTTCGCGGATAGCCGCCTGTACGCGCGCTTCTTGCTGATAATAGCGGGCGATGGCTTCCGTTGGCGCGACAACCACGGCACCGGCATTACCGTCAAGATAGACCGGCTGATTCTGCCAGGATTCAAGGGCATCAATATCGACACCAACAAGTGTTGGAATATTAAAGGAACGCGCGAGAATCACCGTGTGCGAAGTAGTGCCGCCGCTTTGCAGTAGCAGGCCTTTGAGTAAGGTTTTATCCAGTTCAAGGAACTGACTTGGCGTCAGCTCTTCCGCCATACAGATAGCGGGTTGAGTTAATTGACCGGGTGCCGGGAAGCGCTGCTCGCCATAAATATGCTGGAGCAACTGGAAGCCAACATCACGCATGTCCAACGCGCGTTCTTGTAGATAGCTGCCGCTAGAACGCGCGAACTCGGCGCAGAAATGTTGGGTGCTGTCGATAATCGCTTCGGCACAGCTCAAACCGCTATTGATGCCCGCGAGCAGATGCTGACGCAGTGAAGTATCGGTTGCCAGCGAGCGGTGAGCTTCCAGAATCGCGCTGGCGGTGCTGTCGTTTTCCAGTAGACGCAGTTCAAGCGTTTTGACGAGCAGGGTCAGGCCGCTATCCAGCTCTGATTGTTCCTGCTCCGGGCTTTTTGTTGGGGGAAGTTCGCCGAGATTATTCAGATCGAGCGCGGCCAAGCGGGTGAGAACACCGCCTGCGCTGCCGCTACAGACCGGCTGGGCGCGGAAAAGCGTCGGATCGAGACGGGTTAAGGATTCCGGTAGTGCTTCCTGCTCAACGCAGGCGACCTGCGCCAGGGGGGCGTCACATAGCGGGAATTCCTCTTTTATCCAGCGGCTGAGGCGAAGGTGTGCGGCCTGCTCATCCGCACCGCTAACTAATAACTGGCAGCTATCACCCGCGAGCGTATCGGTACCGATAATCGCTAGCGCGCTTTTGGCATTGCCCTTACGGTCACTGCGCAGGTTATGCCATTCGATATCGCAGCTAAATGTGTTGCACAGCGTCTCGACATGGCTGGCAGGGCGAGCGTGCACGCCATTCGGTAATTCGCAGACAAATTCAACAACCAACGTCATAGCCCTATCTCCCAAATCATTCGATATGGGTAACAGCATAGGGGGCTTGTCCTCGGCCCTGCTATCTGACATTTATGTCAAAAACTGGACAAATGTATTGTCTGCTGGAAAATGCGAGCAACCTCACAGGTTGCTTGCCTTGCATATAAAGACGCAATGCCCGCGAACTTTAGAGGTCGCTCGCATTTTTCTCCTGACATTACAAAAATCCAGTAAATGCACTTTTTATCCACTGTCTGTCCCGCCACCAATTGCCTATTGTTTGCCACAACACCTTAATGGACATGGGCTAACAAGGCCCGGGAGCGACTGATGAAAGAATTGGTGCAGATACTCAAAAACACCCGTCAGCATTTGATGACTGGCGTGTCGCACATGATCCCGTTTGTCGTAGCGGGCGGCATTTTACTGGCGGTCTCCGTCATGCTGTACGGCAAAGGTGCCGTGCCGGATGCGTTAACCGACCCTAACCTGAAAAAACTCTTTGATATCGGCGTCGCGGGCCTGACGCTGATGGTGCCATTCCTCGCGGCTTACATCGGTTACTCCATTGCGGAACGTTCTGCGCTGGCGCCTTGTGCCATTGGGGCCTGGGTCGGTAATAGCTTCGGTGCGGGCTTCTTTGGCGCGCTGATTGCCGGGATTATCGGCGGTATCGTGGTGTATTACTTGAAGAAAATCCCGGTGCATAAGGTGCTGCGCTCGGTGATGCCAATCTTCGTGATTCCCATTGCCGGTACGCTGATTACGGCGGGCATCATGATGTGGGGGTTGGGCGAGCCGGTGGGGATGCTGACGACCAGCCTGACCCAGTGGCTGCAAGGGATGCAACAGGGCAGCATTGTGGTACTGGCGGTGATTATGGGCCTGATGCTGGCGTTCGATATGGGCGGCCCGGTGAACAAAGTGGCCTACGCCTTCATGCTGATTTGTGTCTCTCAGGGGGTCTATACCGTAGTGGCAATTGCCGCCGTCGGTATCTGCGTACCGCCGCTGGGCCTGGGTCTGGCAACGCTGATTAATCGTAAAAACTTCAATAGTGAAGAACGTGAGGCCGGTAAAGCCGCGTTAGTTATGGGCTGTGTGGGCGTGACCGAAGGGGCGATTCCCTTCGCAGCCTCCGACCCGCTGCGCGTGATTCCCTCCATCATGCTGGGTTCCGTGTGCGGCACGGTAACCGCCGCGCTGATGGGCGCACAGTGTTATGCCGGATGGGGCGGCCTGATCGTCCTGCCGGTAGTGGAAGGTAAGCTGGGGTATCTGCTGGCGATTGTCGTCGGTGCGGTGGTCACGGCTGTTAGCGTTAACCTGCTGAAAAGCCTGGCGCGTAAGAATAAGAAAGCGGTTGTTGAGAAAGAAGACGACCTGGATTTGGATTTCGAAATTAACTAATTGAGAAGGTAAAGATTATGACCAATATTATTGCGGTAACGGCTTGTCCTTCCGGCGTGGCACATACCTACATGGCAGCGGAAGCGCTGGAGAGTGCAGCGAAATCTAAAGGTTGGAATGTGAAGGTAGAGACGCAGGGGTCGATTGGTCAGGAGAATGAACTGACGGCAAGCGACGTTGAAGCGGCGGATATGGTGATTCTGACCAAGGATATCGGGATTAAAGCGGAAGAACGTTTTGCCGGGAAAACCATTGTGCGGGTTAATATTAGTGATGCGGTAAAGCGCGCTGACGCTATTATGAATAAAATTGAGGCACACTTAGCGCAGAGTGCGTAAGACGGAATTCGATATCATCAACATGCTATCGCTGGCGGGCGCGAAGAAGACACTTTGCGCCCGCCAGCGTGTGCTTTCTGCAAGGAGAGGACGATGACAGCAACGAGCGGACGAATGTTAGTGGCGGTAACCGCCTGCGTAAGCGGGGTCGCTCATACCTATATGGCGGCTGAACGTCTGGAAAAACTCTGCCAGCAGGAAAAATGGTCGATCAAAATTGAAACTCAGGGGGCGCTGGGAATTGAGAATGCGCTGACTGAGGACGATATTCGCCGTGCGGATGTGGTGTTGCTGATTACTGACATTGAACTTAACGGCGCGGAAAGATTTACCCAGAGTCGCTATGTACAGTCGGGGATCAGCGCTTTTCTACGTGAGCCGCAGAAGGTAATGAGTTCGGTGCGCAAACTGCTTTCCGCACCACAGCACACGCATATTATTCTGTCGTAGTCAGTTGACTATGATACTGGCGGCGATATTCCGACGGTGAACGGTCGGTATTTTTACGAAACAGGCGGCAGAAATAGTTGCTGTCGACAAAGCCGCAGCTGTGAGCTATCTCTTTAACCTTCATATCGTACCCCTTCAACAGCCGTCTGGCATGCTCCAGGCGGGTGTGATTGAGGTATTCATTAAATCCCATAATTCCGCTTTTCTGGAACAGATGCGACAGGTAGTTCGGTGAGATATAGAACGCTTGCGCCACTGACTCACGGGTGAGTGGCTCGGCAAAGTGGGTATCAATATATTCACGGATAGCGTCGAACAGTGCCTGACTGCGGGAGGCGGTTTGGATCTGGCTGCTCAGCAGATCGGCGCAGTGGCTAATCAGGCTGGTGGCAATGAGCCGGGCCGTTTGTTGTTCCTGTTGCTGCATCTGGATTTCGCTCATGGTTTGCAACAGAAACGATCCTATACGTGGCCCACGGCGCGCAACGTGCTGTTTCGACACGTTTTTCAACTGATTGCCATCCCACTGCTGCACGCTAAATCCCAACTGTTGCTTACCAAACAGTATGCTCAGGGTTGTTGCGGGGTGATGCCATAGCGGGAAGTTCCAGCCGCCGGCCGGGACATACAGCGCATCCATCCCACTCATGTGGACGTTATCACCATGAAGCCCGGCATCCGCCAGTTGCCCGGAAAGCACAATCTCCAGACGAGGAAAATCGACCTGAAAGGCCATCTCTGGTGTGGAGGTGTGGCTTGCGGCAAACCAGATTTTTTGCAGCGGGGTGGTGCCTGATGCGATGTGGGAAAGCAGTGGGTTGATGTCGAAAAACATAGGGCTCCCTGTCGTGATGTACAACGTAGAAACCTTAACCGCTGGCATTGAAAAAGGCCACAAAGATTGTGGCCTTTTGGAATCTGACTACAGATTTGGTTGGCCTGATAAGCACCGTGCCATCAGGCAGACCGGGGTACATTGCCGGATGGCGGCTACGCCTTATCCGGCCTACATGAACGTTTAACCGGTGTTACGCATACCCGCAGCTACGCCTGCGATGGTGACCATCAGCGCCTGTTCAACGTTATGATCCGGTTCCAGACCTTGTTCTTCCGCTTGGCGTGAACGGTGCAGCAACTCGGCTTGCAGAACGTTTAATGGGTCGGTGTAGATGTTACGCAACTGGATTGACTCAGCAATCCACGGCAGGTCGGCCATCAGATGCGCATCGTTGGCGATATCCAATACCACTTTGATATCGGCTTCCAGCAGATCACGAAGCTCGGTGCCGAGCACCCACAGCTCTGGTTTCACCAGGCGCTGATCGTAGTATTCCGCCAGCCACAGGTCGGCCTTGGAATACACCATCTCCAGCATACCCAGGCGGGTAGAGAAGAATGGCCAGTCGCGGCACATGGTTTCCAACTTGCTCTGTTTGCCATCTTCAACCACTTTTTGCAGCGCCGCACCGGCACCCAGCCAGGCAGGCAGCATCAGACGGTTCTGGGTCCAGGCGAAGATCCATGGAATGGCGCGCAGGGACTCAACGCCGCCGGTTGCGCGACGTTTCGCTGGACGAGAGCCTAACGGCAGCTTGCCCAGTTCCTGTTCTGGCGTTGCGGAACGGAAGTAAGGAACGAAATCTTTGTTTTCACGCACGTAGCCACGGTACATCTCGCAGGAGATATCCGACAGCTCGTCCATGATGCCGCGCCACTCTTCTTTTGGCTCTGGCGGCGGCAGGAGGTTAGCTTCCAGAATGGCGCTGGTGTACAGCGACAGGCTGCTGACGGTAATTTCCGGCAGGCCGTATTTGAAGCGGATCATCTCACCCTGTTCGGTGACGCGCAGGCCGCCTTTCAGGCTGCCCGGAGGCTGTGACAGCAGCGCAGCATGAGCCGGTGCGCCGCCACGACCGATAGAACCGCCGCGTCCGTGGAACAATGTCAGCTCGATACCGGCTTTTTCGCAGGTTTTGATCAGCGCATCCTGTGCCTGGTATTGCGCCCAGGATGCGGCCATCACGCCCGCATCTTTTGCGGAGTCGGAATAGCCAATCATCACCATCTGTTTGCCCGAAATAAAACCGCGATACCAGTCGATGCTCAGCAGTTGGGTCATCACATCATCGGCGTTGTTCAGGTCGTCCAGCGTTTCGAACAGCGGGGCAACTGGCAGCGCGAAGGTGATTCCGGCTTCTTTTAGAAGTAGGTGAACGGCTAGCACGTCGGACGGTGTTTTCGCCATCGAGATAACGTAGGCAGCAACCGAACCCTGCGGTGCATCAACAATCGCTTTACAGGTGTTGAGCACTTCGCGAGTGTCGTTGCTTGGCTCCCAGCTACGCGGTAGCAGAGGGCGTTTAGAATTCAGTTCGCGGATAAGGAAGGCTTGTTTGTCGGCTTCTGACCAGCTTTCGTAGTCGCCGATGCCCAGATAGCGGGTCAGTTCGCCCAGCGCTTCGGTGTGACGGGTGCTTTCCTGACGCACGTCGATACGCACCAGCGGTACGCCAAAACATTTCACCCGGCGTAGGGTGTCGAGCAATTCACCGTTGGCGATGATGCTCATACCGCAGGATTGCAGGGATTTGTAACAAGCATACAGAGGTTCCCAAAGCTGCTCGTTCTGGCTTATCAGGCCAGCCGGTTTCGGCAATCTCTGGCCTTTCAGGCGAGCTTCCAGCCAGGCTTGCGTGGCCATCAATTGACCGCGCAGCGTTTTCATCAGGTAGCGATACGGTTCGGTTGCACCCTCTTCACCAACGCGTTCGCGCAGCTCGTCGGTACATTCAACCATCGACAGCTCAGAAATCAGGATCTGAATATCTTTTAAGAACAGATCTGTTGCTTTCCAGCGGCTCAGTAGCAGTACATGACGGGTGATTTCGGCAGTCACGTTCGGGTTACCGTCGCGGTCGCCTCCCATCCAGGAGGTGAAGCGTACAGGCACGAAATCCACCGGCAATTTATAGCCGAGGTTCTCTTCGAGTTGTTCATTTAGCTCGCGCAGGTAGTTTGGCACACCTTCCCACAAGCTATTTTCGACAACCGCAAAGCCCCATTTTGCTTCATCAACCGGGCTTGGGCGGTTCTTCCGAATTTCGTCCGTATGCCAGGACTGGGCAATCAGCTGGCGCAAGCGGCGCATTACCTGATGGCGCTCATAGTCGGCGATATCGGAGTTATCGAGCTGTTTTAAGCAGTTATTGATTTCGCCCATCTTGTGGATAAGCGTACGGCGAGTGATTTCGGTCGGGTGCGCGGTCAGTACCAGCTCCAGCGACAGAGATTCAACGGCCTGCTTAATGATAGTTTCGTTGAGATTGGGTTGGTCTTTGAGTTTACGCAGGGTACGGGCAATCACTTCCGGGTTGCTCGCCGCTTCGCCTTTTGGCGAAATGCTGTGGTATTGCTCAGCGGTGTTAGCCAAATTCAGGAACTGGCTGAATGCGCGGGCGACCGGCAGCAGTTCATCATTAGACAGGTTCTGTAAGGTGGTCAGCAGCTCCTGGCGGTTGGCTTCGTTGCCCGCACGAGAAGATTTGGACAACTTACGGATCGTTTCGACACGGTCAAGAATGTTCTCACCAAGCGCATCCTTGATGGTATCGCCTAGCACTTTACCGAGCATACTGACATTACTACGCAACGCGGAATATTGTTCGTTCATTAACCCAGACACCCCATCTCATTTTATTTTGTTATATCCCAGCCTCGGAACGTAAGGGTGGGATAAAGACACCTCTTTTATAAAGCCACGTAAAAACCCTTACGTCAATTGCTGCGAAATCGCTTCAGCAAACGAATAAATCGCGACAATTTACGAAAGTTAATTCGCATCGTGCCAGATAAGAAATGCTTATGAAAATGTGAAGGGGAGCGCGGCTTTGAGATGCCGGATGGCGCTTTGCTTATCCGGCCTACAGACGGCGGTAGGCCCGGTAAGCGTAGCGCCACCGGGCGGAATACATTAATGCCAGCAGAAGTGATGCACCACCTGGGTAATTAACTCGCGCGTCGGCTTAATAAAGCGCGTTTCCAGATATTCATCTGGCTGGTGGGCCTGGTTAATAGAGCCTGGTCCTAAGACGATAGTCGGGCACAGGTTCTGGATAAACGGTGCTTCGGTGCAGTAGTTCACCACTTCGGTTTTGGTGCCGAGTAGTTTTTCCAGCACTTGAACCAGTTGATGATCCGGTGGGCATTCATAGCCCGGAATCGGTGGGTGCAGTTCGCTAATAGTCAGACGCCCCGGCCACTGTGCGCTCACCGGCTCCAGCGCTTCATCCAGCAGGCCGTTGAGATCGTTTAAGGTCATGCCCGGCAGCGGGCGAATATCCATATGCAGCTCGCAGCAGGCACAAATGCGGTTGGAGGCATCGCCGCCGTGAAGACTGCCGAGGTTGAGCGTCGGGTAAGGAACGGTGAACGCTTCATAGTGATAGCGTTCTTTCAGAGAGTCGCGCAGTTGCATCACCCGGCCAATTGCGTCGTGCATAATTTCAATGGCGTTAACACCGCGTGCCGGGTCGCTTGAGTGGCCGGACTGGCCCAATACACGAATCGCATTCGACATATGGCCTTTGTGCGCCCGCACCGGTTGCAGCGAGGTGGGCTCGCCGATGATGGCGCAATCCGGGCGCAGTTCGGTGGACTCGGCAAAGTAGCGCGCGCCGGCCATGCTGGTCTCTTCATCGGCGGTCGCCAGGATGTAGAGCGGCTTTTTCAACTGCGTTACATCAACATCGCGCAATGCGTCGAGAATAAACGCAAAGAAACCTTTCATATCGGCAGTACCCAAACCGTAGAGCTTGTTTTCATGCTCGGTGAGGGTAAACGGATCGCGCGTCCAGCGGCCATCGTCAAACGGGACGGTGTCGGTATGGCCGGCAAGCAGCAGGCCGCCAGCGCCGTGACCAGTGCTGGCGAGCAGGTTGAATTTATTGCGGGTGCCAGGGACCGGCTGCACCTCAACTTCGAAGCCTAAAGAGGCGAACCAATCCGCGAGCAGAGTGATTAAAGACGCATTGCTCTGATCGAGCGCTTCTTCGGTTGCGCTGATGGATGGAGTGGCGATCAACGCACGGTAAATCTCGATAAATGGGGGTAAATTGTTTTTCATTGTTGACACACCTCGGGTCGTGATAGTATCAATATTCATGCAGTATTTGTGAATAAAAATACATTATCATTAGGCGTAAGAAAACCCACCAAGTGTAAGGTGAAGTGATTACGCTTAATCAGGCAAACAGACATAAGAAGGTGAACTGCACCGATGTTGAATACGCTGATTGTGGGCGCGAGCGGTTACGCTGGCGCAGAGCTTGTGACCTATGTAAATCGCCATCCTCATATGAACATAACCGCTTTGACGGTCTCAGCGCAAAGCAATGATGCGGGAAAGTTAATCTCCGATTTGCATCCACAGCTAAAAGGCATTGTTGATCTGCCGTTGCAGCCGATGTCAGATATCAGTGAATTCAGCGCGGGTGTGGACGTTGTTTTCCTGGCGACCGCTCATGAAGTGAGTCATGACCTGGCCCCGCAGTTCCTGGCGGCGGGTTGCGTGGTGTTCGATCTTTCCGGTGCATTCCGGGTCAACGACGGCACCTTCTATGAAAAATATTACGGTTTCACCCATCAGCATCCAGAACTGCTGGCGCAGGCGGTGTATGGCCTGGCCGAATGGAGTGCAGATGCGCTGAAAGAGGCTAAGCTGATTGCCGTGCCGGGCTGTTATCCAACGGCGGCGCAGCTTTCCCTGAAACCTCTGATTGATGGCGATCTCCTGGATCTCAACCAGTGGCCGGTGATCAACGCCACCTCTGGCGTCAGCGGTGCCGGTCGTAAAGCGGCAATCTCCAATAGTTTTTGCGAAGTGAGCCTGCAACCGTATGGCGTGTTTACCCACCGCCATCAGCCGGAAATCGCCAGCCATCTTGGCGCAGATGTGATTTTCACCCCGCATCTGGGCAACTTTGCTCGCGGTATTCTGGAAACGATCACCTGCCGCCTGAAGCCGGGCGTGACCCATGCGCAGGTGGCTGAGGCATTGCAACAGGCTTACGCCGACAAACCGATGGTGCGTTTATACGACAAAGGCGTCCCAGCACTGAAAAATGTGGTCGGGCTGCCGTTCTGCGATATCGGTTTTGCCGTTCAGGGCGAGCACCTGATTGTGGTGGCGACCGAAGACAACTTATTGAAAGGCGCTGCCGCACAGGCCGTGCAGTGCGCCAATATCCGTTTCGGCTTCGCTGAGACGCAGTCTCTTATTTAAGGTGTGATGACGATGAATCCATTAATTATCAAACTGGGCGGCGTGTTACTGGATAGCGAAGAAGCGCTGGAGCGTCTTTTTAGCGCGCTGGTTAACTATCGTGAATCACATCAGCGCTCGCTGGTGATTGTCCACGGCGGCGGCTGCGTGGTGGATGAGCTGATGAAGCAGCTCAATCTGCCGGTGAAAAAGAAAAATGGTTTGCGCGTTACGCCAGCCGATCAAATCGACATCATCACTGGTGCGCTGGCGGGTACTGCCAACAAAACGCTTCTGGCATGGGCGAAGAAGCATGATATCGCGTCCGTGGGCCTGTTCCTCGGCGATGGTGACAGCGTGAAGGTGACGAAGCTGGATGAAGAGCTGGGTCACGTGGGTCTGGCGCAGCCGGGATCGCCGAAACTGATTAATCTGCTGCTGGAAGGCGGGTTCTTGCCAGTGGTGAGCTCAATTGGCGTGACCACCGAAGGGCAACTGATGAACGTTAACGCTGACCAAGCGGCAACGGCGCTGGCGGCGACATTAGGTGCGGATCTGATTCTGCTTTCTGATGTGAGCGGTATTCTGGATGGTAAAGGCCAGCGTATTGCCGAGATGACCGCGGCGAAGGCTGAGCAGTTGATTGACCAGGGCATTATTACCGATGGCATGATCGTGAAGGTGAACGCGGCGCTTGATGCGGCGCGCACGCTGGGCCGTCCGGTGGATATCGCCTCCTGGCGTCATGCCGAGCAACTGCCAGCGCTGTTTAACGGCACGCCGATTGGCACGCGTATTCTGGCGTAAGTTTTTCCCCTCACCCTAACCCTCTCCCCGGAGGGGCGAGGGGACCGATCGGAGCCGATTTTCTCCCTCTCCCTCAGGGAGAGGGCCGGGGTGAGGGTTGTTTTCAATATCCAGCATCAATAATCGAATTTAAGGAAGCATGTTATGGCACTTTGGGGCGGGCGTTTTACACAGGCAGCGGATCAGCGGTTCAAACAGTTCAATGACTCTTTACGCTTTGATTACCGCCTGGCGGAGCAGGATATCATTGGCTCTGTTGCCTGGTCTAAAGCGCTGGTAACGGTTGGCGTGCTGACCGAGCAGGAACAGGTTCAACTGGAAGAGGCGCTAAGCGTGCTGCTGGAAGAGGTTCGTGCGAACCCACAGCAAATTCTTGAAAGCGATGCCGAAGACATCCATAGCTGGGTGGAAGGCAAGCTCATCGACAAAGTCGGTCAGTTGGGCAAAAAACTGCACACCGGGCGTAGCCGTAATGACCAGGTCGCTACCGATCTTAAGCTGTGGTGTAAAGACACCGTAGCCGAGCTGTTGACCGCCAACCGCCAGCTGCAAAGCGCGTTGGTTGAGACGGCGCAAGCTAATCAGGACGCCGTCATGCCGGGTTATACCCACCTGCAACGTGCCCAACCGGTCACGTTTGCGCACTGGTGCCTGGCGTACGTTGAAATGCTGGCGCGTGATGAAAGCCGTTTGCACGATACTCTCAAGCGTCTGGATGTGAGCCCACTGGGCTGCGGCGCGCTGGCGGGAACCGCGTACGAAATCGACCGTGAACAACTGGCAGGATGGCTGGGCTTCGCTTCTGCAACCCGCAATAGCCTGGACAGCGTGTCTGACCGGGATCATGTGCTGGAACTGCTCTCGAATGCGTCAATTGGCATGGTGCACCTGTCGCGCTTTGCCGAAGATCTGATCTTCTTTAATACCGGTGAAGCGGGCTTCGTGGAGCTTTCCGATCGCGTGACGTCCGGCTCTTCGCTGATGCCACAGAAGAAAAACCCGGATGCGCTGGAGCTTATTCGTGGCAAATGTGGCCGTGTGCAGGGTGCGCTGACCGGCATGATGATGACCCTGAAAGGGTTACCGTTGGCCTACAACAAAGATATGCAGGAAGACAAAGAAGGCGTGTTCGATGCGCTGGATACCTGGATGGATTGTCTGCATATGGCGGTGCTGGTGCTGGACGGTATTCAGGTGAAGCGTCCGCGTTGCCAGGAAGCGGCGCAGCAGGGTTATGCAAATGCGACCGAGCTTGCGGATTATCTGGTGGCCAAAGGCGTACCGTTCCGTGAAGCGCACCACATTGTCGGTGAGGCAGTAGTAGAGGCCATTGCTCAGGGCAAACCGTTGGAAGATTTAGCGCTGGCTGACTTGCAAAAATTCAGTGCGGTGATTGGCGATGACGTCTATCCGATTCTGTCGCTGCAATCCTGCCTTGATAAGCGTGCGGCCAAAGGCGGCGTGTCGCCTCAGCAGGTTGCACAGGCTATCCGCGATGCGCAAATGCGTTTGAGTTAATCGAAATGTAGCCCGGCCGAGCAAATGCAACGCCGGGAGTAGTACAGAGCCTTCCCGGGGGCGGCGTAAACGCCTCGCCCGGGCTACTTGATTCATAGCCACCTTTACGCAAAAAAAAACGGGCCACGGGGCCCGCAAACGTTCATGTTGGCTTTGGTGATTCGAGTTTGAGAGAAACGCCGAATCAGTGTGACGACTTGAAGGGTTAAACAAGGGTCACCTGTTTCTGTGCTGTATTATTAAACAGAGTCCTTGATAGGGATAATCATTCGTTGCTATTCTATCTATCGCTATGAACTATCATGGAGATGGAGGAAGAATAATGAATATTCGCGATCTTGAATACCTGGTGGCGTTAGCTGAACATCGGCACTTCCGCCGGGCGGCAGATTCCTGCCATGTCAGCCAGCCAACTCTGAGCGGGCAGATTCGTAAACTGGAAGATGAACTGGGCGTCATGCTGCTGGAACGAACCAGCCGCAAAGTCCTGTTTACCCAGGCGGGGCTGCTGCTGGTGGACCAGGCGCGCACGGTGTTGCGTGAGGTCAAAGTGCTTAAGGAAATGGCAAGCCAGCAGGGAGAGACGATGTCTGGTCCGCTGCATATCGGCCTGATTCCCACCGTTGGCCCATATCTGCTACCCCATATTATCCCGATACTGCACCAAACCTTCCCGAAGCTGGAAATGTATCTGCATGAAGCGCAAACCCATCAGCTGCTGGCGCAGCTCGACAGCGGTAAGCTGGACTGTGTGATTCTGGCATTGGTGAAGGAGAGCGAGGCGTTTATCGAAGTTCCGCTGTATGACGAACCGATGCTGCTGGCGATCTACGAAGATCACCCGTGGGCGGAGCGCGATCGCGTACCGATGTCGGATCTGGCCGGTGAAAAATTGCTGATGCTCGAAGACGGTCACTGTCTGCGCGATCAGGCGATGGGTTTCTGCTTTGAAGCTGGTGCGGATGAAGATACCCATTTCCGGGCAACCAGTCTGGAAACGCTGCGTAATATGGTGGCTGCGGGAAGCGGAATTACCTTGTTGCCTCAGCTGGCAGTACCGCCGGAGCGCAAACGCGATGGCGTGGTGTATCTACCGTGCATTAAGCCGGAGCCACGCCGTACCGTCGGACTGGTCTATCGACCGGGATCGCCACTGCGCAGCCGCTATGAGCAGCTGGCAGAGGCCGTCCGTGAAACGATGGACGGCCATTTTGACAAGGCGCTAAAAAAGGCGATTTAAGCCGTTCAGCGCCGCAACCCGATAGGCTTCCGCCATGGTCGGGTAGTTAAAGGTGGTGTTAACGAAGTACTCAATGGTGTTGCCACCACCTTTTTGCTCCATAATCGCCTGGCCGATATGAATAATTTCGGCCGCGCGCTCGCCAAAGCAATGAATGCCGAGGATTTCCTTTGTTTCCCGATGGAACAGGATTTTCAGGCTCCCCACGCTCATGCCAACGATTTGCGCCCGCGCCAGGTGTTTAAACTGCGCACGACCCACCTCATAAGGCACTTTCATGGCTGTCAGCTGTTGTTCGGTTTTACCGACGGAGCTGATTTCCGGGATGGTGTAGATACCCGTTGGAATATCTTCTATCAGATGCCCGGAGGCTTCGCCTTTCATCAACGCCTGCGCGGCAATACGGCCCTGATCGTAGGCGGCTGAAGCGAGGCTCGGATAACCGATAACATCACCAACCGCGTAGACGTGCGGCAGCGCGGTTTGATACAGACTGTTGACCTTCAACTGACCGCGGCCATCGGCCTGTAAGCCAATGTTTTCCAGCGCCAGTGATTCGGTATTCCCGGTTCGACCATTGGCAAACAGCAGGCAGTCGGCCTTGAGCTTTTTGCCGGACTTCAGGTGCATGATCACCCCGTCGTCGACCCCTTCAATCTTCTCGTATTCTTCGTTGTGGCGAATGACCACACCACTGTTCCAGAAGTGATAAGAAAGGGAGTCTGACATCTCCTGGTCGAGGAATGCCAGCAGACGGTCGCGGGTGTTAATCAGGTCAACTTTGACCTCCATTCCGCGGAAGATCGACGCATATTCGCAGCCGATAACTCCTGCGCCGTAGATAATGACATGGCGAGGTTCATGGTGCAGGCTGAGGATGGAGTCGCTGTCGTAAATGCGCGGATGGGTAAAATCAACGTCTGCCGGGCGGTACGGGCGTGATCCACAAGCGATCACGAATTTATCGGCGGTTATCGTTTCGACCGACCCGTCCGGGCACTTCAGCGCGATGGTGTGCTCATCAACAAAGTGGGCGTCACCCTGCAGCATCTCACAGTGATTGCGCTCATAAAAACCCTGACGCATATGCGTTTGCTGATTAATAACGCTATCGGCATGATTCAGGATGTCGGCAAATGAGGATCGGAGAAGTCGGCTGTGGTCGCTGTAGAGTGGATTTTGGTTGAATTCGATAATACGGCTGACGGCATGGCGAAGGGCTTTAGATGGGATGGTACCCCAGTGGGTACAACCGCCGCCGACATTATGGTAACGCTCAATAACGGCGACGTGGGCTCCTTGCTTCACCAGACCCATAGCAGCACCTTCGCCGCCCGGGCCGGAACCAATTATTACTGCATCATAATCGTAGGAATGTGACATGGTAAGGCGTACCTGTTCTTATACATAAAAGCAACAGAATCATAACATCATCGAAGGGATAACCCAATTATCGTTGGGCTTATTTCATACGAAATAGCATAAATAGCATGTAAACAATCATTAACAAAGCTGCGTAAGTGGAATCGTTTTAATCTCTGGTATAGTGCCAATACGGCATATGGAAGGATTCAGTCATCGTGATGGGTGTTAGAGCGCAACAAAAAGAAAAAACCCGGCGTTCGCTGGTGGAAGCGGCATTTAGTCAACTCAGTGCCGAGCGAAGTTTTGCCAGCCTAAGCCTGCGTGAAGTGGCGCGTGAGGCGGGGATTGCGCCAACCTCCTTTTATCGCCATTTCCGCGATGTGGATGAGCTGGGGCTGACCATGGTTGACGAGAGCGGCTTGATGCTGCGCCAGTTGATGCGCCAGGCGCGTCAGCGTATTGCCAAAGGCGGCAGCGTTATCCGCACTTCTGTATCCACCTTTATGGAATTTATCGGTAATAACCCGAACGCCTTCCGTCTGTTGCTACGTGAGCGTTCTGGCACATCTGCGGCATTCCGTGCGGCAGTTGCCCGCGAGATTCAGCATTTTATTGCGGAACTTGCCGACTATCTGGAAATCGAAAACCATATGCCTCGCGCGTTTACGGAAGCGCAGGCTGAGGCGATGGTGACTATCGTATTTAGCGCGGGAGCGGAGGCCTTAGATGTTGGCCTTGAGCAGCGTCGGCAACTGGAAGAGCGACTGGTGCTGCAATTACGGATGATCTCCAAGGGCGCGTACTATTGGTATCGCCGTGAACAAGAGAAGAGTCACATCATTCCGAATAAGGTGGTAGACGAGCAATGAAACAGTCAGGTCAAGATAAAGGTACGCTGCTGCTAGCGCTGTTGGCGGGCTTATCGATTAACGGAACGTTTGCAGCGCTATTTAGCTCTATTGTTCCGTTCTCCGTCTTTCCGATAATTTCTCTGGTGTTGACGGTTTATTGTCTGCATCAACGCTATCAAAACCGCACGATGCCGGTGGGGTTACCCGCATTGTCAGCCGCATGTTTTATTCTTGGCGTGTTGCTGTACAGCACGGTGGTGCGGGCCGAATACCCGGATATCGGTTCCAACTTCTTCCCGGCAGTATTGTCGGTCGCGATGGTCTTCTGGATTGGCTATCGGATGCGTAACCGTAAGCAGGGTTCATAAAAGGTAGGCCGGATAGCGCTACGCTTATCCGGCCTACCGTCAGTCTTATTTCTTCGTTAACAGCACGCCGCATTCCATATGATGGGTATATGGGAACTGGTCGAACAGCGCCAGGCGGGTGAGGTTATGCGTCAGGCTTAACGTTTCCAGGTTCTGGCACAACGTCTCCGGGTTACAGGAGATGTACAGAATATTGGGGTACGCCTGCACCATCTTCTCGGTTTCGCTGTCCAGCCCGCTGCGCGGTGGATCGACAAAAATCGTCTCACACTGATAGCTCTTCAAATCAATGCCCTGCAAACGGTTAAATTCCCGTACGCCGTTCATCGCCTGAGTAAAATCTTCCGCAGCCATGCGGATGATCTGCACGTTATCGATCTGATTCGCACTGATGTTGTACTGCGCTGCGGCTACAGAGGGTTTGGCTATTTCGGTCGCCAGTACGCGGTTGAAGTTACGCGCCAGTGCCAGAGAGAAGTTACCGTTGCCGCAGTACAGCTCCAGCAGGTCGCCGCGTGAATTCTGCGTGGCGTCCAGCGCCCATTCCAGCATTTGAATGTTCATCGCCGCGTTGGGCTGGGTGAAGCTGTTTTCTACCTGACGGTAGATCATCTCTTTTCCGGCGACCGGCAGGCGCTCATCTATATAGTCCTGATCCAGCTCGATTTTGGTTTTAGTGGCGCGACCAATGAGGTGGACGTTCAGCCCCTGCGCACGCAGCGCATCACGCAATGCTTCGGCCTGCTCACGCCACGCATCGTCGAGCTTTTTATGGTACAGCAGCGTAACAACCGCCTGGTTGCTGAGCGTGGTGAGGTAGTCAATCTGGAACAGCTTGTGGCGCAGCACTGGATTGTCGCGCACGCCGTCAAGCATCGCGGTCATCAAGGTATTGATAAGCTGGCTTGCCGCCGGAAAGGCGTCAACGCGGATGCGGGCCTTCGTCTGCTGGTCAAACATGATGTGGTAAAGATCATCACCGTCGTGCCAGATGCGGAATTCTGCGCGCATGCGGTAGTGACTGACCGGTGAACGAAACACCTCCGGCGCAGGCGCGCTAAACGGCGTCATCATCGTTTGCAGGCGAGTGACTTTCTCGGCGAGCTGAGCGTCGTACTGTTCGGTAGGGAGGTGTTCGGGGGTCATGATGCATCCTGAATAATAAAAGTACGCGGGGATTGTAGGGCTTGCACAGGGGATGTCCAGCCTCATGCGGTTGAAAATGATAAATAGCAGTCTGGACATCCGTATGTAACTAAATGTAGCATTCGCGTACCGGTCCTGTGAGTTAAAAGGGAATCCAGTGTAAATCTGGGGCTGACGCGCAGCGGTAAGGAAGGTGGAGAGGAGTGCATCATATGCAGACACTGCGGCGTGCCGTGGGAAGTCATCCTCTCTATATATAGCCTCCAAGCCCGAAGACCTGCCGGATGACGTCGCATTAGGCTTTTATCGTCGCGAGCAACTGATAAAGCCTGCGGCATCCTTTATTGATTTCGGATGCTTTTAAAATGATTAAAAAAGTTTCGCTGCTGACGGCATTATCCGTCACGGCATTTTCCGGCTGGGCGCAAGACAGCAAGTCAGACACGCTGGTGGTGACCGGCAACCGTTTCCAGCAACCTGTAAATACCGTACTGGCGCCGACCGATGTGGTCACGCGAGATGATATCCAGCGCTGGCAGTCAAAAGATCTTAATGATGTGATGCGCCGTTTACCGGGTGTGGATATCAGCCAGAATGGGGGGATGGGGAAGAGTTCCTCTCTCTACGTGCGCGGCACGGAAGGGCGTCATGTTCTGGTGCTGATTGATGGCGTGCCAATGGCGCGAGCTGGCATATCGAATGGTATCGATATTGGTCAGATTCCAGTATCACTGGTTCAGCGTGTTGAATATATCCGCGGGCCACGTTCCGCGGTTTATGGCTCCGGTGCAATTGGCGGCGTGGTCAACATTATTACCATGACTGATGAAGAACGTTCGCAGATTAACGCCGGTGTGGGTAGCGACGGTTATCAAACCTACGATGGTGCGATGAATAAGCGCTTTGGCGATACCCTCGTCACCGCCGCTGGTGCATACCAGACGACAAAAGGCTTTAACGTCCAGCCGAATTCCACCTACAGCGGTGATAGCGATCGCGATGGTTACCGCAACAAGATGTTCTGGGGCGGCGTACAGCACAAGTTTGACGATAGCTTCTCTGGTTTCTTCCGTGGCTATGGTTATACCGCCAACAGCGACTACGATCAGGGTGGGTATGGCTATGCGGGCGGTAATGATGAAGTGCAGAACTACAACCAATCCTGGGATACCGGTCTGCGCTACAACTCGGGCATCTATTCTTCTCAGCTGATCGCCAACTATCAGCATCTGAAAAGCTACAACTACAGCAACGACCTCGGTCGCTATGCGGGTGATGCGACGCTCGACGATATGGAGCAGCGTTATATCCAGTGGGGGAATAACGTTGAGGTTGGGCACGGAGCGATTAGCGGTGGCGTTGACTGGAAACAGGAAAAGCTGTTCTCAAGCAGCACGACGCTGTCGGATACCTACAAGCGTGACACTACCGGGCTTTATCTGACCGGGCAGCAGCAGATTGATAGCGTTACCCTCGAGGCCTCGGGCCGCGAAGATCACGATGAGCAGTTCGGCTGGCACGGAACCTGGCAGACGGCGGCGGGTTGGGAGTTTGTTGAAGGCTATCGAGCTACGCTCTCCTACGGTACGGGTTTCCTGGCTCCGTCATTGGGTCAGCAATTCGGCGCAACACGTTTTGCTTCTGATTACGGCCCCGGTATTGCGGCTAACCCAGACCTGAAGCCGGAAGAGTCTAAACAGTGGGAAGCGGGAATTGATGGGCTAACCGGGCCGCTGGATTGGCGCTTGTCGGCATACCATTATGAAATCCAGAATCTGATTGATTATAAGAATAACCAGTACGTCAACGTGAAGTCGGCCACAATTAAAGGCGTGGAGTGGACGGGCAATGTTACAACTGGTCCCGTCGAGCATCACCTGACATTGCAGTATGTCGATCCGCGTGATGACGAAACGGATAAAGTTCTTTATCGCCGTGCTAAGCAACAGGCGAAATATGAACTCACCGGCCAAGTCTTTGATCTGGGTTGGAACGTGATGTATCAGTATATCGGCCAGCGTTACGATAACGATTATGACAATCAGCGCGATGTTAAACTGGGTGGCGTAAGCTTATGGGATGTCGGATTGTCATATCCGGTAACCTCACACCTGACAGTTCGTGGTAAAATCGCCAACCTGTTCGATAAAGATTACGAGACAGCATATGGCTACCCAACTGCAGGACGGGAATACACCTTGTCTGGCAGCTACACCTTCTAAACCACGTCCCACCGTCCTGGTCTTTGATTCCGGGGTCGGTGGGTTGTCGGTCTACGACGAGATTCGGCATCTCCTGCCGGATCTCCATTACATCTACGCTTTCGATAACGTCGCTTTCCCATATGGGGAAAAGAGTGAAGCGTTTATCGTTGAACGTGTCCTCGAAATTGTCACTGCAGTACAGCAACGCTACCCGTTAGCGCTAGCGGTTATCGCCTGTAATACGGCAAGCACGGTATCGCTGCCTGCGCTGCGTGAGAAATTTGCCTTCCCGGTAGTGGGCGTTGTTCCTGCAATTAAACCGGCGGCGCGCCTATCGGCGAACCGTATCGTTGGGCTACTGGCAACGCGAGGAACGGTGAAGCGTCCTTATACCCATGAGTTGATTGCACGCTTTGCGGATGAATGCCGGATTGAAATGCTGGGCTCGGCGGAATTGGTTGAGCTGGCAGAAGCGAAACTGCATGGTGAGCCCGTTTCACTTGAGGAGCTACGCCGTATTCTGCGTCCATGGCTACGGATGCAGGAGCCGCCGGATACGGTTGTTCTTGGCTGTACCCATTTCCCTCTATTACAAGAGGAGCTGTTGCAGGTACTTCCGGAAGGAACGCGATTGGTGGATTCTGGTGCTGCGATTGCGCGTCGTACAGTCTGGTTGCTAGAACATGAAGCGCCAGATGCGAAATCCAGCGATGAAAATCTGGCTTACTGCATGGCGTTGACAACAGAAACTGAGCAACTTTTACCCGTTTTACAGCGTTATGGCTTTGAAACGCTCGAAAAACTGCCTGTTTCAGCCTGATTTGAGCAAAAAAGAGACGGTTGAAAAGTTTTTTTAAAACAGGGCTTGTCAACGTCTCAGAACTCCCTATAATGCGCCTCCACTGACACGGAACAACGGAATAGAAGCCGCCGTGTGAGCGAGGTTCTTAAGAAGAACTTCAGCGGAGAAAAGCGAAATTAAATGCTTGACTCTGAAGCGGGAAAGCGTAATATGCACATCCCGCGCCGCTGAGAAAGCGAAGCGGCACTGCTCTTTAACAATTTATCAGACAATCTGTGTGGGCACTCGAAGATACGGATTCTTAAACGTCGCAAGACGCTAAATGAATACCAAGTCTCAACGAGTGAACATACGTAATTCATTACGAAGT
>Ga0207655_1000181_pt1 | contig 112734 bp, 109 predicted proteins | sample KBSM44metaG_FD_184398 | JGI IMG/M metagenome (GOLD analysis project Ga0207655, IMG submission 184398) | Miscanthus rhizosphere microbial communities from Kellogg Biological Station, Michigan, USA - KBS M4-4 metaG (SPAdes) (version 2) | ecosystem: Host-associated > Plants > Roots > Rhizosphere... | reverse complement strand
AAAAATTTATGCGCAGTTTATCATATAAACAAACATATTTTATATAAAAATCATATCAACTTAAACTAAAAGTAAATAGTTAAGATGGTTATAAAATATAGCTTAATAAAGTTATTCTTATAAAAATATAATATTGTTATTTTTTGTAATTAAAAATAAGTAATTGATTTTAATCAAATAAATAAAAATAAAAACTGAATGAAAAATTTATTTAAATATCATTCATTTAGTTTTTTTGAAACATTTGCTTAACAATATTTAAGTTTATATTAACTACAAGGTGCTTCTATTTGGTTACGAACAAACCATCAAAACTTAAAGTAAAAAAGTGCGCTACAAAAAACCATAAAACTTGTCAAGACTAATCTGTCTATTTAGTATATTTTTTATTTAACTTTGTGAGAGCAAGTAGAATCAATAAAACTCATAGATTTATGAGTAACTATTTTTACTTTAAGGTCAAGTTCTCGGGTGGCTCAAAACTACACTCAATATCAAGAAAATAAACTATTTGGCGTTATAGTTTTAAAGAATATTGCGAGTTTTTTAAGTTTAGATAAAGGGAAAAAGGCCTTTCACTCAAAAGAATTTTTATTTAAGTATAAATTTATATTTTAGACTTCCAATAATTAGCTTTCTCAGGATTATATTTTAAGCTACTGCTTTCTGCGTAAATATCATATAACAACGCCTTGGCTGATGAATTTCCATTGCGTACAGCCATTTCTGCATATCGTATTGACTCATCTAAATTTTGTTTCATACCTGCACCATTATAATATTTAAGAGCAGTATTATATTGCGCTAACGCATGTCCATGATCAGCCGCACGCTTAAACCAGACAAGTGCTTGAAGCGGATCTTGCTCTACACCCTCACCTCGCTCATAAGCCAAGCCCACATTGTTTTGTGATTCAAGATCTCCCTGTTCAGCAGCTTTTAATAACCATTTAAAAGATGTTTTGATGTCCTTCTCAACTCCATCACCTATATATAATTGAGCAGCAACTACCGTCTGGGACTGTATGAGTCCTAATTCAGCAGATCGAATAAAATATTTAAAAGCTTTTGCTCTATCCTGTTTTACATTTAAACCTTTGTAATATGCCAACCCAACATTGTGAATTGCGGAAGGGTTTCCCTTTTTAGCTCCGTCTTCAAACCACATTAAAGCTTTTTGATCATCTTTTTTTACAGCTTCATTGCCATTTCGATAAATCAGACCTAATTGAAGCATGGCATTTGAGGAGCCTAGTTGTGCAGATTTCTCAAATAGTTCCAATGCTTTCTTTTGATCAAATTTTTCACCTTCGCCTGTAGCATACATAGATGCCAATACAAAAATAGCCTCTGCATCATTTGCTTTTGCAGCCTTTTCCAGATCATGTTTAGACTTATATTCAGACACACCTTTATAATCTTTAGTCAATGTTCCGTGAGTGTATTCTTCTTTGTCTTGACTGCATGCAGATGTGAATAATATTAAGGTAATGACAAACAATCTAAGCTTCATAAAGCAACCTTTTACTTCAAAAATTTTTCTTATCAAAATAATCTTCTGGATAAGGATCTTTACCTTTTAAATTTTTTCTATACTTCATTACACTAATCTGAACACCATCATCAGTTAAAAAATCATTATAAAAATCCTGTTCTTTTGTATTTTCAAAACCGAGTTCTTCAAATATTTGTTCAGATAAATTACCAAAATTCTCATATGATTTTTGAAAACTAAAATAATTTATAAATGCAGAAAATGAAACTGAAATAAAAAATGTTATAAGCACTGCCTCAAAGAAAAACAATATGCTCTTACCAGAATAATCAGAAGAAGAAATAAAACTAAATATAAGTATAATTATTAGCAAACCAAACGACAGAGCACTAAAAAAATAGGTCTGCATCACAATAGCTCTATATCCCATTTTTACTGAACGACCCATTTCATAGATCATATACAATAGGCCTGATTTAGGATCAACAATTGCATAAACTTGGTGTCGTCCCTCTACAGGCTTTTCATTAATTACAGCGATTAATTGATCATTTTCTTCAAAACGCACTGTGGTAAATTGTCCTACCAATAGATAATCATTTATTTCACCAATAAAAGTTATCCCATCTTTCGCTTTTCCAGCCATTAATAAAATAGGTGAGCTTGTAAGCAAGGAGCTACTTCCCGCAAGTACACCTGCAAAAGCGGTACCTGCTGCGATGCCGCCCACATTCTGATTTACAGGTATTTTAGATTTGGCTTTATCTAGAGAGTGGATTGGACCCTGAATTAATTTAAGTTCCACTACTTATTCGCTTGTTGTATTCTTACTAAAATAATCTTGAGGGTAAGGATCATTACCTTTTAAATTTTTTCGATACTTCATTACACTAATCTGGACACCATCATCCGTTAGAAAATCATTATAGAAATCCTGTTCTTTTGGATATTCAAATCCTAGCTTTTCAAATATTTGCTCCGATAATGCTCCAAAATTTTCATACGATTTCCTATAACCAAAATAATTAACAAAACCAGAAATTGCTACAGTAACAAATAAAGAAATGCCAACAACCTCTAGAAAATATAAAATGGTATTCACAGAATAGGAAAAATTAAAAATAAAATAAAATAAAATAAAAATTAAGAGAAAACCCCATGACAACAATGTAAAATAATAAGTTTGCTTAAAAATGGCTTTATAACCCATTCTTACTGAACGCCCCATCTCATAAATCATATACAATAAGCCTGATTTAGGGTCGACAATTGCATAGACCTGATAAAGTCCATCTACAGGTTTATCACTAATGACTGCAATCAACTCATCATTTTCTTCAAAACGTGCTGTCGTAAATTGTCCGATTACTGGATATCCCTCTATTTCACCAATAAAAGTTATACCATCCTTAGCCTTAGCGGCCATTACTAATATAGGTGCGCTGGTAAGTAGAGAACTACTCTCAGCGAGAACTCCTGCAAAAGTAGTCCCAGCTGCAATTCCACCAATATTCTGATTTAGTGGAATTTTAGACTTTGCTTTTTCTAAAGAATGTATTGGACCTTTAACTAGCTTAAGGTTTAATTTTAAATTTAAATTTTCCATTTAGACACTCACTACTGCATTATTAAACTCTTTTTCTTCTTCTTTAACATCTTTAAAAGCATCTTCACCATTTTCCTTTTTTAGCTTGAATGCACATTTTTGACACCAGTCTTGCATTGCATTGTCCAAAACATAATTTTTTAAATAAATTTCCAAAGCAACAAGTGCAATCCCAGCTACACTTAGCATTGCTCCAGCTTGGACAGCCCGTATACCCAAAATCGCTCGTCCAAGTGCATAACGTTCAACATTATAATATAACGACGTATTTTTCATGAGTGGTAGATTTAGAAGAACACTCACACCTACAGCAAGAGTTAAAAATGAAACTACAGACTTACCAAACCCCAACGCTATAGCATAATAATTACCTTCTTGAATAGACTTACCTAAATTCTTTAAATCAATAATCAATGAAATTGTTGCGCCTGCAATCGCGAAATATGCGCCAGTCCTAGCAATATAGGCAGCACGTTCTGCAAATGAAAACTTCTCCATTGAGCTACTACCCACTTCTAAAATAGCAGCTGTTGTTGCCATCATGCCTGACATAAATGACAAAGTATTATCTACTGATGGATCGATATTAAACTTGGAAATTTGTGTTCCAAAATTAATCAGTTCAAAAATAGCTACCACACCCGCCACACGTAAACTCGCACTTGGTGAACTATTTGCAATAATTCGATCAATTTGACTAGCGGTTTTACTCGGATTTGTTGCAGGCGAAGAATATTTTTTCCAATTATTTTGAACCATTTCAGGTGTCAGCTTAATACGTTCCTTCAAAGTTTGATCTGGGATAATATAATACAGCGTATTTTTTTTAACGTTTTCTGCCAACATACCACTATGGGCAAATGTATAAAACGTTAAGCGTCCTAATTTTTTTGCAAACTCTGAGCTTGGCGTATATTTCATACTCCATTTCACTGCACTTTGAGTCAGTTCAGACATCCAGTAAAACGTTTTTAATAGGCTAAATTTTTGCCCATGTAACATATAACCGTTATTGGTTTTATCTGCTGCCCATTCTTGCCAAGCTTTATCCGCGGCAACAAATGCTGCAATCGCAGTTTTAGCTGCATTTTGTCCGTCATCCCAAGAAATATCGATAATGCTTGGCGCCGCTGCATTATATTTATTTTTTAAACTTTCTTGGTTATAACAAATTGCCCTCATATAAATATTTTCTTTGGCAATTTTTTCCACCCCCAACCAAGTTTCAAGTAATGCTTGTCCTCTCGGGACCCCACTCATCCCACTAATCATATCCATCGCATGAACATAAAAAATATTTCCAAATGGAACTTGTACTTGATCATCATATGCATGAAGGGCATTGATCAAAGCTTTAGACAATAACCATTTAATATGATCATCTCCTATAGCTCTTGCTCCAGCTAAACACTCTTGAATTAATACATTAATTTTTTTATCAAAATTTGATTTAGCCACCATATCTAAATTTGGCTTATATTTTTGAATCCAAATCTGTTCTCCTTCTCCTCTACTTAATTTCCCCATATCTTCAGTATAAATACCTTTATTTGCCGTTTGCTTCTCTTGAGCTTTCTTTAATAGCCTTTCTTGTTCTTCTTTTGATTTTCTTTTATATATTTTTTCTAACTCATAATTAATATCATCAGCATCTGTTAAGTTCTTTGGTAGTTCATCCCACAAACCCATTAATACTTGACTTTTGGTTACCTGAGTGCTCAATTGGCTACGTTCATTTAACAATCTATTTTCTAAACAAATTTTAATGCTATCAATACATTGAGAACTATGTAAGCGATGCTCGTTTGTAAAATCCCCTTCTTTTTTTGCTAAAAAATCCATTACTTTTTTAAATTCTGAATTACGCAATGTATTTAATTTTCTTGTAATTCCTACAGGATCATACAATGCCATACAGGCAAGTGATTTAGGCTCATCTTTGAATTTATTTAATGTCGCATCGATACGGTTTTTACCAAAACTGTTTAGATTATAAACTGTAGTTTTAAATTGGCTTGCAGCAATACAATGTTCTTGCGCACTTCCACCATTAATTAAAATTTTCTGCCATTTTCCGTCTGTTACAAACTTATCAGCATTTTTTTCATACTCGGATATTTTGGCTTTACTCATAGGCACATGCGTATGAATAATATATGCAATTTTCGCCTCATCTTTAGGATTACTTTCTACAGCTATCACAGATGAATTAAAGCTATGGCCTGCCCCTTTACATGCAAACTCTGGAACACTTTTAGGCGCCTCTTTACCAACAGGGAAATAAGACAAATGTCCATTTGGGGTAACTTTGTACCCAGCCCATTCCAATGCCCCAGATGTTCTTTTAACTAAGCGATAGATATACCCAGTATCAATCATCTCAACCGCATATTTGAGATGGCTTAACTGAATATCTTTAACATTTTTACCTAATGTTGCAGGTAAAGCAGGTGGATTATCTTTAACAACCGTGTACCTTAATGGCAAAATATTAAAGCCTTTTTTACGACAAAAATTTGAACACTCTTTCTGGGCCTGCCCCGCACTACTATTTTGCATATTTGCAGCAGTTGACTGTTTTGCTGATTTTGCAATTTCACTTTCTTCAATCTTCTTATTAATATTTTTAGCAACTGTTGGGTTGCGCATATCGCCCACTGCTTTGGTTTTTCCCATAACAGGAATTTGACTCTGCTTCTGTTTTTGCTGAGCAATAATCTCATTAAATGAATTATTTGATTTTGACTTGCCCAATATCATTTTTTGATTTTCTGACATCTTTTTATCCATTCAATTCTTTAGCTATCTGTTCATATAAGTCTTTCGTTACATAATCCATAGCATCTGTAAAAGACATTTCATTCATTACACAATGGTCGTAGAGCACATTGGTTACCACAGGATGCTGTATAAAATTTTTATGTATAATTTGGCTGTACAAACCATATGTGACTAAATCTAAATGATTTTGAATACCATAATCGTAGTAAGCTTCTTTAAGATCTTGATGTATTTCAACTGGATGAATCTTTATTAAATCAACTTGTTCAAATTCATTTAATTGTTGAAATACATTATTAGCAATTTCAATTAGATCTAAATCTATAGATTGCTCAAGGTTCACTTTTGTTAGATTCAAGATTGATCGCGATTCATCATAAGACTTAAAGCTAAATAGACCTTTTGGATGCAAAAAATGCCATTCTTTAAAGCCATTTAATAAGCCATCTACATATTCTGTTTTAAAAATCTCATCCAAGTAGATCAGGACTCTAGGATCATACCAACGGAAAAGAATTTTTTTACCTTGATCAGCAATTACTAATTTAGTTTTTATCTGGTCTCGTAATTCCTCAAGTGAGCGTGTCTTCGCCACGCCAAACCCATGAACAAAATAGCAATCATTCGTAATATTTTTATTTCTCGATAGATTTTGCAATAAATCTTCTTTAACCTGCTCAAATATTTTTTTATCATCAATACATATAAAAAAGAGGTTTGATTTTGCAATTTCTTTTTTTTGCGCTAAAGGGATATATGCAATATTTTTGTTTGATAAATTATCTATTACCTCGTTAAAAATAGAATCATTCAATGTAGTATCTAATAAAAAAATGATCTGACCATATTCATTCAGAATTTGGATGCACTGTTCTTCAATTTTAGAAGTAATATCTTTTAAATCTTCATATTGGGTTGTATTAGAAATCGACAAACTCATGATAAATCTACCTTAGCCGAACCATTCTGAGCGGCTTGAGCCTGCTTCGCAGAACAGTCTGGTAAATCAAGCGCAGGTGGATTTATCGAGCCCCCTCCCATAAACAAATGTTGCCCTGCTTTCACCTCAAGCTTACCGCCCGTAACAGGGAAAATACCCGAACCATTCAACTTAACTTGAGACCTATTTGCAGTCAGATTAATTTCAGTTGGACTAGTAATAAAAACCGTGTCTTCGGTTGAAGTAATTTGCACGCCCTTTCGAGCAATCACATCTAAGCCATCACCTTGTGCCTGAATTTCAACTTTACCTTTACCAGCAAAAAGCCGAGCACCTTCTTGGGCGGCAAATAGACTTATTTTTTGACTCGCATGACCCACTATATTTTTTTGTGTACTGAGATTAATACTGTCACCAGCACTTTGAGTGAACTGACCATTTGCACTGAGATAGATATCTTCATTAGTGCTTATACCGATACTTTTTGGAGATGCCAACAGCATCACTGCCGATTGAAACTCAGCAGCCTTTTTAGGGTCTTCTTGTTTAAGAACCTCTAAGAAAGTCTGAATATTCTCAAGCATATCTAACGGGTCAGTTTGCTGATTTTTAGCTACTTCACTGAGTGCCTTGGCATTGTTGAGGCCACCTTCGATTTGTTGTTTGGCCTCATTTGCATCAAGGTGTACACCTTGAGCTTGAACCTGTTTGTGGGTACTAATGAGTAAGCCACTTCCCGCTCTGACTGCACCCCACTGATCAGTTCTGAGTTCGAAACCTTCACCACGGCCATCACTTTCCGTCTTGTCTTTTGGATGGCTTAAGTTACCCAAGTTTAGCTGGCTTGCCGCATGACTACTTTGTAGCTGAGCACTGATCTGGCCTGTAGTGTCATCAAAGCGTAGTTGGTTAAAGCCTTTACCATCAACTTCTTCTGAACGAATGCCGCTGAGCTTTTTGGTATCAGGTAGCTGACCTTTCTGATCGAATTTCGTTGGATGCCGTTCAGCTTCATGAATACGGCCCACCACAAACGGACGGTCAATATTGCCGTCAAAGAAGTCTATCACCACGATCTCACCCACACGTGGTAAGAAGCGTGCACCGTAACCAACGCCAGCCCATGGGGTGAGCACATCCACCCAAGCCGAGTCAGTGTCATTATCGTTACTTCCTGCTCCGCCATCATGGTTATGGTCGTCACCACGGGTAAATAAGAAACGGACTTTAATCCGCCCCCACTGGTCTACATGGATGCTTTCGCCCTCTAATCCCACCACTCTAGCACGCTGTGGATAAGCTGCTGGTCGGTGCTCGAGCGGGTTATACTCAGGAACAGTTTTAATATTTCTACGCGACAAGATGAGCTCATTACCCTGACGCTCAGTCTGACCATTTAACTCGGATTGATCATTTTGCCATTGGCTTTGGCTAAAAAGTTGATTGATTTGCTGTTGCAAATCTTTAGGCAAATTATTTTGTAAATAGAAGCTTTTACCAATAATCAGAAATTCTTTGTCCGATCCGCTATGCGTATCTATTTCTGGATGTTCATTCAATTCAAACCAATAACCAACTTGCGCATCACGTACCGTGGTTTGTGCACTAAAATATTTTGATTGAAATGCATAATAATCGGATAGATTTTGATTGAGTTTTTCTAGCTGCTGGTGACCCGATGCAGTGGCTTGGTCTTCCCCATTTAAGTCTTGCATCCAAGCAGGACTGACATGCCATGCCTGCTCCAGACTTAAACTTGCATTATCCTGATTAACACTATGACTGTGCTTTGACTGAACACTACCCATGCCTTCTTCTTCACTTAAGGTATCAGCCTGCCAGCGTTGCACATGCACGGCTGTAGATTGCAAGTTTCGGGTTGCCACAAGGCTCGTCATACTGTCTTGTTGTTCAACTGCGCTACTACGGTGATAACGGATATTTCTTCGATTTAATGCTAGATATGATTCATTATTATCAATTAAACGTAATTTTTGCGGTTGAATCTCATCTGGACTATTAGTGACAAACAACTGAGCTTCATCAATTAACCAGTTAATGCCTTCACTACGCCAAAGTCGGGTTAAAAAATCATAATCCGTTTCATTATTTTGCATAACAAAAGGTCGAACATCGTAGTTTTCAGTTAAACTTTTTAAATCTAAAGTTAAGCTAGACGCGAACAATGGGCTTTTGTTCTGCCATTCTGTAAATAGAATTTCAGTGATATCCCGTACACTTTTACTCATAAACACGCGGCTATTGCGGCGTTTATGCCATAGCATGGTCGGATCTTGTAGTTTCAATTTATACAGCGTTAATGAACCATCACTCTGCCCCTGACTGGCTTCAGTAATAATTCCGCTAGTTCTAAATAATTGCCCCTGATCAGTTACCTGATCGACTGCAACCTGACAACCAATAAATTGTTTTAATGAAATATGGGCATTCGTAGAAAGACAAAATAGATCGGTAGCCAGCCCTTCATTTAACTGATGCTGCCCTTCAATACTTTGTAAAAAGACTTGACTATTCAACGATGGATTAGAAAACTGAACATGAAGTACGCGTTTTTGCGAGCTAATACCCAAATCTTCTAGAATTCTATGTATATGAGATAACATCTTTTTATGAAAATTTTGTCAGGATTGGCATTATTTTATAAAATACAGAAACATCTGTCTATTTTGTAAAGAGAAACTTAACGATATGAATACAAGAATAAAGTTATCTTTTAAAAGTAATTAATTTGTTTTAATAAATTGATTAAGTAGAATATATCACTTATATAAGACCCCATTCAATAATGGGGCTTTTATTACTTATATATTTTAATTTTTTATTCTTCTTTTTCAAACTGCCAGTAAACCTCTCCCCAGTCTTGTTTTTTAATTTCTGGAAGAATCTCTCCAGCATTAAAATATTGTCGAGAGTTATTACTAGCTACAGTAAACCAATAACCAGATTGAGGAGCCTTCTCACCTGCTTTAATCGCTATTCTATTATATTTATTTAATAAATTTTCCTCTCCTGCAGTTGGATTGAATGAATGATAGAAAGCAATTAAATCTTTAGGATAATAAAGATAATCGTATAATTCTTTGTCATCATTTATTTCCAATAAAATAACGGAACAAGCAGCTTCAAAAGACCAATACCCATAATATCCATCATCAGTTTTATGGGTATCATGCCAAGGTGCACCTGCTAAATCTTTATACCATTTCTTTAAAAATTTATGTAAATGCTTCAGAGAAACCTTATTATCTTGGCTTACAAAGGCATTTGAAAGCTCAAAGTAAGGCTGGGGAAAAAGAACATCAGAACAGTCAAAACGATTATCATCAGAAAAAGCTAAAAATTCTTCAACGATCCAGTCTTTACCTCCATTTTCTTGATTCTCTCCATCTACTAATTTGGCAACACTCATTAATAAGTCATTTCTTTTTAATAAATAACAAAGGCTAATTAACCAAATATATAAGCAGTAATCATCAAGTAACTCTAAATCAAAGACACTAAAATTTGGATCTTTATAATAAGTTCTTTGCTTTTCAGACAAAATATTAAATAAATTTATGACACTCTCAAAATCTACACGTAAGTGATCAATAGATCTTCCAGCAGTATAATCTAGTATAAATAGATCAAATTGATATCTTGCAGCTATAGAATAAGAATCTATCCATCCCGCTTCAATATCTTCATCACTATTAGATTCACCTAAAAAGTCTTGAATAGCATTTATTAAAGCAGCTCTGGTAGAGAGATAATACTTTTCATCCAAAAATTGTTGTCTTCGACTAAATTTATAATCTAGCATGCTGTTACTTCCACTTACCTATTATTAACCACTACACTAATTTCTTTATCAGTCCATACTCTCGTCGCATGATGTGAAGAGTGATCTTTATCACTTACTTGTTGCTTTGCTAAAAATTTTAATAAAGCAACTGCATGCTCAACAACTTGAAGCCCACTAAAGAAAATAACATATCGTTCATATCTTCGCTTTTTTAGTATAATTGGAGCTAATTGAATTCCTACCGCTTTTACAAGGCGGTTAGTTATCCAATGATGACTCATTTGAACAACTTTACCTTTCGAATCTCTATACTTTTCACCACCTAAAGTTAAATTTTTATTATTTGCACTACTTCCAGTACGTGTTCTTGAGCGTCTTCCAGACTTTTGTTGCTGTTGAGGTATTGATTTATCTATACCATTTTTATCGTTTGCATCCCCTAACAATTCTTTCAATGAAGATGCTGGATTCTGGCTGCATTTTGCCTCTACTATCACATAAGGTTTTGCATCACTCGTGTTTTTTTTCCATACACCATCAATTCCGCGTCCACGGCTCTTTGTAGAGAAAAGATTAACCATTTCACCCTTATCATTTAACTTATTAGGATTTTTCGTTCCTAATTTATCATGAGATGAGTTTCCCCAGCCCTTAACTTCTTGACAATAATAATCTGCCATATGTTCCCCTAAAATCCCTTTATATTTATTTGATAAATTTGTTATCGCTGTTTGGGCTATAGACGAATTATTTGAAGTTTTTGATTTTCCTTGATTTGTGTTATGAGTGTTTTGCCCCCCATTTGAAGGTGACTTAGGTTTTGTGGTCTGTGTTGTTGATTTTTTACCTGCATCAGCCGATGTTTTCCTACTTTTTATAAGCCACCCATCAACCTCTTTTTTAAATTCTTGTAGTTGTTTTCCCAAATTATTTCTTATTTGATTTACATTTTTACGAGCAGCTGGACTTAACTGATTAAGAATTTTCTGATTTGTTAAGATTTTATCTAAATTTTTCTGTAAAGCATTTAAATCCAAACACTTTCTAATTAATTGTTCTGGATCACCTTTTCCAAATTTACGAATACCATCTAAAATACTATCTATTGGCAAAGCACCCTTTTTAACACTTTTAAGAGACATTTTAACAGCATCACCACCGCCAGGAACGAGCCCAATTAAAGCTGTAATCAGGTCAAACCAGCCTGCTGGACTAGAAGGATTTGCAGTTAAAATAATTATAGCTTTAATAATATCTCTAGCATCTACCAACTGTCCTAATACTGGTACACAACCAATAACGGTTTCAGCAATAATTGCCCAGCCCCCTGTGCTATCACCTTTAAGAAAAGTCATCGTGTCTTTTTTTAAGCTTTGCAACCAACCACTCGGGACTGAATCAGCTGAACGTTTATATTTAGCGACCGAACCCATTATTTACTCCCCTTTTGTAAATCAGATGTTAATTTTTTATAACTATCTTCATCTAGAAATGACCATAAATCATCTTCTAATTGATCATCATCTTCAATTACAGCATCTAAATCATCAGGTTCATCTTTAATAAATTCAGAAGGATCTTCTCCATAATAGATTTCTGATTTACCAGAAGGAATATTTTCTAATTTTGCGTATCCTTTGCTATCTAAGACTCCCTCTCTATAACTACCATCTTCAAAAAAAACTTTAAATGGCGCACCTTTAACTGGCGATAAATCATCATAATGATAATTAAGTTCCATCCAATTATTTAATTTGCCTAATAAGGGAAGACCTATATTCTGACTTTGCGCACTTCCTCCCCCCATAAATAAATGCTGCCCAGCTTTTACCTCAAACTTGCCACCAGTGACAGGGAAAATTCCCGAGCCATTAATCTTGATTTGAGACCCACCTGCCGTGATAACGATTTCTTTAGAAGCACTAATTTCAATTTTGTCTTCAGTTGAAATAATCTGCACAGCTTTACGGGCGATTAAATCTGCTCCGTCACCTTGCGCTTGTATTTCGACTTTGCCTTTGCCTGCATACAGTCTTGCGCCTTCTTGAGCCGCAAAAAGGCTGATTTTATTTTGGGCGTGCACAATCAGGTTTTTTTGAGTGGTCAGGTTGATGCTGTCGCCCGCAGTTTGACTTAACTGAGCATCTGCGCTGAGATGAATGTCTTCATTACTGGCTAGAGCAATACTGTTAGGTGCAGTTAATATCATCAAGGCTTGCTTAAAAGCGGCAGCTTTGTCTTGATCTTTTTCTTCAATTTGTTCTATGAACGTTTTTAAGTTCTCAAGAACTTCCAATGGATCAGTTTGCTGATTTTTAGCAACTTCACTGAGTGCCTTGGCATTGTTGAGACCGCCTTCGATTTGTTGTTTGGCCTCATTTGCATCGAGGTGTACGCCTTGAGCTTGGTCCTGTTTGTGGGTACTAACAAGTAAGCCACTTCCAGCTCTTACAGCACCCCACTGATCAGTTCTTAGCTCGAAGCCTTCACCTCGGCCATCACTTTCCGCCTTGTCTTTTGGATGGCTTAAGTTACCGAGGTTTAACTGACTAGCGGCATGGCTACTTTGCAGCTGGGCACTGATTTGCCCTGTAGTGTCATCAAAACGTAGTTGGTTAAAGCCTTTACCATCAACTTCTTCGGAGCGAATACCGCTGAGTTTTTTGGTATCAGGTAGCTGGCCTTTCTGGTCAAACTGAGTTGGGTGACGTTCAGCTTCATGAATGCGGCCCACCACAAATGGACGGTCAATGTTGCCGTCAAAGAAGTCGATCACCACAATCTCACCCACACGTGGCAAGAAACGGGCACCATAACCTGCGCCTGCCCATGGGGTGAGTACATCTACCCAAGCCGAGTCGGTGTCATTGTCGTTACTTCCCGCTCCACCATCATGACTATGGTCATCTGTTCGGGCAAATAGGAAGCGGACTTTAATGCGTCCCCACTGATCGACATGAATGCTTTCGCCCTCCAACCCCACCACTCTAGCGCGCTGTGGGTAAGCGGCTGGTCGGTGTTCTAACGGGTTATATTCAGGCACAGCTTTAACATTGCGACGAACCACGTTCAGCTCAGCGTAGTGGCGCTGCTCAGGGTTTTGCGTGTCGAGTTGAGCTGCCTTGAGCTTGTCTTTTGGTAATAGTCGCTCAAGTTGCTGTTGTAATTCTTTCGGTAAATTATTCTGGTTGTAGTAGTGCTTGCTTAAGATTAAAAATTCTTTATCGGCACTGTCGTGTTGGTCGAGTTCTGGATGGTCATTGAGTTCAAACCAGTAACCCACCTGTGCATCACGAACATTACCCGAAACAGTAAACTGCTTAGAGCTCAGGTGATGGTAAGCATTGATGTGCTGGTTAAGCTGTTCAATCTGGCTATTGCCTGAAGCGGTGGCTTGGTCTTCACCGTTTAAGTCCTGCATCCAAGCGGGGCTGACGTGCCATGCATCTTCAAGGTTTAAGCTGGCATTGTCATAGTGTTCACTATGTTGCTGGGTGCCTTGTACGCTGCCGCTACCTTCTTCTTGTTGTAAGGCATCGGCTTGCCAGCGTTGCACATGAACCGATGTCGGCTGTAAACGGCGCTCTGCCTTAACTTGGGTAATGGTATCGAATTGTTCTGTAGCACTGCTGCGTTGGTAACGTAGGCTACGGCGCTCAAGAGCCTGATAATGTTGGTTATCGTCAATTAAACGTAACACTTGTGGCTGGATGGCAGCATTCGGGTCGGCGACTAAAAGCTGAGATTCATCAACCAGCCAGTTTATACCTTCACTACGCCACAAACGGGTTAAGAAGTCATAATCGCTTTCGTTTGACTGCATCACAAATGGACGCACATCGTAGTCTTTACTTAAACTGGCTGTATCAAGCGTTAAGCTTGAGGCAAATAACGGACTTTTCCCCTGCCATTCTTTAAATAGAATTTCGCTAATATCCCGCACACTTTTATTCATAAACACGCGGCTATTACGGCGTTTATGCCAAAGTGCAGTTGGGTCTTTTAAAGTTAAGTTATAAATGGTGAGTGAGCCGTCACTTTGACCTTGGCTCGCTTCGGTAATAATGCCCGTGGTTCTAAAAAACTGGCCCATGTCAGTGACCTGATCGACAGCAACCTGACAGCCAATAAATTGTTTTAATGCAATATGTGCGTTCGTCGACAGACACAGTAACTCAGAAACGCTACCTTGGTTGAGCGTATGTTCGCCTTCAATGCGTTGCAAGAAGACTTGATTGTTTAATGATGGGTTGGAAAATTGCACATGAAGTACACGATTCTGTGCAACCAAACCTAAACTATCTAAAATTTGAAATATTTTATTGGACATCATTATTATAAAACTGAGTCATAATCAGCGCTATTTTATAAAAAACAGACAGAATTGTCTATTTATATAAAATAACTTATCGTTCATAACTTACATATTTTTTAGTTTATCTAAAAGAAAGACGGGCTACTAAAAAATCTATAAATGCCCGAGTTTTGGCCGGTAAATTAGAAGTACTAGGGTAAAGTAATTGAATATTTTGTAACGGTAACGAGAAATCAGGAAATAACCGAATTAAGCGTTTTTGTTGAATATCTTCATCAACTAACCATGCTGGACAAATCGCAATACCTAAGGATGAAAGAGCCATTTGATGAATTGCGGTTACCGAATTTGATTCATACTGACTTCGAATAAAAGGTAAGGAATATTGCTCGCCTAAACTATTTTGCAAAATATATTGTGAATCTTGCCAATTTAATAAGGTGTGACCAATCCAAGGAACATCTGCTAAATCGGATATATTTTCTACAGGATAGTTTTGTATAAATTGTGGAGTAGCCACAAGATAAATTGGATACTCTCCGATTTTTCGAGTTTTTAGAGATGAATTTTTTAAATTTCCTAGCCGTATAACAAGATCTAATTTTTCAGTGACTAAATCATCGAGAGATGAATTAAACGAATATTGTAGCCGTAAATGTGGGTAAAGCCGACAAAACTCAGGAAGTAAAGGCAGAATAAAGCGTTGACCAAATTCATTGGTTGATGAAAAACGTAAAGTGCCTGTAATGCTTGTGCCTAAATGTTGGCTTCGCTCAAAAGCCTCATCAATCTGAAGTTGGATTTGCTTGAAGTCCTCATAAAAATGCTGACCTATTTCAGTTAATGCAATATTACGGGTGTTTCGAATTAAGAGGCTTGTATTTAACTGCTTTTCTAATTGTTTTATATCAATACTGACCATTGATCGGCTCAGTCCCAAAATTTCAGCTGCCTTAGTAAAAGAGCCAGAATCGACAACTTGTAAAAAACTAGTAATTTGCTTGAGATTTTTTTGCACAATTCAGCCGATTGTTTGAAATTATTAAACAATGATTTTACTTCCCCTGCATCGACAATAAAAGAGCTGAATCTTACCCTGCCTGCACGGAGGTAGGTATGTCTTATCGATATAAAATAGCAACGGTGTTTTTACTTGGGTTCTTTATTGATTGCATTAACATTTTTATGTCAGCAATTGCTTTACCTAATATTGCATCATCATTTTCAGTCAGCCAATCCATGGTCGCTTGGGTAACAAATGCTTATATTCTCGGCCTGATTTTAATCATGCCGATGAGTTTATGGTTAGCCACCAAGTTAGGGAACCAAAAGTTATTGTGTTATTCGATGCTGTTATTTTCTATAAGTATTTGCTTTATTGGATTTAGCGAATCGATTTATAGCTTAATTTTTTGGCGTTTTATTCAAGGTATCGCTGGAGGTTTATTAATTCCAGTCGGCCAAGCTCTCGTATATGCCTTATTCCCCAATCAAGAGCGCCAACGCATTTCTACCATGATTATGGTAATTGCCTTAATAGCTCCAGCTTTTTCACCCGCCCTTGGTGGTGTGATTATTGATTCATTGAGTTGGCGATGGGTATTTTTTTCTAATCTTCCTTTTTCTTTACTTGCTTCATTTTTAGCATGGCTATGGGTTAAAAAAACAGAGAATGTGTCGAGTGAAAAACCAGACATAAAAGGCTTGGTTATTTTTAATATAAGCCTGTTATGTTTGTTACTCTCATTTTCATTCTATGGGGATTATCACAATCTCACGTTGGCTGTAAGCAGTTTTCTAATTTCGGTGGGAATGCTTATTTTTTATATTCGACATGCGAAAAAAATTTCCCATCCTGTTCTTAATCTACAGTTATTAAAAAATAAAAATTTACGCAATGCATTTATTATTTATTACGCTGTTCCCGGTATTTTTACAGGTGTTAATTTACTCAATATTTTTAATTTACAGGTTAACCTTGGCTTTAATGCAAAACAAACTGGCTCATTCATGTTGCTCTATGCAGCAGGTGCGCTGGTGGCAATGATCAGCGGTGGCCTGCTCTATCAAAAAATAGGAAAGAAATATTTACTTATTATTGGCATTACCCTTCATAGCCTTGGTATCTTTTTCTTATTTTTTATTTCAAACACTAGCCCCATAAGCTTGTTAGTATTCGCCTATTTAGTGATGGGTATGGGAGGTGGCTTAAGCGCCAACATTGCCCAAATTAGTTCGTTAATTGATTTTACGGGTCAAGATTTACTACAAGGCAGTGTGCTCTGGAACATCAATCGACAAGTTTCATTTAGTATCGGTACTGTTGTTCTCATTTCGATTTATAACCTTATGTCTGGCTCAACTGATCTCATTCGTTATCAACATACATTTCTTGTTGCAGCAGTCCTCTGCTTACTTTCACTCATTCCAATTTTAAAGGAGAAAGCACATGTCTAACCAAATGGATCAGGCCATTCAAAGCGTGATTGACCTACACGTTTTGATCGAAAATGTATTTACAGGCAAAAATGCAGAACAGAGTCTTAACCCGCTTTTAGATAGTTTCGAGCAAAGTTTTAAGATGGTCACGGTTCAAGGCCACTGCATTGGTTTAGCCGAAGTGAATAGTTTATTTAGCCAAAATATCGGGAACAAACCTTCTTTAAAAATCGACATCATTAAGAGTACAGCTTTATACGAATTTGAAAATTATTGTTGGGTCCAATATCAGGAGCATCAGCAAACTGATGAAACCGAGACAGTACGTACTTCCACAGCCTGCATTAAAGTAGAAGGCGAAAAATGTTATTGGGTTTATTTACATGAAACTTTAGTTCCCTCATCTTCTTAACTCATCTAGAGCACCTTAAAGATGGCACTTATTTTGCTTAACAATATTACGTTTTATGAAAATCGTAATACTGATCAAAATGGGGAGCTCTCAATATGGGTTATGTTGCAAAGGAATTTACGCGAAAGAACAAGCTGATTCTCAGTATTTGTTCTTTCGTTATTCCAATATGTCTTTGGTGCGCAATCAGTTACTTACCTTTTGTTTGGCATCCTCAAGTACAAATCACGAGTTCGGGAAGTGTTTCTTACTTACAAGTAGGAAGTCGCATTGATAAAAATGTGTTCTATCTCGAAGCACAAAATGCAATCAATCGAAATTCTGCACCACCACAAGGTATTTTAGTTAATCCGATTTATTTACCTGCTCCTCATGAAGTCGCTCAGGCTTTGGTCACCGCCTTTACCACACTACCAGAACAACCTGATTCACCGTGGTTTCATCAAAGTTTATGGCACAGTATCAAACTGGTATTTTCAGCCTTTTTTATCTCTTCATTGATTGGGATTCCACTGGGTATTTTGTGTGGTTTTTCTAAGCGAATATCCCTGTTAACAGAACCGTTTGTCGAATTTTTCCGTTACTTGCCTGCACCAGCGTTTGGCGCACTTGCAGTGGCAATTTTAGGAATTAATGATGCCCCTAAAATTGCAATTATTGTTATTGGTACGCTTTTTCAGCAAATTCTCATTATTGCTAATACCACACGAATGGTAGATCGAAGCTTAATTGAGGCCGGCTATACGCTTGGCACCAATAAGCTCAAAAGTTTATTTCACGTGGTGATTCCTGCTGCCTTACCTGATATTTACCGTGACTTACGTGTGCTATTGGGCTGGGCTTGGACCTACTTAATTGTTTCAGAGTTGATTGGTACAACTTCGGGTATCACGTGGTTTATTACTCAACAGGCGCGCTATCAAAACTTTGACAATGTCTATGCGGCTATTTTGATTATTGGAGTGATTGGTCTGGTTTGTGATTGGGCATTAATGAAATTGGGTGAGCGGATGTTCACTTGGAAAGTAGGAGCAAAATAATGAATGATTCAACATTTAACGCGCATGAATACTTTCAAAAAATTTATGAACGTCCTGTTATTTTAGAAGCTAAACAGCTCAGCCAAGTCTTTAAACATGGTCAAACCGAACGCACTGTTTTAAATAAACTCGATTTAAAAATTCACAAAAGAGAATTTATCTGTGTGATTGGTCCTTCTGGCTGCGGTAAATCGACGCTGAGCCGTGTCATTGCGGGTTTAGACCCATACCATAGTGGAGAAATTTTAGTAGACGGCGAATGCATTACGGGCCCATGTCCTGAACGCGGCATGGTGTTTCAGGGCTATACCCTTTTTCCATGGAAAACAGTAAAAGAAAATGTGATGTTTGGCCCGCAAATGCGCGGCGCCAGTCAAATGACAGCCGAGGCTCAAGCCCGTGAATGGATCAATATTATTGGTTTAGAAAAATATGAGAATCAGTATCCACATCAACTTTCTGGTGGCATGAAACAGCGCGTTGCAATTGCGAGAGCCTTGGTCAATCAACCTAAAATTTTACTGATGGATGAACCTTTTGGTGCGCTCGACCCTCACACTCGTCAAAAAATGCAAAAACACTTAATGGATTTATGGCAGAACATTGATATCACCATTATTTTTGTGACCCATGACATGGATGAAGCCATTTTACTGGCAGACCGAATTGTGGCACTTAAAGCCAACCCGGGTGAAATTAAGGAAATTATCGAAGTTAATTTACCGCGCCCACGTTCACTGGAATTAATCACTACACCAGAGTTTAAACAGCTCCGCTCACGAGTAGATTATTTGGTACATGCTGAAGAGGAAGAGCTTGACCCAGCTTTACAAGATTTACCAAAAATACCGCGTATGACTCAGGTCAGTACAGAGAAATAAGTAAGACATTAAAAAGCCCAAGCTGAACTTGGGCTTTTTAATTTATTGGGCTTATTTAAGTTGTTCTACCAGTGTTGGGTAAATCAGCCCATCTACATTTTGCTCAGTTTTATAAATACCGTTTTCAACGTTAAATTTATTTACGTGATAAGTAGAGCCATAAATTGAGTCAAAACCATCTGATTTAGCAAATACTTTTTTATTGGCATTGATATCTAATAAATGTGTACCGCTGACCATCGACTCATATTGTTTTGGATCAACCCCTGAACGGTTTGCCATGATTTTAACCGCATCGGCATGGGTTGCAGGGTCATTAATATATTTAACTGTTTTGTCCCACACCTGAATGATTTTTTTCCATTCTTCTTGATGGGCAGTTAAGTGGCTCATGTTGACGGTCAAAGTGTCATAAATTAAACCCGGCTTGTCTTTAGAAGTATAGATAATTTTAGAACCAGCTACAGCTTTTAATGCCTGACCCGCAACAGGTTGCCAAACAGCAATCGCTGAAATATCTGGGCTATTGAACACTTGAGGTAATTGGTTGGTTGCTGAGTTTACCAGCTTCACCTCACTCGCTTTAATGTTATGGTCGGTCAAAGCCGTTGCTAGCAAAAGATGGTCAACCAAGCCTTTTTCAACACCAATCGATTTTCCTTTTAAATCTTGAATGGTGTTAATACCCTCTTTGGTAATAATGACATCATTGCCCGCAGAATAATCTGTTGCCAAAATCATCATGCCTTGAGTACCACCCGAAGCAGTTACCAAGTTATCGCCATTGGTGACTAATACAGCATCAAGCTGATTTGCCGAAAAGGCCGAAAGAGAAGCCGAATAATCAAACCATTTAAACTCTACATTTAACCCTGCTTCTTTTAACCAGCCTTTTTCAATAGCCACTTGCCAAGCCACCCAGCCCGGCCAATCACTATAACCAATGGTAATTGGTTTTGTATTGGTGGCTGCCTGAGCGTCTTGTTTAGCCTCGGGTACTTTAGCAGTATTGTCACACCCACCCAATACAACTGCCGATAAAATAGATACGGATAAAAACACTTTTTTAATCATATAGAAACTTCCCCAACATTTTTACTAACAACACTTTGAGCGGTTTGATTGAGTGACTGTATGTAAGCTCGCCAGCCTCCAAAATGGCTAATATCGGTTGCATCTTGAATGGCATAAGCTTCGCAAATAAAGCCTTTGACCCATGTTCCATCTTTCAGTTTCAAGTTCCCAATACCAAGTGGTGTGGGTACTTCAGCTACAATTGCTCCAAAATTTGCTAAAGGAACATCCCACACTTCAACGTCAATTGAAGTACCTGCTGCATCGCATTGCAGCCCCGGTTTTGGTGGTGTGGTATTTTTTAAGGCAAAGAGTTTATAAGTGTCTGCTGTCTGGGTTTTCTTGAGCAAAGTGGCATTACGACTAGTGAGTTGAAAATTAAGTGGCATGCCTGTTAAGTGCGCTCCTACTACCGCAAGCTGCACTGAATGATTCGACTGGATGTTTATACTTTTTTGATAATGTTGAGTTGATTTCCCCAACCTCAGCGATGTTTCGGCTTGCCAGAGCTGTGCAAAATTTGCGAGTGCTTGATCGTGCCAAGCTGGTGCAATAAAGGTTACTCCACTTGGTAAACCATCTTCACGCAGTGCATTTGGTAAGGCTAAAGCAGAAAGATCGGCAAAATTTACAAAGTTGGTATAGGCTCCCATGTGCGCGTTTTTAGTCAACGGGTCGGCTTCAACTTCGGCAATGGTATAAATGGTTGGTGCTGTTGGTACCATCAATGCATCAAAAGGCTGTAACACCAAATTAATTTTTCGAGCCAGAACGGCGCGGTTATATTCCGCTTGAAGTGCATCTGTCGCCTTAAATTTATCTGCCTGCGCAATAATTTGAGCAATAACCGGATGAGCCTTTTCACGTGTTGTCATGCGTTCAACGGCGACTGTTCTTTCCGCTACCCATGCATCGTTATACAGTGCAGCAGCAAGTTCATTGAATGTGCTGAAATCAATACTCTCAACGTCATAGCCCAGTTTTTTTACACGCTCAATTGCAACTAAAAAAGCTTTTTCAGATTCAATATCTCCATAAAACTCAAGCTGGGCAGGAATGGCAATTTTTCGTTTAGAAAACTGAGTTGGTACATTGGCTGGATGTGCTCGTGAATATTCATCTGTTTCATCATAGCCTTGCATTAAGTTGGCAACGGTCCACGCATCATCAATATGCAGCGCAAAAATAGAAATGACATCAATAGTCCGACATGCAGGAATTAAACCTGTAGTAGAAAACCAGCCCTTTGTCGGCTTAAGACCCACAATATTGTTATGGCCCGCAGGAACACGGCCTGACCCCGCCGTGTCTGTTCCTAAACTAAAAGGCACAATGCCGTTGGCAACCACTACCGAAGAGCCTGAGCTTGAACCGCCGCTGATATATTCAGGGTTAAAACTATTTTTTACTGCACCATAGGGAGAACGAACCCCGACCAGTCCAGTCGCAAACTGATCGAGGTTGGTTTTGCCCACCACAATCGCTCCTGCTTTTTTCAGCTTGGCAATTACAGCAGCATCTTGTGTCGCTAAATATTGAACCTCTTTACAAGCAGCAGTCGTGTGAAAGCCAGCGACATCAATGTTGTCTTTGACTGCAAATGGCACGCCGTATAGAGGTAGGTCAGCAATATTCTGGTCTTTTAAAACATCAATTTGCGATTGAATCTGCTCGTTCGATGCAATTTCAATCCATGCATGATCATCATTTTTAATTTCCACAACATAAGCAATCAGACTTTCAATATGGATTTGTCCAGTTTGATATGCTGTTTTCCAGTCTTGAATTGTCCATAAAATTTTCAACACGCTACTCCTCATTTAGTCATTTTGCTGTATAGGCGGCATCACGGCATCCATCAGTTCTAAATGCCCTTTGATTACCCCTTTAAGCACAATAAATTGCTGGCTAATTTGTCTGAGTTCAGAACTCGCACCCTGCATTAACATGACTTGCAATATCTTTTGTTGGTCGAGCTGGATATGAAGTGAACTAATCACTTGTTCTAAAAACTGTTGTTGTAAATCAACCAATTGATTGCGTAGGGTCATTTGGCTAGCGTCATAAAGCAGCGTCAACGTACCTACCATTACTTCATTGGCCTGCGCTTGCTCTGCAATCAGATGTTTATTAATCATGTCGACAATGGCTTGCGAGCGACTTTCATAGTTCTGCTCGACAATTTTTTGGTCGAGTGCGTTGAGGGTCGTTTCAGGTACGGTAATACTGATTCGAGCTAACTTTTGTTTTGCCACAGTCTTATCCTTTTGTTTTAGTCGGATAATTGTTTTGTTTGATATATACGCCTGCGCGAACGCTGAGCAATTCGACTAAAAAGGCTTTTAAAGTTTGCTTTGGTTGAGCCACGGGTTTTACATCGTTCATATCGCACCTCTAGCTTGGTATTACCAAATTCAGTTTTTGTATTACTAATAAGAGATGCAGAAAATGTGCCAGTTTTAAAGCGTGGTTTTGATAGGCTGGGCAGAAATTTGTGAGTGATTTTTGGGCAAAAAAAAGCCCCATGCACAGAGATAGGGCTAATATTTAAGTTTTAAAAACTAATTTTTTAATGTTATTTCGGACTAATCATCGTATGTGCCCATACCGATAAAGACTCTAAAACAGGCTTGAAAGTCTGGCCCAATTCGGTCATTTCATAAACCACCTTAATCGGTGCTTTTTCACCATAAACAGTTCTGGATATTAAGCCGCTTTGCTCTAGCTGTTTAAGTTGGAGGCTTAAAGTCATTTCTGTGATGGTTGGCATTAATTGATTGATTTCATTAAAGCGTTTTGGCCCATCTTTTAGATAATACAAAATAACGCCTTTCCATTTTCCCCCCACCAAATCCATAGCCATACTGATATGACATGGATACGTTTTTCCATTCATGGTGATTTCACATTTATTTTCAGTATTTGCCATTTTTAACGCCACCTATCAACTTTGATAGTTATTGTACACTCATACTATAAAAATTATAGTGACTATGATTTTTATAGCTACAAGGCATTATTATGGCTTTACTTATTTTGGCCCATCCCTACTACACTCAATCAATTGCAAATAAAACGATAGTGAATGAACTTACAAAAACCTATCCAGACCTTGAAGTGCGAGATATTTTTCAGCTTTATCCGGACTATCAAATTGATGTAAGTGCTGAACAAGAAGCGTTGTTACGCCACGACACCATCATTCTGCAATATCCCATGTTCTGGTTTAATATGCCGGCAATTTTGAAATTATGGTTTGATGAGGTTTTTACTTACCAGTTTGCCTATGGCTCTCAGGGCGATAAATTAAAAGACAAAAAAGTCATTATTAGTATGACGGTCGGCCAAACAGAAGCCAACATGGTGAACGACCAAGAAAACTTAATCGATAGCTTTTTAAAAGCGGTTCAATATTCAATTCAATATACACAAATGCAGTTAAGCGCCACTTACTTGCTTTATGACGTATCACCGTTATCAGGTAACCCAGAGTCGAAAATTAAATTAGAAGCGATTGAACATGGTCATAAAGTATTAAAGCATTTGACCGAAGCATAAAATTTAAAGAGAGCATCAATATCGATGCTCTCTTTAGGGTTTAAGCGACAGGCGCCAAGGTAAATAGCACTTGTCCTGTTTTTACGGTTTGCCCTTTTTCAATGGTAATGGTTTCTACCTTCATGCGTTCGGGTGCAATAATTGGAATTTCAATTTTCATTGCCTCAATTACCGCAAGGGTTGCACCTTCTTCAACAATATCTCCCGACGCGCATTCGATTTTCCAGATTGAGCCTGGCATGTGTGATTCGACTGCACAGCCCCCTTCAGGAATAACTACGGTTTCGCCTTCATCAACTGCATCTAGACTTTCAGATATATATTCTTGCAAACCTGCTTCATGCCAACGGCGGCGTTCAGCCTCAAAATTGGCTTGTTGCATGTCTTTAAAGGCTTGAATGCTGTCTTGATGTATTTTTAAAAACTCGTTGTATTCTTTTAAATTGAGCACGCCATCTTCAATGCGAAGTTGTAGACGGCCCGCCTTAAAGTCTTCGCGCATTTGCAGAAGTTCTGTTTCAGAGACTTCATAAAACTTAACTTGGTCAAAAAAGCGTAATAACCACGGTTTGCCATCTTCGAAGTCGGCATTTTTACGGTAACGGCTCCACATTTGGGTGGTACGGCCAACAAACTGGTAACCACCCGGCCCTTCCATGCCGTACACACACATATAAGCACCGCCAATGCCCACAGCATTTTCAGGTGTCCAAGTTCGCGCTGGATTATATTTTGTAGTGACTAAACGCTGACGTGGGTCGAGTGGTGTTGCAACTGGTGCACCTAAATACACATCGCCTAAACCCATTACTAAATAGTTTGCGCTATAGACCACATCTTTAACTGCTTGCTTGGAAGCTAAACCATTAATACGGCGAATAAACTCGACGTTATCTGGGCACCACGGCGCATCTGGCCGAACAATTTGCGTATAGCGCTCAGTTGCAAGTTGAGTCTGCGAATCTTCCCAAGCCAAGGGCAAATAGACAGTCCGTGAAGGAACTTGCATATTTTGAATGTCGGGTAACTCGGCTTCTGCTTGTTGAAGTTTCTTTAAAAGCTCAAGTTGATCGAGCTGGATTGAATCAAAATGAATTTGCAGTGAACGAATGCCCGGTGTTAAGTCAATAATGCCCTGAATGTTTTGATCTTTGACCCATTGCATAAGCGCATGAATACGGAAGCGTAAATTTAGATCGAGTACTAACTCACCATATTCCACCAACAAATAGCTATTTCCTGCTGGTCGATAGGTCACGTTTGGTAAGTCAGCTTCACCTTCTAAAGTTGCTAAAACTGCATCTTTTAGAGTATCCGGTTCTGCTTGAATGGCTGGATTAAAATCAATGTGAGTTATATCAGTCGCGGTTAAGCTTTGATGATATTTTTGGTCCAGCGCTTTCGCTTGCGCGTAACTCACAGGTACAAATTTGACTTTATCACCTGCTTTTAATTGCCCTATTTTCCAAAGCTCGGAATGAATCACCACGGCAGGACATACAAAACCGCCTAAGCTCGGACCATCGGGACCAAGAATAATTGGCATATCACCCGTAAAATCAATTGCCCCAATCGCATAAGCATTGTCATGAATATTGGAAGGATGTAAGCCTGCCTCACCGCCGTCTTCACGTGCCCACTCAGGTTTTGGCCCAATTAAACGAATGCCTGTACGGCTTGAGTTATAGTGAATTTCAAACTCATTGGCAAAGAACGTATCGATATCTTGTTTAGTAAAAAAGTCTGGCGCGCCATGTGGCCCATACATGACTGCAATTTCCCAGTTTTGGGTAAAGCTAGGAATTTGCGCGTGAGTTAAAGCTGTGGTCAATTGAGTGGAATATTCAGTAATCGGCAACATATCGCCAATTAATAAATTACGTCCCGCATGCCCACCAAACTGACCCAAAGTAAAAGTCGCCTGTGACCCTAAATAGTCAGGAACATCGAAACCACCTTTAACGCCTATATAGCTACGGCAACCTGAACGGATGATGCCGCACTTTAAAATCTGGCCTTTTTTAACATTGATGGTTTGCCACATCGGCACCTGTTCGCCATCAAGTTGCGAAGGCATATCACCGCCTGTAATCACGATTTGGCTGTCGCAGTGAAATTTTAAGGTTGGACCTTGCAAAGTACATTCAAGCCCTGCGGTATTTGATTCATTGGCTAACAGTTGGTTTGCCACAGTTAAACTGAGTGGGTCGATCGCACCCGATGGCGGTACGCCGACATCCCAATACCCTAATCGACCAGTTACGTCTTGAATGGCGGTTTGAATGCCAGACTGCAACACCTCAATTTTTTGAGTTTTCCATTCAAAAGTATTTAAAAATCGAGTGGTCTGAGTACCTAAAGCAAACACATCGCAAGCAATAATGTTTTGCAAATACTCCAAATTGGTTTCAATGCCAGCCACTTGTGTATTTGCAAGACTAGCACTCATTGCCTGTATGGCTTGCTCTCGGGTTGCAGCAGTCACAATGATTTTGGCAATCATCGGGTCATAAAAAGACGACACCGTTGAGCCTGTTTCTACCCATGTTTCAACTCGTGCTTGTGGGTCAAATTTAACATGAGTGAGTAAGCCCGCACTCGGTTGGAACTGTTTAATCGGGTCTTCAGCATAAAGACGAACCTGAATCGAATGTCCTGTTGGCTCTAACTGTTCAATCGGAGCTGACCAATCACCACTTGCCAATGTCACCATCCACTCAACTAAATCGACACCAAACACTTGCTCGGTCACGCCGTGCTCGACTTGCAAGCGTGTGTTAACTTCTAAGAAATAAAATTCTTGGGTTTCGGTGTCCATGACAAACTCAACTGTGCCTGCCGAGCGATAGTTCACCGACTGCATCAGTTGAATAGCAACTTTTTGAAGATAATCGCGTTGCTGTTCATTTAAGTGAGGCGCGGGTGTTTCTTCAATGACTTTCTGATTACGGCGTTGCACTGAACAATCACGCTCACCCAACGCTAAGACTTTCCCTTGCCCATCACCAAAAATTTGAACTTCAATATGGCGCGCATGCTGTACAAATTTCTCTAAGTACAAACCAGCATCTTTAAAATTGACCTGCGCTAAATAAGACACAGTTTGATAGGCATCTTTTAATTCGGTTTCATTCCAGACCAAACGCATGCCAATACCACCACCGCCCGCGGTACTTTTCAGCATGACTGGATAGCCAATACGGGCTGCTTCGGTTAAGGCCTCGGCCTCATCGGCAAGTAGAGAACTACCCGGAAGTAAAGGTACATTGCTTTTAATAGCGAGTTCACGTGCAGTATGTTTTAAACCAAAATCCAGCATTTGGCTTGAAGTTGGCCCAATAAAAGCAATGCCTTGGCTTTCACACAGATCACAAAACTCAGCATTTTCAGACAAAAAACCATAACCGGGATGAATGGCTTCTGCACCCGACTGTTTTGCAACTTCAAGGATTTTTTCAATATTTAAATAGCTTTGATGGGCAGGTGCAGCGCCAATTAAAAAGGCTTCATCGGCTAAAGTAACATGTAGAGAATCACGGTCGGCTTCTGAGTAAACTGCAACCGAAGCAATACCGAGTTTTTTGAGGGTACGAATTACGCGACAGGCAATTGCACCACGGTTGGCAATCAGAACTTTTTTAAACATGCTTACACCCCTTCCGCTTCACGGACAACCAATTGAATTTTGGTTGGGTTATAGGCATTACATGGGTTGTTCAGCTGCGGACAATTTGAAATTAAAACAATTAAATCCATTTCTGCCCGAACTTCGACATATTTACCCGGCCCTGAAATTCCGTCATCAAATTTAAGCTGACCATCTGGCGTAACAGGCACATTCATAAAAAAGTTAATGTTTGGGCCGATGTGACGCACATTTAAGCCATGCTTTTTTGCAATCGGATGTTTTGCCAAGGCATACATAAAGTTGTTACGGCAACTATGCATAGGGTACGTTTCATGTACATAGCGAACCGTATTACTTTCACATGAACAGGCACCGCCAATGGTGTCATGGCGACCACAGTTATCATCATGAATAACGGCTATTGGGCGGCCAAAGTTACTGTAGAGCTTGGTGCCCTTTTCTAAATAAATCTGTTGGTTGATAGCCAAAGTGTCCATTGCGCTATAACGCTCAGTTGGATTTTCGGCACTCATAAATAAAGTATCGACCGCTTGATTTCCCTCAAGGTCAATAATTCGAAAATATTGGCCCTTTTTAACCTCGCACATCCACGCTTCACCCGCAGGACAAACTTCATTTAAAACTGCTTTTTCAAATGATTGTAAAACTGTCATGATGCTTCTCCTGATTTAAATATTGCTAAGCGCGTAGTAGCGGGCTGTGTTTTGAAACGCGCGCTGATTTTGCGAACATGCATCACGACAAATATCGCTGTCTGCTAGAGAATTGGCTTTAAATAGACTGAGTTGAATATCGGCAGGTTGATAGCTTGGGCTAGTTTCTAAACCATGCGGTGCAGCAGATAAAAATAGTAAGCAGTCCATTTCAAAACGCAATTCAATGCTTTGATCGGTGTTGTCAGAACTGACATAAGACAAAGCACCGTTTTCGTCTGGCACAACTTTAGAAAATAGGTTAACGGCGGCACTCAGGTCTTGGCTGGCAAGTCCGTATTTACACATTTCAATGAGTAAGCCGTCTAAGCCATTTTGGTACATATCATTGCGGGCATCTTGAAATGTGCGACTGCCAAATTGCTTTTCAATTTGCTCAGGTCGGCTTGGGCCACAAAGTGCATCGTTCCAACCATGATCGTCATGAACAATGGAAGCCATCACACGGCCAAGGTCTGAATACAGCACATTGGAAACTTTTAAATAGGCGGTATGTTGCCCTTTTAAACTGTCAGGCATGTTAAAACGTTCAAGCACATCGGCAGCATTTACACAAAACAAAGAAACATTTGCCTGAGCGCCAAGCGATGTAAATCTAAGAATGGTTCCTTTTTGAATACGACCCGACCAGTGATGTCCTCCGGGTAAAAGTTCGGTCCAAATCGCCTGATTGTTATGATAACTTGCAGTGTTCATAGCTACTCCTGTCGGATAGTTTTAGACTTCCTCCCGGGCTTTTATCCCTCCGTGTAGTTCGCTAGGAACCGTGAACTCTCGGTCCAGTCATACATGAAGTATCGGAACCCTAGATCACTTTTGATTGTTTATGACTATGCAAAGGACATGCCAGCTTAGTATTACGATTTTTGTTAAAAGTAATACTAAACTTGGGCCGTTTAGGTGCGATTTGAGTTCAAAAATAAAAAGCTGCACTAAAAATTGTGCATTTCAAAGCATCAGTACCGCATCGACACCGCAGTAATTGTCTCTATAGAGATTTCAGTAACAATTAATGAATACACAATAATTTCAGCTAGGAATGTTTTTCTTATTGATCTAACAAAAAGCCAATCATCTCTACAGTAAAATGATTGGCTCTGCCCTAAAAATTAGGCTTAATCTAACTTGAGCTGCTGTCTGAGCTTTAATATGTCTACCAATCCTTTATCTCTGGTTTGGTATAAATCGATATCTTCATATTGTGTTAACAACTGGTTGGTTTCTGCTTCCAATAAATCTGTTGTCTCGTCTGAATGTTGAAATGCTTGCATATCATTCCACCATTCTGTCATTGGTGGGCCTAAATGATGTATCGCCTCTTTAAAGCCCTTTTGGTTTGCAAGCTGCATATTAATATAGGGGCCAAATAGTGCCCATCTTAAACCCGGCCCACTGGTAATCGCGACATCGACATCTTCGGCAGAGCACACGCCTTGTTCAACCAGTGAAAAGGCTTCTCGCCATAGCGCAGCCTGCAAACGATTTGCGACATGCCCTTTGACTTCTTTATTTAAAACGATTGGGTTCTTGCCCAATTGTTTATAAAACTCAGAAGCCTGTTTTAAAATTTGTGGAGATGTCAAAGTACCACCAACAATCTCGACCAAAGGTAAGAGATGAGGCGGATTAAAAGGATGGCCTAGTAAAATACGTTCAAGATGTTTGGCCTCTTTTTGAAAATCAGACACTTTTAAGCCCGATGAACTTGAAGCAATAATAGTATGTTCAGGGCAATATGAAGTGATTTCTTGATATAGCTTTTGTTTTACATCCAGACGTTCAGGGGCATTTTCTTGAATAAAATCTACATCTGAAACTGCATCTTTTAAGTGATTAGAAATTTCCAGATTAAGTAATACATCTTGTAGAGAATGGCTATGCTCAGAGTTTCTATCCAAAGCCAATAAATCATTTAAATTTGCAGATATTCTTTTTTTAAAAATCGCTTCATCTATAGGATACGGGTCATAAATCTTAACTTTAAATCCTTTATATAAAAATAAGGCGGTCCAACTTGCTCCAATTACACCTGCACCTACCACACCAACCGTTTTAATAACTTCCATATTTTCCTCGTAAAAATGTTGTTTTATTCGAAATTTCTTTACTCAATTGAATACTTAAATAAACATAGAAGATTCAACCAATCAATAAATTTAATTGTTTATATTTTATATAATTTGTCCTATATTCCTTAGCTTGAAAATTTATTCCTTTCATCCCTATAGTTTCATCTTTTACCATTTTTTAACCGTTATTTACTGAATTTTATGTCAAAAAATCTAGCAACATTGATTGGTTTAAGCGCCATTCTCATGTGGGCATCTCTGGTCGGTCTGATGAAACAAGTTAGTGCCGCCATTGGACCTGAGCTAGGTGTTACGTTTATTTATTCTTTAAGTGCACTACTGCTGCTTGCAATTTTCAAAGTTCCAGATTTTAAGCAGATCTCTAAAAAATATTTAATATTTGGCACAATCCTGTTCGTGGCTTATGAAGTGTGCTTTTCATTTGCGATTGCTTATTCTCAGACGGCACGACAAGCCATTGAAATCAGCATTGTTAACTATCTGTGGCCGAGTTTAACGGTTTTAGCTTTCGTTATTTTTAAGGAATTAAAGTTTAATTTCCTTATTATTTTGGGTTTAATGCTTTCAATTTTCGGCATTGTTTTTATTCAAACTGGAAGCGGTGATTTTAGTCTAAACAGCATTGTCGATAATTTTCATAGCAACCCTCTGAGCTATATTTTGGCATTTGTAGGTGCCATTATTTGGGCTTTTTACTGTGTACTCACCAAAAAAATGAGTAATGGGCAAAACCCGATCTCTATTTTCTTTGTTTGTGTCGCACTCACACTATGGCTCAAGCTGCTTCTCTCTGGGCAATTCACCATTCCTTCAATGGATATTCCAACTGTAATCACCCTTTTAATTGCATCTGCTGCAATTGGCTTTGGCTATGCGGCATGGAACATTGGCATCATTCATGGAAACATTACCATGCTTGTGGTTGCCTCGTATTTCACCCCTATTATTTCGTCTATTTTGGCAATGTTTGTTTTACAAACTCAATTGTCCTTAAGCTTTTGGCAAGGAACAGCCATGGTTACGGCTGGCTCCTTTATTTGCTGGATTTCAACCAACTAGTCTGTGATTCAACCTTTCTTTAAAAAATTAAGAAATAAAAAACCGTAACTAGGAGAATTAAAACGGGTCACAATTACTCGTTATTTCACCGTAGTGCTGTAAAACCTATCAATAGCATCAACCATTTGAGATAAACCCGGTTGCTCTAATGGGTAATGCCCTGCATTTTCCAATATTGCGGTTTTTACAGGTACCTTCTGAATACGGCTAAGAAATGGTGTACTTAAATCAAGTGGAGTCCAACGGTCTTTTTCCGGTTGAGTTAACAAGACTGGGCACACATCAAACTCTTCAGGCGCCACTTCAGGTTTGTAATGTATATATGAGTCTAAAAATGTGAGTGAAACCGAGTTACCAGCCGAGGTTTTATCTTTCATGAAGGCCTTTAAAGCCTCTTTATTATTCACCAAGGTACTCATTTTACTTGCCCAGCTCATTGGAATCCGCATTGAGGCCAGAGGTGTTTTTGCAGTCAAATGCGCAATTGGTGTCCCTACTCGGCTCATAAATAAGTTACTTGCTACAGTGTCTGTAACCTTCTGACTACTTGTGTCAAGAAAGGTCATTCCTACAATTGCTTTCACTTTTTTATTCTTGGCCGCAACGTGATACGTCAGCATTCCACCTGCGCTTAAGCCATAAAGCACAACCGGACGACTATCTTTTGCTAATTCAATATCAATTAAATCACTACCAGCCTGCACCCAATCGTTATAGCTAATAACCTTGCCTTTACTAACTTGAGTTACACCATAGCCCGGCATATCGACTGCAATTGTTTCATATCCCCGATTAGCCAATGGTTTACCTAAAATCATCGACATTTGTCGGCCATTCGTACCTACACCATGAAATAAAATCACTTTAATTTTTGCATTTGGGTTTCGATAAGTATCCAAATGGATGTTATTACCATTCCAAGCCCACCATTCTTCTTTTGGTAACTGGTCTTTGGGAATATGAAATTCTTGAGGAAGAAATTGTTCAATTTGTTGCCAAGCAGCTTGATTTTGATAACCCATTGCCGAATCTCCTGATTTTATTTCTTTAGCGGCAGATGCACTTGTGACACAGACTACGAGGCCTATTACACTCAGTTTACTTATTAAATACCGCATAACACCTGCGGGCTTTGTTGGTTGAACAGCATTCATTTTTGTTGTACTCGTTCTTATCCCAAGAATAGATATTAGGCGTTTAAATTTTAATTAACTATGTTAGGTTAAAGCAGATGTTTTAGTATTTAGGTCAATTGATAAATTCAGGGTCTGAGTGCTAAAGACTTAAAACTCCGATGAAGTAGAATTCCCCCATTGCCCAAAGCGTGCTAACATCCAAATTATGACAATCACCAATGTCAAAATTATTTTCAGAGGAAATAAGATGTTAAAAACTCAAAAAATCAACATCGTACAAGAATTTGATGCACCCGTAGACAAGGTCTTTGCCGTCTTGAGTGAACATGAAAACCTAAGCAAACTTTTCGCTCCTGCTAAAGTGACTCGCATTAGCAACGGAAAAGACGCTCGTAATGGTGTTGGCTCTGCTCGTAAAATGTCTATGCCATTTACACCTTCATTTGTAGAAACAAATTTAGTCTACAAAGAAAATGAACTAATCGAATATGCAATCACAAGCGGCATTAGCCCAATTAAAGGTCACCGTGGTGTAATGAAGTTTATTGATTTAGGAAACAACCGTACTCGTTTGGATTACACCATTAGCTTTAAAGGACGAGTGCCTTTTCTTGGCCCGATCATTAAAGCAGCTCTACAAAATGGTGTAAGCCGCGGACTTAAAAAACTTAAGTTTTAATCGCTAACTTAAAAAGTAAAAGGCCCGATCTAGGGCTTTTTATTTGTCCACAAAAACAAAAGCCGACTCGTTAAAGTCAGCTTAATACCACAGTGTGAGAAAATTGCTTAAATAGTTATTGTTCGTGGCAATCTTCTATCTATTTTCTTTTTCTAACATTAATTTACACCTTGGTTATGACTGTTTGATTAAAAAGAAATCAGAAACACCAAGTAAAATGCAAATTAATTCACTCTTAATAAAATAAATGCAAATCAATTAACATTTATTAAAAATGATGTATATCAACCACATCTTTAGAAATTTTCTAAAGTTTAGTATGCTGAAAATAACTTACTAATTAATAGAAAATAAGCAATACAATGGAACATCAGAGTTTGTTAAAGGAATTAAATTCGCTTATTGAATATTATTCCAGAAGAACAGATTGTCCACCTACCAGAATTCGTATAGGTTACAGAGCCTATGCCAAACTCATGCAGAATCCAAAATTTGCTGATGAAGTAACAAACTCTGCTTTAGATCCAAACAAGCGTAAATATAAAAAGTTGAAAATCAAAGTCACGAAAGATGACGATCAACTAGAGCTCGAATAAATAAAAAGCCCTAGATCGGGCTTTTTTCTTTTAAAAAGTGTGTGGATTTCTCTCTAAGACAGCATTATCAAGAAATAATCTAGTAACTTGTCTCGCTCATCTACACTGTTTTTACTTAAAAGCTGAACCATTGCCCCATCAATCACAAACAAAAACATGTGGGCATCTTTCATTGAAGCCGTACTTTTGACAGTTAAAAGCAGTTTATAAATTTCGTTGATTAGCCAAGTTCTATATTCAATCACCACCCTATAGGCTTTTGGGTAGAGCTTTTCAATTTCAAAAATTGCTTTAAAGGGCAAATGATAAAAGCCATTTAAGTCGGCATGTAAAAGGTAAATCTGCTTGAGTTTATCAAGCACCATTTGCTCTTTGTATGAATTAAGAATGGAAAATACTTTTACTTTGAGCGCATCTTTTTGAAAAGTCAGACACATCTCGATCAGTCGTTCTTTTGAATGAAAGTCGTTATAGAAAGTAGCTTTGGGAATTTTGGCTTCCGCAATAATTCGGTCAACACCGACCTTATGAAAGCCATCTTGATTAAATAAATCTTTTGCTGCGTGAAGCACGCGCAGTGCTCTAAATGAAGATTCTAAATTTTTCATGTATACCGCTTAAAATAATTTTTTGTTGTATCTAAAAGAGATAGAAATGCCGTCACTCTTAAAATGAGTGTTAAAAAACAGGCATGAATAAGCAGCACAAAACTGTGCCCTAAGCTATCTCTGGTTTTATTGTTGCTATGATTTTTGAGTCGTAACGATTCTTAAGGCCGTAGAAAACCTAGAGTCGGTTAAACCGTTTTAAAGACTGTTCAAGCGGTATGAATAGAGAGAGTTTGGCAAAGGCCAAAAATTGAGAAGAATTAGTACGCATAGCGGACTCCTTTGGCTATAAAAGAAGTTTCACCGCATTACTGCTAAATAATGGTGGTGAAACGAAAGAGGGTTAGCAGACTGGAGCCAAAGAATCCAGCACACCCGAGGGTGTCCCCCTTCCGTTCCACCGTAAAGGGGGCACACAGGGATTTCCACAAAAAAGTTAGACTTTTTCGTGTACTTTGGCTGATGGTCTGCTAAAACCAACTGGCAATGTAGGCCAGCACGCAAAGGATAGTATTCGTACTTGTTGTCGTCAAGCGTGTGAAATGACAATCGTATTAAAGTAGAGCGGTTGGGGAAATTAAAAAGCCATTACGGTAGGAATACTATAATGGCTTAGATGATCTATAACTAAAAGAATTAAACTCTAAAAAATAATTCCTTAATTAGATTAACATTCAAAAGATGCATATCAATTAATTATTCCAACTTAATCTGAAAGCATATAAAGAAACATTTTCTGTTCTTTACCTTCATATTTTGGTATCCATTCAGCATCCCCATTCTGACATATATAATGGTATTCAGTAGTAGAGAATATAACTTGAACATTAAATTTATTACATAGCTTTTTAAGCTCTTTCATATAGTTGTCAAGATCATCAGCCTGTATCTCATGCTGCTTAGGAGTATCAAGAATAAGAAAATTAAACTTATTTTTATCATTATTAATAAGCAATTCCATTATAGCTGCATGATAGGCAAGTACAGCACGAATTCTAGTACTACCAGTTAAATGTTGTATAGGTTCAATTCCTAAGACTGGCATAAACTCATGTGTATTAGAAAAAGAAATATCAAGACTAATATTTTTTGTTCTTAAAACACACAACCATTTTATCAATAAAATTTTCAGCTCAGATTTAATTTTAAGAATAGAGGGAATAGATTTTTTTTCACCTTTAGAAAATGAATTATAAATTTCTAATGCTTGATTTCTTTTAGCTTGAGTTGACACATACTTATTTTCAAGAAAATCTATCTGTTCACATTCACTAAGCTGATTATTTAAATCAAAAATTATATTTTTAAACTCCGAAATTGACTCAACTATTGAAGATATTTCACTTTTTTCAGAAGCTGATTTCTTTTCAATCTCTATCTTTTTTATAGCCTGTTCATATAGATTTCTTTCATTCTCCAATTCTTTAACATAGGACAAATCTATATCTCTATTTCTTTCTAAATCCTTAATCTGATCTTTAAGATATAAAAGATTTTTTGTATATGAATCTGAACTGCGTGAAAATAAATTACACGAACTTAAACTACAAATCTCTTCAAAAGAAAGAAAAACCCTTCTTGCACTTTCATTCAGTGTTAATGTATTTATCTCAGTTTCTATTTCATTAACAATTTGATTTATTCCATTCGCTCTTATTTTAATTTCAGAAATTTTATTATTAATTTTTGAAATTGAATTCATATGATTCATTATTAACTTATCAAAAGCATAAAGAACTTGTTGTTGATCAGCTCCCATTGATTTTAAGCTATCAATTTCCTGTTCTAACTTTTTAATTTCTGTTCTTAATTCTTCAGGAGTTCTAAGACTTATATTTTTTGAAATAAGGAATTTGGCATTTTCAAACTGTCGTCTATGCTCTTCGACTTGTTTATCCAATAAATCTAAGTTTTCTTTTGCTAAGATTTTTTCCTTTTTTTCGTCGAAGGAATTTTTAACAGGTAGTTCGAACAAAAACCTTACCATTTCAGAAAATTGATCTTTAATGAAATTTTGTGTTGGAGAATAAATTTTCGAATATCCACTATCTTGATTTATATAAAAAAAAGGTAAAACTGTGGATAAATATGGTTGTATTCTCTTATTAGAGGATGAAACTAAATTTTTAATATCATAGTTTAACCATTCAAAAATGTATTTAGAATACTCGAGCTCATTAAAAAACGTTTTTGTATTTGCCAAAGGTTCAACAACAGTTATTTCAAAATCACTTTTATGATATGTTCTAGTTATTAATAAGTTTCCTTTTTCTGTTTTAATCTTTAATTTAACATTATGACAATGATCATAAATATCTTGTCGAAAAACGCATGGATACCCCAAACAATATGCAATTGATTGAATAATAGGTGTCTTCCCACACCCATTCGGTCCAAATAATTGTGTTATATCTTCACCAAAAACTAGAAGGTCTGATCCCCAACCATTATTCCCTTTAGGAAATATCTGAATATTAATCAACTTCATCCCACAACTCCATATCCAGATTTTTAGATAAACAAATATTTCTATATGATCTTGAAATTTTAGCTAAATTATATGAAAGATCATCTTCTTTTAATAAAGCACTATTAACAACTCTAGCCCCTAAATCTGTTGCAATAATTTTTTTCTTTCTATAATCAACTTCAATTAAATTAGCTATTTCTAAAAAGTTAACAGCCTTAATAGTCCTAATCCGTAAATTAGCAGACCATCCTATATGCTGAGCAGAACTTTTAAAGCCATTAAAACTTGTTTCAATACATTCACCAACTAATTGACCAATTTCTGCTATGTCTGGTTTTCGTCTATCTTTAGCCAACATTAAAATAATCAAACATATTAATGGCAATTGAAAAAGAGCTTCATTACTTAAAAATGTGTTATTAACATTTTCTTGACTATTTACGTTAATGTCAGAAATTATTGTTTCAGGTATATTTTCAAAAAAAACATCAAAATTCATGCTCTATCCTTTACTAACTCTGCAAAAATCCCCCCAAGAATTAGCTCTTCATTTAAACCATATAAACTATCTATATCAGAAAGATTGCGGTAATAATCTTTAATAGGTTGATATAAAGATTGTAAATTTAGGCTACCATTATGATCCAAGCAATTTTTTAATATTCCTCTGATATTAACTATTATCATTTGTATTTCAAACTCAGAAATATTATGCCTAGCATTTCTCAACCAAATATCCCATTCAGACTTACATTTTGAATAATATTTTACGCTATCTTCTCCTGCACCTGAAGCAGATAGTATCCGTTGGATAATTGAGACACTTTTAATCGCATTTGGATCACCATTTTTTAAAAGAATTTCATAAGCATCAAATGTGATACTTAATATTTCTAACAATTCTTTTATGGAAATTCCAGCTAATTTTTCAATTTCATCTTTAGTTAATTCCGTGATTATACCGCTAGATTTTTTCTCAACTAATTCCAAAAGCTTTATAATTATTTCTTTACATTCTGGATGAGTTAAATCTACCTCACTAAAATTATATATTTTAGATCTAATTAAAGGCTCAAAACTATCTTTTTTTTCTTTTAAATACTCAACATCAGTATCGAAATCTATTTTTTTAAGCTTTTCCTTAATAATATCTTCTGTAATTTCTGAGCTAAGTTCGTTTTTATAAATATCATTAAATCTTTCAATTAATATTTTTGAATTTCTATTTTCAAAAATATCATTTTTAATATCATCAAAAAAATTTTCAACCTCATCTGCATTATTAATGTTTGTTTGAAAAACTACCGCATTGCAATAATCATCAAATACAATTGTATGTAGTAACATCTTTCCGATAAAGCTTTCTTTGATTTTCTCACAGTCTTGTTTTTCAGAACTTTTTTTTGAGTGGATTCCAATAAGCTCATTCACTGTCCAATTGTGATTTTGCTTTCCCTTTGTTTTTACTTGATAAAATACATAGTTTATACCTGTGGTATTTTTCTTTCTAATAACAAAATCATCATGAAAGTCACAAAATACCCAATCAACCTCATTACCCTCTAAAATAGAAAGTGAGGCAATAGCAGCAGAACGTGTTTGAGCCTTAAAACGACTAAAAGAATCTCGACCATTTTGTTCTCTAGGTTTTTTTGTATGAATCATTTACCATACCGCCATAAGAGTTAAAGTATCCAATTTTAAAATTTATGTAATTAGTGCTTTAGGTGAAAGTATAGACAATATATTAACAAAAAATAAAAAAAAATTACAATACGGATTTTAGTCTTCCTCTTCTAAAAATTGGCCTCCCCTTCATCTATCTTTACTCTGTCCCATAAAATCAATTCTCTTACTTTATAGTTTGAGATAAAAAACAAAATATATTTTTAATACTAATTACCTTCCCAAAATTCTTTTTCATTTATTAGATTTATAAAACGATACTAAAATTTAAAGATCATTTATTAAATATAAAATATTTAACACGCCCTCGATGCAATTTAAAGGCAATAAAATGCTCTTATAAATTACTCATTAATCCATCAACTTCTTACGGCGATACAACCCACAATTTCCAGAAAATAGCGCTGTCAATAAACAGGTAATGATGGCATAAGTGGCAACATTCACTCCAAATAGCTCAATGGCTAAAATAGATTAAGCCCAACTGAACCAACGCTCAATCAGGCCAAATCATATGTTCAAATCTTAATTAATACTACCAATAATGGTTTCTGCATGACAGGTCGCACCCTTCTCTGCCTCAATCTGAATAACACCACCGCGATGCGCAAGTACCTGCACTTCCATTTTCATGGCTTCCATAATGGCAACCACTTGCCCTTCTGTCACTTGCTCACCATTTTCAACTTTCCAAGCGCTAATCACCCCATTAATTGGGGCAAGTAAATGCTCTGCACTCACTTCTGGCTCGACTGTTTGTGCTTGAACTGCCGGTGCTGGACCTTGTGCAAACATGCCCGCCGGTAAACCTAAGCGGTGTAACTTGCCATCAATTTCAATGTAGCTGAGCAACATCGGTTGTTGATGGTTTGGAATGCCGCGTTTAGTTGGCTTTAACTCTTGTTTAAAGTCATTCTCAATCCAACGCGTGTGGACATTAAACTCATCGGTAAAGTCAGGTTCATTGAGTACCGCGCGGTGAAAATCTAAAACCGAAGCTACGCCTTCAATTTTAAATTGCTTTAATGCACGTTTGGCGCGAGCAATTGCAACTTCACGAGTTGGACCAGTCACAATCAGTTTTGCCATGAGCGAGTCAAAATGACTTGATACTAATGAACCAGTGCGAACGCCTGTATCCACTCGTACACCGTTACCAAACGGCGCTTCAAATAAACTCAACACACCAAAGGCTGGAATAAAACCACGTGCTGGGTCTTCGGCATTAATACGAAACTCAATGGCATGGCCTTGGGCTTTTGGTGTCTCTTTAATTGAAAGTACTTGGCCTTGCGCGACACGAATTTGCTCTACCACCAAATCAACTTTTGAAGTTTCTTCGGTAACTGGGTGCTCGACCTGCAAACGGGTGTTTACTTCTAAAAATGAAAGCTTGCCATCGCGGCTTAGTAAGTATTCAACTGTACCTGCACCCACATAGTTTGCTGCCTGACAAATGTCTTTTGCCGAGCTTAAAATTTGCTGGTAAATCTCATCGCTAATAAACGGTGCGGGTGCTTCTTCGACTAACTTTTGGTTACGGCGTTGCAATGAACAATCACGTGTGCCTAGTACCACAATGTTGCCATGTTGGTCGGCAATCACTTGTGCTTCTACATGGCGCGGTTTATCTAAATATTGCTCGACAAAGCATTCACCACGACCAAAAGCAGCTTTTGCTTCACGTACTGCCGACTCATAAAGCTCTTGAACTTCTTCAAGTTTCCATGCAACTTTTAAGCCGCGGCCACCGCCACCAAACGCAGCTTTAATGGCAATTGGTAAACCATATTGCTTGGCAAACTCTAAAGCTTCCTCTGCATTATTAAGTGGGTCTTGCGTCCCCTGAACTAAGGGCGCACCGACTGAAGCAGCAATTTTACGTGCTTCGATTTTATCGCCTAGTTTTTCAATGGCACTTGGTGAAGGCCCTACCCATTTTAAGCCCGCATCGATCACGGCTTGGGCAAATTCGGCACGTTCAGATAAAAAGCCATACCCCGGATGAACCATAGTCGCTTTCGATTTTTTGGCAACTTCGATAATGGCAGGAATATTTAAATAAGTTTCGCTTGCGGTTGCACCAGCCAAGCCCCATGCTTCATCTGCAAGTTCGACATGCATGCTGCCAATGTCATCATCTGCATATAACGCGACTGATGAAATTCCCATATCACGGCAAGCATGAATAATACGAACGGCAATTTCACCACGGTTAGCAATCAATAATTTTTCTGTATTCATCATTCATTCTCAAAATCTGTAAATTCGGCAATTTTTTTAAATTTGATGCGGCAACCTGCTGGAATCTGTGCCACCAAGTCCCAATGATGTTTAGCAACAGAGCCAATCACTGGATATCCGCCCGTTAAAGGGTGATCATTCATAAACAAAACGGGTTGACCACTCGGTGGAATCTGCAAAGCACCAATGCATGTGCCTTCACTTTCCAGTTCATGGGTAATTTTGCGAGTTAAAGGCTGCTCACCTGAAAGTCTTAGCCCAACGCGGTTGCTTTCATTGGTCACAAGCCACTCTTGCTGACACAGCAGTTCAATACTGTCTGGTTCGAACCAATCTGTGCGTGGTCCCATCACAATATCTAGCTCAACGACTTCGCCAGCTTTTGGCAAATCGCTTTTGCCCACTTCATTTACGCTAATATTGGTCGCCTTCACCTGTCCTTGGTAAATGGTATCTCCAAGCTTTAATGGTTCCGGCCCTAACACCGCCAAGCTGTCAAATGAAGCACTGTTGAGCACTGGTTCAACATCTATACCGCCACGAACTGCCAAATAATTTCGTAGCCCTGCCGTTGGTGGCTGAATTTGAAATTCATCACCTTCATCCAGATCAATCGGTTGATAGCTTTCAAAGTCTACGGCTTGTCCGTCGGCAAATTTCACACGAATGGTTGAGATTGCACCTGCAGCCGCAATAACACCCGCATGCTGCATTTTGGCCTTTAAGCCACCATTTAAAACTTCAATGACGGGTGTATTGGTTGGGTTACCCAAAATACGGTTAGCACTGTGCATGGCAGATAAGTCCATTGCACCAGCCACGCCAACCCCAATATTGGTCTGGTTTAAACGCCCGTCGTCTTGAATGAGCATTTGTAAACTTGGCGCAGTAATCGTAAACAGTGGCACAGATTGTTGAAGCTCAACCTTACGAGTAATTTGCTGCGGTACAGTCACAATAGTTGGACGATGCGTGACATCTTCAAAATGAACGGTCATGCCCGGTAACAGCAATGCAGGATTTTTACGTTCTAAATCCCACATTTTTTCTGTTGTTGTACCAATCAGCTGCCAGCCACCCGGACTGTCTTTTGGGTAAATACCAGAGTATTTTCCAGCCAAGCCCAAAGAACCTGACGGTATTTTTTTACGTGGAACCGTTAAGCGTGGAATATCGGTAAAAGGCCGATCGGGACTGCTCATATAAGCAAAACCGGGCGCAAAACCAATAAAAGCCACATTCCACACGCTTTCGTGATGTTTTCTAATCACATCAGCCACAGACAAACCTTGTAACTCAGCAACCTGAGCAAGGTCTTCACCGTCATAACGAATCGGTACAATCACCTCTTGTCCGCTACGCTCAAACCCTGAATCAATCTTGAGGCTCTGAATTGAAGCAACCAGCGTTTTAAAATTGGTTTCGATCTCGTTAAAAAAAACCAAAATTGTTTTTGCAGCGGGGACTAAGTCTTTAATTCCATTCAATTGCGTATTTTGCAATTTATTGTACAACGCCAATGTTTCTTCTAGGCTCGCAAGCTCAATCAGAAAACAATCGGCGTTTACCGATAAAAAACGCATTTGCTTATCCTTTTTAATTCTTCTTTAGTCCAATTAGCCAATCCAAGCGCGGTCAGGAATGTCGGTAATAAACATGTAGCCCGGTGCATGACTAATGGCAAAAGGAATTTTCGAGTTCATGACTGCCGCTTGCGGTGTTACGCCACAAGCCCAAAACACTGGAATTTCACCCGCTTCTATGCGAGAAGCATCACCAAAGTCAGGTTTGTTTACATCCAAAATTCCTAAGCTTTCAGGGTGCCCGATATGTACAGGCGCACCATGGACACTTGGCATACGCGCGGTAATTTTTACAGCTTCACTAATTTGATGAGATGGAATTGGTCGCATTGAAACCACCATATTTCCAGAAATACGCCCTGCTGGCTGGCACTGAATATTGCTCAGATACATCGGCACATTGGTGTCATCATGAATATGGCGAACTTCAATACCCGCTTCTTGCAAAGCTGTTTCAAACGAAAAACTACAACCAATTAAGAACGTCACCAAATCAGGATGGGCATTATAAATCTCGCTTGCATCGGTCACTTCATCAACCATTTCGCCATCTTTCCAAACGCGATAACGCGGAAAGTCGGTGCGGATGTCTGAGTCTGCGGCAAGCTTGGTTGCATAGATGCCTTCTTCGAGCACATCAAGCACTGGACAACTTTGTGGGTTGCGATGTGCGTAAAGAAGGAAATCGTAGGCCCACTCTTTTGGCACCGAAATCATGTTGACCTGAGTCATACCCGCAGCCATGCCTGCTGTTGGTTTATCAAAACCTGCACGGATTTTTAAACGCGCATCTAACGCGGCTTCAAGCTGAGCTGGGTCGACTTTAATATCCTTATACATTGTGCTCATCCTTATGCTTTGTTTACAAACGGGCGAATTTCAATATTATTTTTTACAAGCTCGGCTTTAATGGCTGCTGACATTTCTAGTGCACCGTCAGTGTCGCCATGTAAGCAAATGGTGTCAGCTTGAATTGGGGTAAATACACCGTCAATTGACTCAACTCCACCGTTTTTAAGCATAGACACCACACGGCTCGCAACAAATGCCGAGTCATGTAAAACCGCTCCTTCTAAACGTCGAGATACCAGTGAACCATCACTGTTATACGCACGATCAGCAAATGCTTCAGACACGACTTTTAAACCAGCCGCTCGTGCTTGTTCTACCAAGTTTGATCCAGCCAAAGCCACTAGCACCAGTTCAGGGTTATACATTTTAATTGCATCAATCACTGCGGCTGCCTGAGTTTGGTCATGTGCAATGGTGTTGTAGAGCGCGCCATGCGGTTTAACGTATTGCACTTTTGAGCCTGCCACTTTTGCCAAACCATCGAGTGCAGAAATTTGGTAAAGTACATCGGCAATCAGTTCGTCACGTGACAAATCCATATTACGGCGGCCAAAACCAACAAGGTCTGGGTAAGACACGTGAGCACCCACGGTCACACCAAGCTCAACTGCTTTACGAACTGTTTTTAAAATACCGAGCGGATCACCTGCATGGAAGCCACAAGCAATATTGGCACTGGTCACGACAGGTAAAATCTGATCATCATTGCCCATTTTCCATGAGCCAAAGCTTTCACCCAAATCACTATTTAAATCTACAAACATGGCATCATTCCTTTATCACTTAACAAAGTCTGGCTTAAAGCTTGGTCAAATAGTTAAACACTGTCGTAAACGACATATAGCCCATCCACCACGTCAACAGACATGTTAATCCACCCAAAATAAGTAACCATTTTGGATAGTTATAATTACCCATTAAATCTTTACGGCATGCAGCAACATACACAAAAATTGTAAGACCAATTGGCAACACTAAACCGTTAAAACCACCCACAAAAATGAGTAGACCTGCTGGAGTTGCGCCCAATAACACATAGAGCAATAAAGCCAATGCGATAAAAGTAATGGTCGTATAGTTGTTTTGTTTTGGTGTTAAGTTCTTTTTAAACACGTTAAAGAACGACACTGAAGTATATGCTGCGCCAATGGTGCTACTAATACCGGCTGCCCAGAAAATTAAACCAAATAATTTAAAACCAAATGTACCCGCTGCATATTGAAATGCTTGAGCTGCCGGATTGGCATCATGGCTGGCTAAATCAATATTTGCACCACTCACCACTACACCTAAAAATGCTAAAAACAGCACATAACGCATGATACCGACAACAATAATGCCCTTGGTTGCAGCTTTAGCGACTTCATCAATATTTTCAGGGCCAACCGCGCCTTTATCGAGTAAACGATGGGCACCCGCATAGCAGATATAACCACCAACTGTACCACCCACAATGGTGGTAATAATGGCAAAGTCGATCTGATCTGGAGCAAAAGTTTGATGTACTGCTTGCCCAACTGGTGGCATCACAATCACGGCAACAATAATAATCAGGAGAATTTTAAGCAATCCCAACACGATCATGCTTTTATCCATGGCAAGCGTTGCTTTTCTTGATGCAAAAATCAAAATAGCTAAAGCACCACTTAAAATACCGCCCCATTTTGTGTCGAGGCCAAAAAGCGCATTTAGACCTAAGGCAGCACCTGCAATGTTACCAATACTAAAGAAAAAACCACCTAGAATGACCAGAAATGCCAGTAAGTAGCCACTGCCGGGAATTGCTTTATTGGCAATATCCGATGCACGCATTTGAGTGAGTGTAACCACTCGCCAAATGTTTTGTTGAACCACATAATCAATCAGAATGGAAACTAAAATGGCAAAGCCAAATGCCGCGCCTAACTTCACTGTAAATACAGCAGTTTGGGTTAAAAATCCGGGCCCCATTGCAGAGGTCGCCATCATAAAGATTGAGGCAACAATGGCCCATTGGCGATCTGATAAAAAAGAAGATTTCAGTAAAGACATATTAATGCGTTCCTCATCCATTTGAGCTTAACAACGCTATTTGCAAGTTGAACCAAGAACACCATTTCTTTCCCAAACGATATTCTTTAATCCTTTTAAATGACAAAGATTCCCTGTTCCCCAATCAACACAATCGGTGATCAAATCTTGTATCTAAAATAAAAACATAGCTAATCCCTACGGACAATAAGACTTTTTACATAAAATAAAAAAATCAAATATTTGATTTTAAATGATTTAATGTTTATTAAAAAATCAGGATAAGTTTTACTTATCAAACTTCATAAGCTGCTTTTATGACTTTTCATGCAAGCAGCCTATTTAAAATAAGAAAAAATATTTTATAAAAATAATAACAGCGCTTATTTTTGGATTTTCTCATTGAGGCTTTTCATGGCACTTTCCGACACTTTAACCGCAACTTCTGTCAATTTCTCTTTCAAGGCAACGTCATTACCTTGAATGTAGATCGAGGTGAAATGAAATGTCTTTAACTGAATGGGTGTATTTAATATTTCCAGTCGACCATCTGTAATTTCTTTTAAAGCGGTTAAGGTCGGCACGACAGCAATGCCTAAGCCTTGCTCAGCTAAACGCAATAAAGTTGCCAATGAATAACTGGTAATTGAAAGTGGTTCATCAATCCCTTGTTCTTTCATTCTGGCTTTTAATTCTTTATAGGGATAGGTAATTTTTGGATAAGTTAAAATGGTATGAGACATGAGAGTTTTAAAAGACATTTGAGCCACACAGCCCTTAAATGACGGTGAAGCCAAAAAGCTCAGCTCAAAGTCACACAATGCCTGTTCAATACATTCAAAAGCCAACGTTGGTCCAAGTAAAAAGGCCATGTCTAAGTCCCCTGTCCGCACACCTTCTTGCAAGTTAGGTGTCAGGTCCACCACAATTTCTACTGAAATTTTTGGAAACTCTTGTTGAACTTTTTCGATATATTCGACTAGCCATGTATAGACAATCGTTTCAGAAACGCCTAAACGAATTGTACCCGTCAGATGCTGATTTTCAGTCAGTTCAGCTACCAGATCTGTTTCTAGTCGCATAAATTTTTCGGCGTACTTAAATAAAGTTAAGCCTTTGTGCGTTGGTTTAAACTGCCGATAGTTTCGATCTAAGACCTTAAAGCCTAATTCATTTTCAAGAGATGTGATTTTTTGAGATACCGCAGGCTGGGTGGTTTGCAATTTAGTTGCAGCCTTATTGAAGCTATTTAAAGTCACAACCCAATAAAAAGCTTCCAGATTCTTTAAATTCACGTTTCATCCCGCATTAGAAATCCCTCTACTTTTATAGTATGGAATTTCTTAGCGTGATTAGGCTAGCCATTTATTCATTTTTATTTGAGTTTGGCTTATTTCACTCTCACAAAAATAATATCCAGATCTTTTTTGGGTACAAACTTGCTTTTAGTCATCTGAAATTGAGTTGGGCTAATCTTTTTAACTTGCCCATCCCAGCAAAAAGAAACCAGTTCATTTTTATCGCGCTCAATGGTTAGCTTGAAGTTTTCAATCGGCTTTGCCCAATTTTCACCCGTCGTCAAAATATAGCCCAAAGCACTAAATGGTGAATTTTCTGCACTGGCTTTTTTTAAGCCCTGCTTAAATTGCTTATCCATACAAAATTGTCGGCTATCTTCCTCGGGATATAAGGCAACAGAGCCACCCACCAAAGGTTTATATTCATGGTGAATTTTAGTCAAACTATTGGCTTTAAAGGTTTGCTTCCAACTATAGATCACTTGAGATGACCAAGGGATTACATCATCTTTTTTAAAATTGGCTAAAATTTTCTGTATTTGTGGTTTATTACATTGCTTTAGCTTATCTACATAATATTCATAATCATAGTTATTACGCAGCCACGGGTTGAGCATATCTTTTTCACTAAAACCGCATTGCTTAAACTCATCTGTTGCATCAATCAGAGGCGATTTTTCATCTTTTTGAATAAACGTTCTGACATGCATTTCCGGTTTTATATTTTTCCCATCAACCACAATCTTAAAACTTTTTAGAAGTTCTTCGGTATGGGCAAAATCAGACTCAAAAAAGTTATCAATGCGCGGTAGCGGAAATAAAATGGTTTCAGTGACATCTTTATTGCTTAGGTTTTTATAGAGGTAATCGACCTTAATGAGTTTTTTACTAATAAATAGATCTTCGCTTTGCATGGCAATCTGCGAATTTTTAAGATATTGAATTCCACCTGTACCGACGTAGCCCGTAGAATCATTGGCTATGCTATAGGTCGATAGTTGAATTAATACAGCAAAAGTCATTACAAGCTTTTTCATTTTAAAGCGCTCTATGTCATTTTCTAATTATGGAGTGTCAATCTGTGGTAAATCATATTATATATTTTACCCACAAAAAACCGTCTAAAGACGGTTCGTTCATGCATTTAAAATCTAATCCCTTTAATGATAATTTAGTTTCTGCCTTATCATCCTTTTTTGCACACTAATTTTTCCAATAAAGTTGGTTAGCCATAAAATGCATTCATCCCGATGTTCAAAATGAGGAATCAAACTTAAATCAATTTTTATATCTCTATCTGACAAAGGCAAACTCAGGCAATATTCAAAATCGATAGAGTTATACTTTAATTTTAAATCTTTTTCTTCGGCCTGCTTTTTGATTTCAGCCATAATTCGATTGAGGTTAACAATCAAGTTGTTTGAAACTTGGTTATTTTCATAAATACGTTCATATACATTTTCAGCAACGTCTATGTATTTAATTAACTCGGCATTTTCATTCATATTATTTATATTCCCCTTTTTTTAAAGATTATGAACAGCTAAATGTTTAATTGCGTTACTTGACACATTGCTTATGTGAAAACCGTATATTTTTCTTTATTAACAAATGTCACTAAGATATTGTTATTTATTATAATTCAATAGATATTTGCACATTTGTATACATTTAATATTTTCTAAAATCTAAATTTAGACAATATTAAAAGTTAGTTAGGATGAGATTAAGACAAAAAAAACCGCCCCAGAAGGCGGTCGCTGAAGTTAAACCAGCAGTATATAGAAGTGTGGTGGACAGTCACTTCTACATTCTTTTTATGAGGGAGTTTTATTGGTTTTACTAAAATCTTCAGATTTAAAATAATTGATAATCATGTCTGCATGCTCTTCTTTTTGAGGAGCTACAGATACAGGAAATGCATCTTTCGACATCTTAAAACCTGGTGGAAGAAATTGCGAAATTGGTGGCAATTTAGGTTTTCCACCTTCCGTAATTCGTTCAATAAAACCAGCTAACCATAGAAGATACTCTCCTTCATTTGCAAATTTTGGCATGACACTCAAGTCAATTTGAACTTTGCATTCACTTAAAGGTTTGGTTAAGTTCTCTTCAAAATCTATATAGTTGAACTTGAGCTTAAAGTCAGTTCCCTTGATCGCTTTTCGAATCTGACTAATTAAACAGTTAAGATTCTGAGTAATGTCATCAGTGAATAAGCTATCTTTTTTAATATTTTTATAAACCTTTTCGGCTACAGCTAAATACTTTGGCATTAACCTCTCTCCGTACTATTGTTATAAAGTGCTGATCTAAAAATCTTTTATGACTTTGATTATGCTCAAAGAAGTGTAAGTAAAGGTAATCTTATAGGTGCGGTTTGTAAGTAATTAGCATCTTATGTAAAGACAGCCTAAAAAACACCTAAAAAAATTATGGTTTTGATAACTCATCCACAAAATGAATGGTTGAAAAGAGATAATTAGAAACATTTACTTTCATATTATTTTATACCATTTGGTAAAATTAATATGTTTTCATCTGTTTATCACGTCGCATCAAACCCAAAACAGATCTACGCACTCTTATTTCTTCCTCAGAAAAGGGCAAGTGTTCTGTGAGTTCGTGAATTGGGAGAGAATTATTTTCTATCAAGAAACAGTCTTGCTCTGTTGTCCAATTAGTCGTAGCCGATTCAATTTGCTTTAGATAACGTTTCATATTTCCTAGCAGACTTGTTTGCAATCTCAAGATGCCTGTCTTTCAGACGAGCTTATCCCTTAGATTTTGTGGTGATCTTAAGGCTGAACGCGATTATAGCAGTCTGTAGATCAGATGTTCAGCTTATAGCCTCTAATAAAAAAAGCCCACACACTGTGGGCTTCCTACTCATTATTTTGCGGCATTTACCCCAACAATAAACTGACTACAATTAGAACCTTCAGATGCATTACCTAATTGCTTTTCAGAGAATTTGAATTTGGATGCAACAGATTCATAATCTTTTTTAAGGCTTTGACCTGTGAGCTCACCTAGCTCTTTTACTTGTTCAGGTTTCAAGATCCCATGCTCAACCGCTTGGTTTACCATTACACATGCTGTCGTCATTGCGTCATAACGCGCAGCAGTTTTAGAGTAGCCTAGAGCGCCGATTACTCCACCAACAATTAAGCCAATAATTACCGCTAAAGTTACGTGCATTTTATTCATTTTTTAAATACCTAAAAATCTAACCATAAAGAGGAGCACTTCAAAAGGTTGTGCTCAAGTTCAGTTAGGATAAATGTATTTATCTGATATCAAAAGTTAGAATGTGTCAGATTTTTTGATAGATAAAGATATTTCTAAATCATCAAGGTAAAAATGCATTTGTTAGGAATACAAATCCGACAGAGAAAAAAGCATTATCCTGATGAGAAATTTGATTGCCATAACTTGCATCTAACTGAACAAAGTCTTTATAGACCATGTATCGAAAACCTGTTTGGTAAAAGGAGTCGTTTCGGTCATTACCATATACTTCAGCAGTGAGCGATAATGGATGAGTAAGTTGTGTTTCGGTTCCAATTCCCCACGTGGTCTGGTTTTTATGCGTGGTATTTTCGTGTAACCAGCCAAGGTTGGCATGGATTAAAAATTTATCATCAAAAGTAGAAATACTTAATGGAACGTTAACAGTCCAATCTTTCTTAGATGAATCTTTAGTATTTATTTGTGTGCCAAAAGAAAAACCAACTCCCCAATCATTGGTTTCTAAAGGTTTTAATAAGGTTTTACCTTGTAAGGTTGCATAGCTGACGTGCTCAGTCTCATCGTTTACTCCCCCAAAACCTACAGCAAATTCAAAATTACCACCAAAATTACAGGCAGGCATTGCCCAATATTCTTTGTTGTCAGGATTATGCTGCATCCATGTTTCGAGTTGACAGGTTTTTGGTGAAACAAGAGCTGCATCGTCAACAACCATAGGTCGTCCACACTGGCTAGCGTTAGATAAAGCCAATAAACAGAAACCAAAAATAAGTGAGCGTTTCTTTAAAGTAAATACCACTGGCATCACTCCCATAAGTTATGGAGCATATGCGAGTACTGCAACCCGTCATGATTAAATCATGGGCTAATAATAGAAATGAAAAGATGAAAATAAAAAACCTCTTCTTGCATCCACAAAAAGAGGTCTGTAAGGACTTCAGTGGATACTTAGACTATTACCGATCGACTATCGTCACTCGAACAAGTACTCACATTGAAGCTCCTAAAAATTAGTTGGGCGGATTCTAAAATTAGCTTTGTTAAATATCAAGTTAAAATTTCGTGACAACATGGTTTAACTACGCAAGCAGATCGCAGGTATCTTTACTTTTTATATCAATGACTTTAATCATTATTGATTTCATCATTACTCCTTTTTTTACTTATCATTCAGATCCATCTAGTCTAGCCTGACGAGTTTCTGTTAATTCTGCATGTAGTTTATTATATTCTTCACGGGTGATATGACCTGTCACTAATAACGTGCGTAATGTGCCATAAAGAAAGCCAATATCATAACCCAAAGCATAATCACTAACTTTATCTTCTTTAGATGAATTTCTAATGCCTTCAATACCTTGATTTAACCAATCTAACGCATCTTGTGTAGAGTATTCCATAATTCATAGATCTATATTAACAGCCCAAATATTAATAATGATCTATCTAATAAAGCAAATATAAATATTAAAAAATCTCTATTTATACTATTAGATGATCGCCCCGCATGAATACGCTTTGGACCAATTTCCCTCACCCAAACCCTAGCAAAAAATACTCAAGCAACCGCTCTCTTTCATCTGGTTTGTTGGGGTCTAAAAGCTGAACCATCGCACCATCAATCACGAACAAAAACATGTGTGCATCTTGTTTTAAAGCATTTGCATTGGTGGTTAAAAGCAACTTATAGATTTCATTAATGAACCAGTTTCGATAGTCAACTACCACCTGATATGCCTTTAGATGTGTTTTCGCAATTTCAAAAATGGCTTTAAACGGCAAATGGTAAAGCCCTTCTAAGTCGGCATGTAAAAAGTAAATCTTGCGCAGTTTTTCAACTAGAGTTAATTCTTTTTGAACATGGATGATTGAAATTACCTCTTGTTTAAGGCCATCTTTCTGAAAAGTTAGGCTCATTTCAATGAGACGTTCTTTTGAATGAAAGTAGTTATAAAAAGTCGCTTTGGGCACTTTTGCCGACTCGATAATTCGGTCTACGCCGACATTGTGAAAGCCGTATTTATTAAAGAGAAATCTTGAAGTGTGAAGCACGCTTAAAGCACGAAATGGAAGATCTGAATGTGGCATAGTTTTACCGTCATAGAAAATTATTGTTGTATATAAATGAGATATAAAAACCGCTGCCGTTTTTGGGAGAAAAAAGGCATAGCAAAGCCCATAAAGACTGTGCGTGGCACATCTCAAGTTTTATTGTTGATTAAGTTTTTAGACGAAATAATTTAAAGCCTGAAAACCTTACGGCGATCAAACTGCTTTAAAAGTTTAAGTTGTGTCGTTATAGCTTTTGGCAAAGGCTGCCAAGAAATAATGGATGTGCAAAGCCAACTCCTTTTTATTTGGAGTTCTGCCAGACATTAAAATTATGGTGGCAGAACGGAAGTGGGTTCGCAGACTGGTCACACAACCAGCACACCCGAGGGTGTCCCACTCCCGTCCTACCGCAACGGGAGGGAACGAGATGGCCGCACAAAATTATTCCTCAGAGAAATAATCCTGATACGGGTGTGAATCGGTCTGCGACAACCGACTGGCAATGTAGGCCAGCAGGCAAAGAATAGTATTCAACCCTCTTTCAGTCAAGCACACGAAATGACAATCGTATTAAAATAGATCATTAAAAAGTAAGGATAAATAATTAAAATTTATTGTTAAATTGGGGTTTATAAAAAGCTTATCAATCAAAGTTCTATCGGTATTTTAAAAGATCCAACTTGCAAAAAATCATCTACAATAATATTTTAGAGTAATTACTCTAAAATGAGATTTACTAATGAAAACTATAAAAATTGGTTCATATCACTGGATGCAAACTACAAATGGTCAGCTCAATTTCAAAGAGAAAATTAAGTTAATTCAAAAAATTATGCTGCCAAGTATTATGGCCTCTATAAAAATAAATTACTTTCGGTTTAAAACTTCCCATGATTTTGATATCGATCAGATCGTAATACCAGATACTCAAATGGTTAAAGTCGCGCTTGATGAACTAGAGGCTAAAGCAAGTATATCTATCTACAATCATTCATGGCGGACCTATTTCTGGGGAGCTGCCTTAGGCAATATACAAAATCAGCAATATGACCATGAATCACTTTTAATAGCCTCACTTTTTCATGATATTGGCTTAACTGAACCGCATATTCATAGTAAAGGTTGTAATTGTTTTACCTATGAGAGTGCTAAACAATTTGAGCTAAAGGCTAAAGAACATAGCTTTGATGAAAAGAAAAGTGAAGTTATTAGAGATGCTATTTGCTTACATATGAACGGCTATATAGATTATTCTGACCCAGCAGAAATTATTCTATTACAGCAAGGCGCATCCTGTGATGTGATTAGTGATGGTCTATATAGACTTCCCCTATCTTTTAGAAATGAAATTTTAGAAAAATACCCTAGAAAACAATTTAATAAAGAATTTATTGAGCTTATTGCTTTAGAGAGAAAAAGTGTTCCAAATTCACGGACAGGTTTATTATCTGAACTTGGTTTACCGCTCATGATTAAGTCAAATACATTTAAAGAGTAATAATCTTTTTACTTTTGCGTTTCCGATATTGTGAAGGAGTTTCACCAGTCCAATATTTGAATGCTCTAGAAAAAGCTGAAGGCTCAGAAAAACCTAGCAAGTAAACCACTTCATCACTTTTTAACTGTGTGTTTTCTAACAAATCTCGTGCAAGCTTTTGACGGTATTCATTTAATACTTTTTCATAGCTCGTACCAATTTCTTTTAAGTCAGTTCTTAAGGCTTTTGAAGTGATATTGAGTGTTTTAGCAATATCATCTATTTTAAAATTTCCTGATTTTAGTTGATCTTGAAGAGTATTTTCGATTTTAAAAACCAGTTCATGCTTTTCTATCTGAGTTAAAGATTCTTCAATAATAGTCTCATGGATTTTATTTAATGTTTTATTAGCCGCCACAGAAGAGTCATTTAAAATATCGGCATTAAACTTGATACACCCTTCAGGCATATTGAAATATACAGGACATCCCCAGATCTCTCGATATTGCTCTGCATCCGCACCTTCACGATAAGTCAGCCACACTTCTAAAGGCTTAAATTTTTCATTAGAAACATGTTTTAAATATGCTAATAAAATTGAGATCGCGCATTCTAAATAGTGCCGAATAGAATGCTCTAAACCAATCAAGTAAGCATCCTCTCCTTTTACCTCAAGCTTTAAAACATCAAATGCACTGGTAAATAGATGATAATATTTTATTGCTGTATTTAAACCTTGGCCGAAAGTAGAACTACTTAAAAATACATATTCAAATAAATCGCCACGTAGTACAGGCATTCGCCCGCCTACGACTAACCCAATATCTTTATTACCACTGACCTTTTCAGCAACAGCCCAAAATTTCTCTTGAATACGATTGTCATATCTTACGTTTTTATCTGGGATATTCAGTGCATGCTCTAAAAAATTAACACTTGAGAAGATAGCATCTGTATCTAATCCCATGTCTTTCATTGTTAAATAAGTTAGCCAAGGAAAGATGCCCGCATCACTACGAATTTTTGATTCTTTTATAGACATGCTCACAATTACAAACTCAATCGAAAACAAAGCAATAGCTGAGTAAAATACCACCTAACTAAGTTAACAATAAAGTTTTTATTCAGTATGAACCGTAAGTTTACAGCTCTTACACATGTAAATGTAATTTTGAAAAACGCCCTGACCCGATGTAAAAAGCAGAGCGTATTGAAGACAAGTGCTTGATTAAATTTTAAGATTATTTCGGGTCTATGTATTCAATATAGGCTCTACCTTGTATTGGTTTCCCTTTAAATAGCCCATTATATTGGTAACTTCCCGCATAGCCTCCCGCCATACCATACTTAAAGTCACGGTTAGTAATACCATCAATTTTAATGAGAAGATTTCCATGATCATCATCCACTTGCCAACTAAATTTATGTGGTAAGCGCATGCTAGTTCCATCTGGAGTCGTAACTCTTTCAGGTTCATATTCGTGAACAGTAGATTTAAAACCACGAGAGTAAATACCCCCATGGTCATCTAGCGAGCGCACATAGACTCTACTTTGCAACGTTAAACCTAATGGACCGAACGTATCCACAAATAAAACTTGGGTCTTTTCATCAATATTCAAAATTTGATATGTAAAAAAGTTAATTGGAAGATTAATACTAATGCCACGGGCATATTCATAAGTACATAAACCCTTAATTTCTGTTTTTACACCCGCTTGCTCTACATATCCTTGGTACTCACATAACAAAGCCCAATGATCATATGCTCCCCCTACAAGATTAGCGAAGTGCGCAATTTTATCTGTTGCTCGAAGCTTTAAATCAAAATTAAAGTTGTGACCTTCACGGTGAGCATGAAATTCGGGGTATGTTCCTTCAATAGTTACATCATTGCCAAACTTTAAGTAGCTACCATTGGTCACTAATGTGCAATCTTTTTCTACACTATAGCCATTAAAGTGATCAGGAGTTCCAGTAGCTGTACCAATTAAAACGTTAGCCGTATCTATATCACTTGTCTTGATTAAATGTTGATTTCGAAATAGCTTAATTTGAGGTTGACCCACGACCAAAATAATATTTAGGAAATTAAAAGGTTCAGGTAAATTTGGAATCATAATTCCATAGTGAACACAGGTATATTTTCCTTGCGGTGTACTAACTGAAGTATCTGGATTAAAAGATTTACTATTTATTAAACCTGAACGATCAATATTATTTGTAATTCTAGCTGGCAATGAAAAGCGCATATATTCCTTCCTCAATAACAATGATCAGCCATTTTTGATTTCAAAAGGGCTGTACCTGTAAAGCAACTCCTAGAGGAATAGTAATTTCATTTTTTCTTTTTTTTTTGACATTGCTGTACTCAACCACAATCACACTATGTCAATTTTTTAATACACTAGAATTCTAACTTTCTTCAAATCCATAACTGTTTGAACGAAAGTTTGGTATGAAAAATATGAATAAAATTATGTTCATAAAAAACCTCTTAAGACTTCGTTTGAAATTTCAGTTAACAACTGTTTTATAGTCCTTAGCCTGAGTATGTCTTACCATAGCTAAAAGATATAAGCTTGAAGGCATCCGTTGCAATGAATGACTCAGTTAAGTGGTTAGAAACTTTAAATAAAATTACTGGTATTGCTCAAACAGGTTTACATTATTCAAAAGATGTTTATGACAAAGAACGTTATGAACAACTCTTAGGACATATTGAATATTTATTAGAATTAAAAGAAATCAAAACAGAAAATTTTATTAATAATGTTCTTCAAGATGTGGGTTATGCCACTCCAAAACTAGATGTCAGAGCAGTTGTTTTTAAAGAAAATAAATTATTATTAGCAAAAGAAATTGGAGATGGACGATGGTCCGTTCCGGGTGGATGGGCTGACGTAGGTTACTCAGCGTCGGAAAATGCTGAAAAAGAAGTTCTGGAAGAAACAGGTTTACGCGTTAAAGCCATTAAATTATTAGCTTTAACAGATAGAACCAAACACTCCCATCCTCCGATGTTTTTACATGTGTATAAGGCTTTCTTCTGGTGCGAAATTATTGATGGTGAGCTGACACCAAGTATTGAAACACCCGAAGTTGGATTCTTTGGTAGAGATGAGTTGCCGCCTATTTCTACAGCACGGGTAACAGAAGAACAAATACAGCAATTTTTTGATTATTTAGAGTCAGTACCAGAAGTTACTAAGTTTGATTAATTAAAAACTCAACATAAGGCAGATCCCTTATATTTGGAGTTCTGCCAATACAATATAAGTTAAATAAATCTCAATGTATTAACCGCTTACAACATATTGATCTAGATTTTTTAATGCAAAATTAATCACTTGAGAAAGCTCTTCTTGCGAATATCCATCTCTTGCTTGAACCGATAATCCATGTAGAACAAGCGCGTAATAGTGCCCTAAGGTTTTAGGGTCTGCATCTGCGACCAATTGACCGTCTGATTTTGCCTGAACAAATCGATCAACCAGACTCTGACCCCGTGCAATACGTTGTGCTTTCATCCAGTCTAAAACAGCTTGGTTTTCTTCGCCTAGCACACTCGCTGCTGACACAACCATACACCCATAGGAATGGTTGGCTTGCGTGTAAAGTGCTAGCGCATCTTGAAATAATTGGCTGATGGCATCTTTAATATTTTTTTGCTTTAAAGCATTTAGCGCGAAATTACCTTCGTTCTTTTCATAGTGATTTACGGCCTCTCTAAACAAAGCCTCTTTTGAGCCAAATGCTTTATAAATTCGAGCTGAGGCAATCCCCAAAACCTCAACTAAATCTGACATTGATGTGCCTTCATAGCCGTGAAGCCAGAAAAAATCTCTCGCTTTTACGAGGGCTTCTTCTCGATCAAACTCTCTTGGTCTGCCAGCCATAATGACCCTTCATCAAATTTAGTACGTTTTTTCATTATTATTCGAAAAAAATATTTTCACAAATAAATCAATGAGATTTATTCAAAATAGTCCCGTTTTGTTTTGATTTTCAAATAAAAAGTTGTTTTTATCCAAAATTCAGCCTATTGTTTGTCGATCGACAACTAATTAGGTTTTATTATGAAAACCATCAAAGGCCCTAGTATTCATCTTGCTCAATTTAGTGATGATGTTTTCCCTTTTAACCGTCTAGAAGATATTGCTGCTTGGGTAGCAAACCAAGGCTTTGAAGCGGTACAACTTCCTGCTTGGGATAAGCGTTTATTTGATGTCAATTTGGCAGCAGAAAGCCAAGATTATTGCGATGAAATATTAGGTACTTTAAACAATCATGGCTTAAAAATTAGTGAGTTAACGACTCATATTTTTGGTCAGTTAATGGCTGTGCACCCTGCTTATGACTCAATGTGCGATAACTTTGCCCCATCTCATTTGCATGGCAATTCAACGGCTAGAACCGAGTGGGCAAAACAACAAATGCTCGCATCAATTCAAGCATCTGCCCGTTTAGGTCTTAAAGACATGGGGACATTTTCAGGCTCTTTGGCGTGGCCTTATGTATTTCCATTTCCTCAAAGACCATCAGGACTCATCGAAACGGCGTTTGATGAATTAGCACGTCGTTGGCTTCCTATTTTGAATGCTTGTGATGAACAAGACGTCAACCTTTGCTATGAAATTCACCCTGGTGAAGATTTGCATGACGGTATTACATTTGAAATGTTTTTAGAGCGAACTCATAACCACCCACGTTGCAATATTCTTTTTGACCCAAGCCATTTTGTTTTGCAGCAACTGAACTATGTGGAATATATCGATATCTATAAAGATTTCATTCGCATGTTTCATGTTAAAGATGCCGAATTTAATCCAACAGGTCGCCAAGGAATGTATAGCGGCTATCAAAGCTGGGGAAATCGAGCGGCTCGATTCCGTTCTACGGGTGATGGTCAAGTTGACTTTAAAGCGATTTTTTCCAAGTTAGCACATTACAACTACGAAGGCTGGGCAACGTTGGAGTGGGAATGCTGCCTCAAAAATAAGGATGATGGCGCACGTGAAGGTGCCGAGTTTATTAAGCAAAATATTATTCATGTCACCGATAAAGTGTTTGATGACTTTGCTGCTGCCCCAGTGAATCAGACTCAAATTAATCAGTTATTAGGTATTTAAGTAATCGTAAGAGAACTCAACATGAAAACTCAATTATTCAATGAAAACTCACATAACGAATTCCAACATCATTACACTCACATCGAAAGTAAAAAATTACACTACGTCACCTTAGGGGAAGGTCCAGCTGTATTACTTATTCCGGGTTGGCCGCAGACATGGTACGCGTGGCACAAGGTCATGGTTGAACTGGCGAAACAGGGTTATCAAGCAATCGCAGTTGATTTACCCGGAACTGGAAATTCAGCTCCACTGGATGGAGGTTACGATACGGGGCGTATCGCTAAAATTTTATCAATGCTGATGACTGAACTTGAGTATCCAACTTATTCGGTTGTTGGTCATGATATTGGGATGTGGGTTGCCTATGCGCTTGCATCTGACTTTCCTGAGTCAGTGACTCGTCTTGCAGTAACAGAAGCTGTAATTCCTGGTTTAGCGCCCGCACCACCTATTTTTGTTGAGCCGAGTGAAAATATCTTTCTTTGGCATTTCATGTTTAACCAAACCCTAGATTTACCCGAAGCTTTAATCACAGGCCGTGAAGATACTTATTTAAACTATATGTTTGATAAATGGTCGTGGCACAAAGATAAAGTGGCGATTGAAACTTATATTGAAGCCTATAAAATTCCGGGTCGATTAACAGCGGGTTTTAATTATTACCGTTCTATTCCAGAGACCATACGTCAAAATAAAATTAGAGAAACTAAAAGCTTAGACATGCCAGTTTTAGCCATAGGCGCTGAACATGCCACAGACAATGCACCTTATGAAACCATGAAAAAGGTTTCACCGCATTTAACCAGTGCGATTGTAAAAGACTGCGGTCATTTCATTATGGAAGAACAGTCAGAAACATTTAGCTCTCTCATTTTAGATTTTTTACAGCAGGAAAAAAGCCATGCCTCTACTTGCTGAAATTGAAAACTGGCTTAAGTCTAGACCAACCGCACAAGGTGTAAACTCATTACAAGAGCTAAGGGAACAAGTAAATAAAGACATTATTGATCAGCAAGGCATTCATCATGATGCAAGCTATCAGCACAGTTTTTATGTTGCTGTTTCTGATGGTACCGAAATTGAAGTTCGTGTTTATGTTCCCTATTCACTAGAAAACGCTGAGCAACGGCCCGCTTTAGTTTTTGCTCATGGTGGAGGCTGGTGTCTGGGAAGTTTAGATGCATGGGACCGCTCGTGTCGGTTATTAGCAGAATCCACTCAACTAGTTGTGTTTTCTGTGGACTATCGATTGGCTCCAGAGTTTAAGTTCCCGACACCTTTAAATGATTTTTTTACGGCATTCCGCTATATCAGCGAAAATGCTTCACTGTTTGGAATTGACCGAAACTGTATGGCGGTAGGTGGAGATAGTGCCGGCGCAAATATAGCTGCGGCCACTTGTCTCATGGCAAAACAACATCCAGAAATTAAGGTGAGCCATCAACTTCTTTTCTACCCAGCCTTAGATGCCACGATGAGTAGTAATTCTTATAGCCAATACGCCGAAGGTTATGGTTTGGAATCATCCACAATGGTTTATTGCTGGGATCAATATGTGCCGCATGAAAGTGAAAAACAGAATGAACTTATAAGCCCGTTACTCGCTCAGTCTTTAGAAGGACTACCGGATGCGACCATTTTTATTTGTGAATATGATCCCGTTCGCGATGACGGTGAAAGATATGCTCAAAAACTGTGGGATGCCGGTATTCAGGTGAACTTTCATTTGTTAGACGGAATGATTCATGGCGCGATTCACATGCTGGCAATTAGTCCCGAGAATGTAAAATCTATCTATCGTAAAATTCACATGTAGATAGATTTATTTCCATCATTTAAGCATTTCGGTTAGTCGGACCACTCTTTAAAATTGTTTAATTAAACATTTGGAGTGGCCCAACTTACTTTTAACTATGGATATTGGTTATCCAAGTTCTGCTTATGACACCGTAAACTTAACGCTATTATTTTGATAGATTGGCGTAATATCCTTGCCATTCAGTGTCACTTTTTTGTAGGTGCCTTGGACTTTTTTAGCCGATAACACCGTATAAGTTCCCGCCGCTAAATTGTCTTTTGTAACGAGCTGCAATGTTCCATTTAAACTAAGCGTATTTGCCACCTGAACTGCTGGAAGTACATTCGATTTAAACGTGATGCTGAATGTGGTCCCTGCAAGCTGAGTTAAATTACCCGCAATGTTAACGGTTTTAGCTGAGTTGGTTTTTAAGATGCTATTTTCATGCATATAAATATCGCCTTGACCAGCACCATGCTCAGACAATATTTCTAAACCACCCTGCTTTAAATCAATACCGCCCGTAAATGCGTTATTTCCTGTAAGGGCTAAAGTTCCCGTGCCTAATTTGGTGAGTTTACCTGCACCCGTAATATCATTACTCCATTGGTCATATTGGTTAAAACCACCTAAACTCGCATCCATAGTCAGATTTACATCACCATCAAAACTGCCATAACCTGCACCCGCTCTGAACAGGTTTAAGCGACCATATCCTTCTACGTCGTCCATGACAGGATAACCCGAAGCAAGAGCAGTCGATTTCAAAACTACACGGCGCTGATCGGCTGTTAAATAAGGAAGTCGAGTTTCCAGTAAAACCTCTGCGCCTTTAGGCACCGTGGCTATTTTTGTTTTATCGCCAATTTGGTTAAAACCATAGGTCATCCAGTGATTCACCTGCTGTTTTAATTTTTCAAGATCGGCAAAACGGTCATTCGCGTCATACGGTGTTTTAGACAAACTATTAAACGATTCAAACGTTGAGCTATTGGTTTCTTTCATAAGCTGTGTTTGAGCTTGTAAATAAGCTTCTTTTCGTTGCTCTACAGTCATGGCATTTAAGTTTGCAACATCTGCGGCAATCGATTGAAGACGTCCGCCAATCACGTCCATCGCTGAATGCATTCCCGCAATAATACGTGAATCACCCAAATCTAAACCACGCGCAATCAGTTCCTGATAACGTTGGGGTACTAAATACGCCATCGCAATTGCATTTCGACCAGCTTCAGCTGTGTGTCCACTTGGGAATCCACCGTCAGTTGCAGGCGTACTACTTTTTGCAGACTCTAAACTAGGCACTACAATAACTTCAGAACTCCAACGCCACGGGCGAGCATATTTATAAAAACGTTTTGCAGACTCTGTCGAAGAGTTATTCCCCATCGCTTGAACAAATTCAACGACTTTTCCAAAGTTGGCGTTTCCATCAGCCGTGGTTAGTCCACTATTATTTCCTTTGTCATCATATTTTACTTGTGCGGCATCGGCTGGTACTGAATTGATTGTGGTGGTCTGCCCAGTGAGTTTTCGCCATGGATCGGTTAATGCTCCCATCCCTGTCGTTACGCTATAATTTTTTCCACGTCTGTCATCCAAATAGGCACGAATAGCTTCTTCTTCTGTACGTTTATGTGTGGTCTGAATTGAATAATTAATATTGTAGTTCAATACATCAGCATTCTTTTTTGTACCGTCCGTAGTGTCACCTGGTAAACCTGTCCAGTTTGATTCGACTACTGCCGGAAAACCATCTCTTGCCTCAGCAGTCTGGCCTGCATCTACAAACAAACTTGATGGCGTCCATACCTCTAAAAAACCGCTCAGCACACGTACACCAGCATTTGTTTCAACCGTTGCATACCGCGCATCGCCACGTTGATTAGTCATCCACGAATCTACAATGGTGGTGATATTTGATGGGATTGGAGCATTATCCTCAAAACCTACACCCTTTGGCGCTGCGGGTATTTCTTGATTTGCTGTCGAATTATCATCAGAAGAATTGCTGTCATTACACCCTGAAAAAAAGACCGAACAAGAGATAAGAGAAAGTAAAAGTGTATTTATTTTAAAGCTTGACATGATGTGACCCGTTTAATAAATATCCGTATCTTTCATCATTAATGTTTAGTTGTTATTACATATCACAAGTTAATTTAAATTTATTCTAAATAATATCTTTGCAGTTTTATAGGTCGGAACTGCTCATAAGCAAATGAATAAGGAAATTCTTTAAAGACAAGGATATCTAGGTTCAGAGGGTGCAATTGTGAAACATTCTAGGTGATACTATACTCATACTCAGGAACACCATGTTTGGTATGGGCTGATTCGGCTATCGATATAGAATTATAAGAGTGCAGCCACTCTAATTAGAACTATCAAAAAGGATTGAAGGTGCTCTCTAACACTATCAACAATATACATATAAGGTGTATTTCACATGAATAACTTACAATATTTTGAACTAAAAAGTACCAGATCAATTTTATTATTACTTGCACGTATACTGCTAGTTGCTCTTTTTCTCATCTCAGGTATACCAAAACTGATTGGGTTTGAGGGAACCGTGGGTTACATGCAATCATTACATACCCCTCTTCCTGTTCTTGCAGCCGCTATTGCTGTCGCAATGGAAGTAGGTGGTTCTCTTCTTATTGTGCTTGGCTTCTTTACCCGTCCAATTGCTTTAATTTTTGCTTTGTACACATTAGGAACTGCAATCATCGGCCATGCATATTGGAATATGACAGGTGATGCCGTTCATCCTAATATGATTAATTTTTACAAGAATATAAGCATTATTGGGGGATTCATTTTATTAGCGTTCACTGGTCCTGGAACTATCTCTTTGGATAAAAAGTAATATCCTTAAATTATCAGCTAATTTAAGAAGCATTGGGCTAAACGCAATAAACAAACATAACGAAGTTAATAAAAAAGAGAGCTCAAGCTCTCTTTTTTTATTTAAAAAACTCATAAAAAATAAGAAGAACATCCAATGAAATCAAAAACTAATCCGAACTATTCAGATGTGGTACTTGTTTAAGAAAATCATTTAAAGGCACTGGGACTCCCCATAAATAGCCTTGAAACTCAGTACATCCATTGTTTTTAAAAGCGCTAAACTGTTCAGCAGTTTCAATTCCTTCTACTAACACTTGTAGGTTCAAATCTAGTCCAATTTTAATAATACCAGTGACTAATTTATTACTACGTTTATCATCCAAAGCTGCTTGTACAAAGCTCCGATCAATCTTGATTTGCCTAATGGGCATCTTTTGTAAATAGCTTAAAGATGAATATCCTGTACCAAAATCATCAAGAGAAAGCTGAATTCCTTGTTTAGAGAAGATATGCATTTTTTCAATCATGCTGACACAATTCGTTAAAGCAATATTTTCAGTGATTTCTAATATGAGTCGAGATGGATTTATCTCATACTGCTGAATCAGCCCGATCACACTCTGCTCAAAGTTTGGTTGCATGAAGTGATCAGCACTAATATTGATTGAAAGTGTAAGATCTTTGGTCTCGTCTTTTTTACTCCAATCTTTTAAAACTTTGCAGGCTTGAGCCAATACCCATTCCCCAATCTCTGGCATTAGCCCAAAAGTTTCTGCCGCGGGAATAAAATCTTTTGTGGGAACATAACCTAAAACTGGATGTTGCCATCGTAATAAAGCTTCTGCGCCAATTAGCGTTTCAGAAGCATTGATTTGCGGTTGATAAAAAAGCTCAAATTGTTCTTTTGCCAGTGCTAAACGTAGGTCTTGCACCATGGTGTTTTCTGTTTGTATCTCTAATTGCATGGTGTAAATTGAAATACAAATCATGAGCGTAGCAACACAAGTTGCAATCCATCCACCATGGTCACGAATATCTTCGGGCAAAGGTATAGCGCTATCAAGATTAAAAGAGCTGCCACTAAAAAATATAAAACACCCGATCGACAATAGAATTAAAACGATTTGTACAAAGCTTGGATTTCTACGGTAATTTAAATACCCCAATATCGCCCCAGCAGGTAAAAACAATTGAGCCACCTGCGGACGGTCACTTGTAGCTACATCAAAAAATAAGCAAAAAATGACTGGAAAAACAAGCAAAAAATAATACAAATAAAGATATTCGCTTTTGCTGCGATTGTAAGCTGCTGATCCTTTACGGCGCGGTAATTTTTCTGACGTTTTTTAAAGTAAGACGAAGCTATCATAAATAAATCAACCGTAAAATATTTCTTCATAGACCCCCATCTTGATCATTGATTTTCCCTTTCAATATTCACCAATAAAACTTCATGTTTTATTCCCTTGTTCTTTATATGATTCGTCTTGAGATCGGTGTTATTTTAATTGTGGTGGTACAGTCCAGTTGTTTAATTGAATGATGTTGCTTTTTCAATCACCCTATAATTTTAAAGTATTATTCCCTAACGATACATGCCTCAGCGACGAAGGTACAGGCTTTAAACAGTGAAAAATTAGAACATTACCATTTTTAGAATATATCGTTTCAATGATTGATATTAATAATAATTATCATTACTATTTAAGAATATCTTAAATGTTTGTTTAATTGTGCTACTCATTACCAATTTGTGGACTTCGCTGCTATGAACCTGAATGTAGATAAACAAGTATGGTTTAGCCAAATTTACCGTTCTCAGCAAACCACGCTCTTGTCATGGTTTAAACATAAACTTCAGCATCATCATCAATCTGAAGACCTGAGTCAGGAAGTGTTTTATCGTGCTTTAAAAAGTGAATATAGTTTTAAACAAATTAAAGAGCCACAAGCATGGCTAATGGGGATCGCCAAGCATGTCATTATTGACCATTGGCGCCGTCAACATATTGAAAATCTCTATCTCGATGCCCTACAACATCTTCCAGAAGAATATTACCCCTCTGCCGAACATGAAGTTTATATTCAAGAAACCTTGTATCAGGTTCATTTAATTTTAGAAAAACTCCCTACCCGAACAGCTCAAGTGTTTTTGATGTCTCAACTAGATGGCATGACTTACCGAGAAATTAGTGAAAAAATGGATATTTCTGAGGCCACTGTAAAAAGAGATATGAAACAAGCTTTTTTGGCATGTATAGACCTTTATAATTAAACCCGTTAAACGCGCTTAAATTGCTACCCTATGTCAGATATTACGAAAATCCCTCACCATGTTTTAGATGCAGCCGCAGATTGGTTGGTACTTTTGCATTCAGGGGAAATGACAGCGTTACAGCAGCAACAGTTTGAGCAATGGAAAGCTGAAAAAAAAGAACATCAATTAGCACTCCAGCAAATGGAAAAGTTTAGCCACGGTTTATCAAACCTTGCAGGCAACTTCCCTTCTGAAGCTTTGGTTCAGTCCAATCAAAAATTTAACCTCGCTGCTAAACGCAATATGCTGTTAAGCCTTTCGGGCTTAGTCATTGTTGGCTTGTCGGTATATTTCATCCCTTGGGAAAAATGGCAGTCCGACTATCACACCAAAGTCGGTGAAATTAAAAAAGTATCGTTAAAAGATGGTTCACAACTGGTCTTGGCAAGTAATTGCTATGTCGATGTAAATTTCACGCAAGAGACACGTCAAATAAAACTGATTGATGGGGAAATTTATATTGAAACGGCAAAGGATGCTCAGCATCGGCCATTTATTGTCGAAACCAAGAATGGTTCAGTAGAAGCCTTAGGTACTCAATTTTCAGTGAGACAAGAAAATAGCGAACAAACAAAAGTTAAAGTCTATAAACATGCTGTAGCAATTGAACCAGAGAACTCATCTAAACGGCAGATTCTAAAACAAGGCCAGCGTGCTTTTTTTGATGAAAAATATATTTCAAAATCGCTTCCACTCGATAATGATCAACCTTACTGGACCCAACAACTTTTGGTCGTAGATCAATGGCCACTCCAAAAAGTGTTGGATGAACTATTCCGCTATAAAAAAGGAACCTATAGCCTCGATCAGGAATTGAAAGATATTAAGATTTCTGGCGTGTTTTCTCTAAAAAATCCTGAGCAAAGCTTAGAAACTTTGGCCTATAGCCATCAACTTAAACTGACCTATTACAGTCCTTATCTGTTAAATATTAAAAAAAGATAAAAAAACATGACCCTTTTTTTGATCTGGTTCGACTTATAGAGAAATACACTCTCTGTCGAGAAGACCACATGAAGGATTATCAAGCAAAAAGTAAATTGGCTTTGGCTATACGTGCAGTGCTGTGGAGTACGCCATTGGTGGTCACGGCGCTTACCACAACTTCTGCTTACGCTGCGCAAACTTATCGTATTTCAATTAATCAAAGCACACTTGATCAGGCCATTAAGCAACTAGCGATTCAAACGGGTACGACCATTAGTTACGATAATGCCAGCCTTTCAAAAACAAAAAACAAAGCGCTTAAAGGGAATTACGCTGTTGATGATGCCTTAAACCTTTTATTGCAAAGTCACCCATTTGAAGCCGTTAAAGTCAACAATGGCGGCTATAGCATTCGAGTGAAGTCTTCTCCCGCTCCGATTGAACCCAAAGTCTTTCAGTTGGAAACGATTAAAACCAAAGCAAATAACAATAATGAATTTGATACGGCAGGCGGTGAAGCAGGTACAGCCCATTTAGCAACAATTCATATTAATGCCGATCATGGCGAAAACCTAACAACCGAAGGTTCAGGTTTATATACGGCGAAAGCGACCACCGCTTCTACTGGCTTAGCATTAAGTCTGAAAGAAACGCCTCAACTGGTCAGTGTAATCACCAATCAACAAATGAAAGATCAGAACCTGACACAACTAACCGATGTGGTAAGTCAGGCGGCAGGCCTTTCTATTAAACAAGGCGGAAATATTGGTAGTGATAATTCCCCTATTTACGCTCGCGGTAAAGAAGTGGATAGTTATTTACTCGATGGCGTGAAGCTCATGAGTTCATATTCAAGTATTTTCCAAAGTCAGGACATGGCTTTATTTGACCGTGTCGAAGTTGTGCGAGGTGCAAATGGCTTAATGACAGGTGCTGGAAGTGCAAGCGCAAGTATTAATCTGGTCCGCAAAAAACCATTACAGGACTTTAAAGCTTCGGTAAGTGCTGACGTTGGTTCTTGGGATTCTTACCGTACCGATATTGATGTTTCGACCCCACTCAATGAGTCAGGCACTATTCGTGGTCGTACCCTATTTGCCTACCAAAAATCAGACTCTTATATCGACCGCTACAACGAAGAACGTAAAGTTGCTTATGCAGTAGTAGAAGCCGATTTAACCGACCAAACCAAAGCAAGTTTAGGTGCTAGCTATCAACAAATTGACATGACTGGCGTTGCTAGAGGTGGCTTACCTAGCTTTTATACCGACGGGACATTAATCGACTGGTCTCGCTCAGATTCAGCGGCAGCGAGTTGGACGGGTTCTGACCGTTCTACTACATCTTACTTTGCCGATATTGAACATCAGTTTAGTGACCGCTGGAAATTAAAAGGTGTGGTGTCTAGAACCATTACAGATTCTGACGAAATTGTGGGCTATACCTACTCAAGTGAAGGAATTGATAAAGCCACCGGTAGCGGTGCGATGTTGTATGCAACTCGCTGGGATTATCGTCCTACTCAAGACTTGTTCAATTTAACCTTAAACGGATCATTTGATTTGTTTAATCAAACTCATGATGTAGTACTCGGCACAACCTACACAAAAAGTAAAAATAAACGTCCCACCTATTCTGGCTGGAATAACGGAATGACATGGGACGGCACTCTAAAAAACATTTTTGCTTGGGATGGTCGTACACCTAACCGCCCCGAAACAAAAATAGATGGCTGGTACAGTGGAGATGATCGTAGCCAATCTATTTTTGGTGCTGTTCGTCTTAAAGCCACCGACAATCTTGCAGTTATTTTAGGCACTCGAATTGAAGACTGGGAACGCGTAACGGGCAACCATTCAGATGCTAACAATAAGACCACCTACACAATACAAGAAGAAAGTGGCAAAGTGATTCCATATGTAGGTATTACCTATGATTTCACTGACAACTGGACTGCGTATGCAAGCTACACCAATATTTTTTCACCACAAGATAAGAAAGCTGTTACAGGCGAATACATAGAACCATTAATAGGTAATAGTACCGAGCTGGGGATTAAGGGTGAGTTTTTTGATAATCAGTTAAATGTCGGAGCTGCTATTTATCAAACTAAAGAGGACAATACAGCGATTGCATTAACCAATGTATTTGCCCCAGATGGTTCTCAAGCCTATCGAACAGAATCTGGCACAAAAAGCCGCGGTTTTGAAATTGAAGCGACAGGTAAGTTGACTGATTTATGGCAAGTTTCCACAAGCTTTAGCCGTAACTTATCAAAAGATAGCCAAGACAACCGATTAAATACTGGTGTGCCAAATAACACAGCCAAACTGTTCACCACCTATACCCTACCTTATCTTGATGAAGCGCTTACCATTGGAGGCGGTGTTCGTTGGCAAAGCGAAATTTATGAGAAAAATGCGGTCTCTGCAACGGGTAGATTTACTCAAGAAAGTTACGCTTTGGTCGACTTAATGGCCCGTTATAAGGTGAACAATAATCTTATGCTCAACTTCAACCTTAATAACTTATTTAATGAGAAATACCACTTAGCCACCACAAATAGCTATTACGGCGCTCCAACCAATTTTCGAGTGGGTGTGAAATATGAGTGGTAAATAAATTACTCGACTTTTAAAGACCTTACTTCAGAGGCAAATAATATGCTTCTGAAGTAAGGTTAAATCTACTTAATAAGCTGGACTAGAATATTTTCGACTAAGCTCAGGCTATAATATTAGACAAGCTCTATTTTCTTATTTAATTCTCATATGAAGAATACGTTTTCTGACAGCAATCAAATTAAACAAGTGTCTAGTTTCCCTGAACTTATAAGTACAAAGTTTCAAGGAGAGGCAAATGCGATGTGTTGGCACAGAAATTTGGTTGGTGACTTTAAAGAAATTGTGAATAAACTTCATTTAAAAGAAAATATTACAGAAGTTACTGTTAAAGATCTTTTAGCGCTAAACCTTTCAGAACAAGGCAATCTGGCAAGGAAAACTATTTTAGAAGATATCGAGCAGTTAACTGAATTTGGGGCATCGCCAGTACTTAACTTACTTAAACATTATGAACGCGATGAAGAGCTAGATTTCATTTCAACAGATGTATATTCATTTCATGTCGATCGCTCCCCCATTGAAACCGACACCTTTTTATGTACCTATCACGGCGCTGCTAGCGATATTGTGCCGAATGATCAGGTTGAACAAAAAGTTTTAATCCCAGAAATTAGAGAAAAGCTCAAAGAATTACATGACGGCCCAGATGCTGAGTTTGAAGCCTTTTTGGCAGAGTATTTCTTTGATTTGCATTACCAGCCTAAATCTAACGCCCAACCTGTAAATTTAGGCACAGGACATTTGTGGCGTTTGGCAGTAGATCATCCAACTCAAACGGTTTTGCCATGTGTTCATCGGGCGCCTATTGAAAAAAATGGTGAGTATCGGTTGCTGTTGATTTGTTAAATGTTTATTCCATATACTTTAATTGAATTTGACCTCTATAAAATTTAAGTGTTAGTTTTATTCTTTTCTTAAATATTTTGATTTAACTCACTTTAAGTCAATACTATTATTTAAAACAGGCTTTAGCCCTTTGAGACGGAATTTTTAATTCACACAAGAAGTCAAAATAATTTTTATTTCTTTTCAAGCTTAACGACTCAATTTATTTTCAAAATCTATTAATCATAAATTCTCTATGAATATTACATCAACACTATCAATTATAGTAATATCAACTTCGATTAAATATGCACAGTAAGTACTTTATTTTAAAATATTTTCTAAACTCGGAATACGCAACAAATGAGTAAATTTAATTTAAGATTAGGGGTTACCTTAATAGCGCTCGTGCTTCTACAAGCATGTGCAACGACACCACAACCGAAAATAACGAATAAACAAGCAAAAGGAGTTCTGGAGCCTATAAAACCAGATGAGAAACTAAATCCTATTGTACTCAGTATTAGTTTTAATAGCGGAATAATTTATCCTTCTTTAAAAATAGAAAGCCTTACAGAAAAAACGGCAATACAGAAAAATAATAAAATTTATGAAATTAAAATAATAAATTCAGATGTCTCTCGCTCTACATTTATTTATAGTGGGCAACTACCAGCTGGTGAATATCGCATTGTTGAACTGAGCAACTATCAACCATCCCTAAATCCTTATCTTTCAGGTAAATTCCAATTTATTAATTTAAATGATAAAGATAAACCTCACCCGATGGGTACTTTTAAAGTACTAGAAAATACCACAACTGATTTAGGACGTATTAATTTAACCCATGCTAATGATGCCTACTTCATAGCAAGATCTGAAAAACATTCTTCTAATAAGGATTTAATTAATAAATTAAAGAATAATTATCTAGAAGCAATTTATAAAGATAAAATTTTGAATGGATGGACGCAACCAGTTACAACTTTAGAAAAAAATATAGGCGATGAAAGCAAGGTACTACCCTTTGGTATGCAGTGTTTTAAAGAGCTAAAAGATAATACTATTATAGCATCAAGCAAAATTGGCTCAGTTTTTTTCTTACCTTCACAAGATACTAATAAAAAAACTAAAATTTTTCAAAGTAATGATAACTTAGCTTTTGATTGTATAACTGTAAAAGAAAATTATAACTTTGATTTTCTAGCTTATGGTGAAATGAATACTCTTTATAAACATTTAAAAGGAAGTGATGTTCTTACCCCAGTTGACAGTGGTAATTTACCAATCGGCGTAATTTCCTCTATCGTTGGTGATGATCAAAACGGATGGTTTCTATCTCATATAGTAGGTCGTAAAGCTACAGTTTATAAGAGTAATCGCTTAGAAAATGGTGATTGGCAACCAATTGTACAAAAAGAAATTCTTGATAATTTTTGGGGATTACGTGGGTTTTGGTTGTGGGAGGATGAACAAGGATTTAGCTATGCAGATATGTATGGAAAAATTAACCATTATGATTATATAACGAAAAAATGGACTGAAAATAAAGTACCCAACGATGATAATATATCTCAACTAGTAGTTAATCCAGATAAATCAATTAGCGTAATCACATCAAAGCGTGGTTTTGCGGGTATATTCTCAAATCTATTTAACTCTAATGATCATGGTATAACATGGCAAAAAGTTAACAGTCCCTTTAAAGTAAATGTTTTCCCTGCCCAAGTTTCAAAACAGAAAGATTTATATATATCAGGTGCACAATTTAATTGGGACAAATTAGCAATTTCAGAAGATGCCGGTAAAACTTGGCAAATGCATGAAATAATGGCTCCTAGTTCTATTGTTACTTTAAATTCAGGAGCACTTCTTAACATCCTTTATTCTGGCCAATATGCATTGGTTAAAATATCAAATGATAAAGGTCAAACTTGGAAGACTCTTTATACTACCCATAACAGAAATTTAAGAGACTTATCAAAATAGTACTATGTTTAATTTATAAACATAATTATTATATATGTTACTTAAAGATTAATACTGTTTAGAGCAACCTCCAAACAGTATTTTTTTTAATTTCCCTAACTACTTAACTAATTTGAAATCCCAGATGATTCTTTTATATCAACAATACTGGTTTTAAGATTTATCACCTGTCACCCAAAAGAGCAATCCCTAGACCTATCAGCATGACCAGTGTTCCAGCCAGCTTAATCATAGAAACTGGTCGTTCAGTCGCCCCTAACAATCCGAAATGGTCAATCAACAATGACGAGATAATCTGCCCAGCAATTGCCAGCCCCAGCAAAGCAGATAACCCGATTCTAGGAGCAAGGACGACATAACTCAGCAGTGCGCACGAACCTAGTACTCCGCCCATTAGACTCCACCATGGCTGGGCAGGAATAGCGATCAGCGAAGGAGCGATTCCACCTCGCACCAGAGAGTAAATCCCAAGGCATACCGCACCAGCAGTAAACGAGAATAACGCCGCAGCAACAGAATCCCCGCCTATGCCTTTAGCCAGTTGACCATTCAACGTAGTCTGTAGAGTAATCCCTAACCCCGCGGCAAAAGCCATGAGGTAATAGATAACATTCATCGTGTTTGCCCCCTTTTATCCAATTTACTCAAGAGGCAGAAATGTCTCGGCAAAAATATCAGGAACATAACCAGCCGCAGCAAAAAGATGCTGGCGAGATTCATCAATCGCTGCACGAAGTCGCTCACTGTCCACACCCAACACTTTACCGTCACGTTTAACGATTCGTCCGCCAATCATCACTGTATCAATATTGCTGCGCTCAGTTGCATGAACTACCGTGCCAAAAGCATTGCCAGACGGATAAAGGTTAATATCGTCTGTTCGAATCAATATCAAGTCAGCCTGTTTACCAACTGTCAGGCTACCGATTTTTTCTTGCAGACCTGCGCAAGCGGCACCATCAGCCGTTGCAGCTTTTAGAAGGTTTTGAGCTTGAAGGGTCACTGGCGAATGTGCTGAACCACAACATTTGTTCTGATGCATTCCCATCATACGCTGTAAGTAAAACGCTACGCGCATTTCCATAAACATATCGCCACTGTAAGACGTTTCATTATCAACACTCAAACCAGGCCTAATGCCGTGACGTAGAGCAGACTGCATGGCAAACATACCGTCTTCGATGCCATAGTGGGCATCTGATCGTGGGCATACGTTTACTCGTACTCCAGCCTCGCGCAAAATTTCCCATCCAGCGTCTGGCAGCGAGGTACAGTGGTTAAAGATATTATCTGGTCCTAGCAGACCTTGCTGATGCAGACCCTCTAGTGCAGCAGCCATTTCACCACCAAAAAATTCAGTAATGATTGGCAGCCCCAATCTGCGTGCCTCAGCCCATAGTTCAGGTTCTAGCTGAGCCATGGCAGCCAGTGATACCAAACTATTTTCGCTGTTTTTAAAATATTTTTCTTGTAGGCGTTCGAGATTGCTAGGCCAGTTCGCTCTGTCCCAGTCTCCTGAGACTGGTGCACCAGAAGCATGTACAGCACGAATACCAGCATCTAGTAAAGCTTCAACAGCCGCATCAGAGTGAGCGGCACTACGACTATTGTGCGAGTTATCAATCACTGTTGTGATACCCGCATCTATGCAGCCTAGAGCTGTAAGCAAATTACCGATGTACATATCTGCTGGGCGATAGTACTTGGCAAAAGAATAGTGCGTCGCGTTGCAATAGTCTTCTAACGTTTCAGCATTCGGATTAATCCGTCGCAGTTGCCCTTCCCATGAATGTCGATGAGTATCGACCATACCTGGCATCGCGATCATATTGGATGCATCAATAATAGCTGCACCTTCTGCTTCTAAATTTTCACCCACGGCGGTAATCTTGCCGCCCTCAATCAGAATATCTCCGCGAACCATATTCCCAATCACGCTATCCATGCTTAGGATCGTCGCCCCGCGAATCAGCGTTCTATTTGGTGAAGACTCAGTCAGCTGCACTATGTTTCTGTTGTAATCAGTCATCATTATTCCAACTTCTCAAATGTATGCTGAAAATCTATCTGAAGTGATAATGCTGAAAAAGCTGGTTAAACTGTTTTTATTATTCAGCAAAAGCGAATAATCTAAGAGTGTGAGTACAGTATTGGGACAAAGGTATGAGATTGGATCGTATTCAGGCAATGCAGATTTTTGTTCGGGTAGCAGAAGCTGAAAGCTTTATCCATGCAGCAGAGGCACTTTCCCTACCAGCCTCAACAGTCACTAGTACAATTAAAAATCTTGAAAAGTATTTACAAGTGCGTCTGTTAAACAGAACAACAAGACGGGTTAGCCTGACGCCAGAGGGAGCAGAATATCTGACCCAGTGCCGAGAAATACTCGACCTGATTGAACATACCGAATCTAACCTGACTAATGCTATCAAACAACCACAGGGTCGATTACGAGTTGATATGCCTGCTGGCATCGCTCATTCGGTGATTATGCCGAACCTGCAAGAGTTTCAACGGCGTTATCCAGATATTTACCTCATGATAGGCGTCAGCGATCGACAAGTAGACCTTATTAAGGAAGGTGTAGACTGTGTAATCCGTATGGGAAATTTAGAAAACTCCACGCTGGTTGCCCGCCCACTTGGTGAATTTCGCTGGGTAACATGCGCTTCGGCAGCATATTTAAAAGAAAATGGAATTCCGCAAACTCCCGATGATTTAGCACACCACCGAGCTATTCATTATTTTTCAGGGAACAACAGACATACGGGTGAAATGCGCTTTGTACGAAATGGAGAGAAAAAAACTGTACAAATGAATGGTACTGTCGCCGTTAATGAAACTGAGCTTTATATAAAAATGTGCCTTGAAGGTTACGGACTTTCTCAACTTGCTGAAAGACTTGTAACAGAACACTTAAAAGAAAAAAGACTCATCCCCGTGTTACAAGACTGGTGCCCATCGTCTGTTCCAGTGACTTTACTGTATCCGCATCAGCGTTTTCTTTCACCAGCGGTACGCGTATTTTCAGACTGGATGGCCGAGCTAATAAGTGATCGACAATCTGATTCAAGTTAAAGGCTTATTCAATACTTTGTATTAGAAAATAAATCTCTTGTCAGATTTATATAAGTCTGGACAGCATTGCACGACGTTTCGGTGTTTCTATTATTAATATATGACATTCACACGAACCCAATCTTCATACTTGGTTGCCTGAACATTGGTACTCGATGTAATTGCCCCATGAATAGGAATAGTTTCTTTCATTCCTGTCGCAATTCCTGAACGTATTTTACTTCCCGACCCTCCCCAAATTTGAGTATGGCCTGCATCTTGATAGAGTACATATGCAACAGATGCTGTGCTTGCAGCAGATTTAAGTTCAAAGTTATTGTCTGAAGTTACCGCCAATTGATACGGTGTATTTTGGGTACATTGGACAGATACATCCGTTCTTGCACCAGCAACTGGCTGAGAGCGAGCAACTGAACCAAAATCTAAATTTCCTTGAGTGGAAACTTCACACGTTTCTACAATGGTTAAACTGACCTTCAATGCTGTAGATGTATTTCCAGCATCTGCACTATTTATTATCAGCATTCCCATAAGAGAAAATAAGGCGTATTTAATGACTTTCATTTCTTCTCCTTATATTTTCGTTCTAATATCTATTCGTCTTTATATTGTTATTTCTCTGTTCTGGTTAAAGAAACAGTTTTCAGGATCTTTTAGTTATAAAACTTAATATTGCGGACTGTCAATCAATACTAAACAAATGATTTCCATATTATTTTTCAGAATTTGTGATGAATTACACGCAATCCAACCAATTTAAAAAGTAGTTGATGTTTTTATTTCTCTTAAACACATATTTTGTCATCATTTATCACAATTTATATCTGCCTAATCAGCGCATGCTTCAAAAAGTTGTTAATAATTTATGATCTGATAATCAAATTTTGAGGATGTATTTATTAATTCTGTCTATTATCGCAATTGCATAAAAAAAACGATCAAAATAATATTACGGGAAATAGATTATAACTTTACATATTATTTATCTTATTGATTCAATATAAAGAAGATTGTGAAGTTAAATTTAAAATGAATCATTCTGGCAATTAAAGCCACCCATTTTTAATTAGAGAAACTATTGATATGAAAAAATATTTATTATTACTTTTACTCAGCTTTTATTCGATTCATTCATTTGCTTCAGACAAACTACATGGCAGTGTTTGGAAAACAATTGATGATGCAACCAATGAACCCAGAGCACTGGTAAGATTTAACGAAGATAAAAATGGTAACCTCTCTGCTAACATCGAAAAAGTACTCGTTCCGAGTGAAGCCAATAAATGTACGATGTGTGAAGGTACCTACAAAAACAAATCTTTAATTGGTTTAACCATCGTCAAAAATTTAAAAAGCGTCGGTCAAAATAAATATGACAAAGGATCTATCCTCGACCCTCAGTCAGATAAGACATATCGCTTTAGTGCAACAATGTCACCAGATGGTAGCAAACTTATCGCTCGTGGATACATTGGTATCTCTGCAATTGGTCGGAACCAAACATGGTATCGAATTAAATAAGCTTCGAGGTCTTTAAAAGACTTTATTTATAAATTGCATGGTTTTTTGACTTAATCCTTTATCTCAAGAGCCATGCAATTTTTTCAAAATTGTCTGAATATTCTTAAGACTTTTTAAAATATTCTCGAGGTGTTACACCAAAAGCTTTTTTGAATGCATGGCTAAAATGTGAAAAATCAGTAAAACCATAATCTAAAGCTACTTCAAAAATACTATTTATAACTTTTTATCTATTTCTGGAACTTCTAACGTAACTTTTACTCGATCTAGTACAACAGTTGTCTTGAACCACTCTACATTAGAATTATTGTGAAATAGCTCATCACAAATCTTTTGAAACCGACTCATACTCGGTACTAATAGCACCAACATAAAGTCTGCCTCACCAGTGACATAATAACATTGCTGAATTTCTGGCCCAGAGAAGCTTTTTTTTAGATCATCTAGATCAGTCGCATGAGTTTTATTTACTCGGATCTCGACCAGAATTGTAATCACTTGATTTAATTTATCAGGGTCTAAAACAGCAATATTTCCAATAATATAGCCATTTTCACGTAGCTTTTGGATTCGACGCTGCACTGATGCGGTAGATAAATGAATAGCATCTGCTAATTCACGTAATGGGATATGGCAATCTTTTTGAAGAAGTTCAAGTAAAGCTAAATCAAATTTATCTAATGTCATCACAAACCATACGGTGAGAAATTTTCCCATTTATATTAAGAAATAAGAGCCTAATTATCAATCAACCTGAAATAAAATATCAATTAAAAGACTCTGCTATTAAATATCTATGCATACTCAATCGAATACGGCTCTTGGTATAACCCTCAATGTAATTGGCTCTATCCTATTTGCTCTAATGTTTGCCTATACATCTTTACTACACTCATTACATGGGAACGAAATCTATGGTTGGCGTATATTGCTGACTTTTCCTTGTTTAACTCTTTTTATTATTTTGAAAGGAAATTGGCAACAAGTGCGTGATATATACACTCGTATATGTCTAGACCGCTTTTTCTTTTTAACTCGTATATTTTCTGCGTTTCTTATTGGATTACAACTTTGGTTATTCATGTGGGCCCCTACCAATGGTTACGGCCTCGATGTATCTCTTGGATATTTTTTAATGCCTATCATTATGGTAATTGTAGGGCGAATCGCATTTAAAGAAAGAATGTCGAGATTGCAAAAAATATCCTGTATTTTTGCCATCCTTGGAATTATTAACATGTTGGTAATATCAAAAACACTGACATGGCCAACTTTACTTATTTGTTTAGGTTATCCGATTTATTTTTGGTTAAGACAAAAAACTAATACTAATCATATTGGAGGGCTTTGGTTCGATATGATCCTGAGTTTACCCATCAGTCTATTCTTTATTTTTAACGGGAATATTGGCTCAATTGAATTGATCAGCAACCCTGAAACAATGTGGTTAATTTCAGGCTTAGGTTTGATAAGTGCACTTGCTTTAGGCTTTCAATCTCTTTCAGCACCGCATCTAAATCTGACTCTTTTTGGGCTTCTTGTATATGTTGAACCAATACTATTATTAGCTGTATCTATATTACTTGGTGACACCATTAAAACTGATGAATGGCCCACTTACATTGCGATCTGGTTAGCGGTTTGTACTCTTATCATTGAAGGGGTAAATAGCATAAAGAAAAATACTTATGCTTAACTTTCGAAATTTATAGCTGTCTTTAAAAAAGATTTACGACCCTGTATCCAATATGCACGATGAATGGGCATAACGTGGTTGCAATTAATCGTGCAGGATATCGCTGAACTACTCAGACATTCTGGGATAGGTATTTACATCCATAGTTGATTAAAAAACAATCCAGCACCTTTTCCCTTTCATCAACCTGATCCGAACTTAAAAGCTGAATAATTGCCCCTTCAATCATATATAAAAATAGTTTTGCATCCTGAAAAGTCGCATCAGTTTTGAGTACTCTAAACTGGCTATAGATTTCATTGATTAGCCATGTTCTATATTTAATCGAAACTTGATAGGCGTTTGGATAGGTCTGTTTCGTTTCAAAAATTGCTTTAAATAATAAATAGTACAACCCTTCTAAATCTGTATGTAAGAAATAGAGTTTCTTAATCTTATCAACCACATTGGTGTTGCAGTCATACTCAGCAATTGAAACCACTTTTTCTTTCAAACGTTCTTTTTGCACAATCAAACAGATTTCAACAAACCTTTCCTTAGAGTGAAAGTAGTTATAAAAAGTCGCTTTGGGAATTTCACACTCTTTCACAATTCGGTCGATTCCAACAACATGAAATCCGCGATGGTGAAATAAATCAATCGCCGTATTAATAACTTGAATAGCACGTGTTGGAAGAACTAACTTTGGCATAGTTTTACCGTTATAAAAATTCTTGTTGTTTCTAAATGAGATACTTTTTTGGGAGAAAAAAAGGCATAGCAAAGCCGTAAAGACTGTGCGTGGCACATCTCAAGTTTTATTGTTGATGCAAGTTTTTTTGAGCCGTAATGACTTAAAGCCTGAAAACCCTAAAGGTCGTCAAGCTGCTTTATTTTTTAAGCTGTGTCGTTATAGCTTTTGGCATCGAGAGCCAAGAAATAATGAATGTGCAAAGCCAACTCCTTCTATTGGGAGTTCTGCCAGACATTTTAAATTATGGTGGCAGAACGGAAGAGGGTTAGCAGACTAGTAATAACTCAAACTAGCACACCCGAAGGTGTCCCTCTCCCGTCCTACCGCTACGGGAGGGAACGAGTAGTTCACCACACAAGGCTATTCCTCAGAAGGAAAAGCTCTGATGCGGGAGTTATTATGCGGTCTGCTAAAACCGACTGGCAATGTGGCCAGCAGGCAAAGGATAGTGTTCAACCCTTTCTCAGTCAAGCACACAAAATGACATTTGTTTTAAATTAGATCATTAAAAAGTAAGGATAAATAATGAGTGAGTTATTGTTAAGTGAGGGTTGTAAAGGGGGAGATAATTGGCTTGGAAGGCTGTTTAGGATAAGCAGAGTTTTTAAATAAGGTGTATCTTATTAATTTTAATACGCTTAAAATATAGGTTATTGAATGTATCAAGAATATAAAAAACTTTTAAAAATTAGAAAGTACTTTGTTGTTTTTACACTTTTTGGAATACCTTTTTTCTTATTTTGCATCTTTCAGCTTTTAACTTACTTTAATGTAAATATTTCAGTGATTACACTTATTTTAATTATAGTAGCTTTATTACTCATGCTTTTTAGTAACTTGTTTTTCTTGTCCAAAGATACTTGCCCTTGGTGTAAAGAGAGTTTTTTTACAGAAAGTTTTGGAATGGATGGAATAAGTCTTTTATTTAGAAAAAATTGCAAGACTTGCGGAATGCCAAAAAAATCAAAACATTCTTAATATTAAAATCTTATTTCATATCAAATGAAGAAGCATACTAATGATAGGTTACTCATATAAGATATATTATATGAGACTAAAAGGTGAATAAAATTAAATGAGTGATGCAGAAAAATTTCAGCTCAAACTGGAATTAACATTAAACTTAAGATCTGCTAAAGACATTCAAAACTGGGCTATAGATAAATTAGATAAAAACCCAGCAGACTTATTAGCTTTGGAAATTTGTTTTTTCTCTAAAGATGAAGAAGTCTTAGATTATTTTAATAAGATTAGTATTGCCCAGTGCAACATAGAGTCTACTCTTAAGAAAAAAATTCTTTGTGAAGTATTAAAGAAACATGTAGAGACACTATCATCTAGCAAATATTCAATAGAATTAATCTCTAATTTGTTTGCAATATTACTAGAAATATCCAGATATGCTGACGATGAAGATTTATACAACTTCATCAATTATTATGATGATGAATTATATTTGGCTTTAGAAGGTATTTCTAAATTAGAACCAGAAGATATATGGCCTATCTTTTTAAATGATCTTAAAAATTGGCTTTGATCATGATTTAAGTTTATTTCATAGAATGACTACTCTTAAAAATTAGCTTCATTTAAGGCAACTTGGTCGTATTTTTTTAATACTTTTCTAATTCAAATTCTAAATCCTTTAGTACCTGCCCTATCTCTGGAGTTACCCCATTGTCTAAAGGAGTATAAAAAATACCTATTAATACTTCATCATCTTTTAATGTAGGTAACAATTCATTCATAAAGTCATCTAGAGAAAATGGCTCAGCTTCATATCCTACCCATTCATTTTCGGCACATAACTCGGCATACTCTTTCGCGGGCCACACTGGAAATACTTTTTGATTATCCTCTGTTCCAGCTAACGCCCATCCATCTTTATATAAGCCCCAGACTTCTTGCGTATCGGCAATAACTTTTATGAAATGCTTATATCTTTTAGTACCTTCTAATGCAATTACAGCATCTATTTGCTTTTGACTAATTCTCATAATTTTTATCCCTGAAACCCAATTAAAAAATTTATCAACTCAGTTTTCTCTTGCTTCTTTGCTCTTTCAAATGCTGTTTCTTTATATTTATTTTTATAATTCATATCTACGCCATATTTAGCCAAAAATTGCAATCCGTGCAAGTTATTATAATCTACAAAAACATGCGGCATTGGAAAAGCAGGGTCTTTACCTAATGGATCACATCCTAAGTCGATCAATAACTTATAAATTTCAATATTCTGATTAAGTCCAGCAATAGCTAAGCCCTTTTGCTTTATTGTATTAATAAAATACTCTTTATAGTGATCAAAAAAATACCATACCATTTCATCAGAATATCTAAATGCCAATTCAAGTGGTGTATATACAAATGATTTTTTCTTTGGATCTGCACCTAGTGCCAATAATTTCGTGGCTAAATCAAAATTATTCTGCTGAATACTCAGCCCTAAAGGCGTTCCAATGCCTTTTAGATTCCTATTTAATTCACTTTTACTAACTTCCTTAGTAAGCAAAAAATCTATCTCATTCCTTAAATTTAAGTAGCAGGCATAGACAAGCGTTTTCTTTATTTTTTCTTGCTGAAGACTTTCCCCTAGTTGAGTTTTTCTTTCTAGATCAACTGGAATCACCCCATAAGTTTGATATAAGATTAATTCCATTGCTGCATCCCAAAATAATTCAGGATTGTAATTGGTATGATGGATTATTTTTTTATCAATTGAATAATAACTATAAATCCCTGAATCTAATTCATCACTATCCATAAGATTGTACAGTTCAAGAAAAAAGTTCTCAGGAGCTTCTAGATTTTTGAATTCTTTTTTATCTGTTTCATAAATTCTTGCATACCTTAAATGAATAGTTTTATTCATAATAAAGAAAAAGTCTTCGGTGATCTTTAAACTGTCTAATTTTCTTAAAATTTTGTCTATTATCGGATTCATATGCTTGAGTAAATATCATAAATTTTAATTTAGTATAAAATAATTGAGTTAAAATCTTAAGAAATCTATAGCCTATTAATTATCTTTTTATTCTACGTATTATTAAGTTACTGGCATATCTTAAAAACATTAAAGTACTGACAATCTTTAGGTTAGATCCATCGAACCAAAGAGTTAAGCGGAATTAATATGAGTATTTTTCTCATCAGACATGCTGAAAGTGAAGCCAATATCAATGGAAAAACCCTTTCGCATGCTTCGATTGCTTTAAGTGAAAATGGGCATAAACAAGCCCAAGCACTCTGTTCAAAATTGCCCGAGATTGATCATGTGATTGTGTCTCAATATTTACGCACACATCAAACCGCCGCCCCACTACTGGAAAAATATAATCTCACTTTTGAAGTAGATGAGCATCTGCATGAGTTTAGCTATTTGTCTGAACGCAAATGTGCCAATACTAATATGGATGACCGTAAGGCTTGGGTAAACGCATATTGGGAAAAAATGGATTATCAGCATAAAGATGCCGTTGATGCCGAGTCTTTTGAAAATCTATATATGCGGGTACAGGCTTTCCATGAGAAGTTAAAGGTATTGACTGAAACTTATGCCCAAAAGAATTTGGCTGTATTTAGCCATGGACAGTTTTTACAGCTTTTGATGATGCAAATACAGCAACCTCAACCACTTTCAAAAGATTTAATGCAGCAGTTTAGATACAACTTAGTTTATCAACCAATTAGAAATACTCAGGTTTTTACTTATTAAACTGATAAATTTCATATAAGCTACATTTAGTCTTTCAGCAAAACGTTAAAGAACAAAAAAACCTATGTGTGAATGTCAAAATGTTGGTGAATTTTTTGTATGCCCTGACAGCTTTTCAAATATTTTCAGCAATAACTATGGAATGAAAAATAGGTTTCCTCACTACATCGTTGAAGAGGCTCCATGCGAAGAAACTCGCCCACAATTTGACTATAGTGAGTTTTATTATGTCTGCTCTGAGTGTGAGCAAGCATGGTATTTCGAGTGTTATCCAGAAACACCAACAGCGCCTATTTTTGGAATTAAACTTTCAGATGTGAACCAAACTTTAAGCCAAAATCGAATAAACAGTATTAAGCAGTTTTTAGTTGTTTTAGCTCATGAAGGCTTTTCAGAAAACAAGTGCATTCATAAAGGCTGTACGGACTACTCACTTAACGGAATTAAAGTATGTCTTAATCATTTTGGCTATAAATTTAGTACCTGATAAGTTTTGCTTTCAACTTACCAAGTACTAAGCGAGATACCCAAATAAAAAGTATTCTGTAAGTTATAGAATTAAATTTTTTGATAATTATCATCGATAGAAATCAAAAGATCCTGAGCTGGAAACCATCCATTTGCTTCTGCTTTTTGTAACCAATATTGAGCTAATGGAATGTTCTGATCTACAAGATCGCCATTAAAATAAAGTACTCCTAAACTCCACTCGGCAGCAGCAATACCTTGTTCAGCGGCAATATTATAAAGTTCAACAGCTTTATTAATGTTCTGTTCAACACCAGAGCCATTTTCATATATGTCAGCTAAATTATTTATTGCTGGATAAAAATTTTCTTTTGCCGCCTTTTGATAGTATTCAATTGCTAACAAAGGATCTGGTTCTCTAAAATGAACACCTAGCATGTAGATTGCTGCCAAATTATTTTCATCTGCCAATATTTGTAATTCTTCTAAAGAAATATCTTCTTCAATTTTATAACAAGGTGTACTTGTCCATGTTAAGGCCCAATTATACTGAGCAATAAAAGACCGATAGTATGTAGCTGCTATCCACAACCATGCTCGCCCCTCGTTAATGTCTTGTTCATATCCATTTATTCCTAAACAATAATTAATCCCTATAATCATTTGTTCATGGACACTAAAGTCCTGTGCTTTATCAGCTATTTCTTTTACAGATACAAAAACCACTTTAAACCTTTTAATTTTTTAAAAACAATTAAGTATAAGTAAATTTAGTTATTAAATATAATCAATCTTCTACAAAAATAAGTACACAAAATGACATTTGTTTTATACCAACCATAGATTGATGTCACCTGCTTTTAGAATTGTTAAAGATACCTTGAGTAAAATATAAAAAAGTCCCCATTAGAGGACTTTGATTTATAAATTATCGATTTTTTAGACTGGAAAATTAATTAACGAACATAGAGTGGATCTTCTTCAACAAAAAATACTTCACCCGATGAAGGTAGAATCCATTGATAGGTTCCGTCTATTTTCTTCATTTTTTCTTTAAAAATATTATATACAGCTACAAGATCATGTTTTTCATCATATTCCCCTACATAGCCAAGCGCCTTTTCATCATGAAACTCTTTAAACATTTTATGCATTTTGACAGCTCTAAGTTCCATATCTTTTCTCCTTTTTATTATCACTACAATAATTATGATCTCTTTTTATTTTCAATACTAAAAAAAATGTACCAAAATATATCTTATAAAAGATCAATCAAATATTTATTGGATTTTAATATTTATCAAACCTAAACTTTTCCATATCGTATGGTATGTCTAACTTCACGCTCCACTGGCTTAATTCTTCACTCATTATAACGGCATCAACTTCAAAAGCATCTCGCTCACTAAAACCTTTTGTTTTTAAAAAATTAACAAAACTAGAGGAGTTTATTTTATTAAGATATCCGACTCTTAAAGTATCTATATATACTGCGATTTTATTTGTTTCTTTTTCGAGGCAGATTACAGCATTTTTAAAGACCTTCACGCTACCACCATTTTGGTTACCGACTAAAGTTATCAATTCTTCTTGATATAAAATTACAATTATTTCATGTTCAAAAAAGTTTTTGTTCTCTGTAAATATTTTCCCAGCTATTTTTAGGGTGCTTTCGGGGAGCTCTAGATTAACTGTAGAAAAAACCTTAAATAAAATATAAGCAAAAATAAATAAGATAAAAAGTATTATTATAAAATACATATTAAAATATTCCTCTTAATTTTATAAATTGGCAAAAAGAATAGTTATTCTTTCTACCAACCAATATTTTTAAGAAAAAATATAAATTTCTATATTATGATTTTTTCTCATTTTTATCATTTTGATTGACTTTTTCTACGTCATTTTGCTCAGGAGTTTTAGGTTCAAACTCTTTACCATCTTGTTGTTGCTGTTGTTGCTCTTTTGATTTGTCTTGATCGCTTTTAACTTGGTCCTGAGACATTAGAGTCTCTCCTATTTAATGTTGTGCAGATGATTATCTAACACTTAGTTAACATAGGCCCTTTATCTTTATATAGATACAACGCAAGTGTATCTGAATGTAATACCGTTGTTTATTATCAAAATAATATAGATGTTTTAACTCTCCATACCAAATAAATATTTTAAATCTCTATATTTTCTATTATTTTAAATTTTATTAATTTTACTTTCACTTCTCAAATACAAATTTAACCCACAAAAACAACACCCTAAAACTCCCACACTCTTTAATGTAGACATGAATATTAAAGTTTTATTACCCTCTATAAATAAAATAAATTTAAAATACTAATTAATTCCAACCATTAATTTAAACTTCACCATTTAAATCAACATATAAGATATCTTTTAAAAATTATTTCGATATTAAAATATATAAAGGAACATATCTCTACATACCACCCCTATAACTACCGCAATGTAACTCAGTTAAAGGTATACGATTAAGCTTCACTACTCTTATTAAGAAGTTTAAAATGTCTGACTTCAAAGACTTTTCAAAAAAAGCAACTCAAAACCAGAATGACTCCGACCCAAAACTAAATGAGGATAAAGTTGAAAAACCAGCTCAGCCATCTGAATCAGAAGACTCTTCATCAATTAAAAATAATGAAGAAAAAAATAATGAAGAAAAAAATAAATAAAAATATAAAATTTTAAATAATATGAAAGAAGTCCAATATTGGACTTCTTTCATATTATTTCTTATAAATAAATTATTTTAATTTAGGTCACTAAAAATCTCGTATTTAGTATTAATTCAACTCTTTTTTGTGCCTCATACAAGCCAAGCTCTTCACTTATCCAAAACGAATGAAGCTGCCCATCTAAATGAAAATACTCTTTATTATATTGAGAACCATGATCAGAATAATGGTTGTCTACTGTGAAATGAGTTTGATCATCCTTTCTTTTTTGACCATCAAGTATGCCGCCAATACAAATATCCATTTTAATGCCAATTATTAATCGAATTTGACTATAACATACATAGACCAGTTGCTCGAAAAAGAGTTGTTACCAGTAATTTTTCCACTATTTATCAGTATATTATGATTTTAGCGTATCTGTTTAAATTTACAGGTAATAAAAAATAAATTGTATGTCTATAATATTTTAATAAGCAATATCAGTGTTTAATTTTCTAAATTTCATATCATTTCTAAATAACCCTTCTTTGATTAGCTAAATCTCTATATGCTGCAATGCACCACTTACAGAAAATTATTCGAATGGCCGAACAGACCCTACTACAAGAGCTTAACTCGCGTATCGAATATTACTCTACAAGAACGGACTATCCGCTACGCAGAATTTTGATAGGTTACCGAGCATACGCAAAATTGATGTTATGTTCATCTTTCTCAGATGAGGTCATAAATTCTGCAATTGATCCCAATAAACGTAAATATAAAAAGTTAAAAATTAAAATTACTAAAGATGATAATCAACTTGATCTTGAATGAATCAATCAAAGCGGTTCATCCATTCCTACTTTTAGACAATTGATGTCATGGGGCTTGAAAGCCCAATTCTAAAATATAAACTTTTCAATTCTCGAAATGCTTAGAAAATAACAAAGAGGCCGAAACCTCTTTATTCTTATTACAATAAAAATCAGTCATCAATTGGCGAACTCTTGCTCAGAAGTGCCTTTAATCAAAAGCTAACGATCACATAGCTCAAGAAAAGAATATTTGCACTCAAACTAGCATCGACTGCTGAGCAGAGATACCCGCGAGTGCGCCTTGCGATGATGCTACGGTAACTGAGGCCATAAGTGGATTAGCGAGATCACCAGCGGCATAGATACCAGGCATACTGGTTTCACGACGTTCATCAACCTTAAGAGCTATACCAAAAGGTGTATTGACCGTGGCAAGACCCAATGATTCGTGTAGGCTTGCGGACGGCTTAGTGTCTGGATGTGCAAATAGAATATCAACCATGACATTTTGGTGGTTATCAAGGTATACCGTTACTGTGCGCCCTTCGTTATGGATAATTTCGGTAATCTGGCCTTCTACCACATTTACATTACGGCGTTCGAGATCTACCAAAATATCAGCAGAAATCTCGTGACCATTGGTGAAGACTGTTAATGTACTCGTCCAATCATGGTATAGACGTACATAATTGTGGGACTTTGGACCAGACCAAACGAGTCCCCAATGTTGTTCAGCAAATTCAAAGCCATCGCAATAAGGGCAAGGCACGATAGATGCGCCCCAATTTTCAGCGAAACCAGAAATATTAGGCATCTGATCGACAACACCATAGCTTAAGATAAGGCGGCGTGCGCCCATAGTTTTGCCATCGTGAGTCAGAACAGAAAAGTTATCGATAGAACCAGAGATGCTTTCGGCCCGAGCATTGACTAACTGAATCGTTGGATAGCGTTCTAACTGCCGACGTGCTTCAGCTAAGATTTCTAGCGGCGGTTTATGGTCATGTCCAAGTAGACCATGAGAATGACCAGCGAAGCGATTGCGCGGCAGCCCCGTGTCAAGAACAGTGACCTTACGACGGGCACGGCCGAGTTGCAGTGCAGCGGCAAGACCAGCAAAGCTGCCTCCTATAATGATGACGTCATCCATAGTGATAGGCTCCTAATTTAAATCAAGAAGTTAGCTGATGCCTGAAGTTCAATACCTTGATCAGATATTTACTTGTAACAGGCAATTAATACACTTCGATATTGCAGAGAAAGTCACCCATCACTGTGCTGACCAACCGAATAACATTGCGTTAGATATGCAGGAGGAGATCTAAGTCTAAAGGCTATCGCTGAGATCTAATCGCTGACTTGCACATTTTGGATACTTCATGGTATCGTAATTCAGCAATTAAGATACTGTCAAGGACTATAATTATTGTGAGCGAGAAAAAAAGAAGTCAGCGTGGTCGACCAGTCAATCAAGCATTAGCTCAAACGATAGTGGATGCTGCGTATGAACTTTTTGTTGAATTGGGTTTTCAAGCAGCAACATTGGACAAAGTTGCCCAGAAAGCAAAGATATCGAAGCTTAGTATCTATCGACATTTCGAAAATAAAGAAGCCCTTTTCAGCGCAGCAATATTGGATCGGTGCCAACAGTTTGCACCACAAACTCTTTTTGAAGGACTCCAAGGTTCGGCCGAAGAACAGCTCATGGCGGTGGGATCATCTCTACTGCGTACTTTATTAAGCCCAGACGTTCGTAGTGTCGAGGCTATGATCGTAGCCGATAAGACAAACCAAAAGACATTAAGCAAGCTCCATTATGAAGCTGGCCCTACCCATGTCATCGCCCAAATCGAAGCCATGCTGTATCAGTTGCATACCAAAGCGCTTTTGAACGTGCCTAATCCTCGTCAATCTGCTCGAATGTTTGCCGCGCTTTTCAAAGGATGTGATCTGTTAATGATTGCGCGTTTTGATGAAGCACGAGCAACGGACGATCATGAAATCGAATCCTATTGTCGATCGGCTGTCAAAATATTCATCGCTGCTCATGGTGGTAACGACAAGACGGGTTAATACGCCTTGCCGTTGCAAATAACGTATACTCATATAGCGAACATCAGCCTATAGGCCCTTATTTAGGTATATGTCTTAAACGAACCCTACAAAAAAACAATCCAACACCTTTTCTCTCTCATCCATTTGATTTGAGTCTAAAAGCTGAATAATTGTGCCCTCAATCATATATAAAAACAGTTTGGCGTCTTGAAAAGTCGCATCGGTTTTTAGTTTTATAAGCTGGCTATAGATTTCATTAATCAGCCATGTTCTATATCTCACCGCGATTTGATAGGTGTTTGGATAGATCAGTTTCGTTTCAAAAATGGCTTTAAATAATAGGTAGTACATACCCTCCAAATCTGTATGTAAAAAATACAGTTTCTTGAGTTTATCCATCGCACTCGCGTCAAGACCATATTCAGCAATTGAAACTACTTTTTCTTTTAAACATTCTTTTTGCACGATCAAACAGATTTCAATAAACCGCTCTTTTGAGTGAAAGTAGTTATAAAAAGTCGCTTTTGGAACTTCGCACTCTTTCACGATTCTGTCGACCCCAACAGCATGAAATCCATGGTGGTGAAATAAATCAATCGACTTATTGATAACTTGTATGGCACGGGAAGAAAGCACTAAATTTGGCATCGTTTTACCGTTATAAATTCTTGTTGTTTCTAAATGAGATACTTTTTTGGGAGAAAAAAAGGCATAGCAAAGCCGTAAAGACTGTGCTTGGCACATCTCAAGTGTGTTATTGCTAAGTTTTAAGTAAAAAAGACTTTAAGCCTGAAAACCTTAGGGCGTTCAAGCTGCTTTAATTTTTTAAGCTGTGTCGTTATAGCTTTTGGCATTGAGAGCCAAGAAATAATGGATGTGCAAAGCCAACTCCTTTTTATTGGGAGTTCTGCCGACATTAAAATTATGGTGGCAGAACGAGAAAGGGTTCGCGGACTGGTACAACAACCAGCACACCCGAAGGTGTCCCTCTCCCGTCCTACCGCTACGGGAGGAGACGAGGAGATGCTCACACAAAATTATCCCTCAGAAAGGAATAATTCTGATGCTGTTGTATACGGTCCGCGACGACCGACTGGCAATGTGGCCAGCAGGCAAAGAATAGAGCCCTGTCCTATTCCAGTCAAGCACACAAAATGCCATTTGTTTTAAATTAAATCATTAGAAAAGCAAGGCTAAATAATGGGTGGGTTATTGTTAAGTGGGGCGTTATAGAGAAGATTAATATTTGATATTTCCATTGTTTGCTAGGGGTAAGAATAATCTCCTTATCAACTCTTCTTTGCTGCATCTATAACCTTAAATGTTTTCTCTAAAAATTCAGGACTCTCACCATTAATCTTCTTAGTAATTTGTAATACTTTAACTAAATTCTTTATTGCTTGTTCAAGAGCATAAGCTGTCATTCTTTTTCTCGAATTCCTTTTTTAAATTCTTTTCTTTCTAAGTTACTTTATAACTGAAATGAATAAAGTGATAAAAATCAGAACAACATCCAACTGATAGGCTATTTTTTGTACTAAAAAATTTAGCATAAGGCGTATTATATTAATTTTAGAAAATTTATATCCTTAAAAGGTTAAATAATGTCAAATAATGCTCATATTATTCTTCAGCAGATTATTGAAGATCAAAAACAAGACTTAGATATAGCTCAGACTGTAAATAAGTTCTTTGGAAATTTCTCAGCTCTTCAATTATTAAAAAATCACGAGTTAAGCTATGAGGAAATAGAAAGGGGTGACGTTGATGGTTCATTAGACGGAGGAATTGATAATTTTTACATTTTTATTAATGGTGATCTTATTGATTGGAATTGTTTTGATATATCTGAATCACAAGGCGAACAAGTTGATGGTGAGGAATCTGCTCTTAATATTAAATATATAAAAGATAAATATAGAAAAAATATAGAGATAGAAGTTGTACTTATCCAATCAAAATTGGAAAATTCATTTAATGAAACAGCTATTACAAAGTTAAAAGATTCATTAGGAAATTTACTTAACCTTGACAATGATCTTAATGATTTTAGCCAAAGATACAGTTCTCCTGTTTTAGAAGCATTTTTGGTATTTCGATCTATATATTTAAGTTTAATTTCAAGAAGATGTGAGGTGTTATTTAATATTTATTATACCTCAAAAGGATCTGATATTCACCCCAATGTACAAGCACAGGCGAATGAATTAAAAAGTATAATAGAATCAAAGATTACTAATACGAAAGCGGAGATTTCTTTCGTTGGTGCCCAAAGACTAATTGATCTATATCAAAAAATTCCAGATACTGATTTTGAGTTAAATCTGGTTGAAAATACTATTTCAAACAATACTAGTTCTTACATTTGCCTTGTAAATATCAAAGAGCTTTTTAACTTCATTACAGATGAATATAAAGTATTGGTAAAACATATATTTGAATCAAATGTAAGAGATTATCAAGGGACCAATAATGTTAACTCTGAAATATCTAAAACACTTCAAAATAATACAACTGAAGACTTTTGGTGGTTAAATAATGGTGTAACTATATTAAGTACTCAAGTTACTCCCAGAACAAATAAGCAGTTAGTAATTCAAAATCCTGAAATTGTAAATGGACTACAAACGAGTTCTGAAATTTATCGTTATTTCAAAGAAAATTCAGAAAGGATTCAGAACACTGAAAATCGAAATGTGTTAGTCCGAGTAATTGTTCCAAGTTCTGAAGAAGTCAGAGATAAAATTATTAAGGCAACGAATAGCCAGACACAAATTCCTAAATCATCTTTACGAGCAACCGATCCAATTCATAGACAAATTGAAACTTTTTTAAAAACTAAGGGATATTATTACGATAGACGTAAAAATTTCTATAAAAATGAAGGTAAGAAACCTAAACAAATTATTAGTATTCCCTTTATGTCTCAATGCTTAATTTCTGTACTAATGCAAAAACCTGACTATGCTAGAGCTAGACCATCATCCTTATTAGATGATGAAAGTTCTTACAACTTACTATATTCTGAAAATACACCTTTAAATGTTTTTTATTTAGTAAGCCATATCGGTAAAAAAATTGAAGAGCTATACAGAAACATTGATGGATTAGAATCTAATCAAAGCTCAGATATTAAATTTCATATATTATATGCTTCAATTTGCTTAACTGTAAAAAACCACAAACCAAATATAACTAATGTTGATAAAATAGACGAGGATTCTGTTTTAGATAATATGGATGAAGCTATCAGCATTACAAAGAAATTATACTTAGAAAATGGTGGAAATAATAAAACCGCTAAATCTCCGAAATTTAAAGAAAAATTAATAGCTGAAATTCAAGAAACTATAGAGCAGAAAAAACAACAAAATAGCAGTATTGAAGTGACTGTCTAATATCTGCTCTTACTTTATCAACCGTTTATAAAGCGTAGTACTCGTGCTTTGACTTTAGGAACGGTTGTAAAGTTTCTCTCATACTTAACAGCTTTAAAAATCAAACTCTTAAAACAATGCCAATCTTTCCAATATTTGGGCTTCGGAGCCAAATATATCGGTCATATCTACGTAAAGTGTAATTATGCTTTCCCTTATCGTCTGGGATTACGTTTCCTACATCGCCCTCGTACGTTTTCAAATCCAGTTAATTTCATCCAACATAATGGATGTTACAGGAATTATAAAAATCATTTATAATTCAACAGTTACTTACATATACATTAATTTAATTACATCGTTCTAAATAGCCCAAAGCTGAGTATTATAACTATGCTATTCAACGCTTTTATTAATTTATTTAAGTTCTGCTCTGAATCTAACGACCTCATAAACGCATCTTACGGCGTAAGTCTGTAACAGGTAGATGTAAACAAAGCGACTCTATTATTTAAACCATCTGTTATCAACACTTCATAATGCGCAAACTTTTTACTACTTCCAACCTTGGTTGCCGTTGCAAATAACACTTTATCTTTAGCACCGCTCATATAGCGAATATCCGCCTGTAGGCCAGTATATGGCGCATCCCCTGCATTACAAGCCATCGCAAAAGCGATATCGGCTAAAGAAAATATGACGCCACCATGCACGCCGCCCAAGGCATTCATGTGTTCGTCTTTCACATTAAGCTGGCAACGCGCTTCGTCAAAACTGCGATGCAGCACTTGAACACCCAATAGCTCTGCGAATTGATCAACCGCAGTAGTTTCGATATTTTGCACAAACGTCTCCCTACTCGTGCGAGTATTCCTTAAGTGTTATGAACTCATGTGTATTGAAATCGACTGATTAAAAGCCGTTAAACGCTATCTTGTTTAATCTGATAGTTTGAAGAACTAAAGTCCTTATAGGTCAGGCGGTCATCCAACTCTAAGCTTAAAGGCTGAACTTCTTGCATTGTATTTAAGCATCGCTGTGCAAGTTCAATGTACTCTTGCGTGCCTCTGTTTTTCCACTTTTTTTCTTGTTCTGATAAATCACGTGCCACCTTGGCAGGACTACCCATTGCCAATACATTTGCCGGAATAATATCTTTGGTTTTGACCAAGCTATTTGCGCCAATAATGGTGTTTTCACCAATTTCGGCATAGTCCAAAATTACGCTGTTCATGCCGACTAAAACATTTTTTCCAATGCGGCAGCCATGTAAAGTTGTGCCATGCCCAATGTGCCCCATTTCCTCAACTAATGTCACGCTTTGCGGAAAACCATGTACGGTGCAATTATCTTGTATATTGGCATTTTGCTTAATATGAATACGACCAAAATCGGCACGCAATGAGGCAAATGGCCCCACATATACGCCCGCTTCAATAATCACATCACCAATTAAAACAGCGGTTGGGTGTACAAAAGCCTCTGGGCTAACGACTGGAATAACACCGTCAATACTATAACAAGGCATGATTTAACCTCTCATTTGTCGCAACCAAACCTCCAAAACGGCGCCAATAGTGTGCTGTGGCATTTGGCATTGGCCCTTCTGCTGTTGCGGCAACAGACAAGAAGTATTCATCGGCAGGTTCAAATACTTTTTTATAAATATTCATTGATAAAGTACGTGCACTAATCGCGGGCCAATCAGTTGGCAACAATTCAAGCGGTAATGCAGGGTCTTTTAATAAAATCCGTCGATAATAATGAATCAGCAAAGTTCGAATTTGAAAGGCCTGAACGGGTTCGAGTTGTTCGTTTTCCTGCATCAGCAACACGCCAATTTCTCTAAAAATATCGAGAAACTGTAGATATCTTTGGCGTAATTCATCAATTGGCCAGTTGGTTCTGAGCATACGGCCAATGGTATCGACCGAATTATTAAAGAGCTGCAATGTTTCGGCTTTAAACACCACCACTTGTTCACTCATATTTAAGTCAACTAACAACCGTTGTAGTTCAATACGGTTACAACCCGGATAAGCCATTAAGTTTGTTGAAATATTGGCAAACCCTAACCATTCAAGTTCTTTCTTTAGCAACGCTTTATTTTCAGTGTCGAGGCTAGACATCAGAATAAGATCCCAATAATGGTCCCATTCTTTCATCTGGTCGTTATAAATACGTTGCTCGGCTTGCAAATACGTCGAACGGCTTGAATCGGTAATTCGATAAAAACTGGTTCTGCCGATTTTGTCTGAACATAACCAATCATTTTTAACTAAACGAAAAACAGAGGTTCTTACAGCACGGTCATTAAAACCAAACAACTCTAATAACTGAATCAGGCTTGCAAGACTAATGTTTCCACCCCGATGAAGTACTGAATCTCCAAAAATTGTCGAAATAAGCGAAGTTCCACTTAAGGTTTCATTCTTTACAACAGAATCAATTATTTGCTGTATTTTTGCACTCATACTCATGTCTTGGCGTTTAGTTTCAGGGTATAGATTCTATACCCTGAATGATCTTGATGTTAAGCAATCTGACGCATATCGATTACCCGCTTTGCCTTACCTTCCGAACGAGGTAAGGTCGCTTCTGTAACAACTTCTACAGTAACGCTAATCCCAATCATGGTTTTAATGCGTTTCATCAACTCCTGAGCAAGTTGATTGGCCTGTATAGTACAGTTATGACACATCTCTGTACGAATATGCAAAGTATCCATATGTCCTTTTTTAGTCACCAAAATTTCATAATTTGGAACTAAATGCGGAACTTGCAAAATTTGCTCTTCAATCTGAGTTGGGAAAACATTCACGCCGCGAATAATGAGCATGTCATCACTACGGCCCACAATTTTATCCATTTTACGCATCGCCAGATTCTCTCCAGCGAGCAAACGAGTCAAATCGCGGGTACGGTAACGAATAATCGGTAAGCCTTCTTTGGTAATGGTCGTAAAGACTAACTCACCAAGCTCGCCATCTTTACAGACTTCACCCGTTTCAGGGTTAATAATTTCAGGGTAGAAATGATCTTCCCAAATGGTTAGACCCTCGCCCTCGCCTAGACATTGCATCGCAACGCCCGGTCCCATCACCTCAGACAAGCCATAAATATCGAGTGCTTTAATATTGAGGCGTTCTTCAATTTCACGGCGCAGTTCATTGGTCCACGGCTCGGCACCAAAAATACCGACTTTTAAAGACGTATTACGTGCAGTACCAAATTGTTGTTCCAGCTTTTCAATAATGCTGACGCAATACGATGGCGTAACCATAATTGCAGTAGGTTTAAAGTCTTGAATAAGCTGAACTTGCTTTTCAGTTTGCCCGCCAGACATTGGAATAACCGTCGCACCTAAGCGCTCGGCACCATAATGTGCGCCTAGACCACCTGTAAAGAGTCCATAGCCATAAGCAACCTGAATCATATCTTTAGCGGTTAAACCTGCCATGCGTAAGCAACGCGCAACAATGTCTGACCAAGTATTAATATCTTTTTGGGTATAACCCACCACTGTCGGTTTACCCGTTGTGCCTGATGATGCATGTAAACGCACAATTTGCTCTTGCGGTACGGCAAACATTCCAAATGGATAGTTGTCTCTTAAATCCTGTTTGGTGGTAAATGGAAACTTCGCCAGATCGCCTAAAGTTACGAAGTCATCAGGATGTACACCTGCGTCATCGAACTTTTTCTTATAGACCGGACTATTTTCATATACAAAAGTCAGCGTTTGTTTTAACCGTTTAGTTTGCAGCTCTCTAAGCTCTGCAAGTGTTAATTGCTCAACATTATCCATTGTAAGGCTGTCCATCGCCTATCTCCTCATTATGTAATTTTTAAAACCGTCTAAATTAATTTAAATTTTCCAAAATCAGTGCGACGCCTTGTCCAACACCCACACACATTGTGCAAAGTGCATAGCGTCCACCGCGTTTTTTTAGCTCACGTGTTGCTGTAATTACCAAGCGAGTACCGCTCATACCAAGCGGATGGCCTAATGCAATCGCACCACCATTTGGATTCACGCGATCATCATCATCTTTTAAACCGAGTTCGCGCATACAAGCCAAAGATTGGGCTGCGAATGCTTCATTCAGCTCAATCACATCCATCTGATCTAGCGTTAAACCTGTTTGCTTTAAAATTTTCTGCACAGCCGGAACAGGACCTATACCCATATATTTGGGTTCAACACCTGCACTTGCAATGCCAATTACTCGTGCTAAAGGTTTTAAACCATGTGTATCTGCAAATTCACGGTTGGTAATTAACACACACGCGGCACCATCATTTACACCAGAGGCATTTCCGGCAGTCACCGAACCACCTTCTTTTTTAAATGGGGCTTTTAGCTTAGCGAGTGCTTCAAGTGTCGTTTCACGCGGATGTTCGTCTCGATTAACAACATTCACATTTTTCTTACGGTCTACAATCTCGACTGGCAAAATCTCATCGTTAAAGAAACCGTTTTGTTGTGCCGCAGCCGTTTTTTGTTGACTACGCAATGCAAAAGCATCTTGGTCTTCACGACTAATTTGATATTTTTCAGCTACATTTTCAGCAGTTTCGGGCATGCTGTCGGTGCCGTATTGTGCTCTAAGTTGCTTATTTACAAAGCGCCAGCCAATGGTGGTGTCATAAATTTCAGGTGTACGGCTAAACGCTTCGGTTGGTTTAGCTTGTACAAATGGCGCACGGCTCATCGACTCAACACCACCTGCCAAAACGAACTGTGCTTCACCAGCTTTAATTGAGCGTGCCGCAAGTCCTACCGCATCTAAACCCGATGCACACAAGCGATTGACCGTCATAGCGGGTACTGCATCTGGTAAGCCCGCCAAGAGTGTCGCCATACGTGCAACGTTACGGTTGTCTTCACCTGCTTGGTTAGCACATCCTAAAAACACTTCGTCTACCGTATTCCACGGTAAGTTCGGATGTTTATCTTTTAAATATTTGATTGGCAATGCAGCTAAATCATCTGCACGCACAGCACTTAGGGCACCTGCATATCGTCCAATTGGGGTACGAATAAAATCGCAAATTAAAACGTCTTCCATGTTGACTCCTGATTATGCAAATTCGGTCATATCACGTGAATATTGAGTAGCAATGTTTTGAGTTTTCGCTACATATTGTTTGAGGTAGATACTCGCGCGATATTTTTCCTCTCCATACAGTGCATATAAGTTATTTAAAGTTTGGAGCACATAAGCGCCGCCCATTTGTGTCAACCACTGGTAAGGGCCCTTAGGATAATTCACTCCATATTTCATGGCATTATCAATATCTTCCAGACTCGCAACACCATGTAAACTTGCTTCGCAGGCTTCATTAATGAGTAAAGCGATGGTGCGTAAGGTTAACAGTGCCGGATGGTCTTTAATCCACATCACGCTGATACCAAACTGCGCAAAGTAAGCCTCAACTTTAGCCAGATCACTTGCTTCACAAAGCTCGTTATGACTCAGTACTAAAGCTTCCGCTTGTTCAAAATCATGATGCCAATCCATCAAAACCACTTTACGGCTTAGGTAATGAATATTGGCTGACTCACCTTGGCTTAAACGTAAATCGATATCATCAATTTGAAGCATATTGTCATCGCTTGCAGATCCACTTTTTAAACCTAAACGCGTTAGAAAAGCAGGTAGCTGAGACCAAGCACCTTTTAACTGAATATGAGCATCAACTGGCTTGGTAGCCACAGCTTTAGGCTGAAATGTCTCGTACTGATTTTTTTCGTTATAGCGATAAAAGCCCTGTTTTGACTTACGGCCCCAAGCTCCTGCATCGACTAATTCTTTTTGAATTAGGCTCGGACGATAGCGTGGTTCGTAAAAAAACTCTTGGTAAACGCTTTGGGTCACCGAAAAGTTAACATCTTGCCCAATGAGATCTGTGAGTTCACACGGCCCCATCGCAAAACCGCCACATTGCTTTAACGCATAGTCTAGCTGGTCGTAGCTAGTGACTTGTTCTTGCAGTGCTCTAAAGCCTTCTGCATAAAACGGACGTGCAATTCGGTTAACAATAAACCCAGGAGTCGACTTGGTTAATACTGGAATTTTTTTCCAGCCGAGCATTAAGTTTTTTAAAGCCAAACATAAGCTGTTTGGTGTCTTTAAGCCTTGCACAATTTCAACCAGTTTCATCACTGGCGCAGGGTTAAAAAAGTGTAAACCGACCACACGCTCAGGATGAGCAATGCCCGCCGAAATTGCAGTCACTGAAATTGAAGATGTGTTACTTGCAAAAATGGTTTGCGCGCTACAAATTTCAGCGAGTTGCTTAAATAAAGACTGTTTAACTTCTTTTTTCTCGACGACGGCTTCAATCACCAAGTCGGCATCACGCAACGCTTCAACTTGATTCACCACCGTTAAACGCGCTAAGGCTTCATCAGCTTGCTGTTGAGTAAGTTTGCTTTTTTCAACCAACTTTTTAAAAGTTTGCTCCAAGCCCTCAACGGCTTGTTGTGCTTTTTGAACGTCCAGATCATATAAAATGGTCGAGTGCCCATTGACGATGGCTAACTGGGCAATGCCGATGCCCATGGTGCCAGAACCAATGACGGCAATTCGGGCACGAGATAAGTCTAAATCTGTCATGCTTAGCGCCCTTTAAAATTTGGTTCACGTTTATTCATAAAGGCTTGTACACCTTCACGATAATCTTCTGAACGACCAGCAATGCGTTGTAAGTCACGCTCTAATAGCACTTGCTCATCAAAGGTGTTGTTGCTTGATTGATGAATTGCTTTTTTAATAAGAGATAAACCAAAAGTAGGCTGTTTCGCTAAACGTTCTGCGAGTTCAGTGACTTTTGTTTTAAGCTCGGCATCCTCAACAACATCCCAAATCATGCCCCATTCTTTTGCGGTTTCTGCTGGTAGCTTGTCACCTAACAAAGTTAAACCCATAGCACGCGCATGGCCTACAGCACGTGGTAAAAACCATGTACCCGCAGAGTCTGGAACCAAACCTAAGCGGCAAAAGGCTTGTACGAAGTTTGCCGATTTGGCTGCAATCACCAAATCACACGCCAGTGCAATATTTGCTCCTGCACCTGCTGCCACACCATTTACGGCGCAAATCACAGGCTTTGGCATATTTACAATCGTTTTAATCAGCGGGTTATAGTAAGTTTCAATGGAATATCCTAAATCTGGAGCTTCAGCATTTGGGTCAACTACACGGTCGCCTAAATCTTGCCCTGCACAAAAGCCACGGCCTTCGCCACTAATCACAACACAGCGAACATCCGGATTTTTAGTCCACAGATTTAAAACCTCAGCCACTTCACGGTGCATATCAACGTTAAAGCTATTCAGTGCTTTTGGGCGGTTAAATGTCAGGTAGCCAACACCATTTTTTTCTTCAGCAATAATATTTTGATAGTCCATCACTCACCTCTAAACACTGGCTTTCTTTTCTCAAAGAAAGCATTAATCCCTTCGTTTCGATCTTTTGTAGCCGCCAGCCAGACAAAGTTTTGACGTTCAAACTTGAGTCCCTGACTTAAAGTCGTTTCATGAATACTTTTAATTGATTGTTTAATCACGCGAATCGCTAAAGGCGCTTGTTTGGCAATTTTGGCTGCAAGTTGAACCGCATATTCAACGGTTAATTCAGTCGGTACCACTTGACTGCAAATGCCATGTTGCTCTGCTTGTTTTGCCGAAATCATTTCACCTGTCATGGCCCAGCGCATGGTGAGTTGTTGTCCAACCAAGCGAGCTAAACGCTGTGTTCCGCCTGCACCCGGCAACATACCCAAGGTAATTTCAGGTAAAGCAAAACGGGCATTTTCACCGCAAATCACCATATCTGAATGCAAAACCAACTCAAACCCAGCGCCTAAGGCATAGCCATTCACTGCACTAATCAGTGGCTTACTAAATGCATCAATTTTTTGCCAAAGCTTCGGGCGAATATCGAGTTGCAAATTCACGGCGTCCATAGCAGCCAGCTCGCTAAGATCTGCCCCAGCCGCAAAACATTGAGCGTTACCCGTTAAAACCACTGCTTTAACTTGAGCGTTATGTTCAGCTTCTTCGAGTAATTCGCATAAACATTGCAATGTTGCATTGTTTAAAGCATTTCTTTTTTCTGGACGGTTTAGTGTTAATAACAAAACACCGTCAGTTGCTGTGCTGGCTTTAATCAACTCTTGCATGAGAGGGCCTCTATTCATCAAAACTCAAACGAACATTTGGGCCTTTTGGTAAGGTCTGGCAACTGAGCACATAGCCTCTTTCGACTTCATCTTTTTCAAGGCTGTAGTTAAGAAACATATCGACTTCACCAGAAACAACTTTACAACGACAGGTCGCACACACCCCACCTTTACAGGCATACGGTAAATCAGCACCAGCACGTAAAGCCGCATCAAGAATACTTTCATCATCTTGAGCCACAGAAACAATCAGTTCACGACCATCTAAAATGATGTTTACTTTTTCTTCTTTACGATTTGCATCAGCTTCAGCGCTACGTTTACGAGCCTGCCCTGTGTGGAAACGTTCGGTGTGGATTCGCTCTTTTGCAATACCATAGTTCGGCAAAGTGCTTTCTACGGCATTCATCATTTCGTCTGGACCACAGGCAAACACATGGTCAAAACTCGTTTCAAGCACCTCAAAATCAAAAAGTTGTTTAAGTTTTTCTTGGTCAATACGACCATTCATCAGTTCACTGTCGTTGAACTCACGAGAAAAAATATTGATGAGTTGAAAACGTTCTTTAAACTGATCTTTCAAATCCATAATTTGCTCGGCAAACATGGTTTGTTTCCATGAGCGATTGCCATAAAGCAACGTAAATTTAGCTTCAGTTTGTTCAAACAAAACTTGCTTAACAATCGATAAAATTGGAGTAATACCACTACCCGCAGCAACGCCTAAATAGTTTTGTCCACCGACCTTGGCTGCTTTTTGAAAGAACACACCTTGTGGTGGCATCACTTCAAGCACATCGCCCACTTTTAAATGGTCATTGGCCCAGTTTGAAAATTGCCCCTGATCAATTTTTTTAACAGCAATACTGATGTCTTCTTTTGCTGCATAGCTACAAATTGAATAACAACGGCGGATTTCACCAGCTTCAGTTAAATGGCGAATTGTTAAATGTTGACCCGGTTGAAATTGAAATTGTTCTTGTTGTTCAGGTACAACGTCAAATGCAATACAAATTGCCTGATCGGTTTGAGGCGTAATACTTTTTACTTTTAATGGTACAAATTGGCTCATGGCTGATTTCCTTATCTAAAGACTTAAATACATTTGAAGTAATCAAAAGGCTCAAGACAGTCCTGACATTTATAAAGTGCTTTACAGGCGGTAGAACTAAACTCTGTTAACAGTCGGGTATGTCGGCTTTTGCAACGTGGACACTCTACGCCATCAATCAAATGAACATGCGTACCGCACTGATGTGCCAACCCTTCAGGTGGCGCAATACCATAAACTTGCAGTTTCTTTTTACCCGCCTCAGACATCCAGTCCGTGGTCCATGCTTCTGATAAATCGACCATCACTTTGACTGGGGTCAACGCTTCTGCGGTAAAGGCTTCAGCAATTTGTGCTTTCAACATGTCTGTTGCTGGACAACCGCTATAAGTCGGAGTTAAACGAACAATAATTTCTTGTTGATCGTTAATCTCTACACCGCGAATCATGCCTAAATCCACAACAGATAAAACCGGAATTTCAGGGTCACTTACCGTTTGTAGAACATCCCAACATTGGTCGATGCAATGACGAATCATTTGCATGGCTCACCTCCTTGTCTTACCAGGTCATGCCCGGATAAGTTCTTTGAATACTTTGCATTTCAGCCAACAAATAACCTAAATGCTCGGTATGCAATCCTTGTTTTGCACCACGGCGATAAGAGCCATTAACAGCAACATTTAATTCAAAGCGCTTAAGCTCATCCGCAATGGTTTTGTCCCATTGTTCTTTTTCATTTGAAAAATCTGGAATCACGCCTTGTGCCACTAATACTTTTTCGTCTGCATTAAGTTCAAATAACTCAGCGGTAAAGCGCCATAAATTATTTAAACCGTCTTGCACACGTTGATGCGCTTCATCTGTGCTTAAACTTAAACGTTCCATCCAGCTTGTCGAAAAACGGATGTGATACTTCACTTCTTTTAAAGATTTCACAGCAAGCGCACTGACTTCTGGAAGTGAACTCTGCGTTAAAGCAGTCAATAAATGAAGATGGTAATGATCCATCAACCATTGGCGTACAATCGTTTGCGCAAAATCACCATTGGGTTGTTCACATAACAGTAGGTTTAAAAATTCACGTTCTGTACGGAAATAAGCGAGCTGATCTTCATCACGCTGAGCTTCATCATATTGGCCGGCCAAAGTCAGAAAGTTTCTTGCCTGACCTAACAAGTCCAAACCGATATTTGCTAAAGCTATATCAACTTCAAGCTCAGGTGCATGTCCACACCATTCAGCCAAACGCTGCGATAAAACCAGTTGACTATCGCCAATATGTAATAAGAATTTAGATAAAACTGAATGATTCATTTTCCAACCCCTTACATATGCTCAATGCCATCTGGAATATGGTAAAAAGTCGGATGACGATAAACCTTGTCTAGAGAAGGATCGAAAAATTCAGCTTTTTCATCTGGCTGTGAAGACTTAATGAGTTCAGAACGAATCACCCAAATGCTAATTCCTTCATTACGACGTGTGTAAACATCGCGTGCATGTTGAAGTGCGATTTCATCATCTGGTGCTCTTAAGCTACCTACATGACGGTGGCTTAAGCCTTGTTTGCTACGAACAAATACTTCGTAGAGTGACCAGTTGTTTTTATCTTCCATTTTGATTTCCTCAAATTTTTCCATAAATCTTGTTAAGCCACTTTGTTCGCTTCAAGCTGTTGTTTTTTAGCGTAGACCACGGCTGCATCACGAACCCATTTGCCGTTTTCCCATGCTTTACGGCGCGCTTCGATACGCTCGTGATTACATGGTCCACGTCCGGCAATCACTTCATTAAATTCGTGCCAGTCGATCTCGCCAAACTCATAGTGGCCTGTTTCTTCATTAAACTTTAAATCTGGATCTGGTACTTCCAAGCCAAGCTGCAACACTTGCGGTACGGTGTTATCGACAAACTTTTGACGCAATTCATCATTACCAAAGCGTTTGACTTTCCACGCCAGACTTTGTGCGCTATTTGGAGAATGCTCATCACTTGGGCCAAACATCATGAGTGCAGGCCACCAATAGCGATTTACTGCATCTTGTGCCATCTGTTTTTGTTCTGGTGTACCGTTTGCCAAAGCCATCATCGCTTCAAAACCTTGACGTTGGTGGAAACTTTCTTCTTTACAAATACGTACCATTGCACGTGCATATGGCCCATACGAAGTACGGCAAAGTGCAACCTGATTTACAATCGCTGCCCCATCGACAAGCCAGCCAATTGCAGCGACATCTGCCCAAGTCAAAGTTGGATAGTTAAAGATTGATGAGTATTTCATTTTCCCATTAATCAATTTTTCCATCATGTCATCACGGTCAGCACCTAAAGTTTCTGCCGCGCTGTATAGATATAAACCATGCCCAGCTTCATCTTGTACCTTCGCCAACAAAACCGCTTTACGTTTTAAAGTTGGCGCACGAGTAATCCAGTTCCCTTCAGGCAACATACCTACAATTTCAGAATGGCCATGTTGCCCGATTTGACGAATCAATGTTTTGCGATAGGCATCTGGCATTTCATCCTTAGCCTCGATCGTAATGTCATTGGCAATATTTTGTTCAAATTTCTGGTAGTTATTTTCCATTCTTTCATTCCCTGTAAGTATCACCCTTAAATCTATTTTTCGATACACTAAAAACAAAGTCAACCTATTTTTTAGTATCAAATTAAATCTACCAAACAAAAACACATTAAATAATTGAAATTAATAAAAATTAACAAAATGTAAAAAACTTTTTTACTTTTAAAAATCAAAATAAAGTTGACTTTTAGACAAATTAATCTGAAATTATGAATCATATTTTTGCAATTTTTATAATTGATGTATCACATAAAAAGGAGTTTGGTCATGCTTGAACAAGCACACCTAGAAGGAACCACAACTGACACAGATTTTCAGCAATCTGAGCATCAACTACCTCACCTTGCTTCTTATGTCTATGGAACATGGCATTCGACCAGTGAAGAACTACGCCCTGTTTACCATGCCATTACAGGTGAATCGATTTATGCCGTAAGTAGTCATGGCATTGATATGAAACGTGTTGTTCAATATGCCAAACAAAATGGTTCAGAACTGGCTAACTGGACATTCCATCAACGTGCAAATGCTTTAAAACAAATTGCCCAACACTTACTTGAGCGCAAGGAAGAGTTCTACAAACTTGCGTATGCAACAGGTGCAACTCGTAAAGATGCATGGATTGATATTGAAGGCGGTATCCAGACCTTATTTGCTTATTCAAGTCTGGTTCGTCGTGAACTCAATGACGAAAAAATTATTACTGAAGACAGCTGGATTCAATTATCTAAAAATGGCACTTTCGGTGCTAAACACATTTTAAGCCCTAAAGCGGGTGTTGCAGTTCACATTAATGCTTTTAACTTCCCAATCTGGGGAATGCTTGAAAAGATTGCACCAACTCTACTTGCTGGTGTGCCATGTGTTGTTAAACCTGCAACCGATGGCTCTCAATTAACTCAAGCTGTTGTAAAAGCCATTGAAGAAGCACATGTCTTACCAAAAGGCTCACTACAACTCATTTGCGGGCAGACTTATGACCTGTTAGAGCATTTAGGGCCACAAGATTGTGTTACGTTTACGGGTTCTGCCTTCACCGGCCAAAAACTGCGTAACCACCCTCACCTCAATAAATATTCAATTCCATTTAGCATGGAAGCAGACTCGGTAAACAGTGCAATTTTAAGCCCTGAGGCAAATGAAGAAACGATAGATTTGTTTGTGCGTGAAGTCTTCCGTGAAATGACCACAAAAGCAGGTCAAAAATGTACTGCGATTCGTCGTGCATTCGTTCCTGAAAACTTGTTAGCGACTGTGCAAGAAAAGCTAACTGCCAAACTTGCTAAAGTTGTGGTGGGTGACCCGCAAAAAGAAGAAACCACCATGGGCGCTTTAGCGAGTATTAAACAAAAACATGACGTTGCAGAAAAAGTTGCTGAACTCAGCAAAGATGCAAAAATTGTTTTTGGTGACAGCACTAGCTTTACATTTAATGCAGATCATCCTGAAAAAGGTGCTTTTTTCGCTCCAACTTTATTGTTATGCGAACAACCTTTGCAAGCGACACATGTTCATACGACAGAAGCTTTCGGTCCAGTATGTACACTCATGCCATATTGCAACATTGAAGAGCTTGCCGACCTTGTTTCACGTGGTGAAGGTAGCTTAGTGGCTTCAGTTGTTAAAAATAATGATGAAAATATTGAACAGATTATTCAAAAAATTGCGCCTTGGCATGGACGTGTGCATGTACTCGATGCAGAGTCAGCAAAAGAAAGTACAGGACATGGTTCTCCACTTCCGCATTTAGTACACGGTGGTCCTGGTCGTGCAGGTGGCGGTGAAGAGTTAGGTGGTATTCGCGCGGTTAAACACTATATGCAGCGCACAGCAATTCAAGGTTCTCCAAATAGCCTGACACAAATTACTCACTCGTGGACTGCTGGCTCTAAGGTCAACGAAGACCGTGTACATCCATTTAAAAAGTCGTTTGATGAGTTAGTCATTGGTGAACGTTTATTAACGGCGCGTCGCACCGTAAGTGAAGCAGATATTGTCAATTTTGCTGGTTTAAGTGGTGACTACTTCTACGCACATACCGACAAAATTGCAGCTGCCGAGTCTTTCTTTGGTGAACGCGTTGCGCACGGCTACTTTATTGTTTCTGCCGCAGCAGGTTTGTTTGTAGATGCAGCACAAGGCCCTGTTATCGCTAATTACGGTATGGACAACTTACGCTTTGTTGAACCAGTTAAAATTGGTGACTCTATTCAGGTTGAATTGACCTGCAAACAAAAAACGCCTAAGCCACAAAAAGACCCATCTCAGCCTGCCCATGGCGTTGTGGTGTGGGATATTAAAGTCAAAAATCAACGTGGTGAACTTGTCGCAACCTACGACATTTTAACTTTAGTTGCTCGTGATTTATAAATAGAACTCAAACTGATGGATATTCAATTTATCCATCAGTTTTTTTTACATTAGTCGTTGTCCTTTTAATGGATCGAAAAATAACAACTTTAGCGTTATGTTGGATGAAAACGTTTAGCCAGTTTCTTTTGCAGAATAATAACGATAATTGGGAATCCTGCTGCTGAAATTGCACATATCATCAGTAACTTGTTTACATTTTGTGGTGCCATACCATGATCAGGTAATAGAAAAGCAGACAGAAAAAATGCGATGGTTGTAACCAGATACATGATTGATGTCTGTAATGAAGAAAATCCAGCACGTTGCCTATCATCAGGAAACTGAATCGAAACCACCGAAGATGACACCAAACGACTGTAAGATGCGCCGAGAAATAAAGTAATAAATAACGTTGCATACTGATAGCCTAGAATTGGTATCAGCAAACTCAATATAAAGACGATGGTAGAACCTGTAGCCAGTATCAAAGCAGAAAAACGGGAGGTTAACGCCCCTGTGATTTTTGTAGACAAATAACCTATCACGCCCCCGCTGAAGAAAAGCCAAGGTAGTAGATCTTGCGAAGCGCCTAGCTGCTGTATCATTAATGGCGCCAGAATAGGAATGACCAGCATAGGACTAAACTGTACAAGCGCATTACTCGAGGCGAACAGTAAAGTATCCATATCGAGAGGCAGCTTAGAGGACGTATCTAAAGAGACTGGGTCTTGAGGGATGATGGATACAATCAATGGCAATGCCAACACACACAATGCACTTATTAGCCACAAAGCTACATGCCAACCATAATGGGTACACAGAAATAATATCGTGGGCATTCCCACAATGCTTACTATCGAAAATGACGCAATCACCGTCGCCAACATTTTTCCCCGTAAATTAGGCGGTGCGTTGTTTATTAATATACTTATACCCACACCCATGGTCGTACCGCCAACCAGCCCTGCACAAAATCGAAGTGCAAGTAGAAGACTAAAACTGGATGTGAATGTAGTCAAAAGTGTGAGTAGGCCTAACAGCGCCATATTGATAATTAAAAAACGCTTTTTATTGAAATGATCAATCCAGTAGAAAGCAATAATTCCAGAAAGAACGGCGCCAAGTGTGTACATACCCGACACATAACCTGAGAACGATACAGGCACTGCGAAATCTGTTGCCATAAAAACAAAAACAGGATTGAACACCATATATTCCAGTGCATTCGAGAACTGGACGAAAGCAATTACAATGGCTATCCGTATGAGGGCTTTATGATTAAACGTCTGTGTGGCTAGGGACATCGCAGTAACCTATAGATAAAAGATGTCCGAGTTTAACTGCTATCAAAAGTATTGATTATATGGTAAAAATTGCATTTATTATTATCAAATATGGGACAATTGATGCGTCCAGCTCTGGATTTTAATACCCTAAAAGTGTTTATTGCTGTGGTTGAAAGAGAAAGTTTTGTGGGTGCATCGAAACTCCTTGAAATGCCGACATCAAATGTTAGTCGCTGTATTTCTCAGTTAGAAGAAAAACTCGATCTTCAGCTCATTGAGCGTAGCACTCGGCATATGAAACTCACTCAGGCGGGACAGCTACTCTATACTAGAGCAAAGCCATTACTGGAAGCGCTTGAGCAAACTGAGACAGAGTTAACGTTGCGGCAAATGCAACTCAAGGGTCCATTACGTATCTGTATTCCCAATGAAATAGGTCCTGCATTGCTGGGTTCTGTTATTGCCGATTTCGCCTTTCAGTACCCAGACCTAGAGATCAGCTGTGTCACAAATTTATCAGGTTTCGAATCTCTGCGAGATGATCTGGATTTAGCTATCATTATTACCCGCGGTCAGATGGATAACAGTGACTACATCACCCGTCATTTGGTGACTATCCCTTGCACCATTGTTGCAGCCCCCTCCGTCATTCAGCGTTATGGTACCCCTACTCATATCCAGCAATTTGAAGAATTACCCTGTATTACAACGGTAAGTGCACTCAAAGGTGCTCCCTGGCAATTTGTGAATAAAAAGGGGGAATTCGAGACCATCAAGGTTAAAGGGCATTATCGAGTAAATAGCGGAGAGATGGCAGGACAAGCTGCGATATCAGGTGTCGGTTTTGCAATTCTATCCAAACAAGCCTGCCAACCATACATTAGCGATGGACGGTTAATCGAGGTTGAGTTTGAACAATCGGCAGCTCCATTGCAATTGTTCGCACTTTATTCAAATCGCCGTTACTTACCCGCTAAAACAAGAGCGCTTATTGATTTCATACAGCAGAAATTGAGTGATAGTTTGAGCTGATAAGACCACTTTCTTTTTGCTATTTATTTCCTCGCTCATTTTAGGAATCCTTTTTGTCAATTAGTCTCAATTTGTTAAGATAGCAACCGTGAAAAATTAAGTTAAGTTCTCACACACTGTTAACTCAATATTGACACTAAAAAAGGTACACTACAAAGGTATACTTTTTTCTTAGATTAAGTCAGATTTACACAGAAGTTGTTAGAATTGGTTCGATAACCAGACTTTCAAAGTTAACTTATTTATTATTGATTTTTTAAGGGTTTAATACGCATGAATAGCGCTGAAATCATGGCTGACTTATCTTCTCATACACCTATGATGCAGCAATATCTCAAAGTCAAAACGGACTATCAACATGCGTTGCTGTTTTATCGTATGGGTGACTTTTATGAACTCTTCTTTGAAGATGCTCATTTAGCAGCCAAACTTTTAGGTATCACCTTAACCCATCGCGGCAAAGCCAGTGGGCGACCTATTCCAATGGCGGGTGTTCCCTATCACGCGGCAGAAGGTTATCTTGCACGTCTTGTCAAAGCTGGGCGCACTGTAGCCATTTGCGAACAAGTCGGAGAAGTGACAGGTAAAGGTCCGGTTGATCGTAAAGTTGTTCGTATTCTTACTCCGGGTACGTTAACTGATGATGCATTACTCAGCAGTTATCAATCATCTAATCTGGTTTCATTATGCATCCATCAAAATCAGATTGGTTTTGCTTTACTCGACTTAAGTGCAGGCATTTTTAAAGTTCAACAACAAGATTACAAGCCAGAACAATTGCCTATCGAACTTGCGCGTTTAATGCCAAGTGAAATTTTGATTGATGAAGACTTGGTCGATACGAATATTATCGAACAAATTAAAAAGCACTTAGATTGTCCCGTTACCAAACGCCCGAATGTAGACTTCAATCAAAATAATGCACAAAAAACCTTATGTGACCAGTTTACGGTATCAACGCTTTCAGGTTTTGGTTTAGACCCATTGCCTTTAGCCAAAGCTGCTGCCGCTGCACTCATTCACTATGCAAAAGAAACTCAAAAAACTGCATTACCACATATTCGCTCAATTCAACTTGAACAAAGCACAGACTTTATTGCGCTTGACCCAATCACACGTCGTAACTTAGAAATTATTGAACCGTTATTTGAACACGGCACGTCATTATTCCAACTGGTAAATGACTGCCAAACTGCAATGGGTGGACGCTTATTAAGCCGTACACTGATGCAACCTGTTCGTGATACCGCATTACTCGATGCTCGTTTAGATGCCATTGAGCAACTCATTCAGGGATATCATGAAAGTCCAGTTCGTTTAGTCCTTAAAGAAATTGGTGACATTGAGCGTGTGCTTAGTCGTGTTGCACTGGGCAGTGCGCGACCACGCGATTTAGTACAACTTCGTCATGCATGTGCACAAATTCCAGCGTTAAGAACGGCTTTAACTCCAGTCATTCAAGCGAGAAAATCCAAACTATTAGTTCAACTTGATCAAGAACTTGGAGATTTTAAAGCGCTTCATCAACATTTGATGGCAGCCATTGTTGAAAATCCTCCCGTATTACTTCGTGATGGCAATGTAATTGCAGAAGGATATGATGCTGATCTCGATGAATTACGCCAAATTCGTGATCATGCAGGTCAGTTCCTGATTGATTTAGAAATCAAAGAACGCGAGCGCACAGGTATTAATACCCTTAAAATCGGCTATAACCGTGTAAGTGGTTACTACATCGAATTGACTCGTGCGCAAGCAGAACAAGCTCCAGCTGACTATATCCGCCGTCAAACATTAAAGAATGCTGAGCGCTACATTACGCCAGAGCTAAAAAGTTTTGAAGATAAAGTCTTGTCGAGCGAATCACGTGCCTTAGCACGTGAAAAAGCATTATTCGAAGCGTTGCTTGAAAACCTTCGTGAAAATATTGCTCACCTACAAATGATGAGTTCAGCAATTGCTCAAATTGATGTGGTGGCAAACTTTGCTCATCAAGCACGTTTAAACAATTGGGCGCGTCCTGAATTTACTCCAGAAACGGGCATTAAAATTCAGGCAGGCCGTCACCCTGTAGTTGAAGCATTAAATAAAGCACCATTTACACCAAATGATACTTTTCTTGATAGTCAACATCGCATGGCAATCATTACTGGCCCAAACATGGGCGGTAAATCAACATTCATGCGTCAAACCGCATTAATTAGTTTATTGGCTTACTGTGGTAGTTATATTCCAGCCAAAGCAGCCAAACTCGGTCCAATCGATCGTATTTTCACTCGTATTGGTTCAGCCGACGATTTATCTACAGGCAAATCGACCTTTATGGTTGAAATGACAGAAACCTCTCAAATTCTGCATCATGCGACTAATCAATCTCTTGTTTTGATGGATGAAGTTGGCCGCGGAACCAGTACCTATGATGGCTTGTCTTTAGCATGGGCCTGCGTGGTTGATTTAACCAAACGCGTCAAATGTTTATGTCTATTTGCCACGCATTATTTCGAGTTGACTGAACTTGGTGGTGAAGCAGGAATTGATAACTACCATGTCACGGCGCAAGAGCTTAACGGCAACCTGATTTTATTACATAAAGTTCAGCAAGGTCCTGCAAGTCAAAGTCATGGTTTACAGGTCGCAAAATTAGCAGGTATTCCTGCCAATGTGATTAAAGAAGCTCAAAAACGTTTACGTATTTTAGAGAAACAGCAGCAGCAACATCTACAAACGAGCTTTCAAAATGATTTGTTTGCGCCACCAGATGCGAATGCTGGTTCACAAATCATAGAGAAAGTTGTTGAGATAGAGGTTTCATCCCCTGCTCTAGATTTACTTAAGCAAATTGAAGTCGATAACTTATCGCCTCGTCAGGCGCTTGAGCAGCTCTACGAGTTAAAAGCTGCGCTAAAATCCTAATAAATCACGTCTGAATAAGCAGGCTTAGGTCTGCTTATTCATATCGGAGAATAATATTTATATGATTTTAAGATCTTTACAAAGTTCAGAAATTGATCTTATTTGGCAGCAGATTAACCGCCGTGAATTAATCACTCAAATGTATATTCAAAATCAACAACATCTAGACTTAGTTGATTGTTTTTTTGATGTCCAACATTGGGACTCATATCATTTAGAAAATGACCCACCCAAACTAAAACAACTCTATAAGCAAGGTGCTTTATTCATCGGCGCATTTGATGCCGCAGAAAAACTTGTTGGTGTGAGTGTGGTGTCAAATCAACTTATAGCGGATTACCCTAACGCTAAATTACTACACTATTTCTATGTCGATGCAGACCAACAAGGTAAAGGCATTGGTGCCAAACTTATGCAAGCCGCAAAAGAGTCCGCCAATCAACTCGGTGCAAAACAACTGTATATTTCAGCAACTCCAAGTCGGCGCACTGTAGACTTCTATATTAAGCATGGCGCACAACCTCTAAGTGCTCCAGATCAACAACTTTGGCAGCTCGAACCTGAAGATATCCATTTGCTCTGTAACCTTTAGTTCTACAGATTTAAGTGTTTTTCAACAAAAAAAGCAGAAAATCAAAATTTGTAAAAGAAAAATGAGAAATTAAGGCATTTAATAAAATAGATGCCTTGACTTAAATGACATCTGGATATTTAAAGGAAATATTTTTTAAGTAATTGTTTTATAAAATATATTATTATTTTGATTTTATAAACTAACACATCTTAAGGATGGAAGATCCGTTTGATTATCAACGTATTAACTTATCTTCATATGCATGAATAAAGAATATCAATAAAAGCAATTGTTTGTTTACCCCTTTTTTGCCTAAAATAAGCTATTCGAAATGAAACCATA
>Ga0207655_1000180_pt1 | contig 112767 bp, 114 predicted proteins | sample KBSM44metaG_FD_184398 | JGI IMG/M metagenome (GOLD analysis project Ga0207655, IMG submission 184398) | Miscanthus rhizosphere microbial communities from Kellogg Biological Station, Michigan, USA - KBS M4-4 metaG (SPAdes) (version 2) | ecosystem: Host-associated > Plants > Roots > Rhizosphere... | reverse complement strand
TCACGCTTAATAGTCATTACTCCGATTCTTGGCGACCACGCCGGGAAACCGCTTGTGTCAGGAGCTCAGCGAATTGCGCGACGGGCATGGAGCCCAGGTCTGCGCCTTCGCGAGTACGCACAGCGACGGTTTGCGTTTCGACTTCGCGGTCCCCTATAACCAAAAGGTACGGGACCTTGAGCAAAGTATGCTCGCGGATTTTAAAGCCGATCTTCTCATTTCTCAAGTCCGACTTGGCACGGAAACCGCTACCGTTCAGAGATTTCTCTACCTCGAGGGCGAAATCGGCCTGCTTGTCGGTGATATTCATGATCACCGCCTGGGTCGGGGCCAGCCACGCCGGGAACACGCCAGCGTAGTGTTCGATCAGCATGCCGATGAAGCGTTCGAACGAACCGAGAATGGCGCGGTGCAGCATGACCGGGCGAACACGGCTGTTATCTTCGGCGATATAGCTGGCATCCAGGCGTTCTGGCAGGTTCGGGTCGTACTGCAGGGTACCGCACTGCCAGTTACGGCCGAGGCAGTCGCGCAGGGTGAACTCGATTTTCGGGCCGTAGAAGGCGCCCTCGCCTGGCTGGTATTCCCACTCAAGGCCCGATTCGTTCAGGGCGTCGGCCAGCGCCGTTTCGGCACGGTCCCACAACTCTTCAGAACCTACACGCTTGGCCGGACGGGTGGACAGCTTCATGGCGATGTCGCTGAAGCCGAAGTCCTTGTACACGTCCAGGGTCAGCTTGATGAAGTCGGCAGCTTCTTTCTTCACCTGCTCTTCGGTGCAGAAGATGTGCGCGTCGTCCTGTACGAAGCCACGCACGCGCATGATGCCGTGCAGGGCGCCAGACGGCTCGTTACGGTGGCAGGCACCGAACTCGGCCAGGCGCAGCGGCAGGTCACGGTAGCTTTTCAGGCCCTGGTTGAACACCTGCACGTGGCACGGGCAGTTCATCGGTTTTACCGCGTAGTCACGGCTTTCCGACGACGTGGTGAACATGTTCTCGGCGTAGTTGGACCAGTGGCCGGAGCGCTCCCAGAGGATACGGTCGACAACTTGCGGGGTCTTGATTTCCTGGTAGCCGTTTTCACGCTGCACGCCACGCATGTACTGCTCGAGTACCTGGTAGACGGTCCAGCCGTTGGCGTGCCAGAACACCATGCCTGGGGCCTCTTCCTGCAGGTGGAACAGGTCGAGCTGCTTGCCGATCTTGCGGTGGTCGCGCTTTTCGGCTTCTTCGATGCGCTGGATGTAAGCGGCCAACTGCTTCTTGTCAGCCCAGGCGGTGCCATACACGCGCTGCAGCTGCTCGTTCTTGGCATCGCCGCGCCAGTACGCGCCGGACAGCTTGGTCAGCTTGAATGCCTTGAGGAAGCGAGTGTTCGGCACGTGCGGGCCACGGCACATGTCGACGTATTCTTCGTGGTAGTACAGGCCCATGGCCTGCTCATCCGGCATGTCTTCGACCAGGCGCAGCTTGTAGTCTTCGCCACGGGCCTTGAACACATCGATCACTTCGGCACGCGGGGTCATCTTCTTGACCACGTCGTAGTCTTTCTCGATCAGCTCCATCATGCGCTTTTCGATAGCGGCCATGTCTTCAGGGGTGAAGGGGCGCTCGTAGGCGATGTCGTAATAGAAGCCTTCGTCGATCACCGGGCCGATCACCATCTTGGCGGTCGGGTACAGCTGCTTCACGGCGTGGCCAACCAAGTGGGCGCACGAGTGACGGATGATCTCCAGTCCCTCTTCATCTTTAGGGGTAATGATCTGCAGGGTGGCGTCGTTGCTGATCAGGTCGCAAGCATCGACCAGTTTGCCGTCGACCTTGCCGGCCACGGTGGCCTTGGCAAGGCCCGCGCCGATGGAAGCGGCTACGTCGGCTACGGATACGGCGTGATCAAACGAACGTTGACTGCCATCGGGAAGAGTAATAACGGGCATGGCGCCTCCTCTCCTAGTGGTGACCCCTACCAAAGGTCACGTGGGTTGGGATGAGCCAGTACAAGATCCGACCTGCCTTTCTTTAAGGAAAGCCTGCCTCACAGTGGCAGAAGCCTTTCGGCTTGTCAGGGACGAACCAGAGTGACTGGAAAGAAAAAAGATAGCTGTAGCCGGCAACAACGCGACCACAAGCCGAGCATGCTAGCACGCGGGTTGCACCCCAGGCAGAAATATTTGGAAATTGCACCGCAGCGGTGAACTATCAGGAAAAAATGCCTATCAGACCTTGGGAAGCAACCTACTCTTGATGAGACCTTAACCCAAGGAGTAACTGGTTATGCGAGTTCCGTCTCTTCTGGCCCTGGCGGCCGCTGGCGCCCTGCTGCTGCCCGTGGCTGCGAACGCCGGCAACTTCCCACCTGGGAAGGAGGCCGGCTACATGACCCAGTGCACGCAGGTGGCCAGCGGCCAGGGTGTTGACGCTGCCACTGCGAAAAAGCACTGCGACTGTGGCGCGCAAGCCATCAAAAAGAATTTTACCGATGCCGAGATTGCCGACCTGGACAGCCAGGATGGCGTGGACGCCAAGCTGATGCAGAAGGCCCAGACGGTCGTTCAGCAGGCTTGTAAACCGAAAAGCTGAAACCTTAAAGCCAAGGTTGGCGAGCGATTCTTTGCCTTGAATCAACATCCGATGAAGGTAAAAGGCGCTACATCCGCAGAATTAGACTATGATGTCATCTGTGCCAGACAGCTCAGGCGTCTATGGCACTTCGAAAAATTTCAAGTTTCTGGAGATTCATCCCATGTCCAATCGCCAAACCGGCACCGTCAAATGGTTCAATGATGAGAAAGGCTTCGGCTTCATCACCCCACAAGGCGGCGGCGACGACCTGTTCGTTCACTTCAAGGCCATCGAATCCGACGGCTTCAAGAGCCTGAAAGAAGGCCAAACTGTTTCCTTCGTCGCCGAGCGCGGTCAGAAGGGCATGCAGGCTGCACAGGTTCGTCCGGAGTAATTCGGAAGCTGTAAAAAAACCCGCCCTTATGGCGGGTTTTTTTATGGGCGTTTGCATGGGCTGAGTGAAATGACCTATGCGGGCACGCCATGTTTCGGGGGCCTGATGGCCCCTCAGCCTTGCATCAACCGCAGTTGACGCGGGTCACGTTGCCCTGCTCGTCCACATTCAGGTTCAAGCGCTCGGAGCGGTACTCCAGGGTAACCACGTCGTGCGGTTTGAGAATACGCGCCATTTGCGAGCCGCTGGCCTTGCGCGCCTGCTCCAACAATTCGGCGCTGGCTGGCTTGCCAATGGCAAAGTCAGCGCCGCTGGCTTCGCAACGGCCGTCGTTGCCTGCTGGTGTGGCCGGCGCAGCACCACCACCAGCGTTGTCACCAGTGCTGCAACCAGCCAGGACAGCAGCCACCGCCAGGGTTGCCAGGTAAGCACGGGTACGGAACATGAAGCCTCCTAAATCGGTCTGGGAACTGCCTGATCCGACAGCTCCACTCATCATTTGTTGCAAAACCGGCCAAGTCTGCCTGAACTGCAGCAGCGAGGCGAAAAGCAATCGTGACCGGATTTTGCACAACCCACTGCGTTTGCCATATGCTTAGCTCGCACGATCACTGGCGCAAAGCCATGATTTGCTGCAAGAAGTGGAGCGCATCCCGCCTCCATCGAACACCAGGGTCAGGTGTTCCCCTTCGTTCCGGGCCCCAAGCGAGAGCTTTTCATGAGCACCCACAGCATCGATGCCGATATCAAGGTCAAATGGGCCGAGGGCCAGAGCGCGTACAGCCCCGGCACACCGGAGGAGCTGCTGTTGATTGGCATCGACCTGCTGGTGCGCGATCGCGGCGCTGAAGCCGCGCGCGGCTTCATCGAGCAAGTGCTTGAGCGTTACGCGCCGCACGCGGCTATTCCAATCGTGCCAACCGGGCGCTGAGCAGGTCGAACAGCCCCTGGGCATCGCCCTGCTCCACCCACAGCACATTCGCCGGCTGCTTGAGCACGCCGTACCAGTCGGCAATCGTCTGGCCAAACGTTGGGCCTTCGCGGCTGTCGACGCTCATGTGAATGCGCCGGCCACTGAAAAGCTCGGGCTTTAACAGGTAGGCGATGACGCTGGCGTCGTGCACCGGGCCGCCGGGCATGCCGTACAGGTCCATGTCGTGGGTGATGTAGGCATTGAGGATATCTACCACGCGTTTGCTGGCCTGGTTATTCACGGCGGCCAGTTGCTTCAGGCGGGCGTCGCTGGTCAGCAGCTTGTGGGTGACATCCAGCGGCAAGTAGGTCAGTTGCACGCCGCTGGCCAACACCACTTCGGCGGCGTGTGGGTCGGCGTAAAGGTTGAACTCCGCCGCCGGGGTGATGTTGCCGCCGTTGAAATGGGCACCGCCCATGACGACCACCTCTTTGATGCCCTTGACGATGTCTGGGCGCTGAATCAACGCCAGGGCCAGGTTGGTCTGCGGGCCGAGCATGGCCACGGTGATGCTGTGGGGTGTGGCCGCGCCGAGGGTGTCGATCAGGTACTGCACGGCATTGCCCTGGGCCTGGGGCTTTTTCGGCTCGTGCACCGGTACGCCAGTGAGGCCTTCTTCGCCGTGTACGTCGGCAGCATAGATAGGTGTGCGCACCAACGGGCGACCGGCACCGGCGTAGACGGGGATATCTTCGCGCCCCGCCCATTCGCGAGCCAGGCGCGCGTTGCGCGAGGTTTTTTCCAGACGCACGTTGCCAGCCACTGTAGTGATGGCGCGGATGTTGAGTTCGTCGGGTGAGGCCATGGCCAGAAACAGCGCGACCACATCATCGGCGCCAGGGTCAGTGTCGATGATCAGGTCGATAGGGGCGGCCTGAAGGGTGGAAGCAGTGGCCATGAAGGCGATTCCTTGTAGCAGGGGTTTGAGCATGGGTGGCACTCCTGTTGCCTGGGTGGCGGTTTCCGGGGCCGCTTTGCCCCCCCGCCCTTAGAAGGTGACGCCGGATATGAGGGCGATGTTGCTGTAGGGCTGGCATTCACCTGTGCGCACCACTGCACGGGCACTGCGCGAAAGCACTTTGAAATTCTCATGGCTCAGCCATTCGCGCTTGCCCAGCTTGCCCTTCAGTCGCTCGATTTCGACCAGCGCTGGTGGCACGACTTTCTGCATTTCTTCAGCCAGCACGTGCCGCTCTACCTGCAATTCGCTCAGCACTGCCCGCAACACGCTGGCGAAATCCGGCAACCCTGGGGTAACGGCCAGGTCGATCATCTCCACGCCCGGCGGCACCGGTAGCCCGGCATCACCGATCACTAGAATGTCACCATGCCCCATGCCGGCAATAACCCGCGACAGGGCAACGTTCAGCAATGGGGTTTTCTTCATGGTGTCAGCTCCGCCAGGTAAGGAATCGACGGCTGGGCACCGGCACGGGTGACCGACAATGCGGCGGCACGCTGGCCAAACACAATAGCCTCGCCCTCCTCCAGCCCCCGCACCAGCCCGGCCGCAAAGCCACCGACAAAGGTATCGCCGGCAGCGGTGGTATCCAACGGTTGCACCACCGACGCCGGATAGTGCTGGTGGCCTTGAGCAGTAATCCGCAAGGCCCCTTGCGCACCCAGGGTGATGATCACTTTCCCCGCCCCCAGTTGCAGCAGCCGCTCGCCAGCGCGCCGGGCGCTTTCCTGGTCGGTCACCGCCATGCCGGTCAACGCTTCGGCCTCGCTTTCGTTAGGGGTGAGGTAATCGATATGCGCAAACCAGTCCGCCGGCAAGGGACCGGTAGCAGGTGCTGGGTTCAGGATTACCTGCTTACCCAGCTCATGCCCTCTGGCCAGGGTCCAGGCCACGGTTTCGGCCGGCACTTCCAGTTGGCAAATGATCACTTCAGCCGCCTGCAACAGCGCATCGAAACGCTGCACCGACCGTGGCGTAAGCAGGCCGTTGGCGCCGGGAATGATAACGATACAGTTCTGGCTGGCGGCATCCACGGTGATCAGTGCGACACCACTGGAAACCCCTGGGCACGTGCTTACGCCCTGGCAGTCGATACCCTCGACGTACAATGCCCGGTGCAGTTGCCGACCATAATCGTCGTCCCCCACATTGCCGATCATCGCCACGCTACCGCCCAACCGTGCCACTGCCACGGCCTGATTAGCGCCCTTGCCGCCCGGCACGGTGAAAAAGCTTTCGCCGGGGAGTGTTTCGCCGGCCCTGGGCAGGCGCTGCGCGCGGGCCACCAGGTCCATATTGAGGCTGCCGACCACCACAACCTTGGCATTCATGACATTTCCTTAGCGTTAGCGGTAATCATTGAACAGGTCCGGGCGTGGCCCGGTGGACTCACGCAAGACGATGCGCGGGGCAATGATGCGTTGCTCTGCCGCGCCTTGCCGGGGTGTACCGATACGCGTCAGCAACAGTGAAGCGGCACTTTCGCCCAGCTCGCGAATCGACTGGCCCACCGTGGTCAACGGCGGGTAGACGTAGCGGCTGAGCTCGATGTCGTCGAAGCCGATCACCGACAGTTCGCCGGGTACGCTGATATTGCGTTCGGCTGCAGCGCGCAGCACGCCGAAACCAATCATGTCATTGCCGGCAAAAATTGCCGTGGGCCGCTTGCCCTCCAGCACCTGCGTTGCCGCCGCATGGCCACCTGGGCTGGTGAAGTCGCAGTGCAGCACACGGTTGCCCAGCAGGGGCGCACCGGCTTCGATCATGGCGCGGCGAAAGCCGCACAGGCGCAGCTGAGTAACCCCGGTTTCGGCAGGGCCGCCGATGTAGGCGATGTCGCGATGGCCAAGCTCCAGCAGGTGCTGGGTGGCCAGGTACGCGCCATGCTCGTGGTCGATACGCACCAGGTCGGCATCGACGCCCTCCAGCTCACGGTCGACGATGACCATGGGCGTGCGTACACAGGCCAGGCTTTGCAGCAGGTCGCTGTCCTGGCCCACCGAGGCTACCACCAGGCCGTCGATGCGTTTTTCCAGCAGCACGCGCAGGTAACTGCGCTGCTTCTGCGGGTTGTCGTCGGAGTTGCACAGGATCACACAATAGCCGTTGCGTTCGCAGGCGTCTTCGATACCCCGCGCCAGCTCGGCGAAGTACGGGTTGACGCTGTTGGGCACCAGCAGGCCGATGGTGGCCGTGCTACGCGCCTTGAGTGAGCGGGCCACCGCACTGGGCACATAATCCAGTTCGATAATGGCGGCTTCCACTTTCAACCGCACCTGTTCGCTGACGGGTCGGGTCTTGTTCAGTACATGGGACACGGTGGTGTAAGAAATACCCGCCAGCGCCGCGACATCTTTGATGGTTGCCATGTTGTCAGTTCCGCCGGGCTGCACGCCGGCTACGGTAAGTGTCGAGCACCACGGCGATGACGATCACCGCCCCGGTGATGATGCGTTTGGTTGGTTCGCTGGCGCCGATCTGCGCCAGCCCGGCGGCCAGTACGGAAATGATCAGTACGCCAAAGAAGGTGCTGATAACCGAGCCACGCCCGCCCATCAGGCTGGTGCCGCCGATCACTACAGCGGCAATCACCTGCAGTTCCAGGCCGGAGCCAGCATTGGGGTCGGCCGCTTCCAGCCGCGAGATCTGGAACAGCGCGGCCAGGCCGGCGAGCAGGCCCATCAAGGCGAACACCAACACTTTGTAGGGCCGCGGGTCGATACCGGCGAGGCGTACGGCTTCTTCGTTGGTGCCAATGCCAATCAGGTAGCGGCCGAATACCGTACGGGTCAGCACCAGCTGGGCCAACACGATTACCAGCAAGGCAATGATGAACGCTGGCGAAATACCAAAGGCGACCGGGTTGGAGAACCAGGCATAGGCATCGCCAATATAGGCGGTGCGCGAGTCGGTGAACTGGTAGGCCAGACCACGGGCCATTTCCAGCACGCCGAGCGAAACAATGAATGACGGGATGCGCCAGGCCACGGTTACGCACCCGGTAATGCTGCCGGCCAGCGCGGCCACGGCCATGCCCAGCATCGCCGAGGGCAGCACGCCCCAGCCCCAGCCGAGAATCGCCACGCTCACCGCGGAGGCAGCCAGCGCCAGCACCGAGCCCACCGACAGGTCGATACCGCCGATAATCAGCACGAAGGTCATGCCCACCGCCAGTACCATCAGGTCCGGGATCTGGTTGGCCAAGGTGCTGAAGGTGCTGTAAGACCAAAAGTGGCTGCTGAGGAATGAGAACAACACGATCATCGCCAGCAAAGCGCCAGCCAAGCCCAAGTAAGTGGCCAAGCCAAAGTACGTGCCACTGCGGCGCACGGGAGCGACGCCTTGGCTGTCTAGCGGGGTGGTTTTCATGCATTCTTCCTGGGTGCTGCATCGTGCAGCAGTGCGTCACGTTTCTGATATCCGGCAAAGGCGGCGGCCAACAGCTGATCCTGAGTCCAATGCTCACGCTCGAAGGTGTCGATCAGGCGGCCGGCGGACAGCACAGCGATGCGGTCGCAAATCAGCATCAGCTCGCGCAGGTCGCTGGACACCACCACCAGGGCCTTGCCCTGGCGCGCCAGTTCGGCCAGCAGGCCATAGATGTCGAACTTGGCGCCCACATCGATGCCACGGGTAGGTTCGTCGAACAGCAGCACCTGGCAATCGCGCTCCAGCCAGCGGCCGATCACCACCTTCTGCTGGTTGCCGCCAGACAGCTCGCCCACTACCTGCTGCGCGCCGGCACTGCGAATGCGCATGGCCTGGATCTGGCGTTCGGCCAGGGCTTGCTCTGCCTGGCCATCGAGCACGCCGGCCCGCGATACCGCGCCCAGGTTACCCAGGGCGATGTTGGCGCTGATCGACTGCGTCAGCAGCAGGCCCTCGCCTTTGCGGTCTTCGGTAATCAGCGCGATACCCGCCCGCACGGCGGCCTTGGGCGAGTCGATGGTTACCGCTTGAAGTGGCTGGCCGAGCGCGATGCTGCCACTGTCGGCACGGTCGGCACCGTAGATCAGCCTCAGCAGCTCGGTGCGGCCGGCGCCGATCAGGCCGGACATGCCAAAGATTTCCCCTGCCCTGACCTCGAACGACACCTCGCGCACCTTGTCAGCACGGCTTAGCTTGTCGACCTTGAGCAAGGGGGCACCGATCTGCCGGCGGCCCAGGTCGATATGCTCGCCCAGCTCGCGGCCGACCATCAGGTTGACCAGCTCGGCACTGGTGTAGCGCTGTATCGGCTCATCACACACCAGTTTGCCATCGCGCAGCACAGCGATGCGCTGGGCCACGCGCTGCAACTCTTCCAGGCGGTGCGAGATATAGACGATGGCCACGCCACGCTGGCGCAAGCGCTCGATCTGGGTGAACAGCAACTCCACCTCGCGCGCAGTGAGCATGGCAGTGGGCTCGTCGAAGATCAGCACATGGCAGTCACCGATCAGGTTGCGGGCGATTTCGACCATCTGCTGATGCCCGATACCCAACTCGCCCACCGGGGTATCCGGGTCGATGGCATCGAGCCCGACCTGGGCCATGGCGGCCGTGGCCAATTGGCGCAGGCGCTTGTGGCTGATCCAGCCAAAGCGGCTGGGCAGGTTGTCGAGGAACAGGTTTTCCGCCACGGTCAGTGTCGGCAGCAGGTTCAACTCCTGCATGACCATGCGTACACCGAGGCGCTCGGCCTCGCTGCGGCTGGCGGGCGCGTAGGCCTGGCCGCGATAGGTCATGAGCCCGGTGGTGGGCACCTCCAGGCCACTGATGAGCTTGGACAGGGTACTTTTGCCCGCACCGTTTTCGCCGGTCAGGGCCAGCACTTCGCCGGCGCGCAGGCTCAGGCTGACGTCGCCTAGCACGGGCTGGGCGTAAGTCTTGCCCAACCCACGGGCGGCGAGTACCACTTCGTTGGCCAATGCAGGCATGGCCGTTCTCCTGGCAGCGTCAGGGCTTCTTGGTGATGAGTTTGACCGGGGTCTGGATGACGTTGTCGTCATCCACATCAGGCTTCTCGCCCTTGACCATTTTCAACGCCGCCTGGATGCCGTACACCGCCTGCTGGCTGGCGGCCTGGTCGAGGGTGGCGAGTACGCGACCATCACCAAGCATCGGTTTGATGGCGTTGATGTTGTCGTAGCCCACCACTTGCACCTGGCCGGTCTTACCGGCAGCACGCACGGCCGATACCGCACCCAGGGCCATGCTGTCGTTGCCAGCCAGCAGGGCTTTCAGTTCGGGGTATTCGTTGAGCATGGACGCCGCGACAGCGTTGCCTTTGTCGATTTCCCAGTTGCCACTTTGCACCGAGACGATCTTCATCTGTGCGGCCTCCATGGCGTCCTTGAAGCCGGCGGTGCGTTGCTGGGCGTTGGTGGTGGTCGGCACGCCTTCGATGATGCCCACCTGGTCGCCGGCCTTGAGCTTCTGGCTGGCCAGGTAGTCGCCGACCAGGCGCGCGCCCTTGCGGTTGTCGGGGCCAACGAAGGGTACGCTGATGCCTTTGCTCTTGAGCAGATCAGGGTCCAGACGGTTGTCGATGTTGATCACTACAACGCCCTGGTCCATGGCCTTCTTCACCGCCGACACCAGTGCCTTGGAATCGGCCGGGGCAATCACCAGCGCCTTGGCGCCGGAATTGACCATTTGCTCGACGATGCGAATCTGCTCGCCGGTGTCGGTTTCGTTCTTGATGCCATTGGCGACCAGGTCGAATTCATTGGCGTGGGCTTTCTGGTAGTCCTTGGCGCCGTCTTCCATGGTGCGGAAGAATTCATTGGCCAGCGACTTCATGACCAGGGCGACCTTGGGTTTGTCTTCGGCGTGGGCGGCCGACAATGGCAGGGCGAGAGAAAGCGAGGAAACGACAGCGAGGGCCAGCAGACGACCGGGGAACGGCAGTTTCATGGACGATGACTCCGAATCTTGTGTTTTTTATCGGATAGCAAACGTTTGCGGTACCTAACTATGGAAACAGGACCGGGGTTTGTCAAATCCGTTTGGCTGTCGGAGGCCAGAGCACTGCTTCGGCTGATTATCCAGATTTCTCCGAAAAACCGAACACCTTTTCCTATGTTTTTCGGGATTCCGAATGCAATACGCCCCCTGGCAACGCGCAAGGCCGCACCTACGCTCATTTACACAAGCTGGTATGAAACATGCCTTGTCCAGGTGCGACAAAAAAATCATCTCACTAGGAAGAGAGAACAATAACGATGAATGCCGCACTGAAAACCTTCGCCCCCAGCGCACTCGCGCTGCTGCTGATCCTGCCAGCCACCGCCTCGGCCAAAGAAGCCGAAACCCAGCAGAAGCTGGCCAACGTGGTCATCCTCGCCACCGGCGGCACCATTGCCGGCGCCGGTGCCAGCGCCGCCAACAGCGCTACCTACCAGGCTGCCAAGCTGGGCGTCGACAAGCTCATCGCCGGCGTGCCGGAGCTTGCAGACATCGCCAACGTGCGCGGTGAGCAAGTGATGCAGATCGCGTCTGAAAGCATCAGCAACGACGACCTGCTAAAGCTGGGCAAACGCGTCGCCGAGCTGGCCGAAAGCAAGGACGTCGACGGAATCGTCATCACCCACGGCACCGACACCCTGGAAGAAACCGCCTATTTCCTCAATCTGGTGGAAAAGACCGACAAGCCAATCGTGGTGGTCGGTTCGATGCGTCCAGGTACCGCCATGTCCGCTGACGGCATGCTCAACCTGTATAACGCCGTGGCCGTGGCCAGCGACAAGCAGTCGCGTGGCAAGGGCGTGCTGGTGACCATGAACGACGAGATCCAGTCCGGGCGTGACGTGAGCAAGTCGGTCAACATCAAAACCGAAGCGTTCAAGAGCGCCTGGGGCCCCATGGGCATGGTAGTGGAAGGCAAGTCCTACTGGTTCCGCCTGCCGGCCAAGCGCCATACGGTCAATTCCGAGTTCGATATCAAGCAGATCAGCAGCCTGCCCCAGGTGGACATTGCCTATGGCTATGGCAACGTCACCGACACTGCCTACAAGGCACTGGCGCAAAACGGTGCCAAGGCGCTGATTCATGCCGGCACCGGCAACGGTTCGGTATCGTCGCGGGTGGTGCCGGCGCTGCAAGAGCTGCGCAAGAACGGCGTGCAGATCATCCGTTCGTCTCACGTCAACCAGGGTGGCTTCGTGCTGCGCAACGCCGAACAGCCGGACGACAAGAACGACTGGGTGGTGGCCCACGACCTGAACCCGCAAAAGGCGCGAATTCTGGCGATGGTAGCGATGACCAAGACCCAGGACAGCAAGGAACTGCAGCGAATCTTCTGGGAGTATTGAGTGCTCCTCTCAGGGCCGGTGCGCCGGCTCTGAGGCTCTTGCCGCCCTTCCCTTCGCGGTGCCTGGCACCGCCTCTGAGCCACGCATAACCAGCCCCGGCGGCGGCGCTCTTCGCGGGCATGCCCGCTCCCACAGCGACGACTGTCATCCTGTACAACCGGTGCCATCCACTACAGGAACTCAGGGCGAAATGCGCTTCAGGTCATTCAACAAGCCCATCAGTTGCTGCAGCTTCTCTTCACCAAACTGCGCCTGAATCTTCTGGTAGTTGGCCTCCATCCCTTCCTTCATCGAGGCAAAGCACGCCTCCCCGTCTTCGGTCAGGCTGACGAACACCCGCCGCTGGTCCTGCGCTGCCTTCTGCCGCCGCACCAGCCCATCGCGCTCCAGCCGCCCCAGCACCCCGGTCATGCTCGGCTTGAGGATGCAGGCCAGTTCTGCCAGCTGGTAATTCTCCAGCTCGCCATGCTGCTTGAGGATGCGGATGACCCGCCATTGCTGCTCGGTCAGGTCATGCGCGTTCAACAGCGGCCTGAAAAATGCCATCGCGGCTTCTCGGGCCTGCAAAAGGCTTAGGGTGAGCGAAGGTTGGGTCTTGGTCATGGTCGAGCCTGTGGTTTTTCTCAGTTCACAAATTTAAGGGCATGCACGATGGAAAGTGCAATCTGTTCCACGGAAAACCCATTCAAGCCCAGCGCGCGGGCTGCGACTATCCGGTACAAACAACAACACATACCGGGTGCGCCGCCATGGCCCTGTCACTGCAAGTGTGCCTGCCGCTGGCGATACTCCCCAGGCGTGAGTTTGGCGTAGCGGTTGAAGAAGCGGCTGAAATAGGCCGGGTCCTTGAAGCCGAGCTGGTAACAGATTTCGTTGGCCGTGCTACCGGAAAACAACAGCAAGCGCTTGGCCTCCTGCATCAGCCGCTCCAGTACCAGGCGCTTGGATGGCAAGTCGGCGATACGCCGGCACACATCGTTCAGCCGCGCCTCGGTCACGCCAACCTGCTGCGCGTAGCGGGCCAGCGGCCAGTGCTCGAGGTAATGCGCTTCGATCAGTGCATTGAAACGGTGGAAGATCTTCAAGTCCTCATGCCGCGCCGGGGTCGATTCCAGCGAGTTGGGGCACAGCCGCAGCAGGCTGACCATGATCAAGCGGGTCAGCGACTGCAGCGCCGCCTCGCGCCCCGGTTGCTGTGTGGCGAACTCGTCGCTCAGCGCTTCCAGCCAGCCTTGCAGGCGGTGGGCCTCGGCCTTGTATTCGGCCGGCAGGTTGCCCAGCGCCACGCAGGCCGGCTGCACCTGCATGCCCGCCGGCAGCAGGCTGGCATCGGCTTCGATCAATTGCCAGACCAGTTGCTGGCGCACAGTCAGCACATGCCCGTCGCTGTCGGCTTCGGTAACGAACGCGTGTGCCACCGTGGGCGGCGTGAGGAAGAACATCGGCCCGGCCTCGATGTACTGCTGGTCGTCCAGATACACCCGCACCGTGCCCGATTTCACGTAATGCACCTGGAAGAACCGGTCATGTCGGTGCACTGGCATGTTGCGCCCGAAAAAGCCCGCCAGGTTGCCCAGCCGGTCGTAATGCACCTCGCTGTCGCTGTAGCGCTGGTCATAGACCTGGCCGATGTTGATGTTCGGTATCGGATGCCGGTCGCTCATGGCTGCTTGCTCGCAAATCGCTTGACCCTGTTGACGATGGCCCATGGTGCACCGCCTTGTCGGCACGCGCCACTGGCCACCTCTTGACCATCGTTAACATATTAACTATAACATTAACACATTAACAAAATCCGCAGGACGGCCATCGCCCTGCACTGCCAGGAGAAGAGCATGAGCCATGCCCTGCATGACGTTGCCAACGGCACCCTGTTCGGCGTCGCGCTGAACTACCGGGGTTTGCTGCAGCAGCACCAAGCGGCGTTCGTCGAAGCACCGTACAAGCAACTGCCAGTCAAGCCAGTGCTGTTCGTCAAAACCCCGAACACGCGCAACCAGCATGAAGGCCAAGTGCTGTTCCCGGCCAACGTACAGCGCCTGCAACCTGGCCCGGCGCTGGGTGTGGTGATTGGCAAGGACGCCAGCCGCGTCAGTGTGGAGGACGCCCTGGAGCATGTGGCGGGCTACACCATCGTCAACGAAACCAGCCTGCCCGAAGACAGCTACTACCGCCCGGCCGTCAAGGCCAAGTGCCGTGATGGCTTCTGCCCGATCGGCCCAGCGTTGGTGCCGGCCAGCCAGGTAGCCAACCCCGATGCCCTAGGCCTGCGCCTGTATGTGAATGGCGAACTGCGCCAGCACAACAACACCGCCAACTGCGTGCGCACGGTGGCCCAGCTGATTGCCGAAATCAGCGAGTTCATGACCCTGCACGCTGGCGACATCCTGATCACCGGCACCCCCGAGGGCCGCGTCGATGTACAGCCAGGCGACCGCGTCGATATCGAGATCGACGGCCTGGGCAAGCTGACCAACCACATCGTCGCCGAGTGAGGAATTACCTGTGAAACACGCCCGTATCCAGTTCGACGGCCAGGCCCATGATGTCACGGTCGAAGGCGACCACCTGCGCCTTGCCGATGGCCGCCTGGTCCATCAAGACCAGGTCACCTGGCTGCCGCCCGCCACCGGCAGCATGTTCGCCCTGGGCCTGAACTACGCCGATCACGCCAAGGAACTGGCCTTCGCGCCGCCCACCGAACCTCTGGCCTTCATCAAGTCGCCCGGCACCTACACCGGCCACGGCCAGGTCACCTGGCGCCCGGACAACGTCGAGTACATGCACTACGAGTGCGAGTTGGTCGCGGTCATTGGCAAAGCAGCGAAAAACGTCAAGCGTGAGGACGCCCTGGCCTACGTTGCCGGCTACACCGTGTGCAACGACTACGCCATCCGCGACTACCTGGAAAACTACTACCGCCCCAACCTGCGGGTGAAAAACCGCGACGCCACCACCCCGGTCGGCCCGTGGATCGTCGATGCGGCCGATGTGCCAGACGTCAGCAACCTGAAGCTGCGCACCTGGATCAACGGTGAGCTGAAGCAGGAAGGCACCACGGCGGACATGATCTTCGACATCCCGCACCTTATCGAATACTTCTCCAGCTTCATGACCCTGCAGCCAGGCGACATGATCGCCACCGGCACGCCAGAAGGCCTGGCCGACGTGGTGCCGGGCGATGAAGTGGTAGTGGAAGTGGAAGGCGTCGGCCGCCTGGTCAACCGCATCGTCAGCGAAGCTGATTTCTTCAAGAACAACAAGGCATGAGCAGCATGATCAAGCACTGGATCAACGGCCGTGAGGTCGAGAGCAAAGACACCTTCGTCAACTACAACCCGGCCACCGGCGATGCCATTTGTGAAGTCGCCAGCGGTGGCGCCGAAGAAGTGGCGCAAGCCGTGGCCGCGGCCAAGGAAGCCTTCCCCAAGTGGGCCAACACCCCGGCCAAGGAACGTGCCCGGCTGATGCGCAAGCTCGGTGAGCTGATCGACCAGAACGTGCCGAAACTGGCCGAGCTGGAAACCCTCGACACCGGCCTGCCGATCCACCAGACCAAGAACGTGCTGATCCCGCGTGCCTCGCACAACTTCGACTTCTTCGCCGAAGTGTGCACACGCATGGATGGCCATACCTACCCGGTCGACGACCAGATGCTCAACTACACCCTGTACCAGCCGGTGGGTGTGTGCGGCCTGGTCAGCCCCTGGAACGTGCCGTTCATGACCGCCACCTGGAAGACCGCGCCGTGCCTGGCGCTGGGCAACACCGCCGTGCTGAAGATGAGCGAACTGTCGCCACTGACCGCCAACGAACTGGGCCGCCTGGCTGTCGAAGCCGGCATCCCCAACGGCGTGCTCAACGTGATCCAGGGCTATGGCGCCACCGCTGGCGACGCCCTGGTACGTCACCCGGATGTACGCGCTATTTCCTTCACCGGCGGCACCGCCACCGGCAAGAAGATCATGCAGACCGCTGGCCTGAAAAAGTACTCGATGGAACTGGGCGGAAAATCGCCGGTGCTGATCTTCGAAGATGCCGACCTTGAGCGTGCGCTGGACGCCGCGTTGTTCACCATCTTCTCGCTGAACGGCGAACGCTGCACCGCCGGCAGCCGCATTTTCATCCAGGAAAGCGTGTACCCGCAGTTCGTCGCCGAGTTCGCGGCGCGCGCCAAGCGCCTGATCGTCGGTGACCCGACCGACCCGAAAACCCAGGTCGGTTCGATGATCACCCAGCAGCACTACGACAAGGTCACCGGCTACATCCGCATCGGCATGGAAGAAGGCGCACGCCTGGTCGCCGGTGGCCTGGAACGCCCGGCCAACCTGCCGGCGCATTTGGCCAAAGGGCAGTTCATCCAGCCCACCGTGTTCGCCGATGTGAACAACAAGATGCGCATTGCCCAGGAAGAAATCTTCGGCCCGGTGGTGTGCCTGATCCCGTTCAAGGACGAAGCAGAAGCGCTGCAGCTGGCCAACGACACCGAGTACGGCCTGGCGTCGTACATCTGGACCCAGGACATCGGCAAGGCCCACCGCCTGGCCCGTGGCATCGAGGCCGGCATGGTGTTCATCAACAGCCAGAACGTACGCGACCTGCGCCAGCCATTCGGTGGCGTGAAAGGTTCCGGTACCGGGCGTGAAGGCGGGCAGTACAGCTTCGAGGTCTTTGCAGAGATCAAGAACGTGTGTATTTCCATGGGTAGCCACCACATTCCGCGCTGGGGCGTGTGAGCAAACCGTAGATGGCCGCTCCCACAAGTACCGCGTCAGCCGCCGAAAACAACAACATTCTGTAACCGGAGCTTTCCATGGGCAAACTCGCTCTCACTGCCAAGATTACCCATGTACCGTCCATGTACATGTCCGAACTCCCAGGCCCGCGCCAGGGCTTTCGCCAGGCAGCCATCGACGGGCATCACGAAATCAGCCGCCGCTGCCGCGAGCTGGGCGTGGACACCATCGTCGTGTTCGATACCCACTGGCTGGTCAACGCCAACTACCACGTGTTGTGCGGGCCGCATTTCGAGGGTGTGTACACCAGCAACGAACTGCCGCACTTCATCAGCAACATGCCTTACGCCTTCCCCGGTAACCCCGAGCTGGGCAAGCTGCTGGCAGAGGAATGCAACCGTTTCAATGTCGAGACCATGGCCCACCACGCCACCACCCTCGCCCCGGAGTACGGCACCCTGGTGCCGATGCGCTACATGAACCAGGACCAGCACTTCAAGGTGGTTTCGGTCTCGGCACTGTGCACCTCGCACTACCTGGCCGACAGCGCCCGCCTGGGCTGGGCCATGCGCAAGGCAGTAGAAGACCACTACGACGGCACCGTGGCATTCCTGGCCAGCGGTTCGCTGTCGCACCGCTTCGCGCAGAACGGCCAGGCGCCGGACTTCGCCACCAAGGTGTGGAGCCCGTTCCTGGAAACCCTTGATCACCGCGTGGTGCAAATGTGGCAAGACGGCGAGTGGGAAGCCTTCTGCGGCATGCTCCCTGAATACGCCGCCAAAGGCCACGGTGAAGGGTTCATGCACGACACGGCGATGCTGCTCGGTGCGCTGGGCTGGTCCGACTACGACGGCAAGGCCGAGGTGGTCACGCCCTACTTCGGCTCTTCCGGCACCGGCCAGATCAACGCGATCTTCCCGGTTACCCCGCAGGATGGCAGCGCCATCCCGGCAGCCCAGGCCGCCAACCCGGCAGCCGTGGTGTCCACCAGCCGCCTGTAATCCACCTGCTTGCGCCTGGCCGTCCCGGCGGATGGCGGGCGCGGCTCGCCGAGGATACCCCTCATGCCACACCTGGTTCTGCTCTACACCCCCGACCTGGAAACCGATGCCGACATCCCCGGCCTGTGCCGCGCCTTGGCCGACACCATGCTCGAACAGCGCGATGGTGAAGGCAAAGCTGTGTTCCCCACCGGCGGCACCCGCGTGCTGGCCTACCCCGCCGCCCATTGTGCAGTGGCAGATGGCAAGGGCGAATACGGTTTCCTGTACGCCAACCTGCGCATGGCCACCGGCCGCAGCACCGAGGTGCACAAGGCGGTGGGCGACAGCCTGCTGGCGGTGTTGAAAGCCCGCCTGGACCCACTGCTGAAACAGCGCCCAATCGGCATCACCGTACAGATCGACCACAGCACCGCCCAAGTCTACGACGCCAAGCACAGCACCTTGCACCCATTGTTCAACCGCTAGCGCGCCGGCTCGAAAGCCCCTTCCCCGCCTCATTGAAGAACAAGTACAAAAACATGAGCACACTCGAACACGCCTCGCCACGCGAGGCACACGCTGAAAGGGTCGACAGTACCCACCGGGCAGTCACTTGGCGGCTGATGCCGCTGCTGCTGGTGTGCTACCTGTTCGCCCACCTGGACCGCATCAACATCGGCTTCGCCAAGATGCAGATGAGCCAGGACCTGCATTTGTCCGACACCGTCTACGGCCTGGGTGCCGGGCTGTTCTTCATCGCCTATGCGCTGTTTGGCGTACCCAGCAACCTCATGCTCGACCGGGTCGGCCCACGCCGCTGGATCGCCTGCCTGATGGTGGTGTGGGGGTTGTTGTCGACCAGCATGCTGCTGATCGAAAGCAGCAGCGCGTTCTACCTGCTGCGCTTCGCCCTGGGCGCGGCGGAGGCCGGGTTCTTCCCAGGTATCCTGGTCTACCTCAACCGCTGGTACCCGGCCGGGCGGCGCGCCCAGGTGACGGCGCTGTTCGCCATTGCCGTGCCATTGGCCGGAGTCGTCGGCGGGCCGGTGTCCGGGGCCATCCTGGCCTTCATGCACGACACCGCAGGGCTGCGTGGCTGGCAGTGGATGTTCCTGCTCGAAGGCGCACCTGTGGTGCTGCTGGGCCTGGTGGTGCTGGCCGTGCTGCCGGAGCATTTCGAAAAGGTGAGCTGGCTGGACGATCAGCAGAAAGCCACGCTGCGCGCGCAATTCGGTGAGGAAGAACAGCGCAAGCCGGTGACCTCGTTCAGCGCCATTTTCGCCAGCCGTGCACTGTGGCTGCTGGTGGCGGTGTATTGCGCGGTGATGCTGGCGGTCAACACCCTGGCGTTCTGGATGCCCAGCCTGATCCACAGTGCCGGGGTGGCCAGCGACGCCAGTGTCGGCCTGCTCAGCGCTGTGCCGTACGTGGCCGGCTGCGTGTTCATGCTGGCCTGCGGCCGCTCCAGCGACCGCCTGCGCGAACGCCGCTGGCACCTGTGCGTCCCCCTGCTGATGGCCGCCACCGGCATCGCCATCGCAGCCCTTGCCCCCGAGCAGGCGTGGCCGGTAATGGCCGGCCTGGTGCTGGCCGGCATGGGCGCCAGCGCTGCGCTGCCGATGTTCTGGCAACTGCCGCCGGCCTTCCTCAACGCCCGCACCCAGGCCGCCGGCATTGCTCTGATCAGCTCGCTGGGCAGCATCGCCTCGTTCTTCACGCCCTACTTCATCGGCTGGGTGCGCGACACCACCCACAGCGCCAGCCTGGCCCTGTATGTGCTCGCCATCTTCATCGCCCTGGGTGGCCTGCTGGTGCTGCGCACCCGAGCTGCCATCGTCAACCCTTGAATCAAGAGACTGTCCCCATGCTAGACAACGCTTTCATCCAGCAAGCCGCCGAACGCCTCGACCAGGCCGAACGCTCCCGCGAGCAAGTGCGCCAGTTCTCGCTGGAGCAGCCCGCAATCAGCGTCGAAGACGCCTATGCCATCCAGCGCGCCTGGGTGGCGAAAAAGATCGCCGCCGGGCGCAAGCTGGTGGGCCACAAGATCGGCCTGACCTCGCGTGCCATGCAGGTGTCGTCGAACATCACCGAGCCCGACTATGGCGCATTGCTCGACGACATGCTGTTCGATGAAGGCAGCGACATCCCCTTCGAACGCTTCATCGTGCCGCGCGTTGAAGTGGAGTTGGCGTTCATCCTCGGCAAGCCGCTGAAAGGCCCCAACGTCACTGTTTTCGATGTGCTGGAAGCCACCGAATGGGTGATCCCGGCGCTGGAAATCATCGATGCGCGCATCCAGCAGGTGGACCCGCAAACCCAGGCCACCCGCAAGGTGTTCGACACCATTTCCGACAACGCCGCCAATGCCGGCGTGGTGATGGGCGGACGGGCCGTGCGCCCCACCGAGATCGACCTGCGCAAAGTGCCGGCAGTGCTCTACCGCAACGGCGTGATCGAGGAGTCCGGTGTCAGCGCCGCGGTGCTCAATCACCCGGCCAAAGGCGTTGCCTGGCTGGCCAACAAGCTGGCCCCGTACGACGTCACCTTGCAGCCCGGCCAGATCATCCTCGGTGGTTCGTTCACCCGCCCGGTGGCCGCACGCCCAGGCGATACCTTCCACGTCGACTACGACATGCTCGGCGCCATCGCCTGCCGCTTCGTTTGAGGACCAGCCCATGGACATGCCCATCAACCACTTCAAGCAACGCCTGTGCAGCGGCGAGCCGCAGGTCGGCCTGTGGCTCGGCCTGGCCGATGCCTACTGCGCAGAGCTGGCCGCCAATGCCGGTTTCGACTGGCTGCTGATCGACGGCGAACACGCCCCCAACGACCTGCGCGGCATGCTCGCGCAGTTGCAGGCGGTGGCCCCCTACCCCAGCCAGGCGGTGATCCGCCCGGTAATCGGTGATACCGCGCTGATCAAGCAGGTGCTGGACATCGGCGCTCAGACCTTGCTGGTGCCGATGGTGGAAAGCGCTGAACAGGCGCAGCAACTGGTCAAGGCCATGCATTACCCGCCCAACGGCATTCGTGGCGTGGGCAGCGCACTGGCACGGGCATCGCGCTGGAACACCATCCCCGGCTACCTGGACCACGCCGATGAACAGATGTGCCTGCTGGTGCAGATCGAAAACAAGGAAGGCCTGGCCAGCCTGGACGAGATCGTTGCGGTGGAAGGTGTGGATGGCGTGTTCATCGGGCCTGCGGACTTGAGCGCAGCCATGGGCCATCGGGGCAACCCTGGGCATCCACAGGTGCAGGCAGCGATCGAGGATGCCATCGTACGCATCGGCAAGGCGGGCAAGGCTGCAGGTATTCTCAGCGCGGATGAGAAACTGGCGCGACGTTATATCGAGCTGGGTGCGGCATTTGTGGCCGTCGGTGTGGATACCACGGTGCTGATGCGCGGGCTGCGCGAGCTGGCAGGGAAGTTCAAAGGTACGCCGATGGTTGGCAGTGCCGGGGGGAGTGTCTACTGAGGTATCTGTGTGGATGGCACCGGCCTCTCCGGTGCCATCCACAGCGAGATCAGATGTTGATAAGTGCCTTGAGCACTGTCTTGAAAGTCTCCAGCTGCTCTTCACTGAACTGCCCGAACACCTTGTCCTGCTGTTCCCGGGCAATGGTCCACAATGCCTCGGTCTCGTCCACGCCCTTCACCGACAACCGCACACGTCCGTCATCATCGGCAATCAACCCTTTGCGCTTGAGGTTGGCCACCGCTTCCTCGATCTCCCGCGCCGGCATCGCCACTTCCCGTTGCAGGTCGTTCAGGCTCAGCCCCGCATCGTTCTCCAGCACCATCAGCATGCGCGCCTCACTGGTACGCAGGCCGGTGCACAACTGGCGTGGCTGGTAGTCGGCCTGGTAGGCGCGCAATGCCTGGGTCATCAGGTAATACAGGTTGTGTTGCAGGCGGCCCTGGAAGTGGCTGCTGGGTGCCTGCCCTTCTGCACGCTGGGTCATGCGGGTATGTGGCAGCACCATGGAATAGGCGCCCTGGTGGTACAGCAGCGGCGAGCGGCCGAAATCATCGAACGCCACCACCCTGCCTATCAGGATCCAGTGATCGCCACCGTCCAGTTGCTGGTACTTTTCACACTCGAAGCGTGCCGCGCAATCGACGAACAATGGCACGCCGCCAACGCCCGTCTCGTAGTCGATACCGGCAAAGCGGTCCTCTTTGGGCCGGGCGAAGTTGTTGGACAGGTCGATCTGGTCCGCAGCCAGAACGTTCACGGCAAAATGCGAGGCCTCTTCGAACACTTCATGGCTGGTCGACCGTTTATCGATGCTCCACAGGATCAGCGCCGGGTCCAGCGACACCGAGTTGAAACTGTTGGCGGTGACGCCCACCTTGCGGCCACTGGGGCCGGCTGCGGTCACCACGGTAACGCCGGTGGCGAAGTTGCCCAGTGCGCGGCGGAAGGCACGCGCGTCGAAGGTTTCATTGGACATGCAAGACTCCCGGGCAGGCCTGGCAGCCCGCCCTGATTGTTGTTGTGCTTGTGAGGGATGGTTGAAACGGAAAGCGACTCAGACCATGGTCGGGTCGGGCTCCAGGCCCATCAACTCGCGGCCGAGGATCTGCGCGCAAACGTCGTAGTCGGTGTAGGCATGGGCGCCGGTCATGTGCGAATCGCGGAACAGGCGTTGCAGTTCGTTGCTCTCGAACCAGGCGCCACCACCGGCCGCTTCCATCAGGCGGTCCACGGCCTGGATGCACAGTTTCACTGCATAGCCCTGGTTGGTGCGCCAGAATGCCAGCGTGCCACGCGAGGGGTATTCATGGCGGGCGCTGTGCTCGGCAATTTCGTCCCAGCTTTTTTCCAGCAGTGCCCGGGCGGCGGCCACCTGATGGGTCGATTCGGCCAGGCGCATCAGCGCTGGGGTAGCAGCGCCCACGGCAGCACCGGTGTAGGCACGCACGCGGTTGCGGGTTTTCTCGCGGAACACCTCCAGCATGCGCTCGGCAACGCCGAGGCTCACGGTGGAAAAACCGCTGGCGAAGTACGGGCGGTATGGGGCGAAGAAGATCTTGCTGTCCGGGTACAGGCCAAAGCCCGCCGACTTGCCCTCCATCATGTCCTTGGCTTTCTGGATACGGTGCTCAGGCACGAAGGCGTCACGCACGATCAAGGTCTTGCTGCCACTGCCGCGCATGCCCACGGCATACCAGTCATCACGGATTTCATAATCGCTGCGCGGCAGGATGGCGAAGCAGTAATCCTGAGTGCCTTCGGCATTGTTGCGGCGAAAACCTACGATCGCCCACTCGGCGTGGTCGCAACCAGAACTCCAGCCCATCTCGCCGCTGAACGACACGCCACCCTCGACCTCTTCGGTACGGCCAAATGGCGCGATACTGCTGCTGGCAGTGGCATCCGGGTCGCTGCCCCACACCTCCTGCTGCAGCTTGGGCGAGAACATCGCCATCTGATGGCTGTGGGTGCACAGCAAGCTCATGGCCCAGGCGGTGCTGGCGCAGGCGCCCGCCAGCTGGGCGATGCACTCGGCGAATTGCGGCAGGGTGATTTCCATGCCGCCGTAGTGTTTGGGCAAGAAAGCGCGGTGCATGCCGATGCTTTTCAGCAGGGTGATGTTCTCTGCCGGCACGCTGCGGTCCTGTTCTGCACGCATGGCATTGGCGGCGATGGTCGGCAGGATGGATCTCAGGTCTTCCAGCAGGGGGTTTGGCTTTTTCATGAACGGTCTCTTTCTTATTGGATTCGAAGACGCGTTCAGTATGTGAGCCGCGATTGGGCGGCGGAATGCACGTTACGAGGGGAACATTGCACTTTTCATGGTGTGCAGAAATTGCCCAGCCACAAGCATTGACCCGTGCATTTGCGATCACCACAATCCCACCCATATGACGCGCGCGGCCTGCCGCGCCCCTGACGGAGCGATGCTGTTGAAAGACCTTTCCCCTTCTGCGGTGCGTGTGTGCGATGCCGCCGTCGGCCACTTCGCCGAGTATGGCTACGATGCCTCTTCGCTGAACGAAATCGCCCAGCTGGCCGGCATGCGCAAAGCTTCACTGTATGCACACTTCGCCAACAAGGATGCTTTGTTCGTGGAGGTGTTCCAGCGTGCGCTGGTGCAGGAAACGACGTTTGTCGAACAGGGTTTTGCGCAGGAAGATCGCGACGGCCTGGCGCCCGGGCACTGGCTGGCCTTGCACCTGGCCGAGCGTTATCGCGGCTCCGCTGCGCTGCGCTTCGTGTTGCGCACGGCCTTCCTGCCCCCGGCGGGCATCAAGCCGGTTGTCACTTGCGGCTTCGAAAAGTACCTGGACGGCATACGCGAAGGGTTCTGCAAGGCCCTGCAAGCTCGGAACAACTGGGCTGATGAGCAGCAAAGCCGCCTGGCGCTGTACGCCGATGCCTACCTGGGCATCATCGACAGCCTGTATGTAGAGCTGATGTACGCAGGCCCCGCCGCCTATGAGCGGCGCGCGACAGCCTTGCTGAAAGTGCTCGAAGACTCGCTGTCACTCAACCGCTGACGGCTGGCGCGTCAGGGTTTGATCCGCTTCATTTCATCCAGCAACTGCATCAGTTGCTGCAGCTTGTCCTCGCCAAACTGGGCGAGGATCTTGTCGTAGTTGCGCGCCATTTCCTCACTCATCGCCACAAATGCCTGCTGCCCCGCGTCGGTCAGGTTGATGAACACCCGGCGCTGGTCTTCTGCCGACTTGCGCCGCGCCACGATCCCATCGCGTTCCAGGCGCTTGAGCACACCACTCATGCTGGGTTTGAGAATGCACGCCAGCTCAGCCAACTGATGGCTTTCCAGCTCGCCTTGCTGGCGCAAGATACGGATTACCCGCCATTGCTGCTCGGTCAGGTCATGGGCATTCAACGCTGGGCGGAAAAACGCCATGGTGGCTTCGCGCGCCTGCAACAGGGTCAGGGTCAGGGAGGGTCTTGGTGTGGTCATGCGGGCTCGTGGGGCTGGGAATAGCAAACCGGCGAGTATGCCAGTGCACAATCATTAATACATTAATAGAATGTTTTCTACCCATTGCCAAGAAGCAGCGCCAGCCGCCGATTGCGTGTGGCAGGCTGGTTACACTTGCTGGCAGGCAAGCGCAAGACAGCTGATGATCGGCAGGCGCTCAATGGCCTCATGTGCCAGCGCCCGGCAAACGGCCCTATCACAATTCCAATTCAGCAGGCTGCGTCATGATCACCCTCGAGAGCCCCACGTATTACTCGGCGACCAAGAAGTACAACCTGAATTTCCCCACCCTGGAAAATGACATCGAAGCCGATGTCGTGGTGATCGGCGGTGGCTTCTCCGGTATCAACACCGCGCTGGAGCTGGCAGAACAGGGTGTGGCCAATGTGGTCGTGCTCGAAGCCCGCTACCTGGGCTACGGCGGTACCGGGCGCAACGGTGGGCAGATCATGGCAGGTATCGGCCACGACCTGGAAAACATCCGCAGCAGCGTGGGTGACCAAGGCGTGAAGGAAATGTTCGAGATCAGCGAGCTGGGCGCAGGCATCATCAAGGAACGCATCGCCCGCTACGCCATCGACGCCGACTTTTGCCACGGCTATGGCTACATGGGCTTCAACCACCGCCAGGAACAAACCCTGCGCAAGTGGGAAAAGGCATTCAAGGCAATCAACACCCGCGACGAAATCCGCTTTCTCGGCGGCAGTGAGGTGCACCAGATCATCGGCAGCACCGCCTACAGCAGCGCCCTGCTGCATATGGGCGGTGGCCATGTGCATTCACTGAACCTGCTGCTGGGCGAAGCACAGGCGCTGGTCAGCCATGGCGCGCGCATCTTCGAACACAGCCCGGCCCTGGAAGTGACCTACGGCGAACGCATCAAGGTCCGCACCGGCCGCGGTTCGGTACGCGCCAGCAAGCTGCTGTGGGCGTGCGACAGCTTCCTCAACAAGCTGGAGCCGGAGCTGCACGCACGCACCATCAACACCTATGCCTTCCAGATGATGACCGAGCCGTTGCCGGATGAACTGATCGAGCGCATCAGCCCGATACGCGGTGCCTACAGCGATATCCGCCCGGTGATCGACTACTACCGGGTCACGCGTGAGAACCGCCTGCTGTTCGGCGCCGCCACCCCCTTCGTCGAGCACGTTCCGCTGGACCTGAAGGCCTGGAACCGCGCGCTGATGCTGAAGATTTTTCCCTACCTGAAAAACGTGCGCATCGACCTGGCCTGGGGCGGACCAATGGCCACCAGTGCCAACCTGTTTCCGCAAATCGGCACCCTCGGCAACCGGCCCAATGCCTTTTATGTGCAGGGTTACTCCGGCTTTGGCGTCACCCCCAGCCACATCATCTGCAAGATCCTCGCCGAGGGCATGCTCGAAGGCTCCAGGCGCTATGACCTGGTCAGTTCGGTCAAGCATGCGCGCATCCTCGGCAAGGACTACCTGCGCCCGCTGCTGCTCACCGCCGGCAAGACCGTGCACCAGCTGTCTGGCTACTTCAACGGCCGCCGCTGAACCTGTTCGACTCAACCCTGGAGAACTGCCATGACCCTTACCGCCGCCAAGCAAGGCGTACAATTATCCGAACTCGATGCCTGGGGCAGCGTTGCCGATTTGGGCTCGGAAATACTCGAAGGCGACGTGAAAGCCTTTGGCAAAATGACCTACGGCGCGCCTGACGACGCGGTCAGCAGTGCTTATTTCGGCACTACGCGCGGCAAGTTCCGCATGGTCTACCCGTTCGACGAACAGGCCGTGATCGTGACTGGCGAAATCCAGCTGACCGATGAATCCACCGGCCAGGTCACCCGCTACAAGCCCGGTGATGCCTGGTTCGTGACCAAGGGCACCCCGGTGCTTTGGGAAGTGTTGAGCGATTCATTCGTCAAGCATTACCTGGCGGTGGCCTGAGCCCGGTAGTCCTTGGGCGAGCGTTCGAACTGCTTCTTGAACGAACGGCTGAAATGCGCCGAGTCGGTAAACCCCCACTTGTAGGCGATCGAGGTGATCGACTCGCCCTTGAAAAACGGGTTGGCCAGATCATCGGCGCTGCGCATCAGGCGCGCCCGCTGAATGTAGCGGCACACGCTGTCCCCCTCCTCCTCGAACAGCCGATACAGGTGGCGCACCGAGATGTTAAGGCGCCCGGCAAGGTTGGCTGGGGTCAGCCCAGGCTGTGACAGCGACTCGTCGATCACCTGTTGCACATAGCCGCGCAGGTTGGCACCGCTCAATGCCCCAAGGTTGCCCGGCGCCTCGCCATTACGCTCGAAGCCCGGCTCCAGCAAGGCGATGAAGGCGGTCTGCAGCGCATCACCCTGGGCACCATCACCGCTGACGTTGCCGTCCTTGCACAGCTGGTCCATCAACACATGCAGCATGCGCCCGCAGGCGTTGCTCGACGATATCTTGCCGAACATCGGGCCGCTGCCCTGCACGTACTTGCGCACCTGCTCGCGCGACAGCGCCAGCGAGACATGCTCGATCAGGCCGCTAGGGGTGATTTCACAACGCCCGACCGAATCCATCAGCAGCAGCTCACCCGGCGCCAGGCTAACCTGCAGGCCACCCTGAGATACAGTGGAGTGACCCGCACGCTGGCTGACCAGAAAGCAATGCTGGTCATCGTCGAGCGTGGGGTTTTCGCCCAGCCGACGGATGTTGCCGGCATTGGTGCGCAGGTTGGCCAGCGGCAAGCCAGCGCGGGAAAAGGTGGAGACCTCGCCGATGAACAGCGAGTGATTGGACGCAAGCTCCGTCTCGAAACGGCCACAGATCTGTTGCATGGCCGTGGTCCAGCGTTCCAGCCCCTGACGGTTGGATTGTTGAGTATGCATGGCTGCCCTCGACGCAGGATTTGTTGTTATGCGCACATTGTTAACATGTTATCAATGCACGCACAACTGTCATCATTTGTCGTTAGACACAGCAAGGCATGTGCCAAGCTGCGTCAGAGGCTGGGGAGCAAACGGCTGAACTGAGCCAGGCTGGCCATCAGGTGCGCCCGCTGTTGCGGGCTGATAGGGATGTAGCGACGAAACGCCGGCATACGGTTGACCACTTCGCTGCCGCCCATGTGCTCCAGCGTCAGCAGCCATTGACCGTCGCGACAGGCCAGGCTCAGGCGCTTGAAATCCAGCGGCATCAGCGCCGCCACCAGCGCGGTCTGCTGCAGCAAGCGGTCGCGCAACTGAGCGAAGCGCGCCCGATCACCCTTGCGGTACACGCAGGCAAGGCCGGTACGGCGCAGCGCACCGGTATGGCGCAGCTCCAGGCTGACCTCGCCTTGTTGCGGGGCAGGCAACTGCAGCTGGAACTCACAGGTGACGATGTGCATCAGCAGGTGGGCCTCGACGCGTTCGTGCACCTTGGCCTGCCAGCCCTGAGCCGGGTCGTGGAGCACCCCCGCAACTGCAAGGTCCTGCTGCCCCAGGTTGCGCGCCAAGCACATCAGCGTCGCCCCTGGGCGGTAACCTGAAGGCGCCCGAGGCGCCAGCAGGTGCTCACGCAAACTTCTGATCATGCTGCAGGTGCTCCACGGCGTGGCCAGGTTCGGCGGCGAATTCTTTCTCAAGCACATCCTCGACCCGCGCCGGCTTGAACGGGTTGACCTTCTGCACGCACAGCGTCCAGAACAACGCGTAGGCCGCCGTAGCACCGAGCATGATGGCGAACGGCACGTAGACATCGGCGGGGTTCATGCCTGGCGGCGTGATGAACGCCATGCCGATCAGGATGCCGCTGCTCGAGAGGATCTGCGGCAGCGGGAACAGCGGCGAGCGGTAGGCACGCGGCAGGTCCGGGCGACGGATGCGCAAAATCACCACCGATAGCGTCACCAGCAGGTAGGCGGTGCTCCAGGCGCACACGGCGGCCAGCACCAGGTGCAGGATGTTGTCCGGGTTGCCACCCAGGTACCAGGCATGCAGGCAAGGGATCAACGCCACCACCAGAATGCACAGCAGCGGCGTCTTGAAGCGCGGGTGCAGGTAGGTGAACACCTTGGGCAACGCGCCGTCGACCGCCATGCCATAGAGAATTCGCGGTACGCCGGCCATCAGCGTGTTGATGGTCGCCGCACCGGCGAACAGGAATCCGATACCAAGCCACACCGGGCCGATGTCGCCCATCACCTGCTCGGCGAAGCGCGGGATGGCCATGGGCGTGTCCAGCAGGTGCACGCCACTGGCGGCATCCAGCACCACGTTTTCCACCTGGCGCTTCATCGCCGCACCGTAGATGAACATGCAACTGGCAACGCCGAACAGGCCCAGCGCCATGGCCCGTGGCAGCACCCAGGCCGAGCGTCGCAGCTCGGGCGCCAGCGGCGTGACGAACTCGCAGCCGACGAACATGAACATGGCCATGCCGACCAACGACAGGATGGTCATCAGGTCGGTGCCCACCAGCGACACGCCGAACGGGCCGTCCAGCTCCACCGCAGGTGCTGCGATCAGGCCCAGCACGCCGAACACCATCAAGGTGGTCCACATGCCGAAGGTCAGCACCACTTCGGCGCGGCTGAACGCGCTGACGCCAAAGGCATTGAGCACCGCGAACGCCACCACGAAACACACCCCCAGCAACCACGAACCACCGGCTGACTCTGCCAGGGTGTTGAGGTGCTCGAAGTTCACCAGCGCCATCACCCCCGACAGGATGGTTTCGGCGGTACCGGCGAACACATGCACGATCAGGTAGGCCGACAGTGTGCCGGTGATGGCGAAGAAGCGGCCCATGCCGCAGTTGATGTAGTCGTACACCGAGCCCGTGGTCGGCAGGATCGACGCCGCCTCGGCAAAGGTGGTGGATTGCGCCAGCATCATCAGTGCGGCAATGACCATGGCCACAGCGAAGGCGCTGCCGCCGATGCCAAAGCCCATGGTTGCGGTGAGGATCACCGGGCTGGCCAGGATCAGCCCGACGGTGCTGGCCAGTGCGGTGGGGAAACCGACCGTGCCGCGGTTGAGGTGCTCGGTGAGCTTGTTATTGAGTGACATCGTTATGCCCCGGCTTGTTTTTGTGGCGTTGAACGAGTGATTACTGTGCGCTGCAGGTGGCATGCCGTCTTGCCGATGGCTGCCGCCGGGCTTGTTGCTGCCTGCCAGCAATCAGCTCCAGAGCCTGGCGATGCCCCTGTAGGAGCGGCCTTGTGTCGCGATCGGGCCGCAAAGCGGCCCCGGCGATATTGGCTGTGATGCAAAAAACGGGGGCTGCTGCGCAGCCCGATCGCGACACAAGGCCGCTCCTACAAGGGATCGCGCAAGGCTGACTCATCGCTTGGCAGCCACAGTCATGCCCCTGTCACGCAGGCACAAGAACCGCTCTGCCCCGCTCACTAAGCTGCAAGCTTTGGCCACCTGCCCCGGAGTTTGCATGAGCGACATCACCCTCCTACCTGCCGTCACGGCCTTCCTGGCCCGCGAGCATGGCGTGTTCATCCACGGCCAGCACCTCGCCAGCCAGTCGTCGTCGACAATCGCCGTGGTCAACCCAGCCAACGGCCAGACCATCGCCCACATCGCCGACGCCAACCAGGCCGATGTCGACCATGCCGTCAGCTCCTCGCGCCAAGGCTTTGCCACCTGGTCGCACACCAGCCCCGCCGCCCGCGCGGCGGTGCTGTTCAAGCTGGCCGACCTGCTGGAAGCCCACCGCGAAGAGCTGGCGCAGCTGGAAACTGTGCAGTCCGGCAAACTGATTGGTATCTCCCGCGCCTTCGAAGTAGAGCAGGCCGCGCACTTCCTGCGCTACTACGCCGGCTGGGCCACCAAGATCACCGGCCAGACCATCACCCCGTCGCTGCCCTCGTTCGCCGGTGAGCGCTACAGTGCCTTCACCCTGCGCGAGCCGATCGGCGTGGTGGTGGGCATCGTGCCGTGGAACTTCGCCACCATGATCGCCATCTGGAAGCTGGCCTCGGCCCTGACCACCGGCTGCAGCATCATCCTCAAGCCGAGTGAATTTACCCCACTGACGCTGCTGCGCATCGCCGAACTGGCCACACAAGCCGGCCTGCCGGCCGGGGCGCTGAACGTGCTGACCGGTGGCGGCCTGGTGGGCAAGGCACTGATCGAGCACGCCGGTACCGACAAAGTTTCATTCACCGGCTCGGTCCCAACCGGCATCGCCGTCGGCCAGGCTGCCATGGGTGCCAAGCTGACCCGGGCGACACTGGAACTGGGTGGCAAGAATGCGGTGGCCTTCCTGCCCGACGTGGCAACCGACAAGGCCGTGGACGGCATCATCGAAGCCGGCTTCCTGCACTCGGGGCAAATCTGCGCGGCTGGCGAACGCTTCTACGTGCACCGTTCGCGCATCGACCCGTTGCTGGACGCGCTGTCCCAGCGCCTGGGCCAACTGAAGATCGGCTCGCCGCTGGACGAATCCACTCAGTTCGGCCCGGTGGCCAACAAGCCACACCAGCAGAAGCTGGCGGAACTGTTCGCCACTGCGCGCGCCGAAGGTAGCCAAATCATCCATGGCGGCAAGCTGGGCGACGGCCCCGGTTGCTTTGTCGAACCTACGGTAATCCTCGCCAGGTCGGCCAACGACACCCTGCTCAACCAGGAAACCTTTGGCCCGGTGGCGACCTTCCTGCCGTATGACGACGAAGACGAGCTGCTGCAGTTGATGAACGCCTCGCCCTACGGCCTCAGTGCCAGCCTGTGGACCAACGACCTGGGCAAGGCCATGCGCATGATCCCGCAAATCCAGGCCGGCACCCTGTGGGTGAACATGCACACACTACTCGACCCGGCTGTGCCGTTTGGTGGCATCAAGGCATCCGGCGTTGGCCGCGAGTTCGGCTCGGCATTCATCGATGACTTCACCGAACTCAAGTCGGTGATGATTCGCTACTGACCACACCCCTTGGCCAAGGCGTGCAAACGCCTTGGCAGCCACGAACAAGACCCCGCCCTACCGCACACGCCCTAATAGGCCATCGCCGCCAACCGCGATGGCCCCTCGCCAGACCGAGGGTGCCCCCGAACAACAAGGGCCGCCTTGCAGGCGGCCGAGAAAAACGAGGGATGTGCAAATGGTCAAACCACAGACGCTGTCCAGCCTGGCACTGGCAACCTTGCTGGCCAGCCAGGCCGCGCCGGCCGTTGAGCTGTACGCCGACGAGGACAGCCACCTGAACGCCGACATGCTGGCGGTATGGGGCATGTTCAATAGCCGCAAGAACTACGACGGCACCACGGGCGGCTCGACCTGGCGCGAAGGCTTCATCAAGTATGGCCTCAGCGGTGACCAGGGCCTGGCCGGCAACGGCACGCTGTATGGCAGCCTGAACTGGGTAAGCTCGGCCACCTGGGGCGACGGCGATGCGGCCGGCAATACCGATGGTTCGGAACGCACCACCAAGATCGAGGACGCCTTCCTGGGTTGGCGCTCAGGCGATCTGTTCCCGGTACTGGGCAAGGATGGCGTGGACCTTTCCGCAGGCCGCCAGACCATTCGCCTGGGCAGTGGTTTCCTGATCAACGACGACGGCCCGAACCTCGGTAATGGCGTGGCCGACGGCGCCCTCGATCGGGGTGGCGCCTACTATCTGGCCGCCCGCCATGCCTTCGACCGCACCGCCATGCTGCGCCTGGGCGGCAGCGATGGCCTGCATGGCAGCCTGCTGTGGCTGAAATCCGACAACCGCGCCCAGGCCGAAACCGAACTGGCCGCTGGCACGCTGGACTACACCCACGCCCTGGGCACTTTGGGGCTGACCTGGATTCACGGCATCGACGTCGCCGACCAGTGGGCCAGCGAGTTCCAGAAAGCCCGCGAAGGCATGGACGTGTACAGCCTGCGCGGCGAAGGCAGCGCCGGCATCGACAATGCCAGCTTCGCCTTTGAGTACGCTTGGCAGGACAAGACCGACGGCCCCGAGCAAGCCTGGTACCTGCAGGCCGGCTACACCTTCGCCGACCTGCCCTGGGCACCGTCGATCACCTACCGCTACACCCGCTACTCAGCCGGCTGGGACTCGCTGTTCAGCGGCTTGTCCTCCGGTTATGGCACCTGGTTCCAGGGCGAAGTCGCCGCCAACTACGCCGGCCCGTTCAACAGCAATACCGGCATCCACCATGTGGGCGTGAAGGCGACGCCGTTGGAAAACCTCACGGTTGGCGCGCTGTACTTCGATTTCGACACCGTACGCACCCGCGATAGCCTCAACCTCGATGCCAGGGAGCTGGACCTGTATGTGGAATGGGCAGTCAACGACCACCTGATCATCAGCCCGCTGGTGGGCCTGTACCAGCCACGCAAGGATGAAAGCAACGGTGGCAATCAGGTCGGCGGCAACGGCACCAACGTGTACAGCCAGCTGACCGTGGCCGTGCCGTTCTAAAGCAACCACTAAAGGCTTTCGGAATACCCGTGGGAGCGGGCATGCCCGCGAAGAAGGCGACTCGGTGTATGGCACCGGCTTTGCCGGTGTTCGCGGGCATGCCCGCTCCCACAGGGATGGGTGACTGACCTCCAGAAGCGTTTGACCTTCTCTGATTGGGCAAATAAGATTCGCCAACCTACCGATCGGTAGGCGAAAAAACAGACAGAGAAGACCATGCACGCAGATCCCTCTCCCCCAATACGTTTCAGCTTCGCCCTGGGCCTCGGCCTGATTGGCGCACTCGGCCCTTCCGCCGTCGACATGTACCTGTCGAGCCTGCCGGAAATCGCCAGCCACTATCAGGCCAGTTTCACGCGTGTGCAGCTGACGCTGACCTTCTTCCTGCTGGCCATGGGCGCCGGCCAACTGATCTTCGGCCCCATCGTCGACGCCTATGGCCGGCGCAAACCGCTGCTGGCCGGCCTGCTGCTGTTCATCCTCTGCTCACTCGGCGCAGCCGCGGCCCCCAGCCTCGACACCCTGATCATGCTGCGCTTCTTCCAGGGGCTGGGCAGCGCGCTGACCCTGGTCGTGATCATGAGCATGGTGCGTGATGTGAGCCAGGGCGTTGCCGCGACCAAACTGTTCGCCCTGCTGATGACCATCGAAGGTGTGGCACCGATCCTGGCACCGGCCCTGGGCGGCGTGATCGACGCGCATTTCGGCTGGCGCGCGGTGATGTTGGTACTCGCCGGCATGGGGCTGGCGGTGCTGCTCAACAGCCTGCTGAACCTGCCGGAAACCCTGCCCCCGGGCAAACGCGAACCGCTGCGCCTGGGCCACGCCTGCCGTACCTACCTGGCCATTCTGGCCGACCGCCGCTTCCTGCGCCCGACCCTGGCAGTGGCCGCGGTGTTCTTCTTCCTGTTCGCCTACATCGGCGGTGCCACCCTGGTGTACCAGGCCCACTACGGCCTGAGCGCCCAGGCCTTCGGCCTGCTGTTCGGCGCTACCGGGGTATCGATCCTGTTTGGCGCCATGGCCGCCAGCCGCCTGATCAGCCGCCTGGGCTTGAATACCCTGACCCGCCTGGGCGTGCTATGCATGGCTGGCGGCGCCTGCATCAGCCTGCTCGGTGCGCTGACCGGCCTGGGGCTGCCGGGTGTGGCTGGCGGCATGGTGGTGGCGCTGTTCGGCCTGGGCATAGCCGAATCGACGCTGATGTCGCTGGTCATGGCCTCGCAAGACAAGGCGTTGGGCTCCACCGCAGCGCTGCTGGGCGCTATCCAGCTGTCTGCATCTGCCGGCGCAGCCCCGTTGGCCGCCGTGGTGCTCGACCACGGCCCGACCGCCTGGGCCGCGCTGCTGGCCCTGTGCACCTTGGTGGTGTGCCTGCTGACCGCTCTCAGCCTGCGCGATACCCCCGCCAGCTTCTCGCTCGCTGGCCATTGAAGCCCTGGCACTGACGGTCAACTCGGCTGGCAGGCAGGCACAAGACGACCTACCAGTCGTTAGCGAAACTGGCTGCCTCGATACCAACAATAAATCCGATGGCAGCCAGCCCTGCGAGACCCGCTATGACCCTCGATACCAGAATTGACTTCATCTACCTGTCCGAGCAGGACATGATCCGCGCCGGCGTCACCGACATGCCCGCCTGTGTCGACACCATGGAAGAAATGTTCGGCTTGCTGTACCAGGGCGACTACCGCATGGCCGGCCCGAACAGCGACTCGCACGGTGCGATGATCACCTTCCCCGAGCACTCGCCCTTCCCCAATATGCCCAAGCCCACCGCTGACCGGCGCATGATGGCGATGCCAGCCTACCTCGGTGGCAACTTCCAGACCGCCGGCGCCAAGTGGTACGGCTCGAACATCGCCAACCGCGAGAAAGGCCTGCCCCGCTCGATCCTGATGTTCACCCTCAACGATGCCGACACTGGCGCGCCACTGGCGCACATGTCGGCCAACCTGCTGTCGGCCTACCGTACCGGCGCCATCCCAGGCGTAGGTGCCCGCCACCTGGCGCGCAAGGACGCCAAGGTCATCGGCCTGGCCGGCCCGGGGGTGATGGGCAAAACCACGGTCGCCGCGTTCATGGCTGTCTGCCCGCTGATCGACACCATCAAGATCAAGGGCCGCGGCCAGAAAAACCTGGATGCCTTCGTCGCCTGGGTCAAAGCCAGCTTCCCGCAAATCGTCAACGTGCAGGTGGTTGAAACCCTGGAAGAGGTGGTACGCGGCTCCGACCTGGTCACCTACTGCAGCTCGGGCGAAGTGGGCGACCCCAGCCAGTACCCCCTGGTGCGTCGCGAATGGGTCAAGCCTGGCGCATTCCTGGCGATGCCAGCCCCGTGCAGCATCGATGCCGGCATGGAGCAGGACGACGTGCGCAAGGTGGTCGACAACACCGGCCTTTACGAGGCCTGGTTCGAAGAACTGCCCAAGCCTGCGCATAACCACGTGCCGCTGGTAGGCGTGCGTTTCATGGACATGATTCACGAAGGCAAGCTGGCCGCCGAGCAGGTGGAAGACATCGGCAAGATCATCAGCGGCGACGCACCAGGGCGTCTGCATGACGACGAAATCATCCTGATGTCGGTGGGCGGCATGCCTGTCGAGGATGTGGCCTGGGGCACCGTGGTGTACCGCAAGGCGCTGGAGCAAGGCATCGGCGTGAAGCTCAACCTTTGGGAAACCCCCGTTCTCAGCTGATTCACCCATTACCGGACAACGAGGCAAAACCCATGACACAGATCACCAAACTGAAAACCGGCTCCAAATTCGAAGACATGGCCAGCTACTCCCGCCTGGTGGCGGTGGACAACTGGATTCACGTTTCCAATACCGCCGGGCGCAACCCGCAGACCCAGCTGATCCCGGAGGACGTGATCGAACAGACCCACCAGGTGTTCGCCAATATCGAAACCGCCTTGGCCGCGGTCGATGCCAGCCTGGCCGACGTCATCAATTCGCGGGTATTCATTCAGGACCCGGCCGATGTGCCGCAGGTCATGGACGTGATCGGCCAGAAGTTCCGCGGCATCGACCCGGCCACCACGGTCACCTGCCCGCCGTTGGGCTCCACCGTGTACAAGGTTGAGCTGGAAGTCACTGCCTACCGCGGTGCGGGGCAAGCGCAAGTGACCCTGATCCGCCTTGGCCAGTAAAACCGCTGGCTGCCGCTGAGCACTCCTCTGCCCGAACCACAATGAGTAAAGCCATGTCTCCCACGATCGCCCCCGTGCAAACCAGCACCCGCCACCCCGCCGCCACGACTGTGGTAATCATCGGTGGCGGCATCATCGGCCTGACTGCCGCACTGACGCTCGCCGAGCGCAACATACCGGTGGTGGTGCTGGAAAAGGGGCGCATCGCTGGCGAGCAGTCGTCGCGCAACCTGGGCTGGGTGCGCAAGACCAACCGTCACGCCCACGACATCCCCCTGGCACTGGCGGCCGACCGGCTGTGGGCCGAGATGCCAGCGCGCGTAGGCAGCGACGTTGGCTATCGCCAGGCGGGCATCATGTTCATCGGCCGCAACGACACGCAGATGGGCATGCATGAAGGCTGGCTTAAAAGTGTCGAGGCGCTGGGCCTTGATTCGCGCCTGCTGAGCGCGCGTGAAATCGCCCAGAAAGTGCCGGGTGGTCGGGCGGATTGGGCAGGCGGCATCTTCACACCCTCCGATGCCCGCGCAGAACCGACGCTGGCCGCCAGCGCTATCGCCGGTGCGGCCATTGCCAAAGGCGCGGTGGTGGTGGAGAACTGCGCGGTGCGTACGCTGGTCACCGCAACCGGCCGTATCAGCGGGGTGGTCACCGAGCAAGGCGAAATCCGCTGCGACCAGGTATTGCTGGCCGGTGGCCTATGGTCGCGCAAGTTCCTCGGCAACCTGGGCATCAACCTGCCGACCTTGCCGCTGACCTGTTCCGTGCTGCGCACCGAGCCAATGGACGGGCCTACCGATATCGCCGTCGGCGCACCGGACTTTTCGTTTCGCAAGCACAAGGACGGCGGTTACATCATCACCCAGCGCGGCGCACTGGATGCTTTCCTCACCCTCGACCACCTGCTGCTGGGCAAGCGTTACCTGCCGCAGCTGCGTGCGCAGCGGGACTTTTTGCGCATCAGCTTTGGCAAATACTTCTTCAAGGACCTGGCCCTGGCCCGGCGTTGGAAAGCCACGGATGTGACCCCTTTCGAGCGCGTAAGGGTACAAGACCCACACGCCAACCCAGCACTCAACGACGAGGCCATGCGCAACCTCAAAGCGGCCTGGCCGGTATTCGAACAGGCACGCATCGCCAGCGCCTGGGCTGGCACGATTGACGTCACCCCCGACTCCAACCCGGTAATCGGCCCGGTGGCCAGCATCCCAGGCCTGACCCTGGCCACCGGTTTTTCCGGGCATGGCTTCGGCACCTCGCCCGCTGCCGGCCAGTTGGCGGCGGACCTGGTATCCCAGGCTGCACCCCTGATTGACCCAAGCCCTTACCGCTTCGAGCGCTTCGCGTGAACTAACACGCCAGGGTGGATGAACGTGCTGTACTCGGTGTACAGCCTACCCAATGGTGCCCTGGGCGCCAGTCCCGAAGGGAGATAGAGGGGGCGCTTCGCGCCCCCAGCATCATCGCCGCGTGGAGCGACACCCAAGATGGCCACAAAGCTATCTGAACTGGTACTCCAACCCCGCCCCCGCATACCACGATCGCCCAGGCGCTGCCTCGTAATAACGCCCGTTGCTGTCGCCAACGATCACCGACCCCACATACTGCCGGTCGAACAGGTTGTCCAAACGCACCAGTTGATGGAACGTCCAGGGCCCGACGTGCTGTTCGAAACGCGTCCGCCAGTTGAATACGGCATACGCAGGTGCCGGTTTGGCGTTGTTGCTGTCGTCCACATACACCTTGCTGCGGTATTGCCCTTCTACCCCCATGCTGACCGACGGAACGGGTTTCCACACCAGCTCGCCATACAGGTTGTCGAGCGGCACACCCGGCAGCCGGTTGCCACGTTCGATGGCCGAACTGACATCTTCGGCATAGCGCGCATCGGTGCGGGTGTACACCACCGTGGTCTGCCATTGCTCGCCCAGGTCACTCTGCAGGCTCGCCTCGAAACCGCGTCTTGTCGTGCGCCCTGCATTGCGATAACTGGTGCGGCCAGCCGTAGCGTTGGCAACGACGATTTCGTCATCGGTTTGAATTTCATACACCGCCGCATTCAAGCGCGTGCGTTCGCCCAGGCGATACTTCACACCCACTTCATACTGCATGCTGGTGGCAGGTTTGAGCCCGAAGTTGAAACGTTCGACCTCACCCGGCGCATAGGCCATTTCGGCCTGCGTGGGGGTTTCGAAACCTTTACCAACGCTTGCATAGCCGCGCAGGTCGGGGGTGAACGCATACATCACCGACAGCGACGGGGTGGCCTGCTGGTACGTCTTCGAACCACTCGAATCACCGTTGGCCAGGTAATGGTCATCGACGCGCATTTTCATGGTGCTGTAGCGCAGCCCCAGTTCGCTAGTCCAGTTGCCGATTTCCCAGTGCGCCTGCAGGTAGGGGTCCAGGCTGGTGGCCGTGTCCTGCTCGTCGCGGCGCAGTTCGCCCTTGACGCCCAACTGGTCGCCGCTGAAGTTCTGGTAGCCGCGGCGGTCATCCGTGCTCTGGTCGTAATCGGCGCCGACGGTGAACGTGAGGTTACCGGGCACCTCGACAACCGGCTGGATCCAGCGCAGGGTGCCGCCGTGGAATTCGCGGTCGAAGTCAACGACTCCGCCACCACGCTGCACGTTTGAAGGTGCTTTTTCTGATATGGACAGGTACTGCACAACACTGCGTCGCCCCGCGTACAGGTTGAACTGCAATGTGGCATCACCGAAATAGCGCTCGTAGTTCATGCCCAGCTGTTGATGATCGATGCTTTTACGCGTGTTGTATTTCTCTGCCTCGACCGCAGTAGAACGAGGGTCGTGCTTGTAGGCATCCCACTTCTGCCCCAGCGGGTCCTGCGTGTCGTTCTGCTCCAGGCTGCTGTAGATCAGCGCCATGCGCGAGTCGTCGTCGGGCTTGAAATTGACCTTGGCGAACGTCTGGTCGCGGCGTGCGGCACTGTGGTCGCGGTAACCATCGGTGTCCATGCGCGAGGCATCCAGCACGAAACCGGCGGTGTCGTTACCGCCCTCGGCGGACAGGTGATTCTTGTTGAAGCCGTCACTGCCGAACGTGGTTTCAGCGCCAACGCGGGCCGGGCCCTGCCCGTCGCGGGTGAACATCTGGATCACGCCACCGGCATTGCTGCCATACAACGTCGCAGCCGGGCCACGCAGCACCTCGATGCGCTCGGCCACGTCCAGGTTCAGCGTGGCTGCCTGCCCTTGCCCGTCGGGGGTACTGGCAGGAATACCATCGCTCAGCAACTTGATACCGCGCACACCGAACGCTGAACGGGCACCGTAGCCCCGTGAGGAAATCTGCAGGTCCTGGGCATAGTTCTGCCGGTTCTGCACCACCAGGCCGGGCACCTTGCTCAGCACTTCCGACAGGTTGACGCCAAGCTGGCCATCAGTGCCGTGGGACAGGTCAACGGTATCGACCGAAAACGGCAGGTCAAAGCTGCTGGTGGGCGTGTAGGCGCCGGTAACCACCAGCGGATCCATGACGACGACATCGGGCGAATGGGCCCTGGCAACGCTATTGGCGCTCATGCCGCCTGCAAACAGCAGGGCCAGGCTTGTAGATGAGGGAACACGAAAAAGAAATCGATACATGCGCAGCTTCCGGAAATTGCCGGTATTACACCAGACCAGCAGCGCCAGCGCGAACGCCATGACGGGCTAACGCTGGATTTCCTCTGGCAAGCTGTTGCGATTTTACTTACAGTGAAATACTGTATGCACATACAGCAAAATAAGGAATTCCCTGTGTCCAGCACCGCCTCTGCCACCCCGAGCAGCTATGAACAGCTGGGTGTACGCATCCAGAAGATCATCAACAGCCCCACCGCCCAGCGCAGCCGTGCGGCGCTGATCTTCCGCCTGGAACAGGAAAGCCCGGATGACTGGGAGACGCTGCTCGAGGAAATCGCCGAGAACGACAACGTCACCCTCGCCCACCGGGACGATGGCGGCGTGCAGATTTTCTGGACCGTGCCGAAGGAAGACTGACCACGCATGAGACTTTCGCTTTTCGCTGCAACCTGCCTGCTGCTGATCGCCCCCTTTGTTCAAGCCGACGCCCCGCGTACCTTCCAGGAGGCCAAGAAGGTCGCCTGGAAGCTGTATGCGCCGCAATCGACCGAGTTTTATTGCGGCTGCAAATACAAGGGCAACAAGGTCGACCTGGCGTCCTGTGGCTATGCCCCGCGCAAGAATGCCCAGCGCGCCTCGCGCATCGAATGGGAGCACATCGTACCGGCATGGCAGATCGGCCATCAGCGCCAGTGCTGGCAGGCCGGCGGGCGCAAGCAGTGCTCGCAGCATGACGACGTGTACAAGCGCGCCGAAGCTGACCTGCACAACCTGGTGCCCAGCATCGGCGAGGTCAACGGCGACCGCAGCAATTTCAGTTTCGGCTGGCTGCCCGAACAACGCGGCCAGTACGGCCGTTGCCTGACCCAGGTCGACTTCAAGGCCAAGAAGGTGATGCCGCGCCCTTCGATCCGCGGCATGATCGCGCGCACCTACTTCTACATGAGCCAGCAGTACAACCTGCGGTTGTCCAGCCAGGACCGCCAGCTGTTCGAGGCCTGGAACAAGACCTACCCGCCGCAAGCCTGGGAGCAGCAACGCAACCAGTGAGTGGCCTGCGTGATGGGGCGGGGCAACGCGTTTGTCGGGCCGGTCAACCTCAAGGCCTGTGGCTGAGCCTCACACCAGCGCCTGCAAGTAGGCGCTGGCTTCCCGATAGCGGGCCAGCCGCGCCAGGTCAGCGGGGCTTGGGCAGGGAATGCGTGAGAGGTCACTGTTGTCGGCCAGGTCGGCCAACTTGACGGTGCGCGCCAGCGGGTCATCGCCCAGGCGCACCACGAAGTCCTGGTAGGCCTCGCCCTCGCGGCGGCTTAGCGCCAGCAACGCGGCAAGGATTTTCAGCGCGAAGCCCTCGCGCGCCAGGTCGGACAGGGTCAGCGGGGTATCTTCGATCACATCGTGAAGCACCGCGACAATCCGTTGCTCGGGCGTGGCAACCCGCATCATCACGCGTAACGGGTGGAGGATATAAGCCGCCCCACCCTTGTCGTACTGCCCTTCATGCGCCCTGGCGGCCACGGCAATGGCCCGCTCCAGTGTAGACATGAGGCCCTCCCCGTCTGGCATCTCCCAACCCAAGCATAGCCAAACTTGTGTGAACAATGTCTAGTACAGGCCAGGCCGCCAACACTTCGGCATAGGCTTAGCGTGCTGCGCCGTGCTGAATGACCACCGAATCGGTACCCAGCTTGGCCATCACCTCGTCCCGGCGCGCCTGGGCCTCTTCGCGGGTCGGGAACGGCCCCATCAGCACCACCGGCTTGCCGTCGCGGTACTCCACCGAAGATGGGATGCCCTTCTCGATCAGCCGTGCGGTCATGTCGCTCAGCGCGCCCATGTTGGCGCCCTGCACCACTTCCACATCCCAACCCTGGGGCGCCGGCTGGTCGGCGAGCGCTTCGGCACGTCGCTGCAGGTCGGCACCGCCGCAAAGCTCGCGGATACGCAGGTTGTTGCCGGTGTCGTCGACGATGATGTCGTACTGGCCATCGCGCTTGATCGCCACATAGCTGCGATAGGCTTCGTATTGCCCGGCATCGTCCTTGCCGCGGACCTGGCCGCAAATGGTGCCCTGGGTGTCGATCCGTACGTTGCCGAACTTGGCAGTCTTGGGGTTGTGCAAGTGTTCGGCCACCTGCTTGTGCACGCCTTCGACCTCGTTCTCACAGCCCGCCAGGGCGAGCACTGCCATTACCACAGCCAGTTTGCGCACGCGTGTACCTCCAGATTCGAAGGGGCGGATTCTAGCATGGCGGGCCATACCCGAACCGCGACCAAACGTTACACGCTGCTTCGTGCGCAAATGAAAAAAGGGCGATCATTGCTGATCGCCCTTTTTCGATTTGGTAGGCACAATTGGACTCGAACCAACGACCCCCACCATGTCAAGGTGGTGCTCTAACCAACTGAGCTATGTGCCTGTCGTGTGGTGCGCATATTAGTGATCGAATGCGTACCTGTAAAGCTTTTTTTTGATAAAAATCAAAAACTTTCGGGGTTCGTGCACGAGGAGTCTATTTGCGACTCGGGCCGGTCGCGAGCCCAATGAAAAAAGGGGTGACCCTTGCGGATCACCCCTTCTTCGATTTGGTAGGCACAATTGGACTCGAACCAACGACCCCCACCATGTCAAGGTGGTGCTCTAACCAACTGAGCTATGTGCCTGTCGTGTGGTGCGCATTCTACGCATTCCAAAAACCCTGTCAACACTTTTTTTCGCGCTAAGCTACTGAATCTTAAACTCTTTATATAAGGACGGCCGACAAGCGCCCCGTAAAGGATTTTCACCAGACGACTAGCGGGTGTTTATTATTATTGATAGCATCGGTACATTCGTTAAAAATATAAAACACGAGGTTCCTGCAGCATGGCTAACACCCCCTACCCCCAGTCCTACTACGCCGCCTCGGCCAACCCGGTGCCGCCACGTCCGGCGCTGCAGGGTGAGGTGGAAACCGATGTATGCATCATCGGCGCCGGCTACACCGGCCTGTCCAGCGCCCTGTTCCTGCTCGAGAACGGCTTCAAGGTGAGCATCGTCGAAGCGGCCAAGGTCGGCTTCGGCGCGTCGGGCCGCAACGGCGGCCAGATCGTCAACAGCTATAGCCGCGACATCGACGTCATCGAACGCACCGTTGGCCCCAAGCAGGCGCAACTGCTGGGCCATATGGCCTTCGAAGGCGGCCGCATCATTCGTGAGCGCGTGGCCAAATACAACATCCAGTGCGACCTGAAAGACGGTGGCGTGTTCGCCGCCATCACCAGCAAGCAGATGGGCCACCTGGAGTCGCAAAAGCGCCTATGGGAACGTTTTGGCCACAATCAGCTGGAGCTGATGGACCAGAAGCGCATCCGCGAAGTGGTTGCCTGTGACAGTTACGTCGGCGGCATGCTCGACATGAGCGGCGGCCACATCCACCCATTGAACCTGGCCTTGGGCGAAGCGGCTGCAGTCGAGTCGCTGGGTGGCATCATCTATGAACAAACCCCGGCGGTACGCATCGAACGTGGTGTCAACCCGGTCGTTCACACCCCGCAGGGCAAAGTCCGCGCCAAGTTCATTATCGTTGCCGGCAACGCCTACCTGGGCAACCTGGTGCCAGAGCTGGCCGCCAAGTCCATGCCATGCGGCACCCAGGTGATCACCACCGAGCCGCTGGGCGAAGAACTGGCACGCACCCTGCTGCCGCAGGACTACTGCGTCGAGGACTGCAACTACCTGCTCGACTACTACCGCCTGACCAGCGACAAGCGCCTGATCTTCGGCGGTGGCGTGGTGTACGGCGCGCGTGACCCGGCCAACATCGAGGCGATCATCCGTCCGAAGATGCTCAAGGCCTTCCCGCAGCTGAAGAACGTGAAGATCGATTACGCCTGGACCGGCAACTTCCTGCTGACCCTGTCGCGCCTGCCACAGGTTGGCCGTATCGGCGACAACATCTATTACTCGCAGGGTTGCTCGGGCCACGGCGTGACCTACACCCACCTGGCGGGCAAGGTACTGGCCGAAGCCCTGCGCGGCCAGGCGGAGCGTTTCGACGCCTTCGCCGGCCTGCCGCACTACCCGTTCCCGGGTGGCCAGATGCTGCGCGTGCCGTTCAGCGCCATCGGTGCCTGGTACTACAGCCTGCGCGATCGTCTGGGCTTCTGATGTAAACAGGCCTGACCCTATCGCCGGCAAGCCTGCCCCCACAGGAACCGCACCATTTTCGAATGTGCAATTTCTGTGGGGGCAGGCTTGTCGGCGATAGGGCCGGTTCAGGCCATATCATTTGTTCAGGCTATTCACCGCCTGTTTCGCTGCAACTTCCTGCCCCGCCTTGGCCAGCTCATCGGCAGCCATCAACCAGCGCTGGCGATCCACCTGGGCCGGCAATTGTCGCGGTGGCTGCACCAGCACCGCCCAGCTCCCCTGCTTCGCCCACGCCGAGGCAAACTCATCGAATGCCATCACCTGCCGCCGGTGCATGCCCGAGCGCAACAACACCCGCTGCTTGTAACGGTCATAACCGATCAGCACCGCATAACGCGGCTCACCCCACCAGGCCGAACCTTCCTCGTAACGCAGCAGCACTGGGTTGCCCGCCGCCACTTGGGTCAACAGCGCGTCCAGTTGTTTGTCCAGCGGGTACACCACCATGCCGTAGTCCCGCGCCACGCGGGGGATACCGGTATCCAGCGCTTCGGCGCCCTGTGGCAGGTTCAACGGTTTGTCCAGAAGCCCCGGTGTGATCGGAGCCCCCTGTTGCGACAGCACGGCCGCCAGTGCCATAGCCCCGCTGTGGTTGGCGTTGCCACGGTAGAACGGCACGCTGCTGATCTCCACTCGCTGAGGCAAGCCCTTGAGGTTGGCAGGCGGTGCGCTGGCACAACCGGCCAGGGTGGCAGCCATCAGACAGGCGGCCAGCAGCCGTCGGTAGGCAGTTTTGACGGAATGTTGCTCCATGGACACTCGCTTGTTCCAACGCCAGGCAGGCAGCGCCCGGCTCTGGCCACCGATCATAGGTCCGACAGCGGCGCGGGTATAGTCCGACAACGGCTTAGAGCGAATCGGCCCCAGAGATAGACCTTTGTTCGATGGAACGTCACCGGCGAAGGGCTAGACTAAAGCAGTGTCTGGAAGGCAAGCGCTGGCCAATCGAAGGCTTGCCGTAGAGATGGAGGCACAGATGAGCCTGACCATGGCAATTCTCATGCTGGTAGGCATGTGGCTAAGCGTTGCAGCCGCCATGCTGTGGGGTGTACTGCGCATTGTGCGGCGTCATGCACAACATCACCACCTGCCACCGCAGCCCCTGGCCAAGCCACAGCCAGTAAGGCGGGCGCGGCGGCATGCCGGGGTGCACTGACCTCAAAATTTACTAAAGCCCATTCGCGGGCTTGCCGGCGAATGGGGCGCAATGCGCCCCGCTTTTATATCAACCTTCAGCTGCCTCACGCTTCAAACGCGCCCGACGCGCCAGGATGTTGAGGATCTCGATAGCCGTCGAGAACGCCATGGCGGCATACACATAACCCTTCGGTACATGAGCGCCAAACCCTTCGGCGATCAGCGTCATACCGATCATGATCAGGAAGCCCAGGGCCAGCATCACGACGGTCGGGTTGTCGTTGATGAAGTTGGCCAGCGGGTCGGCGGCCACCATCATTACGATCACCGCAGTGATCACGGCAATGATCATGATCGGCAGGTGCTCGGTCATACCCACGGCGGTGATGATGCTGTCGACCGAGAAGACGATGTCCAGCAGCAGGATCTGGAAGATTGCCGCAGCAAAGCCCAGGGTAACGGTCGAGCCAACTTTGGCTTCTTCCTTGGCACCGTGCGGGTCGACGCTTTCGTGAATCTCCTTGGTCGCCTTCCACAGCAGGAACAGGCCACCGGCAATCAGGATCACATCCTTCCACGAGAAGGCGTTGCCGAACACTTCGAACACCGGGTCGGTCAACTGGACGATCCAGGCCACCGTGCTGAGCAAGGCCAGGCGCATGACCAAGGCCATGCTGATGCCGATACGCCGTGCCTTGGAGCGGTACTCCACCGGCAGCTTGTTGGTCAGGATCGAGATGAAGATCAGGTTGTCGATACCCAGTACAACTTCCATGGCCACCAGCGTAGCCAGGGCAACCCAGGCGGTAGGGCTAGCGGCGAGTTCCAGCAAATATTCCATTGTTCAGATCCTGCAGCGGCGGTTGGGGTCAAATGTCCTGGGTTTGTTCTTTTTTCTCGGCATCCTTGGGCTTCTGCCCTTCGCTGCCGATGGCATCGCTCAACGCCTGCTGGGCAGCCTTGTTGGTATCGTCGATGGCCTGCTTGGCCGACTGCGCGGCCTGGTCGAGCATCTGCTGGGCAGATTTCTCGGCCTGGTCGCAACCTGCCAGGGTGAACAGGGCCAAGGCCAGCACCAACGGGGTGCCGATGGATTTGAGTTGCAGCATGGTGTCCTCGCTTGAAAATTCCGGCGGCGCATGGCGCCTGATGCCGTGCATTCTAGAGACGCCGATAGTTCAGTAAAATTCGTATTTTCATGACGTATACTTCGGTTTTTACGAATCGGGACGACCAACGGTGCTCAACTATCGCCAGCTGCATTACTTCTGGGCCGTGGCCAAGACTGGCAGCATCACCCGTGCCAGCCAACAGCTGAACCTCACACCGCAAACCATCAGCGGGCAGATCACCCTGTTCGAGCAAACCTACGGCCTGGAACTGTTCCAGCGCGCCGGACGCCAGCTTGAGCTGACCGAAACCGGCCGCCAGGCGCTGGTGTACGCCGAGCAGATGTTCCAGATCGGCGGCGAGCTGGAAGCCCTGCTGCGGGCCGGCCCCCAAGAGCAGATCCTGTTCCGCGTTGGGGTAGCCGACGTGGTCCCCAAATCCATCGTCTACCGCTTGCTGGCACCTACCATGGAACTGGACGAGGTGCTGCGCATCAACTGCCGCGAAGACAAACTTGAACGGCTGCTGGCAGACCTGGCCATCCAGCGCCTGGACCTTGTGATTTCCGACAGCCCCATGCCCAGCCACCTGGACATCAAAGGTTACAGCCAGAAGCTCGGCGAATGCGGGCTGAGCTTTTTCGCCACCCCTGCACTGGCGCAACGGCTGGACGGCCCTTTTCCGGCCTGCTTGCAGGATGCGCCGCTGCTTGTTCCAGGCCAGGAAACCGTGGTGCGCAGCCGCCTGCTGCGGTGGCTGGGCGAACAGCAGGTGCAGCCTCGGATCGTGGGGGAGTTCGATGACAGTGCCTTGATGCAGGCGTTCGGGCAGTCGGGTAGCGGCATTTTCGTTGCCCCCAGCGTTATCGCCGAGGAGGTGTGCCGCCAGTATGGCGTGCAGTTGATCGGCCAGACCGAAGCCGTACACGAGTCGTTCTATGCCATTTCGGTGGAGCGCAAGGTCAAGCACCCAGGGATCGTGGCGATTACCGAGGGGGCGCGGCGGGAGTTGTTTCATTGGTGAGGCGCTCGGAGCAGCCCTACAAGCCGCTATGGTAAAGTCCGCCCTTTCCAGATTCCGAGATACCGCTGCACATGACCCCCCTCCTCCGTTTCCTCAACCGCACCAGCCTGGTCACGCAGATCGTCATCGGTTTGCTCGCCGGCATCGCCCTTGCGCTGCTGGCACCTGCCATCGCCCGCGACCTGGCTTTCCTCGGCAAGGTATTCGTCAGCGCCCTGAAAGCGGTTGCGCCCGTGCTGGTGTTCATCCTGGTCATGGCTTCGATCGCCAACCATCGTCACGGCCAGGAAACCCACATTCGCCCGATCCTCTGGTTGTACCTGCTGGGCACCTTTGCCGCAGCGGTGGTGGCCGTGGTCGCCAGCATGCTGTTCCCGTCGCACCTGGTGCTGAGCACGGGCGAGGCCACGCTGAGCGCACCAGGCGGCATTACCGAGGTGATGCAGAACCTGGTGCTGAGCGCGGTCGACAACCCGGTCAATGCCCTGCTCAACGCCAACTTCATCGGCATACTCACCTGGGCCATCGGCTTGGGCGTGGCCCTGCGTCATGCCGGCGAAACCACCCGTACCGTAGTAGACGACCTGTCCAATGGCGTGACCTTGATCGTGCGCATGGTCATCCGTTTCGCCCCGCTGGGCATCTTTGGGCTGGTCAGCTCCACCCTGGCCCAGTCAGGCCTGAACGCGCTGCTCGGCTACCTGCACCTGCTGGCGGTACTGATCGGCTGCATGCTGTTCGTGGCGCTGGTGATGAACCCACTCATCGTGTTCTGGAAGATCCGCCGCAACCCTTACCCACTGACGCTGCTGTGCCTGCGCGAAAGCGGCATTACCGCATTCTTCACCCGCAGCTCGGCCGCCAACATTCCGGTCAACCTGGCATTGTCGGAACGCCTTGGCCTGCATGAAGACACCTATTCGGTGTCGATCCCGCTGGGCGCGACCATCAACATGGCCGGTGCGGCGATCACCATTACCGTACTGACCCTGGCCGCCGTGCATACCTTGGGCATCCCGGTGGACCTGCCAACTGCCGTGCTGCTCAGCGTGGTGGCGGCGGTGTGCGCCTGCGGTGCCTCGGGCGTGGCTGGGGGCTCGCTGCTACTGATTCCACTGGCATGCAGCCTGTTTGGCATCCCCAGCGAAATTGCCATGCAGGTGGTGGCGGTAGGCTTCATTATCGGCGTGCTGCAGGATTCGGCCGAAACGGCGCTGAATTCTTCGACCGATGTGCTGTTCACTGCGGCGGCGTGCCTGGCCGAAGAGCGGCGCAACCCTTGAGATTGCCGGGGCCGCTGTGCGGCCCCAATTGCCTTACACGTTGGCATTACCTACCCTAGTGGCCTTTCCTCAGCAACGAGACAGGGCCATGTCAGAACACGAAACCGCAGGTGAAGGCCGCTTCAACAGCATCGAGATCCGCGTTCTCGGCTCGCTGATCGAAAAGCAGGCCACCAGCCCGGAAAGCTACCCGCTGACCCTCAATGCCCTGGTCCTGGCCTGCAACCAGAAGACCAGCCGCGAACCTGTGATGAACCTCACCCAAGGCCAGGTTGGCCAAGCCCTGCGTGCGCTTGAAGGGCAGGAACTGACCCGCTTGCAGATGGGCAGCCGTGCCGACCGCTGGGAACAGCGGGTAGACAAGGCACTGGAGCTGGTGCCCGCACAGCTGGTACTGATGGGCCTGATGTTCCTGCGCGGCCCGCAAACGCTCAACGAACTGCTGACCCGCAGCAACCGCCTGCACGACTTCGACGACACCGAGCAGATTCAGCATCAGCTGGAGCGCCTGATCTCGCGGGACCTGGCCTTGCACCTGCCGCGTCAGGCCGGCCAGCGTGAGGACCGCTACACCCACGCCTTGGGCGACCCGGCGGAAATCGAGGCGATCCTCGCTGCACGCCAGCAGGAAGGTGGCGCACGCAGCAGTGGCGCCAGTGTGTCGGAAGAACGCATCGAAGCCCTCGAAGCACGCATTGCAGCGCTGGAAGCACGGCTGGCCGAGCTGGAAGGCTGAGCCTTCACGGCTCGGGGTCGGGGAAGTTGCGGCAGCTCTTGCGCTCGGCCAGCTCCCGGTCACTGGGGCGCTGGTCGACGAACACGGTGCGCCCGTCGGCGTAGATTTCCAGGTAGCCCCAGTGCAGGTCCTGCTCTTTCTGCCCGGGCTTGGGGGGGACTAGCCACCAGGGTTCGCGGCTGATCAGGGTCATGTTCAAGCTCCTGAGGGTGTCTGCACTAATCATAGACACCCTCAGTTTCTGCTTTGCTTGTGCCGGCCCTTTCGCGGCTAAAGCCGCTCCCACAGGGACCGCACAGCATTCAAAATCTGTGCAGTACCTGTGGGAGCGGCTTTAGCCGCGAATGGGCCGGTACAGGCTTACGCCGGCGCCGAAGTGCGAATCAGGTGGTCGAAGGCCGCCAGCGAAGCCTTGGCCCCCTCACCCACCGCAATCACGATCTGCTTGTACGGCACGGTCGTCACGTCACCCGCTGCAAACACACCCGGGATACTGGTCTGGCCCTTGGCGTCGACGATGATCTCGCCACGCGGCGACAGCTCGACGGTGCCTTTGAGCCAGTCGGTGTTGGGCAACAGTCCGATCTGCACGAAGATACCTTCCAGCGCCACGTCATGCTGTTCATCGGTGGTGCGGTCCTTGTAGCGCAAGCCAGTCACTTTCTCGCCATTGCCCAGCACCTCGGTGGTGAGCGCGCTGGTAATGACTTTCACGTTCGGCAAACTGTGCAACTTGCGCTGCAAAACCGCGTCGGCACGCAGTTGGCTGTCGAACTCGATCAGCGTCACCTGGGCGACGATACCGGCCAGGTCGATGGCCGCCTCCACGCCCGAGTTGCCGCCGCCGATCACCGCTACGCGCTTGCCCTTGAACAGGGGGCCATCACAGTGCGGGCAGTAGGCCACGCCACGGCCACGGTATTCCTGCTCACCTGGCACGTTCATTTCGCGCCAGCGGGCGCCGGTGGCCAGGATCACGGTCTTGGCTTTCAGCGAGGCACCGCCTGCCAGGCGTACTTCGTGCAAGCCACCCTCGCTGGCCGGAATCAACGCTTCGCCGCGCTGCAGGTTCATGATGTCGACGTCGTACTGCTTGACGTGCTCTTCCAGCGCCGTGGCCAGCTTAGGCCCTTCGGTTTCCTGCACCGAGATGAAGTTCTCGATGGCCAGGGTGTCGAGCACCTGGCCGCCGAAGCGCTCGGCTGCAACGCCAGTGCGGATGCCTTTACGCGCAGCATAGATGGCAGCAGCGGCGCCAGCGGGGCCACCGCCGACCACCAGCACGTCGAAGGCGTCCTTGGCGTTGATCTTCTCGGCCTGGCGGGCGCCTGCGCTGGTGTCGATCTTGCCAAGGATTTCTTCCAGGCCCATGCGGCCCTGGCCAAACACTTCACCGTTCAGGTAGATGCTCGGCACCGCCATGATCTTGCGCGCTTCCACTTCTTCCTGGAACAGCGCACCGTCGATGGCCACATGGCGCACGTTGGGGTTGAGCACCGCCATCAGGTTCAACGCCTGGACCACGTCCGGGCAGTTCTGGCACGACAGCGAGAAGTAGGTTTCGAAGGTGAATTCGCCTTCCAGGGCCTGGATCTGCTCGATCACTTCAGCACTGGCCTTGGATGGGTGGCCGCCGACTTGCAGCAGCGCCAGCACCAGCGAGGTGAACTCGTGGCCCATGGGGATGCCGGCGAAGCGCAGGCTGATGCTGTCACCCGGGCGGTTCAGCGAGAACGACGGGCGACGGGCATCGGTACCGTCCGCGCTGAATGTAATGAGGTTCGACAGGCCGGCAATTTCCACCAGCAAGTCATGCAATTCGCGGGACTTCGCGCCGTCGTCGAGGGAGGCAACGATCTCGATCGGCTGGGTGACCCGCTCCAGGTAGGTTTTCAGTTGCGATTTAAGCGTGGCGTCCAACATACGGGCGATTCCTTTTTCAAAACTCGGATACAAAAACGCCCAGGCGAGGTCGCCCGGGCGTTTGACGGGGCGGTAACAACTTCAGCTTTGGCGGCTGACTACCGCCCGCGACTGGCTCACAGTCTTAGATCTTGCCGACCAGGTCCAGAGACGGCGCCAGGGTGGCTTCGCCTTCTTTCCACTTGGCCGGGCACACTTCGCCTGGGTGAGCGGCAACGTACTGGGCAGCCTTCACTTTACGCAGCAGTTCGGCAGCATCGCGGCCTACACCACCGTCGTTCAGTTCGACGATTTTGATCTGGCCTTCCGGGTTGATCACGAAGGTACCGCGATCGGCCAGACCGGCTTCTTCGATCAGCACGTCGAAGTTGCGCGAGATGACGTGAGTCGGGTCACCGATCAGCGGGTATTCGATCTTGCCGATGGTGTCCGAAGTGTCGTGCCAGGCTTTGTGGGTGAAGTGGGTGTCGGTGGACACGCCGTAGATTTCCACGCCCAGCTTCTGGAACTCTGCGTAGTTGTCGGCAAGGTCACCCAGCTCGGTCGGGCAAACGAAGGTGAAGTCGGCCGGGTAGAAGAACACGACAGACCACTTGCCTTTCAGGTCGGCTTCGCTGACCTGAACGAACTCGCCTTTGTGGTAGGCGGTGGCGTTGAACGGTTTGACCTGGCTGTTGATGATTGGCATGAGAGACGCTCCTTCATGGGGTTGGAATCAGTTGATGGATAGAATCCTAACTAATCATCCCGCTGAAGGCTCATTGGCAAAGCTCATGCTTGCGATTGGTTTTGGCTATAACCGGGGTTAATTAATAGAAGGGAATGGGCTGAGCAAAGGATTGCGGACCGGCGCGCCGTGACACGGATCGGCACACCCCTGCAGGAGCAGCCTTGTGCTGCTCCTGCAGGCTACGCGTTATCAGCGGGTGACCGTACGCATGGTCACGAACTCTTCGGCCGCCGTCGGGTGCACGCCGATGGTTTCGTCGAACTGCTGCTTGGTCGCACCGGCTTTCAGCGCAATACCCAGGCCCTGGATGATTTCACCGGCATCAGGGCCAACCATGTGACACCCCAGCACCTTGTCGGTCTCGGCATCGACCACCAGCTTCATCAGGGTCTTTTCCTGAATGTCGGTCAGGGTCAGCTTCATGGCGCGGAAGCGGCTTTCGAACACCTGCACCTTGTACCCGGCCGCCAGCGCCTGCTCCTCGGTCAAGCCTACGGTACCGATAGGCGGCTGGCTGAACACCGCAGTAGGGATGTTCTGGTAGTCCACCGGGCGGTATTGCTCTGGTTTGAACAGGCGCCGCGCCACGGCCATGCCTTCGGCCAGGGCCACTGGTGTCAACTGCACACGCCCGATGACGTCGCCAATGGCAAGGATTGACGGCGCGGTGGTCTGGAACTGCTCATCAACCCGAATGTAGCCGCGCGCATCCAGTTCGACGCCGGTGTTTTCCAGGCCCAGGTTGTCCAGCATCGGGCGCCGGCCAGTGGCATAGAATACGCAATCGGCAACCAGCTCTCGGCCATCCTTGAGGGTGGCCTTGAGGCTGCCATCTTCAAGCTTGTCGATACGCTGAATGTCGGCATTGAACTGCAGGTCGAGGCCGCGCTTTTCCAACTCTTCCTTCAAGTGGGTGCGCACCGAGCCATCGAAGCCGCGCAGGAACAAGTCACCACGGTACAGCAGCGTGGTGTTAGCCCCCAGGCCCTGGAAGATGCCAGCGAACTCGACGGCGATGTAGCCACCGCCCACCACCAGCACCCGGCGAGGCAGGTCTTTGAGGTAGAAGGCTTCATTGGAGGTGATGGCCAGTTCCTTGCCGGGGATATCCGGCACCTGTGGCCAGCCACCGGTAGCGATGAGGATGTGTTCGGCGCTGTAGCGCTGACCGTCCACTTCCACTTCATTGGCACCGGTCAGGCGTGCGTGGCCCTGCAGCAGGGTCACCCCGCTGTTGACCAGCAGGTTGCGGTAGATGCCATTGAGGCGTTCGATTTCCCGGTTCTTGTTGGCAATCAGGGTGCCCCAGTCGAAATGCCCTTCTTCCAAGGTCCAGCCGAAACCTGCGGCCTGCTCCAGTTCGTCGGCAACGTGCGCGCCATACACCAGCAGCTTTTTCGGAACACAGCCGACATTGACACAGGTACCGCCCAGGTAGCGGCTTTCAGCCACTGCCACTTTTGCGCCGAAGCCCGCGGCAAAGCGCGCCGCGCGCACGCCGCCGGACCCGGCGCCAATCACGAACAGATCAAAATCGTAGGCCATGTATTCAGTCTCCTAGGCAGGCGCCCAGCATAACGCCGTTGGCCGCCACAAACAAAAAAGCCACCCCGAAGGGTGGCTTTCCAATACCAACAGGGCTTATCAGTAAGCCTTGCCAGCCTTGTAGAAGTTCTCGAAGCAGAAGTTGGTCGCCTCGATGTAGCCTTCGGCACCACCGCAGTCGAAACGCTTGCCCTTGAACTTGTAGGCGATCACGTTACCTTCGGCCGCTTGCTTCATCAGCGCGTCGGTGATCTGGATCTCGCCACCCTTGCCCGGTTCGGTCTGCTCAATCTTCTCGAAAATGTCCGGGGTCAGGATGTAACGGCCGATGATGGCCAGGTTCGAAGGGGCATCTTCAGGCTTCGGTTTCTCGACCATGGAGTCGACACGGAAGATGCCGTCCTTGATCTCTTCACCGGCGATGACGCCGTACTTGTTGGTTTCCTGCGGATCGACTTCCTGGATGGCAACGATCGAGCAACGGTACTTCTTGTAAAGCGCAACCATCTGCGCCAGCACGCCGTCACCTTCAAGGTTGACGCACAGGTCATCCGCCAGCACCACGGCGAACGGCTCGTCACCGATCAACGGGCGGCCGGTGAGGATAGCGTGGCCCAGGCCTTTCATTTCGGTCTGGCGGGTGTAGGAGAACGAGCACTCGTCGAGCAGACGACGGATGCCAACCAGGTATTTTTCCTTGTCGGTGCCCTTGATCTGGTTTTCCAGCTCGTAGCTGATGTCGAAGTGGTCTTCCAGGGCGCGCTTGCCGCGACCGGTCACGATGGAGATCTCGTTCAGACCAGCATCCAATGCTTCTTCAACGCCATACTGGATCAGTGGCTTGTTGACCACCGGCAGCATTTCCTTGGGCATGGCTTTGGTAGCAGGCAGGAAGCGAGTGCCGTAGCCGGCTGCCGGGAACAAGCATTTCTTGATCATAAACGTCCTTACAAAAGGCTAGGCCTGTGGAATTCGGCGCAGTCTAATCAGGCGGCAGTCACCTTACAATGCCCCCCGATAGCGACCGATGCCATCATAGAGATATCCCAGTGTAGATAGTTCCGGGGGATCGTGAATATTACGGTCATTCATGACAGGCGGATGACAGCAAAATAATGGTGCCTATACCGCCTCTTCACGGGTTCACCCGCGAAGAGGCAGTGCCCCATCAACTTCCAGTGCCCTGCCCCACCAGCACCCCATCAACCTTCTGCCCATACAGGTTCACGCCATCATTGGCATGAAACTTCACCCGCGTTTTCTCGATGGAACCCTCTACCAGGCGAGGGTCCTGTGGCCGTTCATGGCGGTTGATCCACGCCGCCACGTCCCAGGCTTGCTGGTCGCTGAGGCTGCCGGGCTTGCCCAGCGGCATGTTGTACTTGATGAACGACGCCGCCGTGTTGATGCGGTGCATGCCGGCGCCCCAGTTGTAGGAGTCCTTGCCCCACAGCGGCGGCATCACATACTCGCCCGCAACCTGCTGCCCTTCACCGTTGTCACCATGGCAAATGGCGCACTGCTCACGGTAAACCTGCTGGCCACGCTTGAAGTCATAACCACCCTGTGGCTGCGCCACCTCGGGGTATCCGCGCCCGGCGAGTTCCACGCCGGTCGGCGCCTTGGTCGACAGCCAGTAGGCGTACACCGCCAGCGCCGTCATTTGCGGGCTGTCGGCGGCCGGCGGCTTGCCGTTCATGCTGAACTGGAAGCAGCCCTGGATACGCTCGGCGTAGGTATTCACCTTGTCGTTCTTCTTGCGGTAAGCCGGGTACATCGGGTACGCGCCCCACATCGGTGCTGAATGCGCCAGCCGCCCTTGGTCGAGGTGGCAGTTGCTGCAGTTCATGCCATTGCCCACGGCCTCGGGCATCAGCCGGCGCGTGTCGACGAACAAGGCATGGCCTTCGCGCACCATCTTGCCAAAGGCATTGTCGGGCAAATCGCTTTCATCGGGGGGTACGAACTGCGGCGCAGCCTGCACGCCGGGTACCTTCAACTGCGACTGGTCTTCCATGGCAATCGGCGCGGCCTGGGCACTGCCCATGGCCAGCAGCAACATGGCTGGAATCAACGGCTTCATGGCGTGACCTCCTGGCTGGCGGGGCGGGCGAAGAACTCGGCAACAGCCTTGATCTCGTCATCGGTCATGGCCTTGGCCACACCGACCATCAGTTGGTTGGGGTCATTGCTGCGGCTGCCGTCACGCCAGGCATTGAGCTGCGCTATCAGGTAACTGGCGGGCTGGCCGGCCAAGGGCGGGAAGTGTTCACCGACCCCGCCGCCACCCGGCCCATGGCACTGCACGCAGCCGGGAATCTGGCGGCTCCAGTCGCCGTACAGGGCTATGCGGGTGGTAGGGTCATCGGCAATTTGCTGGCGGCGCAGGTCGCCAGTGGGGGCTGCCGGCAGGCCGGCCAGGTAGCTGCTGACTGCCTCGATTTCATCTTCGCTCAGGGCTTTGGCCAGCGGCTCCATCACCGGCTGCTTGCGGCTGCCGTTGCGCCAGTCATGCAACTGTTTGCTGAGGTAACCGGCTGGAAGCCCAGCCAAGCGTGGGAAGCCGGCAGCGGCAATGCCCTTGCCGTCCGGGCCATGGCAACCGAGGCAGGCCATGGCGGCGGGGTTGGCCCCGCCCTGGGAGAAGACCTTCTGGCCATCGACGGCATGCGCCGTGGGCAAGGCCAGGATCAGCAGGCTGCCGATCACGACGCGTCTCAACGGTGTCATCACGAAGCTCCTTTTCTTTTGTTATATGTTTAGGCTCAAAACATATAAGTAAAGCAAGGAACAGCCGTTGCCTCAGATCAACTTCCGGAGATGCATTGGGTTGCAGCAGTGCGCACATCACCCAGGCGCAGCGGGAAATTGTTCAGCCGCTCATGCAGTTTGATGCTGCTACCGCTGCCGCGCTTGTCGATATCCACCAGCGCCGCCGGGCCTGCCCCCGAGGTGAGCTTCTGCGGCACGATCAGCCGCAGGCCGTCACCACGCTGCTCTTCAGTCAGCGGGCCACGCGTATCGGCCAGCTTCTGCTTGACGCAATCGGCATAGGCGCGCGGGCTCTTGCCAGAGATCACATCCAGCGTTTCACGCGATTGCTCCAGCTCGGTAACGCTCACGCAGCCACCGAGCGTCACCGTCAACGCCGCCACCATCCACTTCATTTGCAGCACCTCTGCCATCAAGAATTCGCTTCGACCACTGCCAGGCGGTTTTGCTCCCTGCTTTGGCAGAATTATCTGCGCCTGGCGAACAGCGCGGCAGTGTAACGGTACATCGTGGTATCTTTTGCCTTTGCAGATCCAAACCTTGCGGAGCATCACATGAAATTCGTACACCAGCGCGAGCACCTCAACGAGGACGACATCGTCGTCATCGAGTGCTCTCAGCGCTGCAATATCCGCCTGATGAACGACGCCAACTTCCGCAGCTTCAAGAACGGCGGCCGTCATACTTACCACGGCGGCCATTTCGAGAAGTTCCCGGCGAAGATCACCGTGCCCAGCACCGGCTTCTGGAACATCACCATCGATACCGTGACCACACGCCCGATCTCGGTCACTCGCAAGCCAACCCTGACCCACAAGATCAAGATCATCCGTCGTTCGTCGTCGAAACTCAGATAAGGCCACCATGACCCAGACCATCAAGTACGTCATCAAATACAAGCTCGACGGCCAGCGTCGTTGGGACTTCGCGCTGATGCCCGATGCCTCGCAGGAACAAGCCCTTGAGGCCCTGCGCAAGATCCACGGTGAAGACGCCGAGAAAATCAGCGACATCCAGGTCAGCAAAGCCCTGTAAAAACCGCCACAAGCCCCCGCCGCGCCGCTCGCCCCACGCAAGGAGAATCGCATGAGCCACTGGCCCGACCGCCGTATCCTCGACCTGCTGGGCATCGAGTTGCCCATTCTGCAGGCGCCCATGGCGGGGGCGACCGGCTCACCCATGGCCATTGCCGTGGGCCTGGCAGGTGGGCTGGGCGCCCTGCCCTGCGCCATGCTCAGCGGCGAGCAAGTGCGCGCCGAAATCGCCGCGTTCCGCGCTGGCTGCCCGGGGCGCCCACTTAACCTGAACTTCTTTTGCCACCAGCCGCCAGCGCCCGATGCCGAGCACGATGCGCGTTGGAAGCAGGCCCTTGAACCTTATTACAACGAAGTGGGTGCCGATTTCGCGGCGCCCACGCCGGTGTCCAACCGTGCGCCTTTCGACGAGCAAAGCTGCCAGCTGGTCGAAGCCTTGCGCCCGGAGGTGGTGAGCTTCCACTTCGGCCTACCCCAGGCCGAACTGCTGCAGCGGGTAAAAGCCAGCGGTGCCAAGGTGCTCTCCAGTGCCACTACGGTGGAAGAGGCCATCTGGCTGGAACACAACGGTTGCGACGCGATCATCGCCATGGGGTATGAAGCCGGTGGCCATCGCGGCATGTTCCTGAGTGACGACATCACCAGCCAGATCGGTACGTTCGCCCTGGTACCCCAGATTGCCGATGCGGTCGGCGTCCCGGTGATTGCCGCGGGTGGCATCGGCGACCACCGTGGGCTGGTGGCGGCGCTGGCCCTGGGTGCCTCGGCAGTGCAGATCGGCACGGCTTACCTGTTTTGCCCCGAGGCCAAGGTTTCGCCAGCGCATCGCCGGGCGCTGGACAGCGCGTCTGCCAGCGACACGGCGCTGACCAACCTGTTCACCGGCCGCCCCGCGCGGGGTATCAACAACCGCATCATGCGCGAGCTGGGGCCGATGAGCGCGCTGGCGCCACGCTTCCCGCTGGCGGGTGGGGCATTGATGCCTTTGCGGGCGATCACCGATCCGCTGGGCAATAGTGACTTCAGCAATCTGTGGTCGGGGCAGGCGTTGCGGCTGGGACGGCACATGCCGGCAGGTGAGCTGACCCAGGAAGTTGCCGAAAAGGCACTGGCCGTGGTTGGGCACCAGGCTATTTGAATGGCAGGTCTGGCCTCTTCCCGGCAAATGGCTTATCGCTATATAGTTCAGCACATAACGATAACCCCAAGGAGCTGTCTTCATGCGTATCCGCCCGTCCCACCTGGCCTTCACTGCCCTGGCCAGCCTGTTCGCCTTCAACACTGCCTGGGCCGACGAAGTCCAGGTCGCGGTCGCAGCCAACTTCACAGCCCCCATCCAGGCCATCGCCAAAGACTTCGAGAAAGACACCGGCCACAAACTGGTCGCTGCCTACGGTGCCACCGGGCAGTTCTACGCCCAGATCAAGAACGGCGCACCCTTCGAAGTGTTCCTCGCCGCCGACGACAGCACCCCGAAGAAGCTTGAAGAAGAGAAGGAAATCGTCCCCGGCTCGCGCTTTACCTACGCCATCGGCACCTTGGCCCTGTGGTCTGCGAAGGAAGGCTACGTGGATGCCAAGGGTGAAGTGTTGAAAAAGAACGCATACAAACACCTGTCCATCGCCAACCCGAAAGCGGCACCTTACGGCCTGGCCGCCACTCAGGTACTGGACAAGCTGAAGCTCACCGAAGCCACCAAAGGCAAGATTGTCGAAGGCCAGAACATCACCCAGGCCTTCCAGTTTGTTTCCACCGGCAACGCCGAGCTGGGCTTCGTCGCCCTGTCGCAGATCTACAAGGACGGCAAGGTGACCAATGGCTCGGCCTGGATCGTGCCGTCCAACCTGCACGACCCGATCCGCCAGGACGCCGTCATCCTCAACAAAGGCAAGGACAATGCGGCCGCCAAAGCACTGGTCGAATACCTCAAAGGCCCGAAAGCCGCAGCGGTGATCAAGTCCTACGGTTATGAACTCTGATGCCACTGGATGCCAGTGACCTAGGTGCCATCTGGCTGACCGTGAAACTGGCCAGCCTGACCACCCTGATCCTGCTGGTTATCGGCACACCCATCGCCTGGTGGCTGGCGCGCACGCGCTCATGGCTGCGCGGGCCGGTGGGGGCGGTGGTGGCATTGCCCCTGGTGCTGCCACCAACGGTGATCGGTTTCTACCTGCTGATCGCCCTCGGCCCACACGGCTGGCTCGGCCAGGCTACCCAGGCGCTGGGCCTGGGTACCGTGGTGTTCAGCTTCACGGGCCTGGTGATCGGCTCGACGGTGTATTCCATGCCGTTCGTGGTGCAGCCGCTGCAAAATGCCTTTGGCGCGATCGGCCAGCGGCCGCTGGAAGTCGCCGCGACACTGCGCGCCAGCCCATGGGACACCTTCGTTCATGTGGTACTGCCGCTGGCCCGCCCCGGCTTCGTCACTGCCAGCATCCTCGGCTTCGCCCATACCGTGGGCGAGTTTGGCGTGGTGCTGATGATCGGTGGCAACATCCCCGACAAGACCCGCGTGGTCTCGGTGCAAATCTTCGATCACGTCGAAGCCATGGAGTATTCGCAAGCCCACTGGCTGGCCGGTGCCATGCTGGTGTTCTCTTTCCTGGTGCTGCTCCTGCTGTACGCCGGACGCCGCGGCAAAGCTGGCTGGAGCTGAAATGACCGCATCGATTGTGGCGCGCCTGAAACTGGCGCGCGACGACTTTACCCTGGACGTCGACCTGCACCTGCCTGGGCGCGGTATCAGCGCGCTGTTTGGCCACTCCGGCTCTGGCAAGACCAGCTGCCTGCGCTGTCTGGCGGGGTTGGAACGCGCTGCTAGCGCGTACATCGAAGTCAACGGCGAGGTCTGGGAAGACAGCACCCGTGGCTACTTCCAGCCCCCCCACTTGCGCCCGGTGGGCTATGTGTTCCAGGAGGCCAGCCTGTTTGCGCACCTGTCGGTGCGCGGCAACCTGGAGTTCGGCTGGCGCCGGGTAGCCGCCGCTGAGCGCAAGGTCAGCCTCGACCAGGCGTGCCAGCTGCTAGGTATCGGGCACTTGTTGGAACGCCGCCCGGCAACCCTGTCGGGCGGCGAGGCGCAGCGCGTGGGTATTGCTCGCGCCCTGCTCAGCAGCCCAAGGCTGCTGTTGATGGACGAGCCGCTGGCGGCCCTCGACGGGCCGCGCAAGCGCGAGATCCTGCCGTACCTGGAGCGCCTGCACGACGAACTGGACATCCCCCTGGTGTATGTCAGCCATGCCCAGGATGAAGTAGCGCGACTGGCCGACCACCTGGTGTTGCTGGAGCAAGGCCAGGCAGTCGCCAGCGGCCCGATTGGCCAAACCCTGGCGCGCCTCGACCTGTCGCTGGCCCAGGGCGAGGATGCCGGCGTGGTGTTCGAAGGCATGGTCGTGGGGCATGACCCGCACTACGACCTGCTCGACTTGCGCCTGCCCGGCAGCAGCGGGCCGCTGCTGCGCATTGCTCACCCGGCGCAGGTGATGGGCAGCACGCTGCGGGTCAAGGTACAGGCCCGGGACGTCAGCCTGGCGCTGGCGGCCGACAGCACATCGAGCATCCTCAACCGCCTGCCAGTATGTGTGCGCGAGAGCCGCCCGGCGGCCAACCCGGCGCATGTACTGGTCAGCCTGGATGCCGGTGGCAATGCCTTGCTTGCACGTATCACCCGCTTCTCGGCAGACCAGCTCGGCTTGCACACGGGCCAGGTACTGTTCGCCCAGATCAAGTCGGTGGCCCTTTTGGGCTGAGCATCCTTCGCACGGCTGTTGTCCACTGATCAGTGACTTGATCGAGGCCAGCCCCTGATGCTCGACTGCCCCCTGCCACGCACCCTGCACTACGTTGACGACAGCCAGCCAGGCATGACTCGGCGACGCTGGCGCGACCGTTTCATCTACCTGGATGCCGACGGCCAGCGGGTGCGCGACAGCGACACCTTGGCGCGCATCGCCGCGCTGGTGATTCCCCCGGCCTACACCGATGTATGGATCTGCGCCGACCCGCAGGGCCACCTGCAGGCCACCGGTCGCGATGCCCGTGGCCGCAAGCAGTACCGCTATCACGCGCAGTGGCGCGAACTGCGTGACCAACACAAGTATGGGCGCATGCTGGCCTTTGCCCAGGCACTACCAAAGCTGCGCGCGCAACTGGAAGCCCACCTGGCGCGGCCAGGGCTGGACCGGGAAAAGGTCATGGCATTGGTGGTGAGCCTGCTGGACCACACCCTGATCCGCATTGGTAACCAGCGTTACCTGCGCGACAACCAGTCTTATGGCCTGACGACCCTGCGTAACCGCCATGTGCAGGTCAAAGGCAGCACCATTCGCTTTCAATTTCGCGGCAAGCGTGGCGTCGAACACAACGTCACCCTCAACGACCGACGCCTGGCCAGCCTGCTCAAACGCTGCATGGAGCTGCCTGGCCAGACACTGTTTCAATACCTGGACGAAGACGGCCAGCGCCACAGCGTAGGCTCCAGCGAGGTCAACCAGTTCCTGCAGCAGTTGACCGGCGCAGACTTCACCGCCAAGGACTACCGCACCTGGGCCGGCAGCAGCCTGGCGTTGGACCTGCTCAAACCCCTGGCCTGGGAACCGGAGAGTGAAGCCAAACGCCAGGTCGCCGCGATAGTCCGCCAGGTCGCCACGCGCCTGGGCAATACGCCGGCAGTGTGCAGACGCTGCTACATCCATCCGGCAGTGCTGGAGCACTATGCCCAGGGACGTCTGGCCCAATTGCCCAAGAGCCGCGTGCGCAAAGGCCTGGACCCCGAGGAAGTGGCCTTGCTGCTGTTTCTTCAGGTACTCGAGGAACAGGACGGCGATTAAGAGTGTCTATTCAGCCCATGATGCGAAGAAATTTCCCATTAGCCGCCAAGCCCCCTATTCTTGCCATCGAGCACCTTGGCCGACAAACCGTTGACGGTTTGCATCGGCACCTGCAACTGAAGACACGCAACAGAATTTGTCTGTCGGGGAATTACTATCCGCCGAAAGCGTCTTTAATGAGAAGGAAGAGGGACAAGCTCCCGCCGTTGCGGCAACTAGCCCTGCGGACTTTTACATCACCAAGGAGAACTACATGCTGATACTCACCCGTAAGGTTGGCGAAAGCATCGTCATCAACGATGACATCAAAGTCACCATTCTGGGCGTCAAAGGGATGCAGGTGAGGATCGGTATCGATGCACCTAAAGATGTCCAGGTCCATCGCGAAGAAATCTTCAAGCGCATCCAGGCCGGCAGCCCAGCCCCGGAGAAGCACGACGACTCGCACTGAGCCCAAACTCCTCGAGGGGTGCATGGAAGCGCTCGACCGCCAGCCTCAGGTGCCCAGCAACTGACGCACTTTGGCGATCATCTCATCCATGTCGAATGGTTTGTCGAATATGGCGGCGAACAGGGCCGGGCATCCTTGGCTGGCCTGCGCGCCGCTCATGAGAATGACCGGCAACTCGCTTAACGCCGGGTCCTCGCGCATCGCACGCACCAGCTCCTCACCATTGAGCAGCGGCATCATGTAATCGGTGATGACCAGTTGCACGCGCTTTTCCTTCAGCGCCTCCAGCGCCTTGCAGCCATTACTGGCCTTTTCCACCAGGTAACCTTCGTCCTCCAGGGCAAAGCCGAGGATATCGGCGATCAGGTACTCGTCATCGACGATCAGGATCGTGTTCATCGGCCCGTCCGTCACCCACTCCCCTGCGGCGTCGGCGTTCCCGAGAGCACACCACAGGCGCCTTCGAACGCCTTGCGCAAGGTAATGCCCTGCGGCCCGATCAGCAGTTCGTGCAAGGCAGGGTCATGGTGGCTGTCACGCACCTTGAGGATCGACAGCATGCGCCGCAGTTGCGAGTCCAGCTCGACAAAGCGCAACAGCATCAGGTTGTCGACGATGCTCGACAGATCCGGCGCGGGGGCGCTGATTTCCGAGCCGAAGATGTCGCGCATTTCCCAGGTGAGCATCACGCTGACATCGCGCGCGCGCAGCTCACCGGCCAGCGCGCGGAAAAACGCATTGAGCCGCGTAGGGTCGATGGCCAGGCGGCTGAATGCGCCAAGGCTGTCGATCAGCACCCTTTTGCTGCCCTGCGCTGCAACACGCTCGAGCAGCCGCGCGCCGACCTGGTCCAGCAAGCCCTCGGTGGTTGGCTGCCAGCACAGCTGCAAGCTACCGCCCTGCTCCATCGCGGCAAAATCGTAACCCAGCGACGCTGCCTTGCTACGCAGGCGTTCAGGCGTTTCGTAGAAACCAAAATGCAACCCTGGCGCCTGCGGGGTGCTGGCCCCTAGAAAGGCCAGGCCCAATGACGTCTTGCCAATACCCGAAGGCCCGACCAACAGGCTAACCGAGCCCGTGGCCAGGCCGCCGCCGAGCATTTCATCGAAGGTTGGCACACCGCTGCTGATGCGCGCCAATGTGCCGCTGCCCAGATGGCTGGGGTGGCTGAACAACGCTTCCAGGCGTGGGTAGACGTGCATGCCTGCTTCATCGATAAGGCATTCGTGACGCCCCGAAAGTGCCGCACTGCCGCGCGTCTTGCGCAGCTGCACATGGCGCACGGCGCGGCTACCCACCAGATGCTCACCCAGCTCGATCACGCCATCGACCATGGTGTGCTCCGGGCTGCCCTCGTCCAGCCGGGCACTGGTCAGCAGCAGTACCGTGCAGCCGGCGAAGGCCGCATGGCCCTGCAATTCAGAGACGAACTTTTTGGTGTCCAGCGCCGTTTCCGCACGCACCCGGGCATTGAGCACGCCGTCGACGATCAGCAGGCTGGCCTGTTGCCGAGCGATTTCCTGGCGCAGCAGCCGCACCACGGCGTCCAGCCCATCCTGCTCAAGGGTGTCGAAAGCGCTGACGAACTGGATCTGGTCGCCGACCAACGCCGGGTCGAAGAAGTCCAGGGTGGACAGGTACTGAAACAAGCGCTCATGCGACTCACTCAACAAGGTGGCCACCAGCACCCGACCACCGCCCCGCACATGGCCGCAGGCCAGCTGGTTGGCGAGGATGGTCTTGCCCGCTCCCGGCGGCCCCTGGATGATGTAGGAAGCACCGGCCACCAGGCCGCCCTTGAGCAACGCGTCGAGCCCATCGATCCCCGTTACCAGCCGCCTAAGTGCCTGTGCCATGTTGTCTACCTGTCGAGTGGGCTATCCGTCTGCTCCTGATACATTGGCAAGTACAGTTGCATGCAAGTTCCCCGGCCAGGCTCGCTGTCGACACAAATGGCGCCGCCACTCTGCCGGGCGAAGCCATACACCTGGCTAAGCCCCAGGCCCGTGCCCTTGCCAAACGGCTTGGTGGTGAAAAATGGCTCGAAGATACGTGGCAATACCTCGGCGGGTATGCCTTCACCGCTGTCTTCCACCTTGAAACGCACAAAGTTGCCATGCAACGCTTCAACCTCGCCGGCCAGCTCGACCACATCGACCGTCAGGCCGATCCGGCCCTGACCGGCGATGGCATCACGGGCATTGAACAACAAGTTGAGCAAGACCATTTGCAGTTGCCCGGCATCCACCTCGATCAACGGCAGGTCCGGTTGCAGCAGCACGTTCAGCTCGATCGAGCTGGGTAGTGCATGCTCAAGCAAACCACGGGTAGCGGTCACCAGGTCTGCCGGGGCAACACTGGCCACATCAAGCTTGCGGTGGCGGGCAAAGCTGAGCAGTTGCTGGGTCAGCTCAGTGCCGCGTTGACCGGCATCGAGGATGTGCTGCAGCATGCGCTGGGCGCGTAGCGGGTCCTGGGTGGCCAGCGCCAGACGGGCCGAGCTGATGATGATGGTGAGCATGTTGTTGAAGTCGTGCGCCAGGCCACCGGTCAACTGGCCGAGGGCTTCAAGCTTCTGCGCCTGGAACAGCTGGGCGCGCACCGCGTCCAGCTGCAACGCCGACTCTCGGCGATCGGTTATGTCGCGGGTCACCTTGGCCAGGCCGACGATCTGGCCATTGTCATCGCGGATCACATCCAGCGCAGCCAACGCCCAGAACTGCGTACCGTCCTTGCGCACCCGCCAGCCTTCGTCCTGCGCCACGCCCTGCTCCAGCGCCTGGCGCAGCAGGCGCTCGGGGCGGCCATCAGCACAATCCTGCGGGGTGAAAAACAACGAGAAATGCTTGCCGATCACTTCATCGGCACGGTAGCCCTTGATTCGTTGCGCGCCGGCATTCCACGACACCACATGGCCGGAGGGGTCGAGCATGTAGATGGCGTAGTCCACCACCGACTGAACCAACTGTTCATAGCGGTGGGCAGGCATGACGGGGTGGTCGAGGCAATCAGCTGAAACCATGCAAACTCCACTGGCACAGCAGGGGGACAGAATGAGCGTAGCCCAGCGCACCCATCAACGAGCAGCCGTGCGACGACAGGCGGTCAGCGTTCCGTTTCGACCAGCACCAGGCTGATGCGCCGCGGCATGGCCACTCTCAACAGCCACAGGCCGACCAGCATGATCAAGCCACCGCAGGCCAGGGCCAGAAGACGCTGCTGCTGAGTATGTTCCGCATCGAAGCCCAGCATTAACAAATAACCGCCCAGGCTGAGCAGGCTGATGTAAAGAAACGCACCCAGCACGACCACCAGGGCGAACAACAGTCGCCAGAATAACCGTGGACGCACGATACGCTCGCCAGCTTGGCGCTGAGTCATCGCTGAACACTCTTGGATCCAATAAAGAGGCAACAGTGGCGTAATGACAGCAAGGTGTCAATTGCCCATTCGATCGCCCCTCCTTTCTGTTGATCTTAGGTGCTGCAGTTGACTCAACTATAACGATGGGTTATAAAGCGCGCTTGATTGCGAAGCCCTTCTGCCTGGAAGCGAGCTGGTCGTTGCGACCCCTTCAAGCGTGCGAGTGTGGTGGAATTGGTATACACAGCAGACTTAAAATCTGTCGGCGTGAGCCTTGCGGGTTCGAGTCCCGCCACTCGCACCAAATTTCGTTGAAAAGGCGCCCTTGCGGCGCCTTTTTGCTGCCTGCCAGCAATGTGTTACGCAGCTGCTAGAGTGGAGCTAGTACCCTCTACTGGAACGCCGCCATGCGCTACTCCCTGTTCGATGGTCAACGTGACATCATCATCCTCATCGCCCGCATACTGCTGATGATCCTGTTCGTCTTGTCAGGCTGGGCCAAGCTGACCGGCTTCGATGGCACGGTCGGCTACATGACCTCGCTGGGCGCCCCTGCCCCGATGCTGGCGGCAGCGATTGCCGTCATCATGGAGTTCGTCGTCGCCATCCTGCTGATCCTCGGCTTCTACACGCGGCCGCTGGCGTTTCTGTTCGCGCTGTTCGTGCTGGGCACGGCGCTGCTCGGCCACCCGTTCTGGAACATGGTCGACCCCGAACGCAGCGCCAACATGACTCAGTTTCTGAAGAACATGGCCATCATGGGCGGCCTGCTACTGCTGGCGGTCAGCGGCCCAGGGCGCTTCTCGGTGGACGGTCGCTGACTCAGTCGTCGTCGCAATCATCGAACCAAGCTGGGTGATCGCGCTCTTCGTCATCGAGGTCATCCAGCGTTTCCTCGTCTTCTTCCACCTCATCCTCGGCGCCCTGGGCATCTGCCTCGTGCTCCACATCGTCGTAGAGAAATTCGTGGTCGAGCAGGTGATCGTGCTCGGGTTCGTGCAGGTCGTCTTCGTCGTGCATGCTGGCTCCAAGGGTTATGGCACGCCTATATAGGCTGATCAGGATGTCGGGTCAATGCGTTGTCGCTTAATCCTGGGTTAACCGGCCAGGCGCAGCCTGCAGGCTCTCCCTTCAAACGTCTTTGCCCGCCTGTCATGGCGGGCTTTTTTATGGCGAAGCAAACTTCAGCCCAGAGGATGACAGCCTCATGACCTGACCTTCACGAAATGTCGACATCCGCATGGGCACACTGATCCTGCTCCGTACGTTCTTGCAGCCCGCCGCATCATTGCCGCGGGCTTTTCTTTTTTTTGACGAAGGGCTTGCGCCCCCTCCCCGCTACTGCAGTTTGCTCAAGGCAACTGCCCATCCCATGACCTGAAGCAGTTTTGCCCGGCCAGGCAAGGTCTATGCTGTTCCAGCGATAACCCAAGCTCACATCGGATAGACACGGAGGCTCTTATGAAAGCTGCTGTTGTTGCACCAGGCCGTCGCGTGGACGTGGTAGAGAAAACCCTGCGCCCCCTCCAGCACGGCGAAGCGCTACTGAAGATGCAATGCTGCGGTGTGTGCCACACCGACCTGCACGTGAAAAATGGCGACTTCGGTGACAAGACCGGTGTAGTACTGGGCCACGAAGGCATTGGCGTAGTCCAGGAAGTTGGCCCCGGCGTCACCTCGCTCAAGCCAGGCGACCGCGCCAGCGTTGCCTGGTTCTATCAAGGTTGCGGGCATTGCGAGTACTGCAATAGCGGCAACGAAACCCTGTGCCGCGAAGTGAAGAACTCCGGCTATACCGTGGACGGCGGCATGGCCGAGGCTTGCATCGTCCAAGCCGACTATTCGGTCAAAGTACCCGACGGCCTCGACTCCGCTGCCGCCAGCAGCATTACCTGCGCCGGCGTCACAACCTACAAGGCGGTGAAAATCTCCAACATCCGCCCCGGGCAATGGATCGCCATCTACGGCCTCGGCGGCCTGGGCAACCTGGCCCTGCAATATGCCAAGAACGTATTCAACGCCAAAGTGATCGCCATCGACGTCAACGAAGAGCAACTGCGCTTCGCCAGCGAGATGGGCGCGGACCTGGTCGTCAACCCACTCAACGAAGACGCCGCGAAGGTTATCCAGGCCAAGACCGGTGGCGCCCACGCTGCCGTGGTGACTGCCGTGGCCAAAGGCGCCTTCAACTCGGCCGTCGATGCCTTGCGCGCTGGCGGGCGACTGGTTGCCGTCGGGCTGCCGTCGGAATCCATGGACCTGAACATTCCCCGCCTGGTGCTGGATGGGATCGAAGTGGTGGGCTCGCTGGTAGGTACACGCCAGGACCTGCAGGAGGCGTTCCAGTTTGCCGCTGAAGGCAAAGTGGTACCCAAGGTGACCCTGCGGCCGATCGAAGATATCAACCAGATCTTTGACGAGATGCTGGAGGGCAAGATCAAAGGCCGCATGGTGATCCAGTTCGAAGGCTGATAGCCTGAAGGCAGATCATTTCGAACAGACACAAGGCCCGTAGGTGATCATCTACGGGCTTTTTGCCTTCTCAGTAGTCAAGGAACAGACCATGAGTTTCGATTGGCATGCCGGGCCGATTACTCGCGCCACGCCGCTGGACAAGCATTACCGAAATACGCAGAAGGTACGTCAGTTTCTGCTCACCGAGTGCGGGGCGGCATTCAAGTTCGACCGTGCCTTCATGGCCTGGATCAAGAGTGGCACGCCGTTAACCATGGGTGACGTGGCGGACGAATGGCTGCGAATGCATTGGTGAGCGCCAGCTTCGGGCTTCAGCAGGCAGCGGTGCGCTGCCCCACTATCGGAATCGGCAGCCGCTTCTTTCAGTATCTTGTCCAACGATTCAACCATGCTGGAATAATCCATTCCCTGACTCCGTCGTTGGTGAGTTACGATTAACGATAGCTCGCAAACGTTTCAGAAATGCTGGCGGAAATGCCTCGGTACAAAAGCAAGCTCATCTCTGGTGCTGACCAATAATCGTGGCACGAGGTTCAAAGAAAACCGCTTAGCTTTTCAAGGGACGCACATGACGATTCGCAGCCTGGCCAAAAATCTCCCACCTGACCCAGGCAATCCAGGCTGGGTGCTTGGATGGGGCGTGCTACGCGACCGGCATCCATGGCATTTTGTCGACGTGTTTGCCGATCAGCACACTGCCGAGGTTGAAGCAGAGCGACACGGTGCTGGCTACGTGGTCGAGTATGGGTCACACCGGCTTGGGTCGAATGAATTCATCTGCGGGGCAAGCCTACCTGAGGGCTAGCCGGTCAACCTGTTACAGGTCAGGGCCAAACTCCATCTAAAGAAAAACCTGCCGAAGCAGGTTTATCGAGATTCATCGCCTGCTTAACTGCCGGGCCTTGGCCCAAGCCTCTTTGAACCCACTCAAAGAAACCTCTCCATCGGTTTGACCTATGCGCGCGCCTTGCCACCCGACAACATTTGCGCAATTGCCGGCCCCCTCATCGCCACATGATTGCAGTCACCTGGAGAGTGCTCCGAGGCCAACCGGACAGCTTTCTTGCCATCCTGACTGATGGTCAACAGTCGGCGTAGATCATCATTTCCGCTATGATCTGCATGGCTCACTGAGAGGCTATGAGAAAGGTACAATGGATTATGGGGCGGCAATGTAAATGTCTATGATAATAAAACATGCTATCAACAGAGAGCGCACTTCACTTGCAAGTGGGTACAGGGCCGACATTGACGGCCTTCGAGCCATAGCAGTACTACTCGTAGTTCTTTATCACGCTGGTTTCCCGGTACCCGGAGGATTTGTTGGTGTAGACGTTTTCTTTGTCATCTCGGGATACTTGATCACAGCGATACTTAGACGAGAGATTCTGGAGCGCACGTTTACGTTCCGCAGCTTTTACGTCCGCCGAATAAAGCGCTTAATGCCAGCTTACTTTTTCTTACTGGCATGCACCACGATATACTCAGGCGTCTACCTGCTCCCGGACGATATGATCTCCTACGCCAAGAGCGCCACGGCATCATTAATCGGACTGAGCAACGTCTATTTCTTCATGGGCACAGGGTATTTTGGCAACGCCGCCAACGAGCCACTTTTGCACACGTGGTCCATTGCCGTTGAAGAGCAATTTTACCTTTTTTGGCCAGTACTTTTATTGGCATTATCGTGGATTGATAGCAAGCGAGCAGTACGCTATGCCGTCGCAGCAATACTCATTGCATCTTTGGTGGCCTCTCATTATTACGCAGTAAACCACAAGAATGCCGCCTACCTTCTTCTGCCGTTCAGGTTCTTTGAGCTGATGATCGGTGCGCTTCTCGCTCTGTATCAACACCGTGTGGCTAAAGTAGCAAACCCCGGTTCAAATTTCGCACTCACAGGATTGGTGTTAATTGTCGCCAGCGCGTTCCTCCTGGACAACTCAAGTGCATTTCCCGGTATTTATGCACTACCGGTTTGCGTTGGAACGGCAATGGTAATCGCTAGCGGCTTTAGCTCAACCAACCACGTAGCGCTGAATATCTTAAAAACCACACCCGTGCGCTACATTGGAAAGGTATCTTACTCATTTTACCTGTGGCACTGGCCCGTCCTTGCACTGGCTCAATACCGTGGTATAGAACTGACAACAGAAAATGCTCTACTGCTGATAGCCATTGCTTTTTTGGCCTCATGCATCAGCTACCATTTCATCGAAAGCCCATTCCGCAACATAAAAACCAAATCATTCGCCTCAATCGCGATCCCCCTGTATGTAGTCCCTTCACTGTTAATGTGTGCGGGAGCCTATACGATAGTGAAAAATGACGGATTCAGGTCAAGGTCTGGAGAGTTGATTTCCGAGCTGGAGGACAGAAACACTTCACATATCCAGAGAAGTCAGTGCATAAGCGTAATGATTGTTGGAAACTATGAAGAGTGCCACCTCGGCATTGACCGTCCTGATGCTGACGGCCTGTTAGTTGGTGATTCTTTTGCGAATGCTTATGCTCAGTTCGTCGATGTTCTAGCGCGTGATGCTGGCATCATGATTCACGACACCACAGCCGGCTCGACACCCGCAATACCTGACGTATTCACCATGGACATGATGAATAAGCTCCCAGAAAGTGAATGGCGAAAAATAGCTGATTACAATACATCAAGATTTGAACTAGCCAAATCAAAACGCCTGGTAATAATATCAAACTTTTGGAATAACTACGCAACCTGGCAAACAAGATTCAGGGTGCACAATGGAAGCCTTGAAGATGTAAATGATCGCATTGAAGATCTGCAATACGACACAATAAGACAGTATCTGGAAGCAGGGGTTAAAGTCGTGATATTGGTTCAGCCATTCGCTGAAATCGGCAAAACCGAAGTCAATCGTATGCGAGAAGAGAAGCTTCGGCACGCGCTAATTGATGAGACGTACAACCCGGTACAACCTGACAGCGACAGAATGGAATATAAAATCAAAGAAAAATTCCCCCAAGTGGTATTGATTGATCCTAACAAAGTCCTTTGCGAGGATCAGAAATGCAAAGCATTCGTGGACGGAAAGATAATTTTCCGCAACGACGGCTCTCACTTAAATGCCGTTGGCGCAGAGAAAATTGGCGAAGCGTATTTGAAGCGCTTCGGCAATCCCTTGGTCGGAATGTAAGAAAAAAAGGGGGGGGCTTCCCCCCCTTTTTCAGCCCGAAAACTAAATGGACCCACTGACATGTTGATACAGCCTGAGCGGTAACCACCGAAGACGCAGACAACAGCGTTGAGATCAATCGGAGGGGCAGTTTGCGAAGGCAATGCCGCCAAGCTTACCGCCACTGTATTATGTTCGCGTGACCTGAAGTGGAGACCACCTCATGGAAACCGAGATCCGTTCGGAGGAGGATTTGATGGCGGTTCGCCTAGTCGGTACCATCGCCAAGTTTTCGAAAGACTGAAGTTTAAGTACTCATGGTTTTTCGACCCACAAAGAAAAACCCCGCAGACGTTAATCTGCGGGGCTTTCGAATGGTGGAGGCCGAGGTCGGAATCGAACCGGCGTAGACGGATTTGCAATCCGGAGCATAACCACTTTGCTACTCGGCCTCAAAGGTCGGATCTAGCTGCTTGCGCTTTGCTATCTCCTTGAAACGCTGAACCTTTTTAAAAGTTTGCTGCGTTTCGATGGGCGCCATTATGTCTTCATTCCTTTAACCTTGCAACCCCCTGAACGAAAAAAAATTTCAACGGGTTCAAGGTGTTAGCGCAGGCGGCCGAGTTTACTCCACAAGCCCACCAGCGTGTTCTCCACGGTGCCGCTGGCGGCCATGCCAATTCGCTCCTGCAAGCTCTTGCGCTCGGCATAATGCAGGTGGAACAGGTTGGCGTTGCGCGCACGCTCGCTCAGGTACTCGTCGCTGGTCTGCAATTCGTCTACCAGCTTGCGGTTGAGTGCCGCCACGCCCAGCCAGACTTCGCCGGTGGCCACTTCGTCGATGTGCAACTGCGGTCGATAGCGGGCGACGAAGTCCTTGAACAGCTGGTGAGTGATATCCAGGTCTTCCTGGAACTTCTCCCGGCCCTTCTCGGTGTTTTCACCAAACACGGTCAAGGTGCGCTTGTACTCGCCAGCGGTCAGCACTTCAAAGTCGATGTCGTGCTTCTTCAGCAGGCGATTGACGTTGGGCAGTTGCGCCACCACGCCGATCGAACCGAGCACGGCGAATGGCGCGCTGACGATCTTCTCGCCGATGCAGGCCATCATGTAACCGCCGCTGGCGGCCACCTTGTCGATGCACACGGTCAGCGGTATGCCCGCCTGGCGAATACGCGCCAGCTGCGATGCAGCCAGGCCGTAGCTATGCACCAGGCCGCCGCCGCTTTCCAGGCGTAGCACCACTTCGTCCCGCGGGGTGGCGAGGGTCAACAGCGCGGTGATTTCGTTGCGCAGGCTTTCAGTGGCCGAGGCCTTGATGTCGCCATCGAAGTCCAACACGAAAACCCGGCCCTTGTCCTCGGCCTTGCCCTTCTTCTGCTGTTTTTCCGCCTTGGCCTGTTGCTTGCGCAGGGCCTTGAGCTGGGCCTTGTCGAGCAGCCCGGACTCCAGCCGCTCGCGCAAATCCTTGTAGAACTCGTTCAGGCGGGTGACCTGCAATTGCCCACCCGGTTTGCGCCGCCCTTTGCCACGCAGCCCGGCGATGGCCGACAGCACCACGAGGATGGCGATGACCAGGGTGGCGGTTTTAGCGAGAAAGCTTGCGTATTCGGCAAGAAACTCCACGTTGACTCCTTGAATGCCTGCGCCAATGCGGCGCGTAACTGTTGCAAGCATACCGTTGCGTCTGTAGAGCTGCCAGCCGGTGTAAACGCTGGCAACATCTTTCAAACAACCTTTTCAAACGCTTGTATGTTTTCTCGTTGACAGCCTGAGTGCCGCATCCTAACCTCGCAGCAACCTCCAACAGGCCGGAACCTTTCGTGGGCAACCTCTACCTGATCCGACATGGCCAAGCCTCCTTCGGTGCCGATGACTACGACGTCCTCTCGCCCGTGGGCGTGCGCCAAAGCCAGGCCCTGGGTGAACACCTGGCCCAGTTGGGTATACGGCTGGATCGCTGCGTAGCAGGCGACCTGCGCCGCCAACAGGATACCGCCCGCCTGGCGCTGCAGGCAGTGCACGCCAATGGTTGCCCAGTGCCGGCTGTTGAGACCGACGCCGCATTCAATGAGTTCGATGCCGACGGCGTGATCCGTGCCCTATTGCCCGCACTGTTGCCGGACGAGCCTAATGCCTTGCAGGTGCTGCGCAATGCCGCGCAGCACCGCAGCGAGTTCCAGCGCCTGTTCGCGCTGATGGTCCAGCGCTGGCACGATGGCGAACATGTCGACGATGGCCTGGAAACCTGGCAGGCGTTCACCGCCCGCGTTCAAGGTGGCCTGCAACGCGTACTGGATGCCGCCGGCAGCGGCGACAATATCGCCATCTTCACCTCGGGCGGTACCATTGCCGCCCTGCTCCACCTGGTTACCCGTATCACCCCCAGTCAGGCGTTCACGCTGAACTGGCAGATCATCAACACGTCGCTCAGCCAGTTGAAGTTTCGCGGCCGCGACGTGGCACTGGCTTCCTTCAACAGCCAGGCCCATGTGCAGCTGTTGAAGGCGCCGGAGCTTGTCACTTACCGATAAGCCCGGCTTGTTGTGTCCCTGCGGGGACGTGTAAATCACTCTATAAGGAATGCGCCATGACCTCCGTAGCTGATGCCGTTAAGAAGATGCAAGAGAAGTTCAACCCAGCCGCTGCCGCCGGCCTGGACCTGGTGTTCGGCTTCGACATCACCGACGAAGGCAAGAAATACGCGCTGATCGTCAAAGACGGCACCTGCGACCTGCAGGAAGGCGAAAACCCGGATGCCAACTGCACCCTGGTGATGGACAGCGAAACCCTGAAAGGTATCGTCAGCGGCGAAACCGACGGCATGCAGGCCTTCATGGGCGGCAAGCTGCGCGTTGAAGGCGACATGATGCTGTCGATGAAGCTCAGCGAGCTGTTCCCGTCCTGAAGGCTGGGCAAACCGGATGATCGAAAAACCGAAGCCTGACCGGCTTCGGTTTTTTTTTGCCCTGCATTCGATGCAGTGATCCACCAGCAACACCCTCATCTATATGGCAACTGGCATGCTTGTTCCAGCCTCGGCAGGCCATTAGATTAGCCAATAGTCCTTGCGATCGAAAATAAGGAAAACGCATGACGCTCACCGACCAGTCCACCCAGGTACGCCCCGGCGAAGAACTCGACGCGGCCGTCATCGCCCCTTATCTGAAGGCCAACATCCCTGGCCTGGACGGCTTGCCGAGCATCAGCCAGTTCCCTGGCGGCGCCTCCAACCTTACCTACCTTGTCAGCTACCCAGGCCGCGACTTCGTGCTGCGACGACCACCGTTCGGCCAGAAAGCCAAGTCGGCGCACGACATGGGGCGCGAGTTCCGTATCCTCAACCAACTGAACAGCGGCTTCCCCTACTGCCCCAAGGCCTATGTGCACTGCACCGACAGCAGCCTGATCGGCGGCGAGTTCTATGTGATGGAGCGGGTCAAGGGCATCATCCTGCGCTCGGACATCCCGGCCGAACTGAACCTCGACCCCAGCCGTACCGAAGCCCTGTGCAAAAGCTTCATCGACCGCCTGGTCGAGCTGCACCAGGTGGACTACAACGCCTGCGGCCTGGCAGACCTCGGTAAACCGGAAGGCTATGTGCAGCGTCAGATCGAGGGCTGGACCAGCCGCTATGAAAAGGCCCTGACCCCGGATGCGCCGCGCTGGGAAAGGGTCACCGCCTGGCTACAGGAAAAAATGCCCGCCGATCACCCGCGCCCCGGCATCGTGCACAACGACTACCGTTTCGACAACGTGATCCTCGACGCCGACAACCCCATGCGCATCATCGGCGTGCTGGACTGGGAAATGGCCACCCTGGGCGACCCGCTGATGGACCTGGGCAACAGCCTGGCCTATTGGATCGAAGCCGACGACCCAGCGCCTGTGCAGCTGATGCGTCGCCAGCCAAGCAACGCGCCGGGCATGCTCAGCCGCCGCCAGTTCGTCGACTACTACGCCGAGCGCGCCGGTATCCGCCTGGACAACTTCGATTACTACTATTGCTATGGCCTGTTCCGCCTGGCGGGCATCGTCCAGCAAATCTACTACCGCTTTTACCACGGCCAGACCCAGGACAAACGTTTCGCCCAGTTCATCCACATGAACCGCTTGCTGGAGCAAATGTCCCTGCAGGTCATCGCCAAGTCCAGCCTCTGAGCACCGCCACGACGACGGATAACAAGGAAAACAGCATGTCCAAGACCCACCTGTTCGACCTCGACGGCAAGATTGCTTTTGTTTCCGGCGCCAGCCGAGGCATCGGCGAGGCCATCGCCCACTTGCTGGCGCAGCAAGGGGCCCACGTGATCGTTTCCAGTCGCAAGCTCGACGGTTGCCAACAGGTGGCCGACGCCATCATCGCCGCCGGCGGCAAGGCCACGGCAGTGGCCTGCCACATTGGTGAACTGGAGCAGATCCAGCAGGTGTTCGCCGGCATTCGCGAACAGTTCGGGCGCCTGGACGTGCTGGTCAACAACGCCGCCACCAACCCGCAGTTCTGTAACGTGCTGGACACCGACCCAGGAGCGTTCCAGAAGACCGTGGACGTGAACATCCGTGGTTACTTCTTCATGTCGGTGGAGGCCGGCAAGCTGATGCGCGAGAACGGCGGCGGCAGCATCATCAACGTGGCGTCGATCAACGGGGTTTCGCCTGGGCTTTTCCAGGGTATCTATTCGGTGACCAAGGCGGCAGTCATCAACATGACCAAGGTGTTCGCCAAAGAATGCGCGCCGTTCGGCATTCGCTGCAACGCCCTGCTGCCTGGCCTGACCGATACCAAGTTCGCTTCGGCACTGGTGAAGAACGACGCCATCCTCAATGCCGCCTTGCAGCAGATCCCGCTCAAGCGCGTGGCCGACCCCAAGGAAATGGCCGGCGCAGTGCTGTACTTGGCCAGCGATGCCTCCAGCTACACCACCGGTACCGCGCTCAATGTCGACGGTGGCTTCCTGTCCTGATCAAGCCTTTACCGCCACCAGGGTGTAGCTCAGGGGCAGGCGTGCGGGCTGCTCGCGCAGGCGATACTCACCGTCGTCGCCCTTGACCATCTGCCCTGGCAGCGCCTCCCAGGGGATGCTCTGGTGCTCGACCAACGCAGTCAGCTGCAGGCCGTGGGCCAGCAAGGCAGTGATCACCTCACCCAAGCCGTGGTTCCATTCGTGGGTTTCGGTGTGGGCCAGGCGTTGCTCGGTTTCGACGTAGGTCTGGTCGTTGTGCCACACCGTCGGCGCTTCGTGCTCGAAGTACGAGTATTCCAGCTGCAGTCGGTCCTGGTGGTCTTCGTTGACAGCCATCAACATTGGGTGCCCATCGCGCAAGAACAGCCGCCCGCCCGGTTTGAGCAGGGCTGCGACGGTGCGTGCCCATGGCTCGATGCGGGGCAGCCAGCAGAGCGCGCCAATGCCGGTATAGACCAGGTCGAAAGTACCTGCCGGCAGTACCTGGTCGGCGGCATAGACGTCGGATTCGACATAGTCGATGGGCACCGCGCAACGCCCGGCCAATGCCCGCGCCTCGGCCAGCGAAGCCGCGGAGTAATCCAGGCCGCAAACCTTGGCACCAAGGCGCGCCAGCGAGAGCGTGTCGGTGCCGATGTGGCACTGCAAGTGGACAGCGTCGAGCCCCTCGATATCGCCGAGCAATGGCAGGTCGAAGCGCACGGTTTCAGACAGGTGCCCAGGTTGCTGGACCAGGCGTTCGACTTCGTAGTCCTTCGACGCGGCGTGCAGCGGGGCACGTTCGTCCCAGCTGACGCGGTTGAGTTGCAGTGAACGGTCCATGGTGTCTTCCTTGAGTGGTAGCGGCTCATGCTAGCCGTCACCTGCACCTCCAGGACACCACTGCCTTGCTAAAAATTGTAAAAGCCGTTCTCGCAGAATCGGTTCAAGCCGTTACAAACAGGTCGCCGCAGCCGCCCGCCGCTGCAATGCCACCCCGTCGTTCTTCTGCGCGTAGTAATCCACCCTCGCCCCACCCGCCTGCGGGTAAACGTCCACGAACGCCTCGGCCTCACGGGTATACACCGTGAACCCACCCTGCTTGCGCGGCTCCAGGTAGCCACTGGCGTCGTCACCGAACACCTTCTCTTCCTGCCAGCTGAACTGGATGCACTGGGCAACCAACTCTGGCGCCTTATGCGAGTCGAGCTGCGCCGTCGGCTTGCCGCCGCGTGCCGTCTCCATGGTCGCAGAAGCACAACCGACCAGCATCAGCGCCGCGGCCATCGGCAGAATCGCACGCATGTTCCATCCTCAAGGTAAAAAAGAAGGCGACTCTAGCACTGCCGGGTAGCGCGCGTGAACGGTTGCGTACAGTCAACTCGCCTCGACCAATGCCGCCATGTGCACCGTGTTGCGCCCAGCGGCCTTGGCCTGGTACAGCGCCGCATCGGCCTGGGCCAGCAAGCTGGCAGTACTGTCCCCTGGGCACGGCACGCCGCACCACAGGCCTACGCTGAAACGCAGTTCGATCTGGTCACCGGCAAAACGCGCCGGGCTGCGCGCAATGGCCTCGCGCAGCCCTTGCAGGGCGGCCATTGCACCGGTGCGGTCGGTGCCGGGCAACAGCAACAGAAACTCTTCGCCGCCGTAACGACCAAGGCTGTCACCCTGGCGCAGGCGCTGCTGCAACTGGCGCACGCAGTGGCATAACACCTCATCGCCAGCCAGATGCCCATACAGGTCATTGATGCGTTTGAAATGGTCAATGTCGATCATCGCCACCGCCAGACTGCCCTGCTGATCGCGTGCACGGTCCAGTTCGACGCCGAAGCGTTCGAGGATCGCCCGGCGATTGTAGGTACCGGTCAGCACATCACGCAGAGCGAGGTGCTGCAGGCGCGATTCGCTACGCTCCTTGGCCAGGAGCACCAAGCCGATCGAGTACATCATCACCGTGGCGGTACCGATGGCCACAGAAATGCTCTGTTTGAGGTTGCTGGTGTCATAGCGCATTTCCACCGCCGTGCCATTGGCCACCGCCACCACACGCATACCCAGGCCCACCAGGCTGATCAACGCGCCAATCTCCAGCAACAGATGGGCCCTGCCCGGCCGCTCGGCATAACGCCACGCCCAATACAAGATCATCGCGCACTGCAGCATCAGCACCAGGGTCGCCAGCAGCATGCGCGGTTCCAGCGTATCGAGCAGCAGCATCAGCCCCACCAGCATGCAGGCCGGTATGACGAAGATGACACGCCAGGGCACTACCTGCTCACGCACCCGGAACAAGCTGGCCGTGTAGAACGCCAGGGCCAGCGACAGCAGGCTGTTGCCCACGCCATAGCTGAGCCATAAAGGGGCTTGGGCATAGACGGTGTAGCAGACATAAGCCAAGGCATGCACCAGCAGCCCGCAGCCAGTCAGCATCAGGTTGTCGCGGCGGTTGCTGCGCCCGACCAGCAGCAAGCAGAAGGCCAGGATGGTTGCCACCAGGGCAACGGCGGCGAACAACGTGGGGGTGTGGGCGATCATCGTGATTCACCGTGTGGCAGGTTGCCGTCTTGACTGCGGCTTACCCCACAGTTTAGAGGGGCATTGGCCGCTCGGCCATGACCGAACGGGACAGAACAGCAACCCGCAAGCACGCCGCTCATCGCTGTCAGCACAATTTTTTAACCGCCCGGGAAACCAAATGGAGCGATCCCAGTCTCAGGAGGTGTCCCGTAAACCTATGCGGATCAAGGACCTATATCGTGAGCACCCGTCTTGCAAGCCTTTCGCTGGTTGCCGTTGTCCTGCTGACCGCAGGTTGCCACAGCCATCGCTACCACGACGATGACGATGGCTGGCGTGACCGCGACCGTGACCATCGCCACCACCATCGGCATGACCGCGACGATGACGATGATGACAATCGGCAATACCGCGGTGACCGCTACTACCGCTGAAGCGTCTTTTCAGCCCTGACCCGCCGCCCGTTGCGCGGCAACTTATCCTGATGATTCCTTTGAGGTTCGTATCATGCGTCTGACTCTGCCTTCCCTTGCCCTCGGCCTGCTGCTGTGCCAGGGCGCTTTCGCCGGTGACGGTACTGCCGCCATTGGCGGCGGCCTGGGTGGTGTCCTGGGCAACGTTGTTGGTCAACAGCTTGGCGGCAAGACTGGCGCGGCCATTGGCGCCGGCGTTGGCGGCGCGGCCGGCAGTGCTGTCGGTGCACGCAAGGGCAACCGCACCGAAGCTGCCATCGGCGGTGGCCTGGGTTCGGCTGGCGGCTCGCTGCTGGGCGGTGCAGTAGGCGGCAAGACCGGTTCGACCGTAGGTGCCGGCCTGGGTGGCGCCGCCGGTGGTGCCCTTGGCAACCATCTGGGCGACGAAAACCGCGGCAGCAAGAAGCACCACCGCCACCGTCACTGATTACGTGAATGAAGGGCCGCATAGCGGCCCTTTTTGTTGCAGCACATCAACACCTCCTTCACGACACGCTGGCACACTGGCTGCTACTGTCTATCGTGCCTCCGTGTGAAGGAACACCCCCTCCCCATGAACCAAGAGCTACTCTGGGTCCTCGGCCTGCTGGCCATAGTCATTTTCCTCTTCGTCATCAACCGCCCACGCATGGACGTGGTCGCGCTGCTGGTGATTCTTGCCCTGCCGCTGCTTGGCATCCTCACCGTGGAACAGGCCTTGGCCGGTTTCAGCGACCCCAACGTGGTGCTGATCGCCGCCCTGTTCGTGATCGGTGAAGGCTTGGTGCGCACTGGCATTGCCTACCGCATCGGCGAATGGATGAGCGAGCGGGCCGGCAACAGCGAAGCGCGCCTGTTGGTGCTGCTGATGGTGGCCGTGGCCGGGCTCGGGTCGATGATGAGCTCTACCGGTGTGGTAGCCATTTTCATCCCGGTGGTGCTGAGCATCGCCGCGCGCCTGCAGATTTCGCCCAGCCGCCTGATGATGCCACTGGCCTTTGCCGGCCTCATAAGCGGCATGCTCAGCCTGGTCGCCACACCGCCTAACGTGGTGGTACACAGCGAGCTGGTACGCAATGGCCAAGCAGGCTTCAGCTTCTTCAGCTTTACCCCGTTCGGCCTGGTGGTACTGGTGCTGGGCATTGGCTACATGCTGCTGACCCGGCACTGGCTCAACGGCGAGGTACGCAAGGACGGCCGGGTGGAAAGCCGCCGCACCCTGCTGGACCTGGTGCTGGACTACAAGCTCAACGGCCGTGAACGGCGCCTGCGCATCCGCCCCCATTCCCCCCTGATAGGGCACACCCTTGGCGAACTGGAGCTGCGCACCCGGCACGGCGCCAACGTGATTGGTATCGAACGCCAGCACAAGTTCACCACGCGGGTGATCGCTGCCGACTCCAGTACCGTGCTGCATCAGGGCGACGTGCTGCTGCTCGACCTGTTCGCCAACCGCGACGACCTGCGCAGCCTATGCCAGGCCATGCAACTGGAGCCGCTGCACTTCAAGGCTGCCTACTTCATCGACCAGTCCCAAGAGCTTGGCATGGCCGAGGTCTCGCTACCGCCGGGCTCGCAGCTGATCGGCAAGAGCATCCTCGAACTGGCGTTTCGCACCCGCTATGACCTCAACGTGGTCGGCCTGCGCCGCGAGCAGGCGGCCATCGAAGAGCAACTGGTGGAGGAAAAGCTGCGCCTGGGCGACACCTTGCTGGTGGTCGGCCCGTGGAAGGCTGTACGCCAGTTGCAAAGCAAGCCCAAAGACTTCCTGGTACTGAGCCTGCCCGCCGAAATCGACCTGGTCGCCCCCGCCCGCACCCGTGCGCCGCAGGCGTTGCTGAGCCTGGCGGTGATGGTCGGGCTGATGGTCAGCGGCGCGGTGCCCAATGTCATCGCCGCGCTGATCGGCTGCCTGTTGATGGGCGCGGGCCGTTGCATCGACATGAACAGCGCCTACCGGGCTATCCACTGGCAAAGCCTGGTGCTGATCGTCGGCATGCTGCCCTTTGCCCAGGCGCTACAGAAAACCGGCGGTATCGACCTGGCAGTGGGCGGGCTTGTCAGCGTACTGGGCGGTGCCGGCCCCAGCGCCATTCTTGCCTGCCTGTTCGCCGTCACGGCGGTGATCGGGTTGTTTATTTCCAACACCGCCACCGCAGTGCTGATGGCACCGGTGGCCGTCAGCACTGCAGCGCAGCTGGGCATGTCGCCCTACCCATTCGCGATGACCGTGGCATTGGCCGCGTCGGCGGCATTCATGACGCCTATTTCATCGCCGGTCAACACGCTGGTGCTGGGTCCGGGGCAATACCGCTTCGCCGACTTCGTCAAAATCGGCGTGCCGTTCACCATACTGGTAATGCTGGTAACCATCGTGATGGTGCCGTGGTTCTTCGGGCTTTGAGGATAGCGGCAGGGAGTGGCGGCAATTTGCCATTATCTCGACCGATCGCGGCAGATTGACATCAACTACCCTGACGAAACACACTGCGGGTTATTGCCCCAGGTGCTTCAAGGCGTTGTCCTGGATTTCGTTTCCGCTTGCCGGTCGAGTTCATGGTTTTTCCAGCCCAATCGCGCTTGATGCCTTATGTCTTTCTGCTTTGCCTGACCTTTGCCCTTACCCTGGGCGGCATCCTGGCACGCCCGATCGAATCGCTGTCGCTGTTCTGGCCGGTGAATGCGGTACTGGCCGGCGTACTGCTGCGCTACCCCCGCCAAGCCACGTTTACCGGCTTCAGCCTGGTGTGGCTGGCCATGGTCGGCGCCGACTTGCTGTGCGGCAGTGCCTGGGTGCCGGCCCTGTGGTTCAACTTGTGCAATCTTGGCGTGGTGGTCACCCTCTGGCAGTTGCTTTCTCGCTTGCCACGGCTGCATCGGCGCATGCGCACCCCACACGGCGTGCTCAGCGTGTTCGCCGCCTGCGCCGCCGCCGCCATGGTGGCGGCCAGCATGGCAGCGGTAATGGCTGCCCCCTGGTTCGAACAGTCGTTGCGTGCCACCTGGCTCGCCTGGTTCAGCGAACAATTCTCGACCAGCGTGCTGGTGCTGCCGGTAATGCTTACAGCGCCCTCGCTGCGTGCCCTGGTGCGTGGCGGTGCACAGCCCATCCGTCTGGCACCGTTGCTGGTGCTGTTGGCCTCGCTGGCGTTCAGCATCGCGTTTGGCGGGCCTGGGGCCATTGCCTTCCCGATTGCCGCGTTGCTGTGGTGTGCCTGGACCTATTCACCGTTCCTGGTTTCACTACTGACGCTCACGGCCGGGAGCACACTGATCGTAGCGGTGGCACAAAACCTCATGCACTTCAGCGTGCCGCAGAGCGAACCGGGGGTCACCACGCTGATGTCGGCTCGCCTTGGCATCGCCATGCTGGTGCTAGGGCCGCTGGTGGTGGCCTGCGTCAGCCAGGCCAACCGCAGCCTCATGGCCCGCCTGGCGCGCCAGGCCACCATCGATCACCTCACCGGCGTGCTCACCCGCAGCGCTTTCACCCGTCGTGCCAACGCGCTGCTCGACAGCCGCCAGCAGCATGCCCAGGCGCTCCCGCTGACCCTGATGATGCTGGACATCGACCATTTCAAGTCGGTCAACGATGCTCATGGCCATGCGGTCGGTGACCAAGTGCTGCGCCAGTTCGCCGGCACCCTGCAGGAACAGTTGCACAACGACGAACTGTTCGCGCGCCTGGGCGGTGAGGAATTCGCGGTCATCATCCCCGGCCTTGCGCCAGAGCGGGCCAAGTTCACCGCCGAACGCCTGCGCCGCGCCGTGCAGGACCTGCATGTAATGCAGGCCGACCAACGCTTGCAGATTACCGTGAGTATCGGCCTGGCTGGCTGCGATGCCGACATGCCAGCCCCTAGCCTGGACGAACTGCTGGCGAGTGCCGATCAGGCGCTGTACCGGGCCAAGGCCCACGGCCGCAACCGCGTCGAACAGGCCGAAGCACAGCGCCAGGTGGTCTGAACTAGCCGGCCAGCAAGTCCCACGACAGCTTGGCGATCAGCACACACAACAGCAGCAGGAACAGCCCGCGGACAAAGCCGGCACCCTTGCGTACGGCCAGCCAGGTACCGGTCAGCGCACCAAGGATGTTGCACACCGCCATCGGCAAGGCGATGGCATACAGCACGTTGCCCGTCGGTACGAAGAACACCAGCGCCGCCAGGTTGGTGGCAATGTTCACCACCTTGGCCGACGCCGAAGCGTGCAGGAAGTCCAGGGCAAAGAAGCGGATGAACAGGAAGATCAGGAAGCTACCGGTACCCGGGCCGAACAGGCCATCGTAAAAGCCGATCGCACCGCCGATCAGCACCGCCAGGCACTGCTCCTTGCGGCCGATCCGCGCAGGCCTGTGCAGGGTGCCGAAGTCCTTCTTGCAGAAGGTGTAGATGGCCATCAGCACGATCAGCACCAGCACAGCCGGGCGCATCACGCTGGATGGCACCAGCGACACCGTGGCAGCTCCGACGAACGACATGACAAAGGCGCTGAGTGCCGCCGGCACGATCAACCCCCAGTCCAGCGTCACCTTGCGGATGAACGAACGCGCCGCGAAGGCCGTGCCACATACCGACGCCAGCTTGTTGCTGCCGAGCAATGCCGCCGGTTGCGCGGTGGGCAGCACGTTGAACAACGCAGGGATCTGGATCAGCCCGCCGCCACCCACGGCGGCATCGATCAGCCCAGCGGCGAAGGCGAACACGCAAAGCACAGCAATATCCATCATGACGCGGATCCAGGCAGTGAAGACGCCTGCAAGGCTAATCAAAGTGGTGCCGTTGTGTTGAAATGCCATATTGCAATAACTGCAACAAGGAGCAGGCAATGGCATTGGACATGTTGCGAGAAATCCAAGCGTTCGTCAGCGTGGCGCACAAACGCAGCTTCGTAGCCGCCGCCCGTGCACTGGGGCGCTCACCCAGTGCAGTTACGCGCGCGGTGCAAACCCTGGAAGACAATGCCGGCAGCAAGCTGCTCAACCGCAACGCCAACGCCGTGACCCTGACCGAAGCCGGCGAGCGCCTGTTGCCACACGCCGAACACTTGCTGGATGTGCAACGCGATGCTGCCGATGAACTGGCCGCGCTAAGCGGCAGCGCCCAGGGCTGGATCCGCTTTGCCGTGCCACAACTGCTGGGGGAACATGTGCTGCCGCAGGTGCTTGCCGAGTTTTCCCGCTGTCACCCTCAAGTGACCCTGGACGTACAGTGCAGCGACGAAGCCCTCGACCCGCTGCAGGGCAAATTCGATTTCGTGGTGCGCGGTGCCTTCCCGCAATCGAGCGAACTGATCGGTTATCCGCTGTGGCCCTACCAGCGCCATTTGTATGCCAGCCCGGCGTACCTGGCCCTGGCCGGCACACCGCTGCATCCAGAGGACCTGGAGGGGCATACGCTGATCCTGCATACCGCGCCACGTATCCTCAAGGCCTGGCACTTCTGTCGCGACGGCCAGATCACCAGCCTGCGCCCCAGGCCCAGGCTGCGCCTGGGCTCGGGTCATGCGGTGTACCACAGCACCCTGGCCGGCGCCGGTATCGCTCGCCTGGCCGCCTGGGTCGGTGAGGCGCAGGTCAACGTCGGGCGCCTGGTGCGGGTGTGCCCGCATTACCGCCTGACGTCGAGCAGCGGCCAGGACCCACAGATGCATGCCGTGTACCCTGCTGGCGAGCTGCCGGCGCGGGTGCGTGACTTGCTGGCAGCCCTGCGCCGTGCAGGCATGGGCTGTTGAAACAGAGCCAAAAACGGCTGTTCAATTTCTGCTCAATTTAACAGAGCCCGCCGTGGGCCTGGCCTGCAGCACTTTATCCACAGACCTACCCACGTTTTTTGTGGACAGATTTCCCCGCACAAAGAAAGACTTATCGCTCAAGCAGCAATGCCGAATTGGCCAGCTTGACCAGCTCGATCCATTCCTGCGTGCTAACTACTCCGGCCTGCTCCAACGCCTCGGCATAGCGCAGAGCCTGGTCATAGCCCTGCTCATCAAGCGCGCCCTCGGCGAGAAAACGGCTACGCCACTCCAGCATGGCTGAAGTGCCTTTCTTGCATTCCATTAATGTATCGACTCCAAGGCAAAAAGACCGCCGAATGAGCGGCGGCGGGAGACTACACGAGCCTTTTGCACTTGAGAATGACTTGCACCTACCGCTGGTCCAGCCGTGCAACAAGAGGGGGAGTGGCCATTTGCCTAAAGATTGGGCCCGCCGTAAGAAGTAGACGGGCCGCGCAGGAGGAAAGCAGTTGAACTCAGCTTGGCGGAATGGTGCCAAGAATACCAATCAGAATGGTCAGTAGCAGAAAACCACCCAGGAACAGCGCCAGCTTGCCCATTGGAACCTCTACAGTTGTGATGCGGGGATGGGCATATTGTCGGGCCTGGGCTGATACGGTTACAGATTCAGGTTTGTGGAAAAAAAGCAGATCAGATGGAAACCCTCTGAAGCTTTTCTGCAGGCAGCCAGCCCAACTCGCCATTACCCTGGCGTCGGCACCAGACCCAGCCATTGAGCGGACGCACCATCTGCACCCGCTGCCCTGGGTCGACATCCAGCTCGTGCGCTGAATAATGGTCCAGCGCCCTACCCTGGCACACGCTGAGCCGCTCGATCAGCTGCGCCGGCACCCAGCCTGGCGCTTGGCCTGCGCAGGTGCACAGGTACCAGTCCTGCCAGCCTGGCTCGCCTTCGTAGCGCGGGCCGATGTCCAGCAAGGTGCCCTTGGCAAAGCGAATAGGCTGGGGGTACTCGCTGCGGTGGGGTTCGATGACTACGTAATGCATGGGCCTCTCCTTGGCCGGAAAACCATCGATCGTAGCAGAGGCGGAACATCCCGCCGCTGCACGGTACTTGTATCGTTATGTGTACAAATTGAGACCTGATACACAAGAACGTTTCCTGCAGGCTACTCGGACATATCGGCGATACAGGCGTCATCTTTACTGGCCCCATCACCTCGCACCGCTGGCTTTGCCAAGGAGACGCCCGATGCCCGCCCATCACTCGACCACCACCCCGCCACGCCGTTCCCGCCATACCCTGCTTGCCTGCGCCCTGTTGCCGCTTGGGTTGATGGCCGTGAACCTCGCCACCGCTGCACCCGCGCAGCCCGAGGCAACAGTGGTGGCAGACAACTTCGGCCCGCTGAAACACATAAACGCTGGCGTGCTCGACGTGTCCTACGTGGAGCAAGGTCCTGCCGATGGCCCGGTAGTGATCCTGCTGCATGGCTGGCCCTATGACATTCACAGCTTTGAGCAAGTTGCACCTGACCTGGCGGCAAAAGGGTACCGAGTGTTGGTGCCCTACGTGCGCGGCTACGGCCAGACCCGCTTCCTGTCCGCGCAAACGCCACGCAATGCCCAGCCCACGGCGCTGGCCAGCGATGTCATTGCGTTCATGGATGCGCTGCATGTCCGGCGCGCTGTACTCGCCGGCTTCGACTGGGGTGCACGCACCGCCGATATCGTCGCGGCGCTGTGGCCCGAGCGGGTCAAAGCACTGGTGTCAGTCAGTGGCTACCTGATCAGCAGCCAGGAGGCCGCCAAAGCCCCGCTGCCACCCAGCGCCGAGCTGCAGTGGTGGTACCAGTACTACTTCGCGACCCCACGCGGCCAGGCTGGCTATGAACAGAATCGGCATGCGTTCGCCAAACTGATCTGGCAAACCGCCTCGCCCAGCTGGGCCTTCGACGATGCCACCTTCGAGCGCAGCGCCAAGGCCCTGGACAACCCCGACCACGTGGCGATTACCGTGCACAACTATCGTTGGCGGCTGGGGCTGGCCCAGGGCGAAACACGCTATGACCCCCTGGAAGCCAAGCTGGCCAGTTTCCCCAGCATCACGGTACCGACCATTACCTTGGAAGGCGACGCCAACGGCGCCCCGCACCCACCGGCCGAAGCGTATGCGCAGCGCTTTACCGGCAAGTACGAATATCGGCTGATAAGCGGTGGCATCGGCCACAACCTGCCGCAGGAAGCACCACAGGCGTTTGCCAAGGCGGTGGTCGATGCGGACCACATGTAGCCTGCGGACGGCAATTGCTACGTAAGGTTTCAAAGGCACGACAGACTCTGGGCTTGGCCAGGTTGAACGATCTATCCGTCGAAAGGCGATTGAGCCCAGCAAACACTGGACGTTGAGCGTGATTATGAAGACATGAGTTGAAACGCAGGCTGTAGGATCTTTTACCTGGCAGTGTAGGAAGTAATGTAGCAGCGGAATTTGCCTGTATGAAACATCAGTTTCTTCAGCAAATTCGAGCTGCTACGGTCCATTTTTCCTACAACGGCACGGACGCCTACAGCATGAGAAAAGCATGGACCCGTTCAACGCCTCGGCCCTGAAGCTACAGAAAAACTTGCTTAACCTGCGTGGTGAGCGCGATCGCCTGAGAAGTGAGGGCAAGGACAAGGAAGCAGACCTGCTCGCTGGGCCGATCGAGCGGCTGGAGGCTGCGGTTTCACAGTTACCGGCTTCATTGAAGCCCGTAACCTTGCAGTGATCGTCAACGCTCCTGCAAAGCATGCCGCAGACGCGCAGCGCGGCCTTGTGTCGCGAAAGGCCGCGCTGCACTGGCAATCGACTTCAGAACAGCTTGACCGTGTAACTGAGGATCAAGCGGTTCTCATCGATATCGGTGCGGTAATTGGAGCGCGCCATCACATTGCGCACGCGTATCCCCAGCCCAGCCAGCGGCCCGCTTTGCACCACATAGGCCAGGTCCAGATCGCGCTCGCGGTCACGCCCCTCGAAGCCCAGCCCGGTGTCCACGTCCCGCCCCTTCACATAGCGCAGGGTCGACGTCAGGCCCGGCATGCCTAAAGCGACAAAATTGTAGTCATGCCTCACCTGCCACGAGCGTTCACCCGGCGCCGAGAACTCATAGGTCGGCAGCGTATTGCCCATCGGGTTGGTGTTGGCACCCACCTGGATGAAACCATCATCGCCGCCGATCTGCTGGTAACCCAGGTAAAAGGTATGCCCACCGGTCTTGGCCGAGAACAGGCTGAACAACGCATGGTTGTCATAATCGCCGGCAATCTTGCGCCCGTCCTCGCGGGCATCGAAATAGCCGGCATTGACCCCAAGCGTCCAGTCCCCCAGCGGCTCGGCGTGCTTGAAGCTGTAGAAGCGCTGCTGGTAGATATCCTCCAACTGCGCCTGCCACACCCCCACGCTGGTGCGGTTGTCGTTGAAGGCATAGTCGGCGCCCACGTAGTTGAAGCGGTCGCTGGTAAAGCGCGCCAGCCGCGCCGGGTTGATCGGGTCGTTGACCAGTGCGTACATCTTCTGGCTGTTGGACGAGTCGCGCAGGCTGGTGGAGCGGAACTGGCCAGCATTCAGGGTCAACCCCGCTATCTCGCGCGATTCCAGCATCGCGCCCTGATAGGTCGGCGGCAGCAGGCGCAAGTCGCTGAACAACAGCACAGGCAGGTTGGGCATCAACTCGCCCACCTTCAGCTCGGTCTGCGACACCTTGAACTTGATCGCCGCCCCCAAACGGCTGTATTCGTCCGCCGACTTGCCGCTGTCCAGGCTGGGCAGCAAACCGGACTTGGCATGCGCCGGGCTGCTGTCGAGTTTGAAGCCAAGCAGGCCAGTAACATCCACACCGACGCCAACGGTGCCCTGGGTGTAACCGGAGCTGGCATTGAGGATAAAACCCTGTGCCCATTCCTGAGTACGCGACTGGGTGCTCGCGCCCTTGATATCGGCATAATCGCGGCTGAAAAAGTAATTGCGCGCTTGCAGTGTGGCGCGGGCACCTTCGATGAAACCGGCCTCTTCTGCCGAAGCCTCGGCACACAACGCTGCGGCAATACAACCGCCGGCAAGACGCGCAGACGAAGAAAAACGCGGTGCAGTGAAACCTTGCATGGGGCTACTCCTGGATTCGGGCAACAGCAACCCGGCGCGGTGGCCTGATAAGGCCACCGACGTGCGGGTTGCATCGAGAGAGGGCGGGCAGGCGGGCACCCGGCCCGCCTACCCTGCCGTTGCGTGAAGCGCTGGGCCGCTAGCGGTTGACCAGCTTCGCCGGCAAGGCGATGACCAGGAAGCAGCTGAGGATCAGGCAGCCGGCAAACACCCACAGGGCAGCGTGCGAGGTACCGGTGAGGTCGGTGACCACGCCCATCAGTGAGTTGCTCACCAGGCCGGCGATGTTGGCCACCGAGCAGGCCAGGGCAAAGCCAGTGGCGGCAGCAGTGCCTTTGAGGAAGGTCGCCGGCAGGCTGAAGAACACCGGCACCGCGCCAATGATCGCTGCCGAGGCAATGGCGAACAACACCACGGTCATCACCAGGTTGTGGCTGAACATGGTGCTGCTGGCCATGGCGATTGCACCGATGATGAACGGCACGATGATGTGCCAGCGGCGTTCGCGATGGCGGTCGGAGCTGGCCCCGATCATCAGCATGCCGGCCAGTGCAGCCAGGCTCGGAATGGCTGTGAGCAGGCCGATATGGAAAGTGTCGCTGACGCCCGCATCACGGATGAAGGTCGGCATCCAGAAGCCCATGGCATAGGCACTGAGCAGGATCGAAAAGTCGATACCCCCGAGCATCCACACCTTCAGGTTGAAGAAGCCATCGCGGAAGCTGTGCTTGCTGTCCTTGCCCTCGGCATCATCAGCCGCCAGGTCCGCCGCCAATTGTGCCTTGTCGTCAACCGACAGCCACTTGGCCTGCTGGAAATGGTTAGGCAATGCCCAGAACGTGAGGATGCCAAGCAAAACGCTGGGGATCGCCTCCAGCAGGAACAGCCACTGCCAGCCGTGCAAACCGTGAACCTGGTCGAAATGCCCCATGATCCAGCCAGAAATCGGCCCGCCGATCACGCTCGACAAGGGCAGCCCGATCATGAACAGGGCAATGATGCGCCCGCGCCGGTAGGTGGGGTACCACATGGTCAGGTAGAACAGCACGCCGGGCAGGAAGCCGGCCTCGGCCGCACCCAGCAGGAAACGCAGGATATAGAACTGGGTGGTGCTGGTGACGAACATGGTGCACGCCGACAGCAGGCCCCAGGTGATCATGATGCGGGCGATCCACAGCTTGGCGCCAACGCGCTGCAGGATCAGGTTGCTCGGCACCTCGAAGATGATGTAGCCGACGAAGAACAGCCCGGCACCCAGGCCATAGGCCGCTGTGCTGAACTGCAAGTCTTCGAGCATCTGCAGCTTGGCGAAGCCGACGTTGATGCGGTCCAGATAAGCTGCGAGGTAGCAGAAGCACAGGAAGGGGATGAGCCTCCAGGTGATCTTGCTGTACAGCGCTTTCGTGCCATGGTCGATGTCACTGTGGACCGTGGTTGCATTCGCAATTGGCATTTCCTGTCTCCTGGCGGGCGACTTTGTGGTTGTTTTAAGGCCAGCAGTTTTCGACGCGCCGGGCACCCCGCGCACTATACGCGGCGTGCCTGGGCAACGCCTGAATACCCCGAGTGCTCCTGCGGGGCGACCGCCCGGACAGCAGGCGGTCATGGACGGGCTTCCCGCACCGTTCCTTGATTGTTATTGGCTCAGGGCTGCCCGGCGTTCAGCCGGCCAGTTGCCTGAGTTGCTGCATGGCATCCTGCCGGGTGACGACATCGCCGTACTTGCTGTCGATGTCGAACAGGTTGGCTTCGTGTGGGTCGTTGTGGCGGTCGCCGACACACTCGCGCACCACGATGGTTCGAAACCCGTGCTGCATGGCATCCACCGCACTGGCGCGGATACAGCCACTGGTCGAGCAGCCCGCCAGTACCACGGTATCCACCCCTTGCGCATGCAGCAGCGGGGCCAGGCTGGTGGCGAAGAAGGCACTGGCGTACTGCTTGCTCAGCACCACCTCACCTGCCTGTGGCGCGACGGCCTGGCAGAAGGCGGCCAACGGGTTGCCTTCGACCATGTCCTTCATCACCGGTGCCTTGCGCACCCACACGCCGCCGTCAGCGAAATGCGGCGGCTGGTAGCGAATGTTGGTGTGCACCACCAAAGTGCCGCAGTCGCGGGCCAGCGCCAGCAGGCCGGCGGCCTGCTCGACCGCCGCAACCACGCCCGGCGCGTACAGCGGTGCGCCAGGGGTGGTATAGCCCTGCATGAAGTCGATCATCAACAGGGCCGGCTTGCGGCCAAAACCAATGCGTTGGCCCCACACCCCTTGGTAGTTGTCACGGGCGCTTTGTGCGTCGCTCATGTCCGTCTCCGATTTCAGTAGGCACCCGACAGCAGGGCACCGGCACCCGGCACGACCGGTTCCAGGTCGAGCGCCTTGAGCATGGCGTAAGTGGTGGCGATGGCGGCAGTGACCACCGGCTTGCCGGTTTGCGCCTCGACCTTGGCCACCGCCGGCAGCGATTGCATCTGCACGCAGGCCGACAACACCACCACATCGACGCCCTCAAGGTCCATGCCGGCGACGATGCCCGGCAGGTTGGCCGGGTCGTGGCGGGCCACGGCGAGGTTGTCGGGGATTTCCAGCGCGCGCCAGTCCTGCACCTCGAAGCCTTCCTCGCGGATGTAGTTCACCACCAGCTCGGTCAGCGGCTTCATGTACGGTGCGACGATGGCGATGCGCTTGGCCTTCATCACATGCAAGGCTTCGACCAACGCCCCGGCACTGGTGATGACCGGTGCCAGTGCGTCGTTATCGGCAGTGGCCTGCTGCAGGCGCTTTTCCGATTGGCGGTGATAGCCCAGGCCCATGGCCATGATCGCCACCAGGCAGGCGTAACCCAGCACATCGACCTTGGCGTCGGACAGCTCGACGGCGCAGCGGTCGGACTCGGCGTCCATGGCGGCCAGCTCCTCCTTCTTCACCTGCTTCATGCGCATGCGGCTGGAATGGAAGGTGAAGCGTTCGGGGCGGATCGCCTGGCGCGCGTGGAGCATCGCCGGGATTTCGGTTTCCATGGTGGTGTTCGAGCTCGGCACGATCTGGCCGATGCGGTATAGCTTGGTCATGTCTCGTGCTCCGTCAGACAAGGGGTTGGTCGAGGAAATCGCCAAAGGCGGCTAAAAAACCTTCAAGGTCATCCCAAGGGATCATGTGGCCAGCGTTGTCTACCGTTACCACCTGGGTATCCGGCTTGAGCTCGCGGATTTCGGCAATGTCGCGTGGCTCGATCACCCCGCCGCGCCCGGCCACCATCAGCAGCGCCGGCTGGCGCACGGTGGGCAGGTCCTGGTGGATGTCCACCTCATGGAAATCGTCGAAGGCGCGCACGATCGCCGGCTCGTAGCAGGTGTGCAGCCATTCGGCACGCAGCGCCAGTTGCTCGTCGCTCCAGGTAGCGCAGAAGGCACGCATGTCATCGCCGCTCATGCCAACCGTGGCCTGGCGGATCGAATCGACATACCACGGCAGCTTGCTCGGGTAGGCGCGGTGGCCCGGCCCGGACACCGGTGGGTCGACCAGTACCAGCCGCTGCAGCCCCGGTGCGCCTCGGGCTGCCGCGCGAATGGCGAAGCGCGCGCCCATCGAGTGCCCGACCAGGTGGTAGCTGTCCAGGCCCAGCGCTGCGGCAAAGGCCGGGATGTCGGCGGCACAAGCGTCGGTGCCGTAATCCAGTTCCGGGCCGCTTGAAGACAAGCCGCGCCCACGCACATCCAGCACATAGGTGTCGAAGTGCTGCCCAAGGCGCTCGGCGACGAAGCCCCAGGTGATCGCCGGGCTGGTAATGCCCGGCACCAGGATCAGCGCATGGCCCTTGCCGCCATAGCGCAGGTAATGCTGGCGGATGCCATTGGCGCTGACGTTGCCGCCGGCGACGAAGGTGCTCATGCCGCCTCCCCGCTTTTCAGCTGCTGCCCGTACAGGTCGTAGCCATAGACCCAAGCCGGGTCTTCCTGGGTGTAGAGCCAGGTGTTGGCGTTCGAAACCGACTGCACCTGCGATGCCCGTTCCTTGCGGTTGGCCTCGTACAACGCGAACGCGGTGCGGTGGTCGGACAGCCCCGTCTCCTGCAGGCAGCGGGTCAACATGGCCGCGTCCTCGATGGCCATGCACGCGCCCTGGGCCATGTGCGGCTTCATCGGGTGGCAGGCGTCGCCCAGCAGCACCAGGCGCCCACGGCTCCACAAAGGCAACGGGTTGCGGTTGCGCAGCGGCCACTTGGTGATCGATTCGGTGGCGTCGATCAGTTTCTGTACGGTGGGGTGGTAGCCTTCGAAGGCGGCGCGCATTTCTTCCTGGCTGCTGTCGACGAACGCGCCCTGGAAGTCCCAGGCTTCGTGCGGCACACCGGTGACGAAGTAGTACTCGTCGCGCTTGCCGGTGGTGTAGTAGACCATCATGTGGCGGTCCTCGGACCACCATTTGACGCAAGGCTCGAACACATCGGCATGCTGCGCCAGGTTCACCCCGCGGATCAGCGCGCGGTGCGCCACCCAGCCGCTGTAGTTCGGCGCTTCGGCACCCAGCAGCTCTTCACGGATCTTCGAGTGGATGCCGTCGGCACCGATGACGATGTCGGCCACGGTGTGGGTGCCGTCGACGAAGTCCAGGCGGACCTGGTCGCCTTCGTCGACGATCTTTTCCAGGCGCTTGCCAAAGTGCACGGTGCCCGGCTTGATCGCCTCGATCTGCAACGCGTGCAAGTCGCCACGGTGGATGGTGATGTAGGCGGCGCCGTACTCGCGGCGAGCAAACTCGCCCAACGGGATGCGCGACAGGTAATCGCCGCTGTGGCCATCGCGGCTGAACCAGAAGTCCGGGTGCGAGCCCATCAGTTCCAGTTTCTGCTCCAGCCCCATGCGGCGGAAGATCTTCATCACGTTAGGGCCGATATGAATGCCCGCCCCCAGGCGGGTGAACTCTGGCGCCTGCTCGAACACCTCGACATCGAACCCGGCCTGCTGCAGCAACGTGGCGGCGGCTGCCCCACCCAGACCTGCACCGACGATTGCGATTTTCTGCCTACCCCGCATGGGTATCTCTCCTCTTGTTCTGATGTGTGGCCAGCGGTTCGACCGCCTGACGATTTAGAGCGTATACGCTGTAAATGATTTTTGGAAAGAGGTTCTTGAAAATATTTTTCAAACACCTGACCGAAACGATAAATGGCAGATTGTTACCGCAAACGTTGAGCTAATGTGTGGATAGGTAACGTTTTAGAGAGCACTTGCGCTTGCCGGCGGGATGCGCTTTCATCTGCAAAAATAGGGTGTACACACTATTACTTTGCACCGAGATGAAGCGCCAGGCACCGCCCCGGTGCATCCCCGTCAACGCCACCAGGAGAACCCCGATGCCGGTGAGCAATGCACAACTGACCCAGATGTTCGAGCACGTACTGAAGCTGTCCCGCGTGGACGAGACGCAAAGCGTGGCCGTGCTCAAGAGCCACTACTCCGACCCGCGCACGGTCAACGCCGCAATGGAGGCCGCGCAGCGCCTGAAGGCCAAGGTGTATGCGGTAGAGCTGCCGGCGTTCAACCACCCGACCGCCATGGGCAACGACATGACCGCCTACTGCGGCGACACCGCGCTCACCGGCAACCTGGCGGCGCAGCGGGCGCTGGAGGCAGCTGACCTGGTGGTCGACACCATGATGCTGCTGCACTCGCCTGAGCAGGAGCAGATCCTCAAGACCGGCACGCGCATCCTGCTGGCCGTGGAGCCGCCAGAAGTGCTGGCGCGCATGCTGCCGAGCGAAGACGACAAACGTCGGGTACTGGCCGCCGAAACCCTGCTGAAACAGGCGCGCAGCCTGCATGTACGGTCCAAGGCCGGCAGCGATTTCCACGCCCCGCTTGGCCAGTACCCGGCCGTGACCGAGTACGGTTATGCCGACGAGCCGGGGCGCTGGGACCACTGGCCCAGCGGCTTTTTGTTCACCTGGCCGAACGAGGACAGCGCCGAGGGCACGCTGGTGCTGGACGTGGGCGACATCATCCTGCCGTTCAAGAACTACTGCCGCGAGCGCATTACCCTGGAGATCGAAAAAGGCTTCATCACCGGCATCCATGGCGGTTTCGAGGCCGAGTACCTGCGCGACTACATGAAGTACTTCAATGACCCCGAGGTGTACGGCATCTCGCACATCGGCTGGGGCCTGCAGCCGCGCGCGCAGTGGACAGCCATGGGCCTGCACGACCGCAACGACGGCATGTGCATGGATGCCCGTGCGTTCTACGGCAACTTCCTGTTCTCCACCGGCCCCAACACCGAGGTCGGCGGCAAACGCAAGACCCCGTGCCACCTGGACATCCCACTGCGCAACTGCGACATCTACCTGGATGACAAGGCCGTGGTGTTGGCGGGCGATGTAGTCGCACCAGAGGAGTCGCGCGCGCGATAGGGGTTATACTGGCCGGGCGCTCCGCTATTGGCGGCCGGCCAGCACCTTTCCACCAGCCCAAGCCATCCTATGCCGAACAAAACCACACCCAGCAGCGCCCCGCTCGACACCCCCCCCTACGACGTCACTGAACAGGTCGGCCACCTGCTGCGCAAGGCCTATCAGCGGCACACGGCGATTTTCCAGCAGCAGGCCTGCGACCCGCAGCTTACCTCGATTCAGTTCGTCACCCTGTGCGCCCTGCGCGACCACGGCCCCAGCTCCCAGGCCGAGTTGATCAAAGCCACCGCTGTGGACCAGGCCACCATCCGCGGCATCGTCGAGCGCCTCAAGGCACGCGAACTGGTGCAGCTTTCGCCCGACCCGGGCGACCGGCGCAAGGTCATCGTCGAACTCACCGCCAGCGGTGCGGCATTGCTCGATGCAATGATCCCCTGCGCCCGGCAGATCAGCGAACTGAGCATGGGCAGCCTCAATGCCGGTGAGCGCGTGGCCATTTTGTACCTGCTGCGCAAGATGATCGACAGCGACGACAGCGCGGGCTGACCGATTGTGCAAGCGGCCTTTCGCGACACAAGGCCGCTTGCACAGGCCTCCCTGCACCCCGAAACAAGGCTGCACCCTCCCTCTGAATTCATCCCTGGCCTGCTTCTTGCTCACTCATTTCATGTAGTGAGTACTTACCGAAACTCACGCACCATTTGAGTCCTTTGGTAGCGCAAGCAACCTCCAGAGATGAGCCAACAATGCAAACAACCATCTCCCTGCGGATCAACGGCCAGCCGGTCGACGTCAGCGCCATGCCCGACACCCCGCTGCTGCTGATCCTGCGCAACGACCTGTGCCTGAATGGCCCCAAGTACGGCTGCGGCCTGGGCGAATGCGGGGCGTGCACGGTGATCATCGACGGCGTGGCCGCACGCTCGTGCGTCATCCCCCTGGCCGGCGCTGCAGGCCGCGACATCACCACCCTCGAAGGGCTGGGCAACAAGGCTGCGCCACACCCCGTGCAACAGGCGTTCATCGACGAACAGGCGGCCCAGTGCGGCTACTGCATGAACGGCATGATCATGACCGCCAAGGCCCTGCTCGACCGCATTCCCGACCCCACCGACGAACAGATTCGCAACGAGCTGTCCGGCAACCTGTGCCGCTGCGGTACCCACGTCGAAATCCTGCGCGCCGTGCGCCGCGCCGCCGAGACCCGGAGAAAAGCATGAACCACTCTCAACAGGTGCCCAGCCGCGACCAGTTGCTGGCCAAGACCGGCGTACTGCTGATCGTCGACCACATCAACCCGCCCTCGGGCCCCGTGGCCAAGGGCGTGACACCTGTGGTCAAGGAGCGCGAGCTGGCGTTGTTCATCGCCGTCAGCGACGACGGCATGGTCTACGCCTTCAACGGCCACGTCGACCTGGGCACCGGCATCCGCACCTCGCTGGCGCAGATCGTCGCCGAAGAGCTTGACCTGCGTATGGACCAGGTGCACATGGTGCTGGGCGACACCGAGCGGGCACCGAACCAGGGCGCGACCATCGCCAGCGCCACCCTGCAGATTTCCGCCGTGCCCCTGCGCAAGGCCGCCGCGACGGCGCGGCGCCATCTGCTGCAACAGGCCGCGCAACGGTTTGGCTGCGCGCCCGAAGCGCTGCGCATTGAAGACGGCGTAGTTATCGGCAGCAACGGCGGCACGCTGAGCTTTGCCGAACTGGTGCAGGGTGAAAATCATCAATTGTTTATTGCCGACGATGCCCCGCTCAAAGCCATCGAGGACTACCGCCTGGTCGGGCGCAGCGCGGCACGGGTAGATATCCCCGGCAAGGCCACCGGCGAGCTGACCTATGTGCACGACATGCGGCTACCCGGCATGCTTCACGGCCGGGTGATCCGCCCGCCCTACGCCGGCCACGACAGCGGCGACTTCGTCGGCAACAGCCTGCTGGCGGTGGATGAGTCCTCCATCGCCCACATACCTGGCGTGGTGGCCGTGGTGGTCATCCGCGATTTCGTCGGCGTGGTGGCCGAGCGCGAAGAGCAAGCGATCCGTGCAGCCCATGAGCTGAAAATCAGCTGGAAGCCATTCACAGGCAAGCTGCCTGACCTAAGCGATATCGCCCAGGCCATCCGCGATAACCCACGCGTGCAGCGCACGGTGCTGGACCAGGGCGATGTGGACGGTGGCCTCGCCAACGCCAGCCAGCGCCTGAGCCGCAGCTACCTGTGGCCCTACCAGTTGCATGCCTCGATCGGCCCGTCGTGCGCGCTGGCCGACTTCACCGAGGGGCCGATCCGCGTGTGGTCCGGCACGCAAAACCCGCACCTGCTGCGCGCCGACCTGGCCTGGTTGCTGGCGTGCGACGAAGCGCGCATCGAGATCATCCGCATGGAGGCCGCCGGCTGCTATGGCCGCAATTGCGCCGATGACGTGTGTGCCGATGCGGTGCTGCTGTCGCGTGCGGTGCAGCGCCCAGTGCGAGTGCAGCTGACCCGTGAACAGGAACACGTTTGGGAGCCCAAGGGCACCGCGCAACTGATGGAGATCGACGGCGGCCTTAACGCCGACGGCAGCGTGGCCGCCTACGACTTCCAGACCAGCTACCCGTCCAATGGCGCACCTACCCTGGCCCTGTTGCTGACCGGCGCCGTGGAGCCGGTGCCGGCACTGTTCGAAATGGGCGACCGCACCTCGATCCCGCCTTATGACTACGAACACATGCGCGTCACCATCAACGACATGACGCCACTGGTGCGCGCTTCGTGGATGCGCGGCGTGTCGGCCATGCCCAACAGCTTCGCCCACGAATCGTACATCGACGAGTTGGCCTTCGCCGCAGGCGTCGACCCGGTCGAATACCGCCTCAAGCACTTGTCCGATCCGCGCGCCATCGACCTGGTCAAGGCCACCGCCGAACGTGCTCAATGGCAGCCGCATACCCAGCCCAGGCAGGCGCAGGCCGACGGTGACGTACTGCGCGGCAGAGGTTTTGCCTATGCCCGCTACATCCACAGCAAGTTCCCCGGCTTCGGCGCAGCCTGGGCGGCATGGGTGGCGGATGTCGCGGTAGACCGGCGCACCGGTGAAGTCGCCGTCACCCGTGTAGTGATCGGTCACGATGCCGGGATGATGGTCAACCCCGAGGGCGTGCGTCACCAGATCCACGGCAACGTCATCCAGTCCACCAGCCGGGTGCTCAAGGAGCAGGTCAGCTTCGAGGAGTCGACGGTGGCAAGCAAGGAATGGGGTGGCTACCCGATCATGACCTTCCCCGAGTTGCCAGCTATCGACGTGATGATGCTACCCCGCCAGCACGAGCCGCCAATGGGCAGTGGCGAGTCGGCCTCGGTACCCAGCGCGGCGGCCATCGCCAATGCCATTTTCGACGCCACCGGCATTCGTTTTCGCGAACTGCCGATCACGGCCGAGCGGGTGCGTGCCGCCCTCGGCGGTGAAGGCCAGGGGCCTGATGCGCCCGCGCCGGCGCAGCCGACGACCAAACGCTCCAAATGGTGGTTCGGCTCGCTCGCCGGGGTGTTCGGTGCCGCCTTGGGCATGCTTGCCACCGCCCTGCCCTGGCGTGCCGAAATCGCCCCGGTAACCCCGCCTGGCGCCGGCAGCTGGAGCGCCGCGATGCTCGAACGCGGGCGCCAGGTGGCAGCGGCCGGCGACTGCGCCGTGTGCCATACGGTCAGCGGCGGCAAGGTGAATACCGGTGGGCTGGCAATGGACACGCCCTTCGGTACGCTGTACAGCACCAACATCACCCCCGACCCGGAAACCGGCATCGGCCGCTGGTCATTCGCCGCCTTCGAGCGGGCCATGCGCGAGGGTATCAGCCGCGATGGCCGGCACCTGTACCCGGCCTTTCCCTACACCTCGTTTCGCAACATCAACGACGCCGACATGCAAGCGCTGTACGCCTACCTGATGTCGCAAACGCCGGTACGCCAGGCAGCGCCGGCCAACCAGATGCGCTTCCCGTTCAACCAGAGGCGACTGATGGCCGGCTGGAACGCGCTGTTTCTGCAACGCGGTGAATACCAGCCCGACCCGCAACGCAGCGAACAGTGGAACCGTGGAGCCTACCTGGTCGACGGCTTGGGGCACTGCACGGCCTGCCACTCGCCGCGCAACCTGATGGGTGCCGAAAAAGCCGGCAGCAGCTACCTCGCCGGCGGCATGGTCGATGGCTGGGAAGCCCCGGCCCTGAACGCCCTGGGCAAGTCAGCGACGCCGTGGAGCGAAGATGAACTGTTCAGCTACCTGAGCACCGGCTTTTCGGAAAAGCACGGCGTGGCGGCCGGCCCCATGGGGCCGGTGGTCAGCGAACTGGCCACCCTGCCCAAAAGCGATGTGCGGGCCATTGCCCATTACCTCAGCTCACTCGATGGCGAGCCACAGGCACAGGTGGCCAAGGCCGCGCCTCAGGCGGACACGCAAGTGTCGTTGAGCAACGGCGAGCGGGTTTTCAAAGGCGCATGCATGGCCTGCCACAGCGATGGGTTGGGGCCAAAACTGTTTGGTGTCAGCCCGTCGATGGCGGTCAACAGCAACGTCCACAGCGACCTGCCGGACAACCTGCTGCGCGTGGTGCTGCACGGCATTGCGACCCCGGCAACACGCGACCTGGGCTACATGCCCGGCTTCAAGGACAGCCTGTCGGACCGTCAGGTAGCCGACCTGGCGGCCTACCTGCGCCAGCGTTTTGCCGCCGACAAGCCCGCCTGGCAAGGGCTGGCGGCCAAGGCCGCGCAAATACGCGCCAACCCCGGCAGCCACTGAGGTTCAGCGGCGCAGGCCACGCAAGGCAAGGTCGCTGATAAAGGCAAGCCAGTCGGCCTTGGCCTGCTTGTCGGCCAGGTCCACGGCCAGGAACGAGCTGAGAGTATGGCGGTTGGAGTTATAGAAGTAGCACAGCGAGGCAATCATCAGGTAGGCGTGGGTGATGTCGATGTCGTCCCGGAACAGGCCCTTGGCCTGGCCGGCCTCGATGATCGGCCGCAGCACGCCGACCGCCTCGCCGGACAGCGCCCTGAGGTTTTGCGACTTGCGCGCGTGCTGGCCCTGGTGAAGGTTTTCGGTGGCAAGGATGGTGACGAACTCGGGGTGGCGCACGTAGTAGTCCCAAATGAACGCCACCAGCTCGCGCAGGGCTTGTTCCGGGTCGGCGAGGTCCAGGCGCAGCTTGGCTTCGGCCTGGTTGAAGCTGGCGTAGATGTGCTCCAGCACGCTGATGAACAGCTTTTCCTTGCTGCCGAAGTAGTAATAGATCATCCGGTCGTTGGACTTGGCCAGCGTGGAGATCTGCTCGATGCGCCCACCGGTGAAGCCTTCCTTGCTGAAGACCTTCACGGCAGCCTTGAGAATGTTGTCCCGGGTGCGGTCGGCCTGCTGGGCGCGAACACCGGTTTTGCGAGTTTGCATGTCGGTCCCTGTGGGGCTGGCCAGATACCCAACACTGCCACAGACGTTGGGCCATTGCGCGGCTTTTTCGGCTGGGCTGACACGATACGAGCGAGGTAGCGGAACATGCAGCATCTCGACCTGCAGGTGATCGACAAAGCCCTGCAATGGGCCCGTGCCGGCGATACGGTGTGGCTGTGCACGGTGCTGTCCACCTATGGCTCGGCCCCCCGCTCGCCCGGCGCGATGCTGGCCTGCCGCAGCGCGCATGAGTGGGTCGGTTCTTTGTCCGGCGGCTGCGTGGAAGAGGAGTTCCTCGCCAGCCTGGCGCACGGTGCATTCACCCAGCCGGCACAGGTAATGCGCTATGGCGACGGGCACGAGCAGAGCCGGCGCTTGCGCCTGCCCTGCGGCGGCGTGCTGGTGGTGCTGGTAGAGCGGCGGCAGGCGGATGGCGCGTGGCTGGAGCATCTGCAGGCCCTTCGCGGGGCGCTGCTGGGCCAGCAACGGGTGACGCGCAAGGTCTGTCTGCCGGCGGGTAGTGTCAGCCTGCATGGTGACAATAGCGTTGCCGTGCGCATGGACGACGGCGCCGTGCACATCGGTATCGGCCCCGCTTTGCGGCTGGTGCTGGCCGGGCTGTCGCCGGTCGCCGAGGCCTGTGCCGATATCGCTCGCACGCTGGGCTGCGAGGTCATTGCCTGCGACCCGCGCGAGGAGATGGCGAGTGTCGAGATAGAAGGCGTACAGATGCACCGGGTACTGCCTTCGCTGTTCATCGCGGCGGGTGGTTGCCATGCCGCTACGGCCGTGGTGGCGTTGACTCACGATCCGAAAATCGATGACCTGGCCTTGATGGAGGCGGTGCATACGCCGGCGTTCTACATCGGCGCCATGGGCTCGGCAGCCACATCAGCCCGCCGCGCCGAGCGGTTGCAGCGGATTGGCGGCTTGACGAACGAACAGATCGAACGGCTGCACATGCCTATCGGGCTGGACCTGGGCAGCAAGTCGCCAGCGGAGATTGCGCTGGCGGTGATGGCGGATGTGCTGCGGGTATACCGGGGCAAGGCGCGAAATGCGTTGTAACGCCTGGCACCACGGCCCCCTGCCATTCAGGCAGCCTGCACCTGCAACCCCAACAATTGACGGGCGCGTTTCAGGTCATCCTGCAGATCATGGTTCCACAACCAATCGAACCGCTCGCCCAGCACCTTGCCGAGCAACTGCGGATCGTCCAGCACGGCAGGGTCACGGAACTCATACAGCTCACCCGCTTCCCATGAGGTGCGCTGCACCCGGCAAGCACGCGGTCGCCGTACCGCGTCATACGCCTCGAGCACTGCCTGCACAGGGCTACCGAGCACATTCGGGTCGGCCAGCAACCGTGCCAGCAACCAGGCATCCTCCAACCCCTGGCCGGCCCCCGCGCCCTGATGCGGCAGCATGGCGTGAGCAGCATCACCAATCAGCCCCACTCGGCCGTGGGTATACCCCGGCAGTTCAGCAAGATCATGCAGTGCCCACAGGGAAGGTGTGGCGATGCACTCCAGCAGTACCTGCACCGCATCACCCCAGCCCTCGAACGCTTTGAGCATTTCGGCCTGGCTTGCCTGACGCACCCAAGGCGCATCGCTTGGCCAGGCTGGATTCGGCTGGCTGCGGTCCGACACGAACGCCACCACATTGATCAACCGCCCCTGTTTGACCGGGAAGGTCAGGATATGGCCGTCGAGCCCCAGGTACATCTGCGGCACATCGACCAGATGCTCACCCACGCCGCGCGCCCAACAGGCTTCACGTAACTGCGCGCTGTCGATCAGCCCACGGTAGGCGCATGTGCCACTGAAACGCGGCGCCACCCGCGCAACACCCAGGCCGTCGAGCACGTGGTCACGGATGGATGACTTGATGCCGTCGGCACCAATCAACACGTCGCAGTGATGCTCCGTGCCATCGGTAAAGCACACCCGCACACGCTCCCCCACCTGCTCGACCTGCTGCGCACGCTTGCCGAACTGGGCGATGCCCGGCGGCAACTGGCTGGCCAGCGCATCGAGAAAATCAGCCCGGTGTACCGACGACTGCCCAACCCCTTCTGCCACACTGCTGCCCAGGTATTGCGTGTCACGCCCATCACGCCATTCGAACCACACATCTTGCCAAGGTGCCGGCGTGCTGTCGGCGATCCTGGCATAGGGCTCGGCAATGCCCAATCCGGCAATGGCACGCACCGCATTGGCACCAAAAGAGACGCCTGCGCCTACTTCACCAAAGGCCGCAGCCGATTCGAACAGTTGGACGTTCAAGTGCGCATGGCGGCAAAGATCGAGCGCAAGTGCGACACCTGCGATACCACCGCCAACAATGGAAACTTCAAGTGCAGTAGCCTGTTGCATTGCAAGGTACCTCGGGGCTGATTGTTATTGGAGTGAGCCGATCATTACTGCTGGCAGACCATTGATAAATATCGCCAAACCCATAAACGCCATCACCTACCTGAATATTCCTCAGCCGATAACTCGCTGAACGCCCCGGCTTCGCGTTGCCACAACCTGACGCCGGATAAACAGCAGAATGGCGACGGCGCCAATGGCGCCCGGTATGGCAAACGCCAGGAAACTGCTTTGATAAGGCAGGTTCGCGCTGTGCAGCACCCCGCCCAGTACCGGCCCGACGATTGCCCCCAGCCGCCCTATCCCCATTGCCCACCCAAGTCCGGTGGAACGGATGTGTGGCGGGTAGTACTGCACCGCGCAGGCATTGGCCAAAATCTGCGTGCCAATGGTAGAAGCGCCAGCCACGGCGATGAGCAGGTACAGCACCGCCACGGGCGCCTTTAGCGCAAGCAGGCTGAGCGACAGCGCACCGCAGGCGAAGAAGCACAGCAACACGTTGGCGATACCCACACGGTCACCCAGCCAGCCACCCGCAATCGCCCCAACGATCGCACCCGAGTTGAGCACCAGTAAAAATGCCAGGCTTGAGTTCAGCCCATAGCCCGCACTGCTCATCAACTTTGGCAGCCACGAACTCAATGCATAAACCATCAACAGGCAACAGAAGAATGCCGCCCACAACGTCAGCGTGTTTACCACCCGCCCTTCACTGAAAATCTCCCGAATCGACACTTTCCCAGCCCGCGTAGCGACCAAGCTGAGTTGGTCATCGTGCTCCGGCAAATAGTCTGATGTGGCCTGGGCCAGCAAAACCTTGGCGCGTTCGGCCTGACCGCTGCGCAACAGAAAGTCCATGGACTCGGGCAATTGATGGATCAGCAACGGCAGCAGCAACAGCGGTATCACAGCCACATAGAACACCGCCTGCCAGCCCCACTGGGGAATGAACAGCATGCCCAGCCCAGCCGACAGCATGCCGCCCAGCGAATAGCCACTGAACATGATCGCCACCAAGGTGCTGCGCATCTTGCCGGGTGCGTACTCGTTCATCAGCGCAACCACATTGGGCATGACACCGCCGATCCCCAGCCCGGCAACAAAGCGGCACAGCGCGAAGGTTTCGGGTGAAGTGGCCAGCCCATTCAAGGCCGTGACGCCACTGAACAGCAAGACACAGGTCATGATGGTTTTGCGCCGCCCGATCCGGTCCGACAGCGAACCGAAGAACAGCGCCCCCGCCATCATCCCGACCAGCGCGCAACTGCCCAGTACCCCCGCCTGTACCGCGCTCAGGCCCCATTCGGCCATCAGCGATGGCAGTACCACGCCATAGATGACCAAGTCATAGCCGTCGAAGATGATGATCAGCGCGCACCAGAACAGTAAACGCGCGTGAAAGGCATTGAACCGGGCCCGTTCCAGCAGGGCCGCTGCATTGATATTTCGCATGGCATCGCTCTTGTAGTTGTTATGGATGGGGCATGCCCCCAAATTGGCTAGCGCGATCCATCATGACCAAGGCGCGACACGGCTGATATGCAGCCACTCGAATAGTGGCTATTTCGGGTATGAATACTGTTTATGCATACCCAGTGAGTCTCGTTTCCGGTAGCGTTGCATTCGGACGCAGATAAACCCTGAAAACAATACCCATCGCGTCTCGACCAATACCTGAGAGGTATCATGGATTTACGCGATCTAGACCTGAACCTGCTTCTGGTTTTCAACCAGCTACTGATCGACCGCAAAGTTTCGACCGCCGCCGAAAACCTGAGCCTGACCCAACCGGCGATGAGCAATGCCCTGAAGCGCCTGCGCACTGTGCTGCAGGACGAGTTGTTCGTGCGCACCTACCAGGGCATGGAGCCCACTCCTTACGCCCTGCAGTTGGCGGAGCCGATTACCACAGCCATCCAAACGCTACGCGACGCATTCAGCCGGCAGGACACTTTCGACCCGGCCACCAGCAATCGCCGCTTCACCATGGCTATGACCGACATTGGCGAGATCTACTTCATGCCCAAGCTGATGGACGCGTTTGCCGCACTGGCGCCCGGCTGCACCATCAGCACATTGCGCAACTCGGCTGACACCCTGGCCGAAGGGCTGCAGAACGGCACTATTGAGCTGGCGGTTGGCCTGTTACCGCATCTGCAGGCGGGGTTCTTTCAACGGCGGCTGTTTCACCATCGCTATGTGTGCCTGTGCTGTAAAGGGCACCCCGCTACGCAGCAGCCCCTGACCGTGGAGAGCTTCATGAGCTTCGAGCATGTGAATGTAGTGGCGGCCAATACCGGGCATGGCGAGGTCGACACGTATTACGCGCGGGCTGGGGTGGTGCGCAACATTCGCCTGGAAGTGCCGCACTTCGTGGCGGTGGGGCACATCCTGCAGCACAGTGATTTGTTGGCAACGGTGCCAGAGCGGTTTGCCGCCAGTTGCGAGGCACCGTTCGGGTTGAGCGTTATGCCACCCCCGGTGGCATTGCCGAACATCGAAATCAACCTGTTCTGGCATGGGCGGTACAACAAGGACCCGGCCAACCGCTGGCTTCGACAATTGATGTTCGACTTGTTCTCGGATGCATGATCTTGCGCCAATCGTCATGCACCTTGGGGCTGCGGCGCAGCCTCAACCGCGAACGCTCAGTAAACAGCCTTTCTACGCACGCCTCTAACCCCGGCCCCCAGGCAGGTAACCGCAAAAGCAATCACCAACGCCCCCGTCCCCAGCAAGAAGATCAGTTGTTGATTGGACCCTTCCACCAACAAGGCAATCAGCGCAGGCGTCACGGCCGCCGCGCCCATCAAGGTAATGCTGACCAGCGGCGTAAGCTTGCCGGTCGGGTCGTTGGTGGTAATCAGCGCCATGTAGTACGACAACGACAGCACCCAGCCAAAGTTGATCAGCAACAGCGCCACGAACAACTGCATCGGCGTGCGGGTATGGCCGGTGAGCATGGCAATGGAAATGAACACTGCCACCAAGCCTACGGCAATCATCAACTGCCGGTTTACCCGCGCGCCCAGCAAACTCGGCAGCCCTGCCCCAGGCAGGCCGCCAATGGCAGACAGGCCGAATGCCCAGCCAATGTCGACACCTTCGATACCCTGGTCTCGCGCCAGCTGGTCGATGAAGCCCCACACGCAATAGATGGCGATCTGCATGAACAGCATGCCCACCAGTGCAGTGCGTCCCGCACGCGCCGAACCACCCTGGGCGGGCGAACCTTCGTCATTGGCCAACGAAACTGCCGGGCGACGCGGCAGCACCAGGCTGGCGCCGCAGATCAACAGGTACCACAGGCCAAACGCGCACAAGGCGGTTACCGTTCCACTCTGCGCGGCAAGCAATGGCAGCGCTGCGGAAAACAGCGAGTACTCCGGCGTTTGCAGTAACAGCATCAGGCCGAACGAACGGTCCTGATTGGGCAGGCGGCCCAACGTGGACACCGCATAGGCATACACCAGCCCCGCGCAGGTGCCGGCCGCCAGGCGCACGCCCAGCAACATCGCGTTGCTGCTGGTAAAAGCCGTGGCGATGCTAAGCGCCACGCACAGCCCACCTACGAACAGACACAAGCCGCGCCCGCCGTGGCGCTTCATCAACAGTGGGCACAGCAAGGTGCCCAGGGTCATGCCAATCATCTCGACCGACACCACCCAACCTTGCTGGTCGAGTGACAGGCTGAGCTGTTCGGTGACCAACCCCATGAAGATGGGTTGCACACCACAAACAATGAAGGAGGTACAGGCAATGAAAATCAGCGCGGCACGCAGCAGCTTGGAATCATGGGTCATGGGGACTCCGACACGGCATTTGTTTTTATTGTGTGTGGCGACCGGCCCTGAAAGGCGCCGTAGCTGGCGGCGGGCGGGTCCCGTGGGCAATCCTGGGCCGAGAGCGAAGGCTTGGAAAGTTAATTATCGAAATCGACTTCAGTGGGCTTTTTAATGCAGGCTGACGCGCCCTGCCTGCATCCAGAAATGCACTGCATAGGATCCTGATAATTAATTGGAGACATACCCGCATCCGCCCTACCGTGGTACGTCACCCAAGCCTCAGTAAAAAAGGCCCGTTCATGAACGACCGTGAGTTCATCAATGCCATCGACGCCGATGGCCTGCCCCTGCACATCGCCGTAAGCAACGGCCGCATCAGCCACATCGGCCCGCAACGCGCCAGCACACCCGCCCGCGAGACCATCGACCTTGAAGGCCTGCTGGCGCTCCCCGGCTTCGTCGACGGCCACATCCACTTGGACAAAAGCTTCGTCGGCGACCGCTGGCGCCCACACCAACCCGTCGCCAGCCTGCGTGAGCGCCTGGCCGTGGAAAAACGCGAACTTGCCAGCGCCCCACCGATCCTCGAGCGCGCCAACGCGCTGATGCGCCAGGCCGCCTCTTACGGCACCGTGGCCATGCGCTGCCATGTGGACGTGGACGCCACCACCGGCCTGACCAACTTGCGCGCCATGCTCGAAGCCCGGGACACCTGGAAAGACCTGATAGACATCGAACTTGTGGCCTTCCCCCAGGCCGGTGTGGTGACCTGCCCCGGCACTGCCGACGTGATGGAAGCGGCTATACGCGAAGGTGTGCAGGTCGTCGGCGGTATCGACCCAACCACCCTGGATGGCGACGCCGAAGCGCAGCTGGACATCGTGTTCGGCATTGCCGACCGGCACGGCGTGAAGGTCGATATCCACCTGCATGAACCCGGCGACATCTGCATCGCCCAGCTTGAACGCATCGCCGCGCGCACCACCGCCTTGGGCATGCAAGGCTTGGTGGCAGTCAGCCACGCCTATGGCCTGGGCGATGTATCCGACGCGGTGGTCGACCGCACGGCCGAGCTGCTGGCCGGCGCCGGCGTATCGATCATGACCAACGCACCCGGCGAACACGCCTTCCCGCCTGTGCTACGCCTGCGTGCAGGCGGTGTGCGGGTGTTCACCGGTAACGACAATATCCAGGATGCCTGGTGGCCGTATGGCAATGGCGACATGCTGCAACGGGCGATGCTGATCAGCTATCGCTCGGGCTTCAACACCGACGAAGAATTGCGGGTTGCGTTGGAAATGGCCACTGAGGCCAGCGCCGGAGTGATGGGCAAACAAGACTACGGTTTGAAGGTCGGCAACGAGGCCAGTTTCGTGCTGTTCAAGGCGCCGAATGCGGCGGCGGCGGTGGCGGCAGCCCTCCATGAACGCGTGATCGTGCGCCACGGCGCATTCTGGGGCGGGCCTGCGCAATTGCGGTTGAAGGCTACGCAGTTTGCCAACGAGCTGCGCCGTTGAGGTCAGCGCTGGCTTGCCGGTGATGGGCTGCCTGGCAGCCCTCATCGCCCCAGCTGGTTTCCAGCCCCGTGCTTACTCTGCCTCAGCCCGCAAAATCCCAATCAGAATCTCAGCCAGCTCCATCACCATCGGGTCCGCCGTAGGCCGATGGAAAATTGCCGCCTCAAACACTTTGATCGGCTTGAACCCCTCTTGCGCCCCCAAAACTCGATGCCTGGCCGTCACCACGCGCGAAGGCAACAGACTCACCCCCAGGCCATTGGCCACCGCCTCCTGAATCCCTGCCAGGCTCGAACTGGTAAAGGCGATCCGCCAACTGCGCCCCATCGCCTCGACCGCACCGATCATGTCATCCCGGTACAGCCCCCGCGGCGGAAAGGTCACCAGCGGAATCGGATCCTGGGCAAAACACGGGTACTGCGCACTGTCGATCCACTCGATGCACTCCGGCTGGCAGGCATTGGCCTCCCGGCTATGCCGCCGCTGCTTGATCAGCACCAGGTCCAGTTCGCCACGGTCGTAGGTGCTCATCAAATCCCGGCTCAGGCCACCGGTGATCTCCAGCTTCACTGTCGGGTTACGCCGATTGAACGCTGCCAACGCCTGCATCGTCTTGCCCGCGACAAAATCGTCCGGCAGGCCGATACGCACGGTAACCGTCACCCCGCCTGACATGGCTTCGGTCAACTGGCTGCTCACTGCCAGCAGGTGCCGTGCGAAACCCAGCAATGTTTCCCCGGCATCGGTCGGGTGCACCTCGCGGTTGCTGCGGTCGAGCAACTGGTGGCCGACCATTTCCTCCAACCGGCGCACCTTCTGGCTGACCGTCGATTGGGTGGAGTGCAGGCGTGCAGCGGCGGCGGTGAAACTGCCGCAGTCGGCCACCATGACCACGGTGCGGAGCATGTCCAGGTCGTAGATGGCTCGGTTGGGGTTGGTGGATTCTGGCATTGGGCGGGTTCAGCTTTCTGAATGGGGCTGGGTACATGATGCCTGAACCTGGGGTGCATGACGCATTGCCTGCGTGCGGGGCATGCTTTGTACGCGCGCATGAACGGGGTATCAGGGAGCGAGGGTTTTCTCGAAGTAAACCCGATTGAAACCGTCCTCTGTGCGTTTCCCCACCTCTACGTAGCCGAGCTTGGGGTAAATCGACAGGTTCTCGGTCATCATCTCGTTGGTGTAGAGATGGACGGTGCTTATCCCCAATCGCCGGGCGGCATTTTCGCAGAAGCCGATCAGCGCCTTTCCTACACCACGCCCGGCTGCACGGGGCAGGACCGCCACGTTTTCCAGCAGCAAATGCCCTTCTTCGGCATAGAAGACAATGAAGCCTTGAAAGGTCGCCTGGTCATCCGTCGCTACGTAGACCACCCCTTGCGCGATCTGCCTGGCGAAATGTGCGGTCATCGGGGCTGGCTTGCGTCCGATGAGTGGCACATAGCGAGCATAGGCCTGCTCGGCGCACTTTCTGATCTCGGGCTCATCGGTTGCTACGGCCAGCCGGATCATGGGGTCTCCTTGGTTGATGGGGGTTCTATTGCCCACTGCAGCTGCTCGCACATCGCACAACGGTTCGATAATCGCACAAATTCAGCCAAACCCCCTCTACTGTTGCCCTATCTTGCGGCACGCTATACCGAAAGTCAGCAAACACTTTCAAGCGCTGACAGGCCCCATCGCTTCACGCGCTCCGGCCAGCCCGACAACCACAACTCCAGGAACAACCAGGAGCTCGCCTTGATCAATAAAACGTACGAGTCCATCGCCAGCGCGGTGGAAGGAATCACCGACGGTTCGACCATCATGGTCGGTGGCTTCGGCACTGCCGGCATGCCGTCCGAGCTGATCGATGGCCTGATCGCAACCGGTGCCCGCGACCTGACCATCATCAGCAACAACGCCGGTAACGGCGAGATCGGCCTGGCCGCCTTGCTCATGGCAGGCAGCGTGCGCAAGGTGGTCTGCTCATTCCCGCGCCAATCCGACTCCTACGTGTTCGACGAACTGTACCGGGCCGGCAAGATCGAATTGGAAGTGGTGCCGCAAGGCAACCTGGCCGAGCGTATCCGCGCAGCCGGTTCGGGCATCGGTGCGTTCTTCTCGCCGACCGGCTACGGCACCCTCCTGGCCGAAGGCAAGGAAACCCGTGAAATCGACGGCCGCATGTACGTGCTGGAAATGCCATTGCACGCCGACTTCGCACTGATCAAGGCGCACAAGGGTGACCGTTGGGGCAACCTGACCTACCGCAAAGCCGCGCGCAACTTCGGGCCGATCATGGCCATGGCCGCCAAGACTGCCATCGCCCAGGTCGACCAGGTTGTCGAACTCGGTGAACTGGACCCGGAACACATCATCACTCCGGGTATCTTCGTCCAGCGCGTGGTCGCCGTCACCGGCGCTGCCGCTTCTTCGATTGCCAAAGCTGTCTGAGGCCTGCCATGACCATCACCAAAAAGCTCTCCCGCACCGAGATGGCCCAACGCGTGGCCGCAGACATTCAAGAAGGCGCGTACGTAAACCTGGGCATTGGCGCACCGACCCTGGTGGCCAACTACCTGGGCGACAAGGAAGTCTTCCTGCACAGCGAGAACGGCCTGCTGGGCATGGGCCCAAGCCCAGCGCCGGGCGAGGAAGACGATGACCTGATCAACGCCGGCAAGCAGCACGTCACCCTGCTGACCGGCGGTGCATTCTTCCACCATGCCGACTCGTTCTCGATGATGCGTGGCGGCCACCTGGACATCGCCGTGCTGGGCGCCTTCCAGGTGTCGGTCAAGGGCGACCTGGCCAACTGGCACACCGGTGCCGAAGGTTCGATCCCCGCCGTAGGCGGTGCGATGGACCTGGCCACCGGCGCCCGCCAGGTGTTCGTGATGATGGACCACCTGACCAAGACCGGCGAAAGCAAGCTGGTGCCCGCGTGCACCTACCCGCTGACCGGTATTGGTTGCGTCAGCCGCATTTACACCGACCTGGCCGTGCTGGAAGTAACGCCTGAAGGCCTGAAAGTGGTCGAGATTTGCGCGGACATCGACTTTGACGAGCTGCAGAAGCTGAGTGGTGTGCCGCTGATCAAGTGATGTTTTGATCGACGCAGACCTGTGTAGGAGCGGCCTTGTGTCGCGAAAGGGCTGCGAAGCAGCCCCGGCAATTGTTGATGTAACGCTGAAATCCGGGGGGCTGCCTTGCAGCCCCCAAGACACCAGCAACACCCACTATCCCACCACCCCAGCCCGCAATCGCAGCAGGCTAGGCCTTGGGCTGCGCATTGGCCAAGGCGGTGATGGATGATGCCGAGCTGCGCATGTGCGCTGCGCTCAAAATTAGGCGTTGTTGCGCGGGGCACGTTGAAAACGGGTAACTGCGATTTGAACAACACCGGCCACTAGGCAAAGCACACCTATTTTCCAACCCCCTTCCAGGCCGAAGTGCTCCGCTATCTTCCCGGCGATGATCACGCTTACGAAAATGGCGGCGGGCAGGATCAGCTTGTTCATTTCGGCCTCCAGGTGCGAACGGCATAGATCGTGAGGGGGCACAGCCTACGCAGCGCCGGCGTGCGAGAGATCTCTGGGCGCAAAGTCGAACCGCCCCACTCCACAGGCCCGTTCTTACAGGCCCCAAAAACGCAAAAAGCCCTGAATAATCAGGGCTTTGAATATGGCGGAAGCGTAGAGATTCGAACTCTAGGATAGTTGCCCATCGACGGTTTTCAAGACCGTTGCCT